>OBVI01000285.1_pt1 | contig 21133 bp, 18 predicted proteins | sample 1476021 | NCBI WGS metagenome assembly OBVI01 (sample SAMEA2579981, study PRJEB22360) | human gut metagenome
TGCTTGACAATTTCATGTGCCGCAGGCTGGTAAAAAATAAAAAATTTATCCTCAAACTGAACAAGCCAGTAAGTATCAAAAATCTGTCCGATCAGCTGATGACGGCTTCGGGATTCAGGAGCAAGAAGTTTCTCCTCAAATAATTCCAGCTGCTGTGGTCTGATTTCTTCTGATATTACATTTTTGTTTTGTTCTATCTGTTTTCTGTTTCCTTCTGAATCCACAGCAGTCTTCAGATATTCTGCAGTTTTCTGTTCTGCAATTTCCTGCTTTGTCTCTGAAAATACCGGTTGTTCTTCATTCTTTTTATCGCTTAGTGTTCCCTCAAAAAGCTGTTCCTCTGCCTTGGTAAGAGGATCCCTGGTCTGATAGATCTGCTGTTCACGCACTGCCTGTTCTGCCATTGTAACAGTTCCTCGTGGTAGTGCGGTATGCTCAGAAACCCTGGAAGCTGTATTTACAGTCTGTGGACGATACTCCGGAATTTCAGCCCGACGTCTGGTTTCAAATGGCTCCGGTACATCCCCCGGTTTTACCACAGGCTGCTGCTTTTTAATCGGTTCTTCTTTTCCAAAAGGCACTGTCTGGATCATTTCTCTTGTGGTAAGAGCCTTGTGGACTGTCTCGTAAACTGCATCATAAACTTCTGTTCCTCTTGCAAACCGCACCTCCATCTTGCTTGGATGCACATTTACATCCAGATCATTTCCCTCCATCTGAATATGAAGAGAAACAAAGGGAAACTTATGCTGCATGAGAAAACCCTTATAGGCATCCTCTATCCCCTTTGCAATGATCCGGTTCTTTACAAAACGTCCGTTAATATAATAATTCTCAAAGGTACGGTTACCTCTGGAAATCTCCGGTTTTCCCACAAAACCCTCAATCTTCATGAAATCATTCTCGTAGGATACCTCAAGAAGTGCTTTGGTGATATCTCTTCCATATATATTATAAATCACATCTTTCACATTGTAATTTCCGGAAGTATGAAGCTTCACCTGTTTATTCTGGATATATTTAAAAGAAATCTCAGGATGGGACAATGCCAGCTGCTCCATCAAAGTGCTGACATAATTTCCCTCCGTAGTATCTGATTTCAGGAACTTGCTTCTAGCAGGTGTATTGTAAAAAAGATTTCTCACCAGGAAAGTAGTTCCTTCCGGTGCTCCCATATCCTCTAAAGACTCCTGTACACCACCGTTGATCACATAACGGACGCCGCTTAATGCAGATGGGGTTTTTGTGATCAGTTCCACCTGTGCAACAGCAGCAATACTGGACAAAGCCTCACCGCGAAATCCAAGAGACGCAATGTGTTCCAGATCCTCAACCTTCTCAATCTTACTGGTGGCATGACGCAAAAATGCCAGGGGTACCTGATCTCTTTCCATACCCCCGCCATTATCTGTGATACGTATCATCTTTTTGCCGCCGTCTGTGATCTCCACTGTTACAGCAGTTGCTCCTGCATCAATTGCATTTTCCACAAGCTCCTTCACAATGGAGGACGGACGTTCCACTACCTCACCGGCAGCGATCTTATCTATGGTCTGCTGGTCTAATACTGCAATTTTTCTCAACTTTTATCACCATCTGTTCTTAATCTTGTTCTGCAGGTTATAAAGTGTATTCATTGCCTCGATAGGAGTCATATTCCCCATATCAAGACCTTTTATCTCATCAATGATATCGTTATCCTTAACTGTATCGAACAGAGACATCTGTGCCATATCCATCTGATCGTATACAGGCTTTTTCTTTTTCGCAGATGTCAGGTCTTTTACTGCTGCCGTAATATCCGCATCACTTAGTTCCTCCACCAGTTCCTTTGCTCTCTGGATCACAGAATCCGGAACACCGGCAAGCTTGGCAACCTGGATACCATAACTTTTGTCTGCGCCGCCCTGAACGATCTTACGCAGAAATACAATATCGTCCCCTTTTTCCTTGACAGCAATACAGTAGTTATTAACTCCCGGAATTTTACCCTCCAGTTCAGTAAGCTCATGATAATGGGTGGCAAATAATGTCTTTGCGCCACAAAGCTTCGTATTGCTGATATGCTCGATCACAGCCCAGGCAATGGCAAGTCCGTCAAAGGTACTGGTGCCACGTCCAATCTCATCCAGGATCAGAAGGCTCCTTGCAGTTGCATTCCTCAGAATATTTGCAACCTCTGTCATCTCTACCATAAAGGTACTCTGACCACTTGCCAGATCATCCGACGCACCTACACGGGTAAAAATCCTGTCAACAATTCCGATGTTTGCTTTTTCAGCAGGGACAAAACTTCCGATCTGTGCCATCAGTACGATCAGGGCAGTCTGTCTCATGTAGGTAGACTTACCTGCCATGTTCGGACCTGTGATAATGGATACCCTTTTCTTATGGTTATCCAGATATGTATCATTCGCAATAAACATATCGTTCTCTATCATCTGTTCCACAACAGGATGACGGCCGTTTTTAATATCTATCACACCTGTTGTATTTGTCTTCGGACGTACAAAATGATTTCTTTCCGCAACCAGGGCAAGAGAAGCAAACACATCCAGTGCAGCCACTGCCTTGGCAGTCTTCTGGATCCGCATAACTTCTTTCCCGACTGTATCTCTCACATCACAGAACAGTTCATATTCCAGAGCATACAGCTTATCCTCTGCCCCAAGGATCAGGTCTTCCAGTTCTTTTAACTCCTGGGTAATGTATCGCTCTGCATTGGTAAGCGTCTGTTTACGGATATAATTATCCGGCACCAGATCTTTAAAAGTATTGGTGATCTCCAGTGAATAACCAAATACGCGATTATATTTGATCTTCATTGTTTTGATGCCTGTACGCTCCCGCTCTTTGGCCTCCAGTTCTGAAAGCCATTTCTTACCATCTGTCCTGGAACGGCGGAATTTATCTACATCTTCATTATAGCCCTCTTTAATAATGCCTCCATCCTTCTGTGCAAGAGGCGGATCTTCCACGATGGCACGCTTGATCAGATCTGTCACATCCTCCAGTGAATCCATATCCTCATAGATTTTCTGAAGCAGAGGTGTTTTAAATTCTTTTAAAACCTGTTTTATATAAGGAAGCATTTCCAGCGAAGAAGCAAATGCGATCAGATCTCTTGGATTCGCAGATTTATAGCTGATACGGCTGATCAGTCGTTCCAGGTCATAAACAGGTCCCAGATATTCCCTGATCTCATCCCGGAGCATTCCGTTTTTATTTAACTCTTCCAGTGCTTCCAGACGTTGTTCAATCTCATCTCTGTCGATCAGTGGCTGTTCCACATAACTGCGGAGAGTTCTGGCTCCCATTGCTGTTTTTGTCTTATCCAGTACCCAGAGAAGAGAACCTCTTTTCTGTTTCTCTCTCAGGGTTTCCACAAGTTCCAGGTTCCTGCGGCTGGAACTGTCAATAAGCATATATTTCTCTGCTGCATAAGGACGGATCGTTGCCATATGGGACAATGCTGTTTTCTGGGTTTCCTTCAGATAAAGGAAAAGAGCTCCTGCTGCAATGATCCCGCAATCATAATCTCCGATACCCAGTCCTTCCAGAGAACCCACATGGAAATGTTCCTTTAATGTACGGCGGCATAATTCGTCATCGAAATACCAGGAATCCAGGGAAAAAACACAGATTCCCAGACGGTTCTGCAAATCATCCGTATCTATATTGGACATATAAAAAGAATCATTACAGATGATCTCCGCAGGTACAAATTTATTGATCTCATCCAGGAGTTTCTGAGGTTTATCCACCTCAGTAAGGAAACAGTCACCTGTAGTGATATCTGCGATAGCACATCCGAAATGTTCTTCCATGGACACAATAGACATCAGGTAATTATTCTTCGTCTCATCCAGAGAGGCCGCATCCAGTGTGGTTCCGGGAGTTACGATCCTTACAACCTCACGTTTTACCAGTCCTTTGGCCTTTTTGGGATCCTCTACCTGCTCACAGATCGCTACCTTATGTCCCCGCTCGATCAGACGGTTGATGTAAGTTTCCGCAGCATGATAAGGGACACCACACATGGGTGCCCTCTCCTCTAATCCACAGTCCTTTCCTGTAAGGGTGATCTCCAGCTCTTTGGTGACAAGCAACGCATCATCAAAAAACATCTCGTAGAAATCTCCAAGACGGTAAAATAGAATGCAGTCTTTATATTGTTCCTTTGTCTTGCAGTATTCCTGCATCATCGGTGATAATTTCCCTGTGTTAACTGGAAACCCTGTATTTACGCGGCTTGTAGATGCTTTATGTTCCTCTTTGACCCACTTTTGACCCATTTTTTTTTCTTCTTCAGTGTTTCTTGTTTTTTCCAAATATTTAAACCTCTTCCTAAAATCTCATTTCATCAGCAAAATCAGCTTTCTTTTCCTTTTAGATTTTTTTCCATAACATTACCATCCTTTTTCTAATAACAATAGATGATCATGCATGGCACTGGACTTAATTTTAACACAACCCCAAAAACCTTTCAAGACTGCCGATCTATCCATTTCTGAAATTTTTCTTATCAATCAGGGTTCTTAACCCAATTCGTACCATAAAGATATATTTCCTTTTATTCCTCAACAAATTCTGCTTAATTGCCCCTTCTGACATCTTCTGACAACTTTTTCATGTTCAACGTTTTTAATATATGGCATAATGTTATCCTTTTCTAATACAATATATTTATGGCTGATGTCTCTACAACTCTGATACAGAATAACTGCTCTATTATAACTGGATATTTACTCTTAAGCACGATATTATATAAATCAGGGCAAGCCCAACAGACCTGCCCATTTATAAATGCGTTCCTTATTTTATTGCACATAGATTTTCATCAATCCATTTTTGGACTTCATTCACATTATGATTTACAGCTTTTGCAATTTTTTTAACAGGCAGACCCATTTCTGCAAGTGAAAGTGCTGTTTCTTTTGCTTTTTTGAGTTCACCACGTTTCTCCCCACTTTCCATTCCCTCGCTGTAGATTTTCTCCATCTCATGGCACATAAGCTCAACTCCTTTCTGCGTGTCTTTTAATTCATGTACCCGTTTTGCAAGAACCGGACTGTGCATTTCATCAGCATTCTTACAATGCAGATCATGCATAAGTCTCCCAAGTTCTGTGTCTTCCTGTTTTCTGGAATTCACATATATAATATGTGCTTCGTCCTGAAAGCTATCATCGGCTTCTTTGATATGCCTGTCAATATGGTAAATAGGAAAGCCATACAATTCTTAATAATACCTTTATATCTTTCGTAACGTACTTCCAATCCGTTCTCTGGCACAATTTTTTCATCTGCCACGTTCGCTGTCACCTCCCACTTTATTCTTTTTATGTTATGAAGAAATTTTCGAAAAAGCTTTTGTTTATTTTATCTTAGCATCAATGAATGACCTTTACAAGACACTTTTTCCCAGAATTACATCGGGCGTTCTTTAACCTACCCGTTCCACATCCAGGCCTTCGTTCGTCGGAAGTTCGGTTCCAAACGCCTGAAATATTCCATAATTTCCATTCTTCTGTTTTTTTACTTCCTCCGGTAAATCTTCATTGGTCATGTAGGAAGCTACCGTATATCCACTTCCTGCATTATAATAGATCTGCCGGATGGCTTTACAGCAAATACTCATGTTTCAGCTCCTCTCTACCATGAGATCCAGAGGTAGTTATTGCATCCCATACTGGTGATGAAACCATCTTTCTTTAGTTTTTCCCGGATCACCTCTGTCTGTCCGGAAGGATATCCTTTTAAAATTGCAACCCTCTGATATTTCCTTTTTCCAATGGAAATGCTGCAGATTCCTTCTCTGTTTACTGAAAACCGATGTCGATTTTCAGATTCCAGAGTTTTCCGAATCGCCTGGATCCGCTCACAGCCCTCATTTTCGTACCATATGGCAGCCTGCGCCCTGCATCTTGACTGCTTCTCCTGATTATCGAAATTTATCGTTTCCGATCCCTTCTCATGATTTTTCGGTAAATCCTCGGTCTTTTCAGCATCTGCATGTGCTTTACGGGCATCTGCATGGTTCTTTTGCTGTTTGTTGTCATCATCATTCTCATTCGTTTCCTCCTTATCCTTCTTCATAATAAATTTTTCATAGAAAAACAATCCTGCTGCAACCGGAATGACCAATGAAAGGGACTGTATGATCAGACAACCATTGGTTCATTTCCTCCATCATAAGCATTTCCTCCTATGATTTGCTCAGTCAAAATCCAGTTTTTCATCATCTGTTTCCATGTACCGGTCATCAATATCCTGACTACGCTCCCGGCTTCTTGCCGAAGTTCCTCTGGATCTTGTCCCTCCAGAATTTGATCTCCGTCTGTCATCCGATGCACCTGCCCTGGTATTGCTTCTGTACCTTCCATCTTCACGGTCTCTGTCATAGTCGCGGTCATCCACTTCTGCTGCTCTTCCACTTCTGCTGCTTCTGGAAGCTGAACGCTGATTTTCTGCACGGTCAGAACGGTTTCGATTAGAAGAGGCCCTCGTTTCTCTTTCCGGTTCTTCCCGCTCGTCATTTCCAGATTCTAAAGCTTTCTTACTTTCTACAAAAGAAATCTCTTCTATCATAAGCCGCATGCCATAGACATTTTCACCAGCCCGATTCTTGTAGTTGTCATTCTACATACGGCCTTCTACCAGAATCTTGATCCCCTTAAACAGATATTTTTCCGCGAACTCTGCTTTTCTGCCAAAAGCCGTACAGCTGAAGAAATCTGCTTCCGGATCTCCTCTTCGTACAAATTTCCGGTCTACCGCCAAGCGAAAGTTTGCGATTGCAAGTTCACCATTCTCTGTCTGTGTGTAGCGTAAATCAGGATCTTTTACTACTCGTCCCATCATGATTGATTTATTCATAGTTGTTCTCCCATAGCTTTATAAGGTTTTCCAGTTTCATCCCAGATGCTCCCGCATACATTTGACTAATGCTCCCATACCATTTTTTCGGATCTCGCGGGCAGCAGAGTCAGCCGTACATAAATTTTTCGCCATCTCCAGTGATTCTTCTCCCGGATGTGTTGCAAACAATACCGGTATCAGATAAAACAGAGATTTTTTGACCAGCATATCATATGCCATCTTAAAAGATTCAGGCGAAGTTTCCTTTCCATCTGGATTACATACAATCTGCCATACTCCTGGATATTCGATAATCCATTCAAGAAGGTGCACGACCTCCTTTTCCATCTTTTTTCGTTTCATAACGCCCTCCTTGCATTCTGAGTTTCCTTGTGTTTTTTTATGATCCTCCTTTCCTTATTTGCTGATCTGTACTTGTTATCTGCCATATTTTTGCAACAAAAAAGGCCATTTAGAAATTTTCATTCTAAATGACCTTATTCATTACAAAGGCAGGAGGCTTTTGGCTCCTTAATGTTTTACTCCCGGTCAGATCCGGAACCAGCGTTTCTTATCTGTGTCTACAGATACAAATACAAATCTCACAATCATATTAACACAAGATATTGTTGGCGTCAATCACACTTTGCTATATTTTGTGTTTGCAAAAAACCATAATCCTTGAATTATTATTTAGACATCTATTTTCTTATTGGCATATTTCAATAATTGATTATTAAAATTGTTTACTATAAAATACTCGATACAATGCTAGCTTATTGTGATTTCACTAATTTGAAACATTCCCTCTTTTTCTAACACATCTGCCGGATGAATTACAAAACAAATTTCTGCTATTTGTCCTAATGCCTTGGATTGCATTTTCTTTAAGGGTATATGTATTTTGTTTTCTCCATAATTTATTTGAAATTCCATAGTTCCCAAAGGTCTGATTCCATCAGAATGCTTGAATTCTACAAAAATTCTAGTTAATGAATTTGTAAAACTTGTCAGTAAAAAATCGAATTCAGCCTCATCGTTGAAATCCAGATATCTGCCTAAATCTATTTTATCTGGGAAACCTAATACCATGCTAATAAAGTTAGGATATTTTACATTTTCCTTTTCATATGGATTCATATTATAATTAACTACAATTGCATTATCCTTAATACTATATTTGACAATATCTTCTTTACATCGAAAATCAATCTTATCATCAAAATATGTTCCAATATTTGCCATTTCGATAATATTTTGATTTTTTAATAAAATTTGATCTATCTCTGTTATAAGAGCATGTAATTTTCGATTTGCTCCCGCACCGACATGAATTTTTCGTTCCAGGTCTATATATTCAAGAAGTGATCTGATATCCTCTTTGTCATTAATTTCTCCTACCTGAATATTCATCATTGGTGTTCCCGCCAATGCCTGACTTTTGGTTATCGGATACAACGCATACGGAAAAATGTAATCTTCCCCATTGCTTTCATACTTTTTTATCAGATAAGAATATGCAACCCCCAATTCAATCATGCAAAATTTGCTCTCATAATACTCTCTGCTCAAGACTGGAATAAAAAGATCGCAGGCATCTAATTCGTCAAATATTGTTTTTACAAAGTTTTTTCCAGTTCCAATGCTTCCCTTTTCAGAAGAGCAAAACACTTCAATTTCACTATTAATTGATTCTAAAAATTCTGCGAATTTTAAAACAATTTTCTCGTTTTTTATTGAATGACTAATAAAAATACGCATATCTTAATTTCCTTTCTTTCAAATAAAGTTACTTAATATGTCCTAATACCAGCTCTTTCAAATAGATTTTTTCATTTTCAATATCTATAATTTTTTCTTCACGTAACCTTTCAATGATTTTATCCCATTCTAAATTATCCGGATATTTATCCAGAGTCCTCTCGCACCAATACAGATATTCCTGCTGAACCTCTGATTCACAAATTCCCTGTTCGTAACAGTTCCGTTGGTGTAAAAAATATAATACATAAGCATCTTCCTGTCTAATTTCCTGCTTTGTAGCTTTTTGAATAAACAGAGCTGTGACGATTAATAATTGCAGGTAATTAAAAAAGCTCTCTGGTAAATTGACTGATGCAACCAGTTCTAATGCTGCTATAATTGCACTTTTGATATTTAGACGCACATTTCCTAATTTGTACGATGCGGATTCTTCTCCCAGAAAAATCATTCCCTTTCTGGGATCATCAGGAATTACCAGAATATTTCTATCAATAAATTCACCTCCAGCTTTCCCTTCAATCCCAAGTGTTTCTGCTTCTTTTATTACTTCATTGATTAATAAATGATTATACTCTTCTGCTTCATGTTGGGTCATTTACTCATCTCCTCATTCTGTTTCTTCGCTCTGTATGAATAATTTTATCCAATTTTCCTTTTTCTTTTTTTAGAAAAACCTGATCCCTATATTCATCATAGACGTCAAGGAATCCACCATATAGATGATTTCCATCTATCGTATCAAAATCATATTCATCTCTATCTACAATGGCAAATAACTTTCCTTTTCGCTTAACTGGGTTTGGATGCTCTGAGTCTGAAAGCATTGTCTTATACAATACACGGTCTGTATAATAATACAAGTCAAAAAAATCCATATACATTGCAGGTGCCAAATAAGTATATTTTTCCAGAATCGGCTCCTCATTACTCTCCTTCATGATAATTTTAAGTACAATATCATAGGCTATTGCATCTGCATCGTATTCTTCCTTCTCCAGATGTCTTTCGGAGTATTTTTTGCCAATATGCGCGAGATAAGCATGTGCAATTTCGTGAGCTATGCTGAAAACTACAATCGTCCAATAACAGTCTTCTGCAAGTTTCATAATCTGCATATCTCCATTTAGTAAATACAGCAAAGCATTATTTGCATCAAGTGCCTGCATCTCGCCAAAAATACATACATCATTCATCAAAAAAAGTGTGTATTTAAAACAGTCTCCGTAAATATCCAAGTTATCAAATTCTTTGGACCACTTGAACATTGCTACAAAAAAAGAAATCACTGTTGATTCAAATAATTCATCTATATGAATAAAAGTTGGATTTTTTTGATCGTTATAAATATAGCTATTGATTGTCTTCTGATAACGATTATTTAACTGAATTGCATTTCCTTCAAAATCATATTCTTTTTTAAAATACTCTTTTACTAATTCAAACATTTTAGGGAGATTATATTTTTTCATATTCTCCCGAATTTGTTCTTCTGTTAAAAGTCCTGAGAAATTTTGCAGCATTCTTTGTATGCCAACTTCATCATTTTTTATTTCTTCACCTCCGAAGCGAAATATATCATACGTTTGTGACACCATAAACTTTTCTAAAAAGGGGATTTCGTTCTGATCTTCAGGTGATTTTTTTGCCATATTTATCATCTCCCATTATTTTTTCTATATTTTACCATATTTTTATTATTATCACTACATTTTAATATAAATATTATATAATTTCAAAAAATAGGAGTTGCCATTCCATGCATTCATAGAAAGACAGCTCCTGTTTAAATCATTTTTATTTAACAATTACTTTTACTTTTTTGCGGATCTTTCCAGATTTCACTGTGATATAGGCTGTTCCCTTTTTCTTTCCAGTGATCACACCACTGGAACTTACCGTTGTTTTCTGCACAGTAATAGAAATGACCTGTTTCTTGACGCTAGCCAGTGTAATGGTCACTTTGGCTTTTCCGGCTTTCAAGCCTTTCATCGTTCCCTTGCTGTTTACAGAAACTATTTTCTTATTGCTAGAAGTCCAGCTTTTAACGGAATCGCCCTTTGCAAATCCGGAAACTTTTATTTTTGAAGTAGACTGTTTTACTTTCAGCTTAATGCTAGTAGCCGTTACCTTGATCATAGGTGTCAGTTTTTTGCTAGCGGTCCTCTTTTCCTTGCAGCCCTTGCTGATACGCATCTGTACAGCCAGTGAAAATAACGTGCTTTATAAGTCGTCATTGGTTTATATAAATGCAAAGAAACGGTGACTTTGATTTCTCAAAACCGCCGTTTAGGGTAATAATTACATAGCGCATGAACCTGCCCCAATTAAGGGGAAAGAAAAAAATATTGTTGGGGCAGGTGATTTTGTACGCTCATTTTTTAAGTTATTCTTTTGTGACTGATTCCTTCAGCCGTTCATAGGTCTCTGCGCTAATATCGTGTTCGATTCGGCAGGCATCAGCCTCCGCCGTTTCAGGATCAACGCCTATGGATATAAAGTGCTTTGTAAAAAAGCAATGGCGTTCGTAAATTTTTTCAGCCACATCCCGGCCAAGGTCGGTCAGGTGTATATAATGGTTTTCGTCTGTTGTCAAAAAACCGCCCTCTCGTAAAGTTCCTACTGCGTAACATACGCTGGGTTTTGAAACTTCCATGTACCGGGCAACATCCACAGAACGCACCATACCGAGTTTCTTTTGAAGTATAAGCACGGATTCTAAGTAATCTTCACCGGCTGTGGTGGTATGTTGTTTGTTATTCATTTCTTTCTCCCATGCCATTCGTACCAGTAAAGAAAAACGCATTGTTTCTTTTTATTGCTGTATCTTACTACTGGATATTTTCCAATTAACTGCTTTTTCTCTAATATTTACGAAATCGGCATAAATTCCAGGCTGTGTCATCAACTCTTGATGTGTACCGCATTGGGCAATTCCGCCATTCGCAATAACAACAATCTGCTGTGCATTTCGGACCGTTTTCAACCGATGAGCAATAATAATAACCGTTTTATCCTCTGTCAGCTTCTCAATGGCCTGCTGGAGTTCTGCCTCGTTTTCCGGGTCTACACTGCTTGTTGCTTCATCCAGAATTATGATAGGGGTATCTTTCAAGATAGCCCGCGCAATCGAAATACGTTGCTTTTCGCCGCCAGATAAAGTAGCACCACTCTCGCCAATGACAGTATCATAACCGTTTGGCAGTGCCATGATAAAATCATGGCAACACGCACTCTTTGCTGCTCGGACAACTTCTTCATGAGTGGCATCCGGTTTACCAAACTTGATATTGTTCTCGATGCTATCCGCAAAGAGAAAAACATTCTGAAAGACCATGCTGATATTAGAGAGCAAGCTATCCAGCTTATATTCCCGTATGTCAGTGCCGCCCAGTTTAATGCACCCTTCATCTACATCCCAAAAACGAGTAATCAAGCTGCACAATGTCGTTTTACCGGAGCCAGATGGACCGACTATCGCCGTAGTGGTTTTGGCCGGGATCGTCAGATTGACATGGTTCAAAATTCGGTGAGCGCCATAAGAAAAGCCAACATTCTGTAATTCAATCGTGGTATCTTTCGGAGCAATATCTTTGCCGGACAAATCCATTACTGGAGTATCGTCAATAGCGTTCACCTTGTCGATGGAACTTTCTATTAACCGAAGGGCAAAGGACTTTCCCCCCGCCGCCTCCAGTTCACTGAAAATCAAGAAAGAGGCAACACACATCAGCAAGCAGTACACCAACGTCATGCTGCCTTGCAAATAAAACAGGATAGAGCAAAACATGATTGCCACACTCGCCAATCGCAAAACAAACAGTTGTACCATTCCGTAAGGTCCGAAAACAGTTTCCAGTTTGGTATTGCGTGCGCGGCTTTCCTCAATGGCCTGTTTCATTTTCTGGTTCGATTTGCCACCGAGATTGAAAGACTTTACAATGCCCATACCCTGGATATATTCCAGTGTGGCGCCTACCAAATCCTCCTGTGCCGCCTGTCGTTTAGGAGATACTTCCTGTGATTTCTTTTGAAGTACGGAGTTACAGAGCAAAAACAGCGCAATCCCCAAGCAAGCCAGCAGACCAATCCTCCAGTCGAAGAAAAACATCACAATGGTAATGACCGTTACATGGATAAAACCGTGGATCACTGTAATCAGAACTGATGGCGCATTATTCTCTACATCGCTGATTGTTGTGGTGACGGTAGAGGTCAGATTCCCCAAACTATGGCTGTTAAAGTAGCCCATCGGCATATACTTCATCCTGTCGCCTATATGGATGCGCTTATCCGCGCACATAAAATAGCCAACTCTTGTTTGAGAAAAGTCTGAAATATAACTACAAACGATTTTTCCAATCACTCCTGCCAAAAGAAGCAGAAACGCGAACAAAATATCCTGCCCTTTGATTCCTTTCACCAATCCGTTGAGGATCAGAAAAAGAGCACCGATTTGAAACATATCAAAGATAGAGTGCAGTAGGCTGAACACCACTGACTTTTTCAAAACCCCTTTCCAGCGTCCAGAAAAAGCATAGATTTTCTTTAAGGCAGTAATCATGCTGTTGCACCTCCTTCATCTCGGCTCCCAATATGAGCTTGCCACATTTCTTTATAGAGCGGGCATTTTTTCAGAAGTTCCTCATGCGTGCCGGTTGCCTCGATTCGCCCTTGATTCACCACCACAAGCTGATCCGCACCTGTCACCGTATATAGTCGATGAGCAACCATAATCAGCGTTTTGCCCTGTACCAATTTAGAAATAGCTTCTTGAATCAGGCTTTCATTCTCAGGATCAAGGTAGGCTGTTGCCTCGTCGAAGATAATAATAGGAGCGTCTTTCAACATAGCTCTGGCGATGGCAATTCGCTGTCGTTCACCACCCGATAAGTGGCCGCCTGCACCGCCCACAATCGTGTCATATCCATGCTCCAGGCCCATGATGAAGTCATGGCAGCCACACTTTTGGGCGACATCTTCCACTTCTTGATCGGTAGCCGACAACCTCCCCATACGAATGTTTTCACGGATACTTTCATCAAAGAGGTAATTATCCTGCGATACATAAGACACATACGAGGAAAGCTGCGACAGAGGAATCTTTTTCAAATCCACCCCGCCAAGAGAAATAGTACCGCATGTTGCCTCCCAAAAGCCGGTAATTAATTTAGTAATCGTTGATTTGCCTGAACCGGAAGGCCCAACTAAAGCCGTCATTGTTCCAGGTTGTATTGTCAAATTGATATGATCCAATATCGGCTTCGAGTCATTCAGGTCATAAGAAAAGGAAACATACTGGAATTGAATAGACTGATTGTGAATATCAGCATCATAATCCGGCCGCACCATTTCCGGTGCATCCAACAGATTTCCCACTTCTCCGACAATCGTGCCAAGCTGCGAAATATTGTCAGTAAATTTAATTGCTCCCAAAATCGGACCAACAATGCCCAGGGACAAAATCATAATGGTCAGAAAGACCGGGGCAGACAAGGTTCCATGTTGATACAGAACGGCACCAATGGGAAGAACCGCCAGCCAAACACTGGGCCAGATAGTATTGCTCATGGACATAAACAACTGCGTGTCCTTCATCCAATCGACCGCATAACTGGCGTTATCATTTACTGCATCAGAATACTTCTGATAAGAGTTGGCCGACTGATTAAATGCCTTGATAACCTCAATACCGCCCACATACTCGATAATAGTGGAGTTCATTTTTTGAACCCGTTTCATCAGCCCAGAAAACCGTTCGCTATACCCTCGCGACATTCCCATGTAGCATAGAAAACCAATAGGCAGAGTCACAAGAGAAGCCAGTGCCATGCGCCAGTCTAAAACAAACAGGTACACAATAATACACAGCGGGACGAACAGATTCGATGTCATTTCCGGCACCAAATGTGCGAGGATTGGCTCCATACTCTCTACCCGATCAACGATAACATCCTTTAACCGACCAGAGGACTGATCCATAATATACCCCATTGGCACCCGTGAGAGTTTGTCAGCAATTTTAATGCGAACTTCTTTCAAAGTCTGGAATGTCGCTGTATGAGATACGGTTGTTGAAAGAGTAGAAAAAAGCAATTTCAGTGTGAAGCCGAGTAATATTAAACCGCACCACAGCGCATAAGTATTTAGGGCAGTCACTCCATCAATCAAGCAGAGCATGATATAAGCGATAGCGAAATATGGGATCATCCCACAGGCCACGCCCAAGATAGCCAAGATGATAGAGAGCGCATAGGCTCTCCGGTGTGTGCCAGCCAGCTCCCATAACCGCTTGACCGACGATGGTGTTTGTTTCATCATCTCTCACCTCCATAAAAGCAATACGGGGCAGCCGGTACCTCCCGACCACCCCGCATCGTCAAGCTGTGTTATTCTGCCGGAGTGATTTGTGTCACATCCAGGAAAGCATAATCCGAAGCAAAGTTATAATCTGCGATCTTGTCCGTGTTGTAGACAATCATATCCATCTGATGGGTCAAAGGAACATCCAATACCTGATCGAGATCGGTATTGATGAGCAGTTCAAACAGTTCCTTCAACCGGGCATCATCGTTGCAGGTCTTAAACTCGCTCAATGCGGAAATAAACTCATCAGAATTATCTAACAGTGGGATGGAAACATCCTCTGGCATCTGAGCCATCATTGCAGAGAACCAGCATTGTGGCATTGCGTAATTGAAGAAACCAGCAGTCATTGCGGTAATATCCCATCCTGTAGGTTCCATGTAACTTGCATACCACTCCATCTTTTCCATGCTCTTAATCTCTACTTCAATGCCAACTTCTGCAAGCTGGCTCTGGAACAACGTGGCAATGGAACCGATGGTACTGTCGTCAGTAGGGCAGGTAAAGACCACATGAAGTGGTGTTCCATCCTTTTCCCGGATGCCAGTGGACTGATTCATGCCCCATCCTGCCTCATCAAGAAGCTGATTAGCACGATCCACGTTATAGGTGTAATCCTCTGTACCGCAAATATCTGAGTAAGGCGTACCATCAGGAACAATCGTATTCGCCACAGGTTCATAGCCATAGGTCAGGCCTTCAGAAATCGCCTCTTTGTCGATAGCATATGCCAAAGCTTGTCGTACACTCAGATCAGACAGATTCCCATTGAAATTCAGAATGATATTACGAACCGTGGAACCAGAAGGAGCAAATTTCCCCTCAATTCCATCAATAGCAGTTGCCTGGTTATAGTCCTCATAGCTCAATTCGGCGGAGCCATAGATTAAGTCAATTTCACCAGTTTTCAATGCCTGTACACGGGAGGCGTTATCCGGAATATACTTTGCAACGATCTTGTCGTAATAGGGCTGCTCACCCCAATAATTCTCATTACGAACAAAAGTGGTGTACTGTCCTGCTACATACTCGTCATAGATATAGGGTCCAGTACCAGCATATCCATTGACTGTCTGGAAGTCACCCTGCGTAATCTGTTTAGGAGAAATCATAGTGCATACATCCGGCCAGCAAAAATCGTTGATGTATGCAAAGTACGGTGTATCATAGGTCAAACGGATGGTGTATTCATCCACCGCCTCAATATTGGTATAATTGACAACACCAGGCAGCGCTGTAAAAGACGGATTGATATGCCATGCCTCAATATTGGCAATCGCTGCCTCTGCGTTAAAAGGTTCTCCGTCATGGAAGGTTACACCTTGCCGCAAGTAAAAGGTAAGCTGCTTACCATCCTCGCTCATTTCCCAATCTTCCGCCAGCACCGGCTGAATTTCCCCATCCACATATTTCACCAGGCCCTCATAGAGCAGCTTCTGAGTAGGGCGGTTATCCGCAATCATATAGAGGGGCGAAAGGGTTGTTGTTTCGCCAATCGTGGCGATGTTTAAGACCTTTTCACTCGTTTCTGTTCCGCTTGCAGCATAAGCGGTGTCGCTGTTAGCAAGCATCCCCATACACATAACAGCGGCAAGAGCGAGGCCTAAAACGCGTTTGGTTCGTTTCATCTTGGTTCGTTTCATCTTGGTTTGTTCCTTTCTGTGATTTTATATTTATCGAACGGCTTTTTTAGTAATTTTGCCGTGTTCGATCTCATAAATAATCTCGCAGAGCCGCGAGGCGATTTGCAGGTCATGAGTAATGACTAAATAGGCACAGTCATGTTCCTGCTCATATTTCTCCAAAAGTTGAAGAACCGCTTCTGTTGAAATCAAGTCAAGACCTGCGGTTACTTCATCCAGAATTAGAAATTCCGGTGATATAGATAGGGAGCGCAGTAACGCAAGCCGCCGCTGTTCCCCGCCAGACAGTCTTCGAACCGGAGTATCAAGTAAGCTTTGAGATAAACCTGTTTGTTCCATCAATTCAGCAATACGTTTTTTCCGCTGTGATGAGGAAAAATCCGTCAGGTTTACAAGGGCTTCTTCTACATTTTGGGATGTACTCCATGATGGATTTAGGGTTCCACCAGCATCCTGGAATACCGCTTGAATCTTGCCACGATACTTTCTCCATTCTCGCAGGCTCCATTTTGTGGCATCTACGCCATTGATAAGGATACGTCCTTCAGAGGGGCGTTCCAATCCAATCATCAATCGAGCTAAGGTGCTTTTTCCGCTGCCGCTTTCTCCCATAATGGCGATGCTATGACCCTGCTCCCATATCAGAGAGGCGTGATCCAATGCACAGAATGTCTCCCCCTGCGTGTCATAGTAAATTCTGGTGAGGTTATCTAATTCAATGCGGTCCATTTCCAGTTCACCTCCTCTCGGTTGCAAGCAGCTTCGGCAAAGCGCTTAGTCCATGGCTGTTGCGGGTGAATGAATAACTGCTCAGTTGCCTGCGTTTCAATAATTTTGCCATGTTCCATCACATGCGTGATAGGGCATAGGGCTTTCATTGCCTCAGTATCATGAGAAATGAACAAAATAGCTGCTGTTTTTTGATATTTTCTCAGTAACTCCAGCAGCAAATCCCGATTTGCTTCATCAAGGGCACTGGTCGGCTCGTCTGCAAGAATATATTTAGGCTTCGTCCCCAAAATCAGCGCCATAGCAATCCGCTGGAGCATACCACCGGATAACTCTCCAGGGTAGGCACTCAGCACTCGCTTGGTATCAGTCAGATTAACCTGTCGCAACACATTTTCGGCAAGTGCATAGGCCTGCTTTTTGTCCAAACCAGTGTGTATACGGAGCGTTTCAATAATCTGGCGTTCCATCTTTGCGTGTGGAAAAAACGCTGTCATTGGGTTTTGTGGAATAAATCCAATCGTCTTCCCGCAGAGTGCTCGGCACTCCTTCGCGCCATGTATCAGCAAATTATCTCCATCCAGGAGAATTTGCCCCTGTGTGATCTCCAGATCACCACTGTTCATACCCATAATGGATTTAATCAAAGTTGTTTTTCCAGAGCCACTAGCCCCAGTCAGTCCAATACAAGTCCCTTCATCAATAGATAATGAGACATCGGTTAAAATCGGTGTGTTATTTTTTACTTTCACAGTCAGATTTTTAATCTCAAGCATCAGGCCCCCTCCTTTTCCAAAAGCCTCCCTAAGTAGTTGAAACAGAGGGAGCTGATAAAAATAAAGAAGATCGGGTAAAAGAGCAACTGCGGATGAGTTCCAGCCAATGCCCTCGCATCGGAAAGCATAACTCCCCAATCAATTACATCATCACCCAGAGAAAGACCGATGAATGAGAAACCGGAAATCGCAATAATCATTTCTGCACAGGAAAGGCAAATAAATTGCACAACGTCACGGATAATATTGGGAAGGATATGTACCAGCATAATTCGCATTTTGCTTGCACCGCAGGCAATCGCGCACATGATGTATGCTTTGTCGTACTCACCCTCAATCAAAGTTTTAACCAACTTAATCATCCGAAGAACCAGCGATGCCGTCAGTGCCACTAACATGGTGGGGATACTATTCCCCCAAATACCAATAAAGATAATCAGATAAGCCACAGGCGGAATCGCTGTAACTGCGTTCAAAATACTTTCTGCAAGAATATTTTTGCGGCGTCCCGTCTTTGCCAGCAAGATGCCAAAGAAGATACCAAGCAAAATGACAATAGCTGATCCTACCAACACAATGCCTAAAGTTATTTTCCCGCCTTCGAGAATGCGTGAAAACTCACAACGGCCAAAATCGTCTGTACCAAACGGATATTCTGCGCTGCTGGATAGATATTTACCCCGAATATTTGTGGCCGTCGGATCGTGGGGTGCAAAGAACGATCCAAACAAGAAAAATAGCAATATTACAATCGGGATTGAATACGAGAGAATATGTTTTGTCCGACTCATAGTCTGCCCCCCTCTCTCACAGAAGTATCCCGTTGCAAAATCCGCCGTAATATATCCGAAAGGATATTGAACATTACCAGCGAAAACGCAAGAAACAGAATTGTTGCGTGGATAACTGGTGAATCCCGATACAACACGCTGTCGATAATCAAATAACCAAGCCCTGGCAATGAGAACACACGCTCTACAATCGCAGAGCCGGCCATACAAAGTCCGAGCATCTGACAGAAATTGGGGAGAAGTGTTACTACTGCGCTGGGGAGTGCATAGCGGAACAGAATCTTCCCCTCAGATAAGCCACGACAACGAGCATAAAAAGCACTATCCTGTTCCATCTCTTTTTTGATATTGTTTGCCAACATAGGAGAAAACAATGCAATACATCCGATTGCGATACATACTGCTGCGGGGAAATAGCGCGCAAATCCTGTATTTCCCACTACCGATGTTACACCGAGTTTAACAGCAAAGATGTCAATATAGGTACTAGCAAAGAAAAACGAAGGAATAGAAACTCCGGCTATGCACAAAAAAATCAATGCACGACCAATTATTCGCTTTCTCGTCAAATAACAAAGGCATCCTATCAGCAAAATAAAAATGGCTTGAATAATAGCCGAAATTATAACGATTGTCACAGTTATACCAATGGCTGTTGTAACCTTTTCAAATACTGATTGGCCACTTACAAAAGATTTACCGAAGTCTAAATGAAATGCATCTCGAACCCATTTCACATACTGCACAGGCAAGGAATCATTAAGCCCCATTTTTTCTCGCAGAGCTTCCATTTGTTCATCCGTAAAACTAAATGCGGCCATAGAGCGCCTGGCATACGCTTCTGCTGGATCAATGGGTGAGAGACGAACAAGTAAAAACGAAAGAATAGTTACAATTAAAAGAGAAATTACCAATTCTCCCAGTTTATTTATAATAAAACGTCTCGTTGCTTTGCTCATTACCAAATTCCTCCTTTCGTAAATAAATAAGCGGTGTGGTTAGAGTTATCTAACTACACCGCCCATAATACTGTATTTTCCGAAAGGAAACCACTCCAAGAAGTCAAAACCTATCCAAAAAGCCAATTACTTTTTAGCGTTGCGATACTCTCTCGGAGACATCCCAATAATAGACCTGAAAGCAGATGAAAATTTATTTGGATTTGAATAACCTATTTTTCCTGCAATTTCAGATATAGATAATTGAGTTGTAAGTAATAGCTGTGCCGCCATTTGAATTTTGTATTCCTTTTGAAAAGCATATATAGGTTTTCCATAGATTGCTTTAAAGCAATCTTTCATTGTTGTCAAACTTAATCCATAACAAACTGCCCATTCAGCCAATGAATATCTTGTATCTAAAGAATCCATCAGTTCTTGCTTCAATTCTTTTATTTTTCGGATTGTACTGCCTGGATAATAAACGGACACTTCTAAATTCTCTTGCGGAAGTATTTCAGACAATAGAAAGAAAATCTCTAATGCCTTTAATCGTAAGTAACCTAATCGTTTTTTGTTTTTTTCCTCACAAACTTCTTGAAATACATGATTCAATTCAGGAGGAGCTTTTACAACTGTGCAGCAGCGATCCGTACAAAATCTCGAGGTCAATTCAGATAAATCAATAGAAATTCCTTCTACAATATCCTTGAATTGACTTCCGGTAACACTCATATCTACAATCAAAGCTACACCATCGTACAATCCAGTAGGAAATGTAGGAGGTTTTCTATGAGGACTAAGGACGCTAATTGCAATATCACCTTCCCCCAGATATGTAAAGTAATCCCGCTTATATTCACATTCATACCTTCCTGCGCTGCAATATGCAATTTCTAAAATATGAGGCATTGCTTTGTTTCTTGAAAAACAAGAAAACGCCTGAAAGGATGTATATGCTAAATCTATTCCAGGAAATAAATGAATACATTGCATGGTTCCATTGGGCGTATCGCATTCAATTTGATATTTTGTCCCATTATTACTCTTTTCAAGAATATGCGCCCCTGTGCTGAACAATGCAGGGTCGATCTCATTTCGCTCTTTCATTAAATCACCTCCCGGATTACTAAGACTATGATGAAGTTATCAAAGACTAACCAAAGTATATAATACTTGTTTCTCAAAGTCAATTTACCGTGCAGAGTAATCCACTCAACGGTATTCCCTTTGTCCCACAAAAGCTCCGTAACTTCCCCGCCATCCTTG
>OBVI01000286.1_pt1 | contig 21103 bp, 17 predicted proteins | sample 1476021 | NCBI WGS metagenome assembly OBVI01 (sample SAMEA2579981, study PRJEB22360) | human gut metagenome
GTCTCTGCAACTGCACCGCCGATAACGGCAATGGCAGCAGAGCCATCCGTAACCCCCGCCGGTGTGCCCGCATAGGATGCTGCCATCTGGATGGCCGTATCCGGGCCAAACCAGTGGGACACCACGCTCAGTGCCCCCTGCATTAAGTTGTCCATCAGCGCTGCACCCTGCGCAGCCAGCAGATTGCCCAGCACCAGCATGATTGCCGTGTCCAGCAGCATCGTACCCAGACGGCAGGTGACAAAGGTGCCAAACTCTTTTGCCATGGCTTTGCCGGTAGTCTTGCTGTGGAACACAAAGGCGCGGTTGGTTGCGTAGGCGAACAGGATGCACAGGATGTTATCCAGCACATTGCCCCAGCTGTTGGCGGCAGTGTAGCCGAACAGCTTATTGAACAGCGCATACAGCACAATGTTCAGCAGGGTGCACAGCACGCCGAAAACCAGATAGCTCAGCACTTCCCAGTGCTTCTTGATCCATTTTACCATAAAATTATGTCCTTATTGTATTTTTCCGCCATTTGGGAAGGAAAATCATTTTTTGTTATAAAAACAGCCCCGCCGCCGTTTTCCCGGCAACGGGGCTGTTGATCGCATTGTGTCAGAAGCTTTTCTTCCGAACGAGGGGCTGATTACTCAGCGTCGTTCAGCAGAGCCTTCATGGACAGGCTGATGCGCTTCTTGTCGAAGTCAACATCCAGCAGCTTCACATCGACCATATCGCCGACCTTCAGTGCGTCGGAGACCTTCTCAACGCGGTCATTGCTGATCTCGCTGATGTGGACCAGACCGTCGATACCCGGCAGGATACGGACGAATGCACCGAACTTGGTCAGGGACACGACCGGAGCATGGAAGGTGCTGCCGATGGGGTAGTTGTTCTTCAGCTGCTCCCAGGGGTTGTCCTCAGCCTTCTTGTAGCCCAGAGAGACCTTGTGGTTCTCGGTGTCGATGTCCTTCACATACACCTCGATGGTGTCGCCAACGGAGACGACCTCAGAGGGATGCTTGATGCGGTTCCAGCTCAGCTCGCTGATGTGGCACAGGCCGTCCACACCGCCGATATCGACGAATGCACCGTAAGAAGTCAGGCTCTTGACAACGCCGGTGTAGGTCTTGCCCACCTCAACGTTTGCCCAGAACTCTTCACGCTTTGCCTTGTTCTGCTCAGCGGTCACCTTGTTGATGCTGCCGACGATCTTGCGGCCGGAGCACTCGGTGACAACCAGCTGAACGTGCTGGCCAACCAGAGCGGTGTAGTCCTCATCACGGCGCATAGTAGCCTGAGAACGGGGAACGAACACCTTGACGCCCTTGACGTTGACCACAACGCCGCCCTTGTTGAACTCGGTGACGTCGCCCTCGACGACCTCGCCGGACTCAGCGGCCTTAGCGATCTCTTCCATGCCCTTGCGAGATGCGAGCTTCTTGCGGGAGAGCTGGATGACGCCATCCTGATCCATAACCTTCTCGACGATGAGGTCCAGCTCATCGCCAACCTTCACCAGGTCTTCGACCTTGGCGGAGGAATCATCGGTCAGCTCGCTCAGCTTGACAAAGCCGGTCTGCTTCGCTCCGATATCCACCTGGATCTCGTTGGCAGAGATGCTGGTCACGATTCCTTTCACAATACTGCCTGCATGAACACGCTTTTCCTCGGATGCATTCAGCATCTCCTCAAAGCTCATGCTGTCATTGATTTCTGCGCTCATACTGTTAAGTACCTCCTCAATAATAGACGATGGCGTTGAAGCCCCGGCTGTCACGCCCGCCACTTTAACATCTGCAAACCATTCCGGCCGAAGTTCGCTCGCTGTCTCGACCGTTACGGCACGCGTGTGTTTTGCGGCGACCTGTACCAGCTTTTGGGTATTGGAAGAATGATGACCGCCAATGACAACAATGATATCGCATTTTTGGCTGAGGTCTTCCGCTTCCTGTTGCCTCGCCCACGTCGCATTACATATTGTATCAAAAATCCGGGCGTTTGTATAGGCTTTTTTGAGAAACTCCGAACTTTCTTGCCATTTTGTAACCTGAAATGTGGTCTGTGCAACTGCAAACAGGGGTTTTTGCGGGTCAGAGGGGCCTTTCCACGCCTTCAATTCGGCCAGATCGGCAAAAACGAACACCTCTCCGCGGGTGTGACCCACGATCCCCTGCACCTCCGGGTGGGTCTTATCGCCCGCCACCAGCAGCACTGCCCCGGCCTTTTCGGCCTCGGCGGCGATGCGCTGGATCTTCTGCACAAAGGGGCAGGTGGCGTCATGGTAGCGGATGTCGCGCACTGTCAGCTCGTCATAAACGCTGCGGGGCACGCCGTGGCTGCGGATGACTACCTCGTACCCGGCAGGCACATCCTGCACGGTGTCCACCACCTGTGCGCCCTTGCGCTGCATATCCTCCACCGCCTGCGGGTTGTGGATCAGCGGGCCCAGCGTAGCGACCCTGTGTCCCTCTGCCAGAAGTCCATAGGTCAGCTCCACGGCGCGGTTGACGCCAAAGCAGAACCCCGCCGTTTTGGCAACTCGGATCTCCATCTTTTACGCTCCCATCTTTTCCCACGCATCCAGCAAAGCCTGTTTGTTGGCACGCAGCTTTTTGGTATCCCGCCGGCCTTCCATGGCAAACTGGGCGGCAGGCATGGGCTCGCCGTAGATCACCCGCACTCTGCAGAACAGATGCATTTTTCCGTCCGGCGTATCGTACAGGATGCGGCAGGGCACCACATCCACCCCGGCTCCCGCCGCAATGACGAACAGGCCGCTCTTGGGCGGCAGAAGCTTTCCGTCCTTTTCGCGGGTCCCCTCCGGGAAGATGAGCAGGGTCTTGCCGTTTTTGCAGGCCTCAACGGTCTGCTCGATGGCAGCCATCTCATCCTTTGTGCCGCGTACGCACACCGCGCCGCAGCACCGGAAGAACCATGTCAGGAAGCCGTTGATCTCGAACAGTTCCTTCTTGGCAAATACGACCATCCGCCTGCTCCACCGGGTGACCACGATAAACACCGGGTCGATGGCGGAGACATGGGTCGGCGCAAGGATGCAGCCTTTGGTCTGCACCTTTTTCAGGTTCTCGCGGCCCTCTACGCGGATACGGAAACCGATGTGCCACAGGATCCATGCAAAGGGTACTAAGATGTAATATAATATCATAGTGTCGTTTTATTCCTTAAATTTATACGATTCTCGATTTCGCGTGTGGGCCAAAACCGGACAGTACAGCAGTTTTTGAAAACGCCGTTTTTCGATACGACTTTTCTGGTGAAAGCGTGTTCTGGAAACGAGCGCAGTCGTTTCCAAAACACAAGAAATAAAATAAGCTTCCGATCAATATGCCCAGAGCGAAACGGAGGGCATTTTAAATCGTTCAGCCGGCCCTCTCCGCAATGATCTTCTTCATGGCGGCAAGGCTCTGCTCGAAGTCCAGCTCCGAGGTATCCAGCAGCACGGCATCCTCCGCCTGCTTCAGGGGTGCGGCGGCACGGTGGGTGTCCTGATAGTCCCGCTGCTTCACATCGGCCAACACCTCTTCATAGGGAGTATCGATGCCCTTGGCCTGATACTCCTTCCAGCGCCGGGTAGCGCGGGCTTCCGGCGTGGCGGTGAGGAAGATCTTCACCGTAGCATCCGGCAGCACCACCGTGCCGATGTCGCGGCCGTCCATCAGCACATCCTGCTTTTTGGCCATATCCCGCTGCAGTTCCAGCAGAAAGGCGCGCACAGCCGGGTTTGCGCCCACGGCAGAAGCAGCCATGCCTGCGGCCTCGGTGCGGATGGCGGTGCTGACGTCCTCTTCCTTTAAATAAATGTGCTGCTCCCCCTCAATAGAGGCCAGCCGCAGCTTGATCTGGGGCAGCAGTGTGTTGACCGCTGCGTTGTCCTTGGGGTCCTTGCCCGCACGCAGGGCATACAGGCCGATGGCGCGGTACATGGCACCGGTATCCACATAAATATAGCCCATTTCAGCCGCCAGACGGCGTGCCAGCGTAGATTTGCCTGCACCTGCAGGCCCGTCGATTGCAACAGATACCATTTTATCTCTTCTCCTTTTTAAGCGGAAAAATATTTTAAATATTTACAAATCTGGAAAATCTGTGGATTTTCCAGATTTGATTTTTCACAAGCGGGATCGTAACGGAGAACTGCATTGCTGCTCGTTCCCTTCAGGAACAGTTGCGCAGTGGTCTGTGAGACTATCCCGGCAACAACCCTTTTTGTGAAAACGTATTTTGAAAACGACCGCAGTCGTTTTCAAAATACAAATCAAAAAAATCTATTCCTATAAATATGCCCAGAGCAGCGCGGAGGGCATTTAAAATTGTTTTATCTGTAATTACAGATTATTTGCAAAGCTCTGTGCGGTGCAGAAGGCGATCTGCAGATTGTAGCCGCCGGTATAGGCATCCACATCCAGCACCTCGCCCGCAAAATACAGGCCCAGCGCCTTTTTGCTCTGCATGGTTTTGGGGTCCACTTCCCGCACCGACACGCCGCCGCTGGTGATCACGGCATGGGCAAGGTCGCCCCGGGCGTCGATGGACACCCGCCAGTGCTTCATCAGCTGCACCAGCTCCCGCTTCTGTTCCCGGGTGATCTGATTGGCTCTTGTGGCCGGGTCGATGCCCCAGCGTGCCACCATCACCGGCTGCATGCTGGAGGGCAAAAGCTTGACCAGCGCCCCCTGCGCCGCGTGGTTTGCCAGCAGGGCAAAGTCCCGGGTGATGCGGTCGTACAGCTGCTCCTCGCTGAGGGCTGGCTTCAGGTCGATCTCCGCATGATACCGGTGTTTTTTCATGTCCCCCAGATGGCTGGATGCGCTCAGGGTCAGCGGGCCGCTGATGCCAAAGTGGGTAAACAGCATCTCGCCCTGCTCGTCAAAGATGGCCTTGTCGTCCTCGAACAGGGTCAGGGTGACGTTTTTCAGGGCCAGACCCATCATTTTTTTGCAGTCGGCGTCATGGCTCACAAGGCTGACCAGACTGGGCACCGGCTCCACAAGGGTGTGCCCGGCCTGCTGCGCCAGCCTGTAGCCATCGCCGGTGGAGCCGGTGGTGGGGTAGCTGACGCCGCCGGTGGCCACCAGCACCGCGTCTGCCCGGTACTCCCTGCCAGAGGTGCCCCGCACGCCGATGCACCGCAGGGCCGGGCCTGCCTTTTTCTTTTTGGGGTGGCGCGGGTTTTCCGGTGCAGCGTGAGCTGCTTCCGGCTCCGGCACCACCTCTTCCAGCAGCAGCTTTTTTGCGCCGTCATGGACGATGTCGGCGTCCTGCGCGTAGCGCAGAAGGGCCTGCCGGATCTCCTCTGCCTTGTCGGATACCGGGAACACCCGGCGTCCGCGCTCCACCTTCAGCTCCACGCCCAGACCCTCGAACAGTTCCATGGTCTTTGCGGGCGGGAAAGCCCCCAGCGACGAATACAAAAAGCGCGGGTTGGTGCGCACATGGCGCAGAAACTCCTCTGCCGGGCAGTCGTTGGTCACATTGCAGCGGCCCTTGCCGGTGACAAGGATCTTCTGGCCGGGCTTGTCCATGTGTTCCAGCACCGTCACCTGATGTCCCTGACGTACAGCGGCACCCGCTGCCATCAGGCCCGCCGCGCCTGCACCTACGATCAACACCTTCGCCATCTGTTTTCCTCCAAATTTCCCTATTGTATCGAGTATATCATACCAGAACCGGCACGCAAAAGCAATGTTCTGCCGTATTTCTGCCAATTACAATAGCTGGGCAAGGATGCTGTTCTGCACGATGAGTCCCGCCGGGGTCAGGGCAAGGGTGTGGCCGTCAAAGCTTGCATAGCCTGCCCGGACGCAGTTTTGCACAAAGGCCAGCTGTGCAGTGGAAAATTCTTTGCCGTAGAGCTGTTTGTAGGCGTCCAGCGAAAGCCCCTTGCGCAGGCGCAGCTGTAAAATAAGGTAATCCTCTGCGCCGCAGCTGCCGTCCATCACCGGGGCGGCGGCATCGTTCAGGAACGCAGCGGTATCCGGCGGATAATAGAACCGCCTGCCGCCCATGCAGGAGTGCGCTGCCGGGCCAAGGCCCAGATAGTCGCCGCAGTCCCAGTAGATGAGGTTGTGCCGTCCCTCATAGCCGGGCTTTGCAAAGTTGGAGATCTCATACTGCCGGTAGCCGTGGTGTTCCAGCTGCTCCACCGCGTAGAGGTAAAAATCAGCCGCCTCGTCGCCGGTGGGCAGACCCTCGGGCGGGTGCTTTCCAAAGGCCGAATCCGGCTCGATCTTCAGCAGATACGCGGAAATGTGGGTGGCTCCGCCGTCCTCGATCAGTTCCAGCGTTTCGTCAAACTCAGCTTCGGTGTAGTGGGGCAGTGCCAGCATGATGTCGCCGCTGATGTTCGCAAAGCCTGCCCGCCGGGCGGCGGCAAAGGCAGTCCGCGCCTGCTTTGCCGTGTGGGGCCTGCCCAGCGTGCGCAGCTGGGTGTCCCGGGCAGACTGCACCCCGAAGGAGATGCGGTTCACTCCCGCCTCCCGGAAGCCCGCAAGGCTCTGTTCGGTCACCGTCTCCGGGTTTGCTTCCAGCGTGATCTCTGCCCCGGGCAGGGGCCGGGCCGCATCGATGAGCCGTTTTGCCTGCTCCGGGCGCAGCAGACTGGGGGTGCCGCCGCCAAAATAAAGGGTGTCCGGCTGCAGGGACCTCTCCGGTGCAAAGCGGTCAAGCTCCCGCACAAGAGCCTCCACATAGGCATCCGGCACACCGCGCTCACCGGGGTGGGAATAGAAATCACAGTACCTGCATTTGGAAAAACAGTAGGGTATGTGTAAATAAAGTCCAAGGGACATACAATATCACAGCCTTTTTCATGAAACGTTCATTTCTATGCAGTATACTATATTCCGTAGACCGGAGCAAGAAAAAAGTATTCCGGCAGAAAGAGACTGGAGGAGTCCCTATGGATTACAATTACAATGGTTACGATCGGGGCTATACAGAGCCTGCTATGACCTCGGCTGACTATATGAACCGCACCTACCGCTGGATGGCGGTGGGCCTGCTCATCACCTTTGCAGCCGCCTTTGTCACAGCTGCCACCCCGCTGCTGTACGTGGTCAATTCGCTGTATCTGGTGTTCACCATCGCCGAGCTGGTTCTGGTGTACGTGCTGAGCTCCCGGGTGCAGAGCATGTCGGTGGGCGGCGCAAGAGCCACCTTCTTTGCCTATGCACTGCTCAACGGCATGGTGCTGAGCTATTATTTCCTGGTGTTCGATCTGGGCACTCTGGTGCTGGCTTTCCTTGCCACCTCGCTGTACTTTGGCCTGATGGCCGTCTACGGCACCACCACCCACCGGGATCTGTCCGGCTGGGGCCCCAAGCTGATGATGGGCCTGTTCGCGCTCATCATCACCGGCTTTGTGGGCATGCTGTTCGGCATGAGCTTCCTTACCACGGTGCTGTACAGCGCTGTCGGTCTGGTGGTTTTCATGCTGCTGACCGCCTACGACACCCAGAAGCTGAGCCAGATGTTCTCCTATTACGCCTATGACGGCGAGCTGGCCGAGAAGGCTTCCATCTACGGCGCACTGACTCTGTATCTGGACTTCATCAACATCTTCCTGTATGTTGTGCGTCTGCTAGGCATGAACAGCCGCCGCCGCAACTGATTTTTGATCTGCAAGGGCTCTCCCGAAAAGGGAGGGCCTTTTTGTTTGGCAATATCATTTAGAATATCCTCCGCTTCGCTCTGGGTATCAACACAGAAGGCCACAGAGGGAAGATGCATTTTCCGGCTGCGGCCCTTCCCGTGAAAGTGCAGCCCAGAGCAACGCGAAGGGCATTTAAATAAAAGAATGCATAAAACCTGCCCTGCTGTCCCACACTAAGCCCAGAAGCAATGCGTACACAATGCAGCAGATGGGAGTAACGACAATGGAGCAGATCAAAAAGTTTTTGCGCAGCAGGGGCTTTGCACTGGCACTGCTGGCCTGTCTCGTCGCAGCCGCAGCGGCGGGAGTGTGGGCAGTGCGCACCGTGCGGGATGAACTGAAAAAGAGCTACGACGACCTGACGACCCCGCAGGAAGAACCTGCCCCGGAGCCGCAGCTCACCCTTGACCCACAGGAGGACGATGTATGGCAGCAGCCCGTGACCGACGCCGCAGAATCTGCGGCAAACGTACCCAAGCCCGAACCGCCCGCACCCTCTGCGTCCTCTTCTGGGGCGCGGTCTGGCTCTGGTTCGGTGCACGAACCCTCCGCGCTGCAGGGCGCATCCTCGCCTGCCAGCAGTTCAGCTGCGCCTGCCTCCACGCAGCCCGTCTCGGGCAGAGTCTTGAACGCCTACAGCGGCGATGAGCTGGTGTACAGCAGCACCCTTGGCGACTGGCGCACCCACAACGGCGTGGACTACGCCTGTGCACAGGACGCACAGGTGTGCGCTCCTGCCGCCGGCAAAGTGACTGCCGTGGACACCGATGGCCGCTGGGGCAGTGTGGTGTGCATCGAGGACAGTGCCGGGCGCATCTGGCGGGTATGCGGCACCACTGACCCTGCCGTGCACACCGGCGACGAAGTGAGCGTGGGGCAGGCTCTGGGCCGCGCAGGCAGCATCCCCAACGAATGCGCCGAGGAGACGCACATCCATCTGGAAGTGATGCAGGGTGACACCTACCTTGACCCGGCAAAGCTGCTGGGCTGACCCTTTTTTGCGTCCTCTGCGTATTTTTCTGTAAAACATTCTCAAATAGTAAAGGGCCGCTGCACATCATCCGGTGCAGCAGCCCTTTTTATTTAAAGCCTTTTACAGCGCTTCCAACTCAATCACCGGCCAGCCCAGCAGCCGGATGGCCTCCCGGTCGTGGGTGGCAAGCAGCACCGGCTCCGTCCCGCAGCGGGTGCGCAGCAGCGCCGCAGCGGCGGCAAGGGTGTCCGGGTCCATGCCGGTAAAGGGTTCGTCCAGCAGCAGGGTGTCGCTGGGTGCCCACAGGGCCCGAAGCAGGGCGGTGCGCCGCTTCTGCCCGCCGGAAAGCCGTGCTGCAGGCAGGACCAGCGCCGCAGCATCCATGCCAAGCTGTTGAAAATCCATTTCAATTTGCTCTTTGTATTGTTTTTCACTTCCGGGCAGCACCAGCGTCACGTTCTGGAGCGCCGTCAGCTGCGGGCAGAGCCTGTCCTCCTGAAACACTGCCGCGGCCCGGCCCACGCCCCGCACCCGGCCTGCAGTGGGCGTGTCCAGCCCCATGAGGATGCGCAGCAGGGTGGTCTTGCCCCAGCCGCTGGGGGCCCACAGCACCGCCGGGCCGTCCACCGTGAGGCAGAGATCCCGGAAGAGCGTTTTCTCCCCGAACTGTTTTGTCAGATGCTCGATGGTCAGCATTGCGGCACCTCCCCGGTCACAGCGCAGGTCACGCGGTCCAGAAGCAGCAAGAACAGCTTTTCAAACCCGGCGCTGAGCAGGATAATTACAAACGTCCATGCGAACAGCTCCCCGGTGGAAAGGGTGATCTTGGCCCGGTAGAGTGCATCGCCGATGCTGCCATTGGGCAGGCCGATCACCTCAGCGGCTACGCCGCTCTTCCAGCAGATGCCAAGGGCCACGCTGCACCCCTGCCGGAAAGCCGGCAGCACCGCAGGCAGCCACACAGCCCGCAGACGGCGGGCAAACGGCAGGCGGAACACTTTTGCCATTTCCAGCAGCTGAGGGTCTGCACTCCGGATGCCGGTGCGCACCGCGCCGTACAGCACCGGCAGCACCATCAGAAAGCTGATGAGCACCGAAAGCGATGCTCCCCGCACCCACACCAGCGCCAGAATGATGAAGCTTGCCACCGGCGTGGCCTTGACCAGCTGCAGCACCGGTGCCAGCAGCACCTCTGCCGCATGCCACGCCTGCGCCGCCGCAGCCAGAAACACACTGACTGCCACGCCCAGCCCGAAGCCCAGCAGGACGCGTCCGGAGCTGAAGCCCACCCGCTGCCAGAACTCTGCCTGCGGCAGAAGCTGCAAAAGGGTGCGCAGCGCCTGCACCGGCGAGACCAGAAACACCTCCTGTCCCACGGCCATGGCAGCGCACTGCCACACCGCCAGCCAGAAGGCTGCAGCAGCCAGCCGCTCAAAAAGTTGTTTGTGTTGGTTCATGGTTCTTTCCTGCTCCTGACAGTCTGAAGTGGCTTCCGCTCTGCGGATCGTATAAGTATCATACCACATCTTTTTCCAAACGCCAATGACCGGTGCACCGCAATGCATCCAACATCGTCATGCCTGACGTTACATTTCTTCACGTTTTTAGTTCTTGACATGAAATGTATAAAACGATAAACTGAATTGTATCAATTCCTGTCATCCTTGATGCAGGAAAGAAACGAGGTGTCTGTCCTATGCAGAAGCTCTCCGGCAAAAGCCTGCTTTTGGTCAGCTTTACGCTATTTTCCATGTTTTTCGGAGCCGGGAACCTGATCTTCCCGCCGCATCTGGGCGCACAGGCCGGTACCAGCCTCTGGCCTGCCTTTGTGGGCCTTGCCGTCAGCGCCGTCGGCCTGCCCATCGCAGGAGTCACGGCGGTGGCCCGGGCGGGCGGTCTGGACAGGCTTGCCGGCCGCGTCCATCCGGTGTTCGCCACGGTGTTCACCATTCTGGTGTATCTTTCCATCGGGCCCTGCCTTGCCATCCCCCGCACCGCCAGTACCTCCTTCCAGATGCTGGTGCCGCTGATAGGCGGCGGTTCCGGGCTGCAGCTGGCCTACTCGGTGCTGTTTTTTGCAGCGGCCTTTCTGGTGGCACTGCGGCCGGAAAAGCTCACCAACTGGCTGGGCCGCATCCTCTGCCCCAGCCTGATTTTGCTCATCGTAGTGCTGTTTGCCGGGTGTCTGGCCCACCCGCTGGCCGCGTACTACGGCGCGCCCAGTGCAGAATACGCCGCGCTGCCCACCGTGCAGGGCATCCTGTACGGCTACCAGACCATGGACACTCTGGCCGGGCTGAACTTTGGCGCGGTCATCGCGCTGAACATCCAGGCCCGGGGCGTCACAGAGAGCCGCGCCGTGGAGAGCGGCACCATCCGGGCCGGACTTCTGGCGGGCGGGCTGCTGCTGGCTGTTTATGCCATGCTGAGCCATGCCGGTGCCCAGACCGGGGCGGTATACCCGGGCCTTGCCACCGGTGCCGAAGTGCTCACCGCTCTGGCACAGCAGCTGTTCGGCCGGGCGGGCCTTGTGCTCATTGCGGCCATCTTTGTCATTGCCTGCTTCAACACCTGCGTGGGCCTTATCGCCTGCGTGGGACAGTATTTCCACCAGCTGCTGCCCCGCATCCCCTACCCTGCCCTTGCCGCCTTTTTTGCTGCGGCCAGTATGCTGGTGTCTAACCTTGGCCTTGCCGCTATCATCCGGCTGTCCACCCCGGTGCTCAACGCCATCTATCCCGCCGCCATCGTGCTGATCCTGCTCTCCTTCCTGCCGGGCCTTGAGCAGCGCCGGGCCGTGTACCCGCTGTGCGTGGGCCTGACCGCCCTGCAGAGCATCGCGGCCGCCCTGCCGCTGGGGGCCCTGTCTGCCGTTGCCAATGCTCTGCCGCTGGGCAGCATTGGCTTTGGCTGGGTGCTGCCCGCACTGGCCGGGCTTGCAGGCGGGCTGCTCCTCAGTCGTTTTTCCCACTGAGCCCTGCCGCCCACATTCTGAATACAGACCAAAAGGGGCTGGTGCACATCATCCGGTGCACCCGCCCCCTTTGCCGTTACTGCAGCTTTTTGCGTTTTTCGTAGTCGTTCAGGGCGTCCAGTGCCTCATGCGCCATGGGCACCAGCGCCAGCATATTGAAAATGGTCATCAGGCCGATGCCCACATCGCCCAGATCCCACACCACCGTGTAGGCCTGCATTCCGCCGATCACCAGCATGACCAGCGCGATCAGCTTATATGCGGTCTGGCTCCACCAGTTGTCGCCGCACAGGTAGGCCACATTGCCCCGGGCATAGTACAGAACGCCCAGAAAGGTGGAAAAGCTGAACAGCGCCAGCGTGACCGCAATGAACACGATGCCAAAGCTGCCCAGATGGTACTGCATCGCCTTCTGCAGAAGGTCCATGCCCGCCATCCCGGCGGTAAGCTCCTGCGGCACCAGCAGCATCAGGAACGCCGTGCAGCTGCAGATCACCACAGTATCGATCAACACGCCCAGCGCCTGCACAAATCCCATCTTGACCGGATCGTCGCACTCTGCGGCGGCAGCTGCACAGGGGGCCGAGCCGCTGCCCGCCTCGTTGGAGAACAGGCCGCGCTTGACGCCGTTCATCAGCACGGCGCCAAAGCCGCCCGCCACGGCCTGCTGCAGGCCAAAGGCCTCGGTAAAGATGCGTCCGAGCACCGCCGGGAGCTTGGGCAGGTTGAACAGCACGATGCCCACGGTGATGACAAAATAGCACACCGCCATGATAGGCACCATCACGTCCAGACTTTTCACGGTGGCGTTCCGGCGCAGCACAATGACCGCTGCAATAGCCGTGAGCACCAGCGTTGTAGCCAGCGGCGGAATGTGGAAGGCATTTTCAAAGGCAGAGCTCACCGAGTTGGAGATGACCTGACTGATGCCGCACCAGCAGATGAGGCCGGACGCCGCGAACAGGGCCGCAGTCACAGAGCGCTTGAGCTTTTTGCCGCGCTTGCGCTCAGCCAGCACATGCAGGTAATAGGCAGGGCCGCCGCGCCAGCCGCCATACAGCGGATCGGGCTGGCGGTATTTCTGGGCAAGGGTGGACTCGATAAAGGAGGTGGATGCGCCCAGCAGGGCCGTGACCCACATCCAGAACACAGCGCCCGCACCGCCTGCGGAAACAGCGGCCACCACGCCCACCAGATTACCCATGCCTACGCGGGTAGCGGTGGAAATGATCAGGGTCTGGAAGGAGGAAAGGCCGTCCCTGCCCTGCTTTTTTTCACACACGGCAGCGATCATATCCCGGAACAGCCGCACCGGCAGAAGACGGGTGCGGCTGGTGAACCAGATGCCCGCCGCAAGCAGCAGTACCACCATGAACGAAATGCCGATGCCTCCGCCCAGCGGAAGGATGAACAGATCGCCCCACAAAAGGCGATAGACGGATTCGATAAGATTTACCAGCAAGGCAGATTCCTCCTGTAGATCAATGGAATGAAGACGATGACTTCATTATAGTACAGTACAGAAGAATTGTAAAATCTAAAATATTGATAGCATGAATTGACCAAACCGAACGCTTTGTTGCAAATGTAGTTTTCTTTCACGACCCTTCCCGTGAAAATGTGGTTCAGGACAGTCCGCAGACTTTCCTGAACCACGAAATTAAAATAAATTTTCCGCTGAATATGCCCAGAGTGCAACAACGACGACCGCCGCCAGTGAGCAAAGACTTCCCCCGCGCCGGGGGAAGATGTCACCGCAGGTGACAAAAGGGGGAATACAGGGAGAAGTTGTTGGGGCAGCGGCCAGCAAGACGCAAGTGCCGCCCAAGGCACGATGCGGATGCTGGGTGCCGCAACCCGATAGCGGAGGGCACTTTAAATCGTCCCACAAAAAAGGGACTGCCGCACGGCTTGTGCAACAGTCCCGGAGGAAGAAGCGCCTTTCAGCGCGGGGAAACGCTTACAGAATGTCGATGTACTCACCGGCCAGCGCCTTGTTCATGCTGCGCACGGCGCAGAACTTGCCGCACATGCTGCAGGTGTCGCTGTGGTCGTCCTCGGGCAGGCGGGCGTCGCGGATGGCCTTGGCGGTCTCCGGGTCCAGTGCGCAGGCGAACTGTGCATCCCAGTCCAGCACGCGGCGGGCATCGCCCATCTTGTCGTCGATGTCCCGGGCGTGGGGGATGCCCTTGGCGATATCGGCGGCGTGGGCGGCGATCTTGGAGGCCACGATGCCCTGCTTCACATCGTCCACGTTGGGCAGAGCCAGATGCTCGGCGGGGGTCACATAGCACAGGAAGGCTGCACCGCTGGCGGCTGCCACGGCGCCGCCGATGGCAGCGGTGATGTGGTCGTAGCCGGGGGCGATATCGGTGACCAGGGGTCCCAGCACATAGAAGGGTGCGCCCATGCAGATGCTCTTCTGCACCTCCATGTTGGCAGCCACCTGATTCAGGGGCACATGGCCGGGGCCTTCCACCATCACCTGCACGTTGTGTGCCCATGCGCGCTTGGTCAGTTCGCCCAGACGCACCAGCTCCTCGATCTGGCACACGTCGGTGGCGTCAGCCAGACAGCCGGGACGGCAGGCATCGCCCAGCGAGATGGTCACATCGTGCTCGGCGCAGATCTCGCAGATCTCGTCAAAGTGCTCGTAGAAGGGATTCTCGTTGCCGGTCATGCTCATCCATGCAAACACCAGAGAGCCGCCGCGGCTGACAATGTTCATCTTGCGCTTGTGCTTGCGGATCTGCTCGATGGTCTTGCGGGTGATGCCGCAGTGCAGGGTGACAAAGTCCACGCCGTCCTCTGCGTGCAGACGCACCACATCGATGAAGTCCTGTGCAGTCAGCTCTGCCAGATCGCGCTGGTAGTGGATGACCGAATCGTACACCGGCACGGTGCCGATCATCACCGGGCACTCGTGGGTGAGCTTCTGGCGGAAGGGCTGGGTGTTGCCGTGGCTGGACAGATCCATGATGGCTTCGGCGCCCATGTTGACGGCGCTCATCACCTTCTGCATTTCCACATTGTAGTCCTTGCAGTCGCGGGAAACACCGAGGTTCACGTTGATCTTGGTGCGCAGCATGGAGCCGACGCCCTCGGGGTTCAGGCACTCGTGGTGCTTGTTGGCGGGGATGGCAACCTTGCCCTCGGCGACCCACTGGCGGATCTCCTCGGTGGTGCGGTATTCCTTTTTTGCCACGATCTCCATCTGCGGCGTGATGATGCCCTTGCGGGCGGCATCCATCTGGGTGGTATAAGTCTGCATACGCTCTGTTCCTCCAAATGACAGTTTATCTCTGAACAGCAGGGTGCTGGTCATACAAGGTTAGGGAAAGGCAGCCGTCATTCAGAAAAAACAGAACGTTCTGGATGCCGGCACCTGCGCAAAATACGTTTTTCATGTTGGTTTTCTCCATGAATTTTATAACGCGGCCCAAGGTGGTGCCCCCGGTTTGCCGCGGGATCGGTCAGATGATCTGCTCGGAAAGCGCCTTCAGCTCCCGGCACTCGGTCTCGATGTCATCTGCTGCAAAAATGGCGCTCACAAGGGCCACACCATCCACGCCGGTGCCCTTGAGCTGCAGGATGTTCTCCTTGTGGATGCCGCCGATGGCCACCACCGGGATGTCCACGGCATCACAGATGGCCTTCAGGGTCTCGTGGGGCAGAACGTCCACATCGGTCTTGGTATGGGTGGCAAAGGCCGCACCCACACCAAGGCAGTCTGCGCCGTGCTTCACAGCTTCCTGCGCTTCCTCCACGCTGTGGACGGAAACGCCGATCATCATTCCCTCGCCCACACGGGCGCGCACCTGCGCTGCGGCCATATCCTCCTGCCCCACATGCACGCCCTCGGCGTGGCAGCGGATGGCAATGTCCACGTTGTCGTTCACAAAGAACGGCACACCGTAGCGCTGGCACAGAGCATGGATCTCCACAGCCTCTTTCAGAAAAGCTTCGTCGTCCAGCTCTTTTTCACGCAGCTGCACACAGGTGACACCGCCCTTCAGGGCGCTTTCCACCTGCTCATAGAGGGACTGTTTTCCCACCCATGCGCGGTCGGTGACGGCATACAGAAGCATGTTCTGCTTATCGCACTTCATAGTTTGCTCCTTCTTCCAGCTGTTCCGGGGTCATATTGTAAATGGCATCGATGATGTAGCTGCGGTAGGTGGCGTTGCCGTCCTGCGGGGTGAGCCGCTTGTGGGCGATCTCGCCCGCAAGGCCCATGGCGCACACTGCGGCTGCAGCAGCTTCCAGCGGAGGGCCGGGGGTGTGGCCTCCGGGAGGGCCGAGAGCTGGCATCCGGTGCCGGTGATGCTGCTCATCATGGGATTGCCGTTACGGATGACATAGGCTTTTTGCGCATCGGCCACGATGTCGATGTCACCGGTGATGGCAATGACGGCACCGGTCTGAGCCGCAAACTTTTTGGCAAAGGCCACGGCAGAATCCAGATTTTCCTCAGTGACTTTATCAGCCACATCGGCATCCACGCCCTTGGTGGTGCCCGCGCCGGAGGCCAAGGTCTTGATCTCCGAGATATTGCCGCGGATCACCGCGAACTTCACGTCCCGGAGCAGGCGGTAGGCCGTATCGGTGCGCAGGCGGGATGCACCCGCACCCACCGGGTCCAGCACCACAGGATGGCCCAGCGCGTTAGCCTTTTTGCCCGCCAGCAGCATGCTGGTGATGGTGCGGCTGTTCAGGGTGCCGATGTTGATGTTCAGTCCGCCGCAGATGGTGGTAATGTCCTCCACCTCGGCAGCATCGTCAGCCATGATGGGCGAAGCACCGCAGGCCAGCACCATGTTGGCGCAGTCGTTCACGGTGACGTAGTTGGTAATGTTATGGATGAGAGGGCAGGTGCGGCGCAGGTTCTCGAATTCTGTTTTGAACATTCGGGTGCGCCTCCGTCAGGAAAGACTGTTCTGCATGGAGCGCAGTGCACCGGAGCGCTGCAGGCTGTACACCAGCACGCCCGCAATGATGGAACCCACGGCAGTGGAGATGAGGAAGGGCACGATGTAGGCATAGAACGCGATATCACCGGCGCTCTTGCCCATGAGGAAGATGGCCACAGGGTAGGCGCACAGACCGCCCAGAATGCTGGTACCGAACACCTCGCCCACCATGGTGGCAAAGATGTTCTTCGTCTTGGCGTACACAAGGCCGCACAGCAGGGCGCCGAACATGCTGCCGGGGAAGGCCATCAGGCTGCCCAGACCCAGCAGGTTGCGCAGCAGGGAGGCCACAAAGGCCACACCCACGCCCCACCACGGGCCAAGCAGCACGGCGCAGGTCACGTTGACCATGTGCTGGATGGGTGCGCATTTGCTGCCAAACATGGGGAAGCTGAACACGCTGCCCACCACGCACAAAGCACACAGCATACCGGCCAGCGCCAGCTTTTTCACAGAGAGATTTTTCATAAGGCAAGGCTCCTTTCTCCTGCGGGAGCAGCAAAACCGTACAGCGCCCCCGCAAACAGCCCGTACCGGATGGCACAGGCAAGATCTACAAGCGGTCGAGACTTTCTGGTCTCCTCTCACGCCGGAACACGGCTTCCCATCGCTGACGATTCACGGCACTCAGGGCGCTCCCCCTCAGTCCGCTGCGGCAGTCCCCCCGCAGAAAGGTACAAGGCATCCTCCTCAGAACAGTAAAATAAGCTACAACAAAAAACAGGAGACCCCCTTCTGCGGGGCCTCCTGCAAAAAATCATATGGATGACTTCCTACGGCGGCATTATCCGCATCAGGTAAAAGGGTCGAAGTTCGGGTACTTCCTCTCAGCCCGCTGTCACGAGCTCCCCTGTATTTGATTGTGACTGTATTCTACACCCTTTGCACCAAAATTGCAAGAGGGAGGAGAATGATCGTGAATGCGGAGCGCATTTTTGATCGTTATGCCGCCGGATAGTTCACGCCTTTACAGACCAAACCCGCCGTGCAGGGGTCTGCGCAGCGGGTCTGGCTATGAGGAGAATATTATGAAAAAGCAGAGAAAGTCGGTTTAACCCATGGTCACCTGCACCTGCACTGTAGTCCCGGCAGCAGCCAGCGGAAGTACATTGCCCGCAAGGGCTTTGCCGTCCACCGTGATGCTCTGCACACCGTGCTGCACGGCGGCGGCGTTGTCCACTGCAATGTGATACACTGCGCCCCGGTAGCGGCGGGTGACGGTGTAGCCGGTCAGGGTGTGGGGGATGCAGGGGTCTACCCGCAGGCCGTCCAGCGTGGGCTGGATGCCCAGAATGTACTGGCTCACATTGACGAAAGTCCATGCGGCCGTGCCGGTCAGCCAGCTGTTTTTCGCCTCGCCGAAGGTGGGCGCATCCTTGCCCGCCACCATCTGACTGTAGACGTAGGGTTCGGTGCGGTGGATCTCGGAAATATCCTCGATGTAGGCCGGACAGGTCTTGCGGTACACCTCAAAGGCCCGGTCTCCATGGCCCAGCATGGTTTCGGCACAGCTGATCCACGGATTGTTGTGGCAGAAGATGCCTGCGTTCTCCTTGTATCCCGGCGGATAGCTGGAAATTTCGCCCAGATTCAGCTGGTAGCTGGTGTAGGCGGGCTGGTGCAGCACCACGCCGTATGGGGTGTCCAGCCGCTCCTCCACGCTCCGGAGCGCCTGCGCGGCCTGCCCGGTCTCCCTGCCGATGCCTGCCATGACGCACATGCCCTGCGGCTCAATGAAGATCTGTCCCTCGGTGCACTCCCTGCTGCCCACGGGGTTGCCGAAAGCATCGTAGGCGCGCCGGAACCATGCGCCGTCCCAGCCTGCGGTCAGGGCCGCCTGCTCCACGGCGTCGATGCTCCGGCGGGCAGCTGCGGCCTCATCGGCAAGCTGCAGGCGGTCACACAGCTCTGCATACTCGCGCCCGTACTTGACGAACATGCCTGCAATGAACACGCTCTCGGCCACCGGGCCCTCGCTGGGACCGGTGATCTGGAAGCTCTCGCCCGGGTGCTCCGAGAAGCAGTTCAGGTTCAGGCAGTCGTTCCAGTCCGCGCGGCCAATGAGCGGCAGGCCGTGGGGGCCAAGATGGGTGCAGGTAAAACGGAAGCTGCGGCGCAGGTGCTCCATAAGCGGCTGTGCCTTGCGCTCGTCGTTCTCAAAGGCCACCTGTTCTTCCAGAATGGACCAGTCACCCGTCTCCCGCAGATAGGCGGCGGTGGCGGCAATGAGCCACAGCGGGTCGTCGTTGAAGCCGGTGCCCACATCCCGGTTGCCCTTTTTGGTCAGGGGCTGATACTGATGGTAGGCGCTGCCGTCCTCGAACTGGGTGGCGGCAATGTCCAGAATGCGCTCCCGCGCCCGGGCTGGGATGATGTGCACAAAGCCAAGCAGGTCCTGACAGCTGTCCCGGAAGCCCATGCCGCGGCCGGTGCCGCTCTCGTAGTAGCTGGCCGAGCGGCTCATGTTGAAGGTGACCATGCACTGGTACTGATGCCAGAGGTTCACCATGCGGTCCAGCTTTTCCTCGCCGGACTGCAGGCTCTCCCAGTGGTCGGCCAGCGCGGCGCGGGCAGCATCCACCTGTGCATCGTCGGCGTAGCGGGCCATCATGGCGTGGGCGCGGGTCTTATTGATGACGCCAGGGGCGGTGAACTTTTCCTCCTGCGGGTTCTCGATGTAGCCCAGACCGAAGAGGATCTTCTTTTCCTCCCCGGGGGCAAGGGTGACATGGATATGCAGCGCACCCACCGGTGCCCAGCCGTGGGCGATGCTGCCGCTGCAGTGCCCGGCACGGACGGCCTGCGGGTCTGCCGGGCCGCCATACACGCCGCAAAAAGCATCCCGGGCGGTGTCAAAGCTGGTGACCGGGGTGTTGGACCAGAACACCGCATAGTGGTCGCGGCGCTCCCGGTACTCGGTCTTGTGGTAGATAGCACACGGCTCCACCTCCACCTCGCCGGTGGAGAAGTTGCGCTGGAAGTTGGTGCTGTCATCCACAGCGTCCCACAGGCAGAACTCCACATAGCTGAACACGTCCAGCTCCCGGGGACGATCGCTGCGGTTGGTCAGGGTCAGGCGATCCAGCTCGCAGGCATCGCCCTTGGGCACGAACAGCTCCTGCGCGGCGCAGATGCCATCCTTTTCGCCCTCCAGAATGGTGTAGCCCAACCCGTGGCGGCAGCTGTAGCGGTCCAGCGGCGTCTTGGTGGGCTGCCAGCCGGGGTTCCAGACCGTGCCGCCATCCTTGATGTAGATGTGGTGGCCGTCCATGTCCAGCGGAGAGCTGTTGTAGCGGTAGCGGGTCAGGCGGCGCAGCCGGGCGTCCCGGTAAAAGCTGTAGCCGCCTGCCGTGTTGGAGACCAGACTGAAAAAGTCTTCACTGCCAAGGTAGTTGATCCACGGCAGCGGGGTCTGCGGGGTGGTGATGACATATTCCCTGCGTGCGTCATCAAAATGGCCGAATCTCATAAATGCTTCCTCCTTATCAGCGGCCGGGACAGCCGGCTGCATCGTTTTGCGAAAACGATTAAGAACTCAGGCAGAAGCATTCTCTTCGCCTTTAGCATAGCCGAAGCCGCGCAAAAAAGCAAGGGGTCCCGCAAAAAAATTTCCGGAAACAGCGTTCACAAACCCGCGTATCTTCATCTTTCTTGCGCAGTTCCGCTGCCGTTCTTCCCGGTGCCGGCTGGAAACGAAACCGTCCGGACCCCATTTAGAGGTAATAATATCGGCAGCGAAACTCGCAGCGAAAATGTTTTCAATTTTCATCGAAATGTAACGAAATCCATCCGGAATGCACAATTCTGCTTCTCCGAAAACGGACAGAACGCCAAACCTTTATGAAAAGCAATGAAAGTTTTTCTCATGCGCTTGATTTTTAATGCACAATGCGCTATCATGAAATTGCGAAAACGATTAAGCAATCGACAGAGAACATCCCCGCAAAATATTTCCTGAAGGAGGCAGCAAAGTGATGCCGTCCCTGAAAGATCTGGCCAAGGAATGCGGTGTATCGGTAGCAACGGTCAGCAAGGCGCTAAACAACCAGCCGGACATCTCGGCCGCCACCCGGGAGCGGGTGCGGGCCGCTGCGCACCGCATGGGCTACCTGCCCAACGCCGCCGCCCGTTCCCTCAAGACCAACCGCACCTACAATCTGGGCGTTTTGTTTGTGGACGAACGGCAGAGCGGCCTGACCCACGAATATTTTTCTGCCGTGCTGGACAGCTTCAAGGTGGAAGCGGAAAAGCACGGCTACGACATCACCTTCATCAACCACAACATCAGCGGCCGGAGCATGAGCTATCTGGAGCACTGCCGCTACCGCAATGTGGACGGCGTGGTGATTGCCTGCGTGAACTTCTACGACCCGCAGGTGGTGGAGCTGGTGAACAGCGAGGTGCCCGTCGTCACCATTGACCATGTGTTCAACAACCGCATGGCCATCCTTTCGGACAACGTTTCCGGCCTGAAAGCGCTGGTACGGCAGGCATGGGCCTGCGGCCACCGCCGCCAGAAAGGCCCG
>OBVI01000292.1_pt1 | contig 20426 bp, 20 predicted proteins | sample 1476021 | NCBI WGS metagenome assembly OBVI01 (sample SAMEA2579981, study PRJEB22360) | human gut metagenome
ACCTCAAAACGGAAACCCTGCTCTCGCTCCTCCCCGCCGCACTGGCCCAGAAGCCCACAAAGCCGCTGGTTCTGGCGCTGGATGGCCGCTGCGGCAGCGGCAAGACCACCCTTGCCGACCGGCTGACCCGGCAGTTCCCGGCCAGCATCGTCCTGCACACGGACGATTTCTATCTGCCGCCCACCCAGCGTGTACGCGGCTGGGAAAAAACACCCTGCGCCAACATGGACCTTGTCCGTCTGCGGGACGAAACCCTGCATCCGGCCTATGAGGGCCAGCCGGTGCTCTACCGCGCCTACTCCTGCCGGGCGGGCACATACCAGCCTGTGCAGGAGCTTGCCGCACAGCCGCTGGTCATTCTGGAGGGCAGCTACAGCCATCACCCGCTGTTGGCCGGGTATGAGACCCTGCGGGTCTTCGTCACCTGCTCAAGAGAAGAGCAGACCCGCCGCCTGCAGGCGCGGGAGGGTGAGCGGTACGCCAATTTTGCCGCCCGGTGGATCCCGCTGGAGGAGGGCTACTTTGCCCAGTACCGCATTGAGGAAACGACAGATCTTGCGGTGGACACGACCGCAGCCAATGCCTGCGCAGGAATGATGTGCCGGTGAATGCAAAAAAGGCACAGTTATGAACTGCGCCCCTGTGGCATCGCTATCCAGCAAATCAGCAAACAAAAAAGACGGATATTCCGCAACATCTCAGATGCTGTAAGAATATCCGTCATGGTCGGAGCAGCGGGATTTGAACCCACGGCCTCCTCGTCCCGAACGAGGCGCGCTACCAACTGCGCTATGCCCCGAAAATACCGCAGCCAGTTGAGACTGCGGTTTTCTGGTTGGGGATGAGAGAATCGAACTCCCACAAGTAGAGTCAGAGTCTACCGCACTACCACTATGCAAATCCCCATTATTCTGTTTGTCTGCCGCGCCGTGCGCTGCTGACAGGCAATATTATACTCGAAAGGGCCTTGTTTGTCAACCATTTTTTTATTTTTTCCGCAAAACTTTTCTCCCATCTGCTCTGCCCGCAAAAACAGTCCGTGGGACCGTGTAAATTTTTTGCACTTCTCTTGACACGGTGCCCCATCCGGAATAATCTTATACTATAAATAAGCGGGTTCCCGGGCAGACTGACTTTCGGAGCCGGAATGCGCGGTGCTGAACAGCAAATGAAAGAGGGCTTTTGAATGAAAAAACGTGTTGGAATCCTGACCTCCGGCGGTGATTGTCCGGGTCTGAACGCCACCATCCGCGGCGTAGCCAAAGCGCTGTATGCCCGCATGGGCGAGAATGTGGAGATCGTGGGCATCCTGAACGGCTACAGCGGTCTCATCAACGGCGATTACAAAGAGATGTGTGAGGACGACTTCCGCGGCATCCTGACGCTGGGCGGCACCATTCTGGGCACCAAACGCACCCCCTTTAAAATGATGCGTGTGGTGGAGAACGACAACGTTGATAAAGTCGCCGCCATGAAAAAGACCTACAAGGAAGCCAAGCTGGACTGCCTGCTGTGTCTGGGCGGCAATGGCACCCACAAAACCGCAAACCTGCTCTCGCAGGAGGGCCTGAACATCATCGGCCTGCCCAAGACCATCGATAACGATATCTACGGCACCGACGTGACCTTCGGTTTCCACACCGCCGTGGACATTGCCACCGACGTCATCGACCGCATCCACACCACCGCCGGCAGCCACAGCCGCGTAATGTGCATCGAGATCATGGGCAACAAGGCAGGCTGGCTGACGCTGTACTCCGGCATTGCTGGCGGTGCAGACATCATCCTGCTGCCGGAACAGCCCTATGATATCGACCGTGTGTGCTCTGCCGTGGAGCGCCGCGCCAAAAAGGGTTCCAACTTCTCCATCATCGCTGTAGCCGAGGGTGCCATCAACTGCGAGGAAGCCGGCATGAAGCGTAAGGAGTGGATGGCAAAGCGCGCCGAGGCAGGCTTTGGCACCACCGCCACCAACCGCATTGCACAGGCCGTGCAGAAAAAGACCGGCATGGAGACCCGTGTGTGCATCCCGGGCCACATGCAGCGCGGCGGCAGCCCCAGCGCCTACGACCGTGTTCTGGCCACCCAGTTCGGCAGCTATGCGGCAAAGCTGGTGGAGATCGAGCGCTACGGCGTGACAGTCGCCATGGTGAACGGTCACGTCACCCAGAACCGTCTGGTCGACATTGCAGGCAAGACCCGTAACGTGCCGGAGGGCTGCGAGCTGCTCACCGTCGCCCGCCGTATGGGCATCAGCCTGGGTTGATTTTCTTCAAATATTATGCTTTCCCCCTGCCGATGGCATTCCTCCTGTCGGCAGGGGTTTATTGTATCCAACGTTTGGGTAACCCGTCTGATTTTTCAGAATATCTTTTGTCGAAATCGCGAATGGATTTTCTCTGTCTGTTCTGGTAAGATACTTATAGACAATTAAACCAGTCGTTACTCCTCGGGAGGCGCTACTGGCAGTTAACCGAAAGACATTATGGGTGTGTTATCGGTTCTGCACAGGTAGATGCTTTCGGAGGTTTTTTCTTTTTATTGCGTATTTTTCAACATTCTGTCGGGAGGAAGCTGTCCATGAAGCTGCTGCGTAAGATCAACAACAACGCTGCCGTGGCGCAGGATAATCGCGGCCGTGAGATGGTCGTTCTGGGCCGCGGGGTAGGCTTCCATCCGATGCCCTATGAGCTGACCGACCTTTCTGTGGTCTACCGCACCTTTTATGACGTAGACCCGCAGTATTACGAAATCCTGTCCAACCTGCCGGAAGACGCTCTTCTGGCAGCGGCAGATATTACCGAGCAGTCCGAGATTGCCCTGCGCACCGAGCTGAACCCCAACCTGCCCTTCACGCTGGCCGACCACATCGCCTTTGCACAGCAGCGGGAAAAGCAGGGCATCCGGATGGCAGCTCCGCTGCATTACGACGTGCAGCATCTGTATCCCCGCGAGTACGAGCTGGGCCTGCGGGCACTGGAGACCGTGCGTCTGCGTACCAGTTCTTCCCTGCCCCGCGCCGAGGCCGTAAGCATTGCGCTGCATATCGTCAATGCCGAGCTGGAAGGCAGTGACCTTTCCAGCACCCTGACCGCCGTGGAAGTTCTGGACGAAGTGACGACCTCCGTGGAGCAGGAGCTTGGCATTGTGCTGAACCGCGAAAGCTACAACTATGCCCGGTTTGCCATGCACATCCAGTTTCTGGTGCGGCGGCTTTCTGCCGGGGTCGCCATGGAGCAGGGCAGCGGAAAAATGCTGGACGAGCTGTCCCGCGAATATCCTAATGTCTACCGCTGTGCCTGCACCGTGGCGCAGAATATTGAACAGCACCACGGCTGGCATTGCAGCTGTGACGAAGTGCTGTACCTGATGCTGCACATCTACCGTGTGCAGAACTGCGAAAACAACTGATTTTTTGAATGTTTCCGGCTCCGGAGATGCGCGCGTCCGGGCCGGATGCAGATAGAGTTATCCACCAACGGAGGTTTCCCCTATGGATCGTGAGAAGTTTCTGGAAAAGCTTTTTCCGCTGATTGGCGGAAAAGAAAACACCAGTCTGTGCGAGTTTCAGGACGGCGTGCTTTACGTCACCCTGAAGGACGCCGGTCTGTCCGATGAAAACGCTGTGGCAAAACTGCCGGATGTTGCATCCGCCACCCTGCGCCGCGGCCGTCTCACGGTCACATTCGGGGAGCCGGAAAGAAAAGAGGAGGTTCCCTTTATGGCGAACAAAAATACGGACTACCGCGCGCTGGCCGCTGCGATTGTTGAAGCAGTCGGTGGCAAGGAGAACATTACCAGCTGCGTGCACTGTGTCACTCGGCTTCGTTTCAACCTCAAAGACCTTAAAAAATCCAAGAGTACTGAGGAGATCGGTTCTATCCCCGGCACAGTGGGCTGCGTGAATCAGGGTGGACAGCTTCAGGTAATCATCGGCCAGACTGTGGCAGATGTATACGCCGAGGTCTGCAGTCAGGCTGGGCTGGATACCCAGACGGCACTGACCGAAAATCTTGATGCGGAAAAGAAGAAGTGGTCACCCAAAGTGCTTTTTGACGTCATCAGCAGCGTATTTGTTCCTGCGGTCCCCGCTTTTGCCGGTGCCGGCATCATCAAGGGCCTTCTGACGCTCTTTACGACCTACGGACTTATGAGCAATGAGACGGGCCTGTATCTAGTGCTCAATGCCATTGGTGATTCGGTATTCTACTTTCTGCCGTTCATCATCGCTTACACAGCTGCTAAAAAATTCAAGACCAACGAAGTGTTAGCGCTGGTGCTGGCAGGTCTATATATGTACCCTTCCATCCTCAACAATGCAGGAAACAGCATCAGTGTGCTGGGCTTCCCGGTCACCTGCGTAAAATATAGCAGTACAGTGCTGCCCATCCTGTGCTCCGTGTGGATCATGAGTTATATCTACAGATGGATGCAGAAACACACGGTAGAGTATTTGCGTGTGGTCGTGGTGCCGATCGTAACGCTTGTTGTTACCGGCCTGCTTTCCATCTGTGTTATTGGACCCATTGGCTACAACTTGGGCGTTTACCTTGGCTATGCATTCAAATGGCTGTTTGATACTGCTCCATGGCTGGGCGGCTTGATCGATGGCGGCACCCGTCCTCTGGTCATCTTTACAGGTATGCACATGACCTTTTCCACCATCATGATCAATAATGTTAACACACTGGGCTATGATATGCTCGGCCCTGTGCATGCAGTGGCTACCATGGCCAGCGCCGGTATGTGCTTTGGCGCATTCCTGCGTGCCCGCAAGGGCAGCAACAAGTCTACTTGCTTTTCTGCATTCATTTCTGCCTTCATCGGCATTACGGAACCAAGCCTGTATGGTGTGGCCATGCGTTTCAAACGCCCGCTGATCGCTCTGTGCATCGGTGGTGGTGTATCCGGCGCGTTCGTTGCTGCCATGGGTGCAAAGGCCATCTCGTTTGCAATGCCTTCCATCGTTAGCCTGCCTGTTTACAGCGGTTCCATTCCCACGATGTTGATTGGCTTTGTTATCTCGTTTGTGCTTACCGCTGTTCTGACTTATATGCTGGGATTCGATGAAGGTATCGAAAAGGACGAGCGTGCGATTCAGGCCGAGAAAAAGGCTGTAAAACTGCATTGATTTTCGCATTGAAAGGAACGATTTAATCATGAGTAATTCTATTAAATTCCCCGAAGGATTTCTGTGGGGCGGTGCAACCTCCGCTGGCCAATATGAAGGCGGTGCCGACGAGGGCGGCTGCGGGCTGTCTCACATGGATTATATTCGTTATCTGCCCCGTAAGGAGGGTATGTACCACCGTGTGCTGAACATCACCCCGGAAATGTTCGATGACTACAAGGCACATGATGCCGCACACGACCCGGAGTATTATTTCCCGTTCCGCAAAGGTGTCGATTTCTATCATCATTATAAAGAGGACATCGCATTGTTCGGTGAGATGGGCTTCAAGACCTTCCGCATGAGCATCAAATGGTCCCGCCTTTTCCCTACCGGAAGAGAGGAAAAGCCCCTGACTGAGGGCGTAGAGTTTTATCATAATGTTTTCCGTGAGCTGCACAAATATGGCATCGAGCCGCTGGTCACGATGACCCACTATGATATCCCCATCACTCTTACCGAGGAACTGAACGGCTGGGAAAACCCAGAGATGGTGGCGCTGTGGACACACTTTGCAAAGTTCCTGATCGATGAGTATAAGGACGAGGTGACCTACTGGCTCACCTTTAACGAGATCAATATGGCTGCCAACAGCAGCTATCTTGGCGGTGGCATGTTAGTGGAAAAGAGCAGCAAAAAGCCGCTGACCTGTGTGTATCAGGCTTTGCATCATATGCTGGTAGCCAGTGCCATTGTAACCAAATATGCCCACGATACCGCCCCGCAGTGCAAAATTGGCAATATGATCGCACGGCTGCACAATTACGCCTATACCTGCCAGCCTGCCGATGAGTTAGCCACCATGCAGGCCAACCAGCTGAACCTCTTTTTTGAGGACGTCATGGCGCGGGGTCGCTACCCGCAGACCATGCTGAACTATTATCGGGACAATGATGTCGTACTGGACTGGTACCCAGACTATGAGCGTATCCTGCAGGAAGGCACAGTGGACTTTCTGTCCTTCAGCTACTACTTTACTGGCGTGATCTCGGACGACCCGGACAAACGGGAACCGCGCGGCATCTTTGTGCGCAAACTGAAGAACCCGTACCTCAAGCACAGCGACTGGGGTTGGGCTACCGACCCCACTGGCCTGCGCATCACGTTGAATGAACTATACGACCGTTATCAGAAACCTTTGTTCATCGTTGAGAACGGTCTCGGTGCACATGACAAGCTGGAAACGGACGGCACTGTACACGATGCCTATCGCATTGACTATCTCCGTCAACACATCGAAGCCATTCGGGATGCCATCGGGGACGGTGTGCCGGTGATGGGCTACACGCCGTGGGGCTGCATCGATCTTGTGAGCATGGGCGATGCGCAGATGTCCAAGCGCTACGGTTTCATCTACGTCGATGCCGACGACGAAGGCAACGGCACCTATAACCGCTACAGAAAAGATTCGTTCTACTGGTACAAAAAGGTCATTGCCACCAACGGCGAAGACCTGAGCTGATTCTTCCACAGACACAAAAATACCGGTACAGTTGAAAAGCTGCACCGGTATTTTTTACTTTTCGGTCACATCATGCCGGGTAGGCTGGTTCTGTTCAAAGGCCGCGGCGCTTTCCAGCACACCGCGCACCATGCTCTCCACATCCTCGTGGGTGTAGAAAGCCGTGTGGTCGGTCAGGATCACATTGGGCATGCTGCGCAGAACCGCCAGCTCCGGGTTCGGGATCACATCGCCCATGCGATTATAATAGTACAGGCCGTTCTCGTTTTCCAGCACGTCCAGGCCCGCCGCGCCGATCTTGCCGCTTTCCAGCCCGGCGATCAGTGCATCACTGTCGATCAGCTTGCCGCGTGCGGTGTTGATGATGGTCACGCCCGGCTTCATGGTCTCAATGGCTTTGGCGTCGATGAGATGGTGGTTTTCCTCGGTGGCATTGGTGTGCAGGGTGATGACATCGCTTTCGGCCAGCAGGGTCTCCAGCGGCACATACTCCGCGATCTTCTTCACCTCTGCATTGGGGTACAGATCGTAGGCCAGCAGACGGCAGCCAAAGCCGGACAGATGTTGCAATACCGTGCGGCCAATGCGGCCGGTGCCGATCACGCCCACCGTGCAGGTGGAGATGTCACGGCCGATCTTTCCCTGCAGCGAGTAGTCCTGCGCCTCCCCGCGCTTGAGGATGTGGCCCGCCTTGCGCAGGCTCATCAGCATGAGCATAATGGCAAAGTTCGCAACGCCGTTTGGGGGATAATCCACATTGGCCACCTTCATCCCCAGCGCTCGGGCAGTCTCGCGGTCCACATGGTCGTAGCCGATGGAGCGGCAGCAGATGGACTTTACGCCCAGTTCATGGAAGCGCTTTACCATAGGCGCGCTCATATCGCAGGGCGTTACCGATACAGCGTCATAGCCCTTTGCCAGCTCTGCATTTTCCAGTGTGGGATATTCCTGCGTATAGCCGAACTCGATATCCAGCTGCGGTGCCAGCCGCTGTGCAATGCTCAGCTCATCGTACGGACGCAGCGTGTAAAAAAAGACTTTTGTTGCCATAGAACTTCCCTCCCGGCTGATTTTGTCTTTATTTTAACACGTTCTGCGCGGACTGACGCATTTTTAGCAGTGAATTATATTCATCTTTTGCATGAGGACGCATATTTCCATGCAGATGCTGCAAAAAGAGTTGTAAAAAATCGGAAAAGAGGGTATGATAGAAGGAGCAAGTCGTAGTATACATCACTGAAACATAAAAGGAGTGTGCCTTATGCGCGCTTATGAACGGCTTTTGAATTATGTCCGGGTGCACACCACCTCGGATGAGACCTCTGGCACTCACCCCTCCGCCGAGCGGGAGTTCGACCTTGCCCGCCAGCTGGTGGAGGAGATGAAAGCTCTTGGCATGGAGGATGCCCATGTGGACGAGCACTGCTACGTCTACGGCACTCTGCCCGCCACCCCGGGCTGCGAGGACAAGCACGCACTGGGGCTCATCGCCCACATGGACACCGCCGATGATGCCAGCGGCGAGAACGTGCAGCCCATCGTCTGGGAGAACTACAACGGCGGTGATGTGACCCTGCCTGCCACCGGCATGGTGATGAAGCCCTCCATGTTCCCCTTCCTTACCTCCATGAAGGGGGAGACTCTTATCACCTCGGACGGCACCACTCTGCTGGGTGCCGACGACAAGGCCGGCATTGCGGAGATCCTCACCGCCGTGGAGACCCTGCAGCAAAAGGGCCTGCCCCACGGCAGACTGTGCGTAGCCTTTACGCCGGACGAGGAGATCGGCGAGGGCGCAGAGCTGTTTGACATCTCCGGCTTCGGCGCAGACTTTGCCTACACTGTGGACGGCGGCGATGCCGGTTCCATTGAGTACGAAAATTTCAACGCCGCTTCTGCCACCGTGACCATCCACGGTTTCTCTGTCCACCCGGGCACTGCCAAGGACACCATGATCAACGCTTCCAATGTGGCCATGGAGTTCCATCAGGCGCTGCCCATCACCGCCCGCCCCGAAACGACCGAGGGCCGGCAGGGCTTCTATCATCTGTGCCAGATGTACGGCGATGTGACCACCGCAAAACTGGGCTATATCCTGCGCGACCACAGCGCCGACAAGCTGCAGTTCAAAAAGGACAACATGCTGGACATTGCCGAGTTTTTGAACGGCAAGTACGGCGAAGGCACCGTTGAGGTGGAGATCAAGGACAGCTACCGCAACATGCTGGAAAAGATCAAGCCGCATTTCCATTTAGTAGAAACCGCACGCAAGGCCACCCGCATGGCCGGGCTGGAACCGGAAGAGATTCCGGTGCGCGGCGGCACCGATGGCGCTATGCTGAGCTGGAAAGGCCTGCCCTGCCCGAACCTTGGCACCGGCGGCTTCAACTTCCACGGCGTGTGTGAGTGCATCACCGCCGAACGCATGGACCGCTGCACCGAGATCCTGCTGAACATCATTTCTCTGTACGCAGAGTGATTTTTTATTCTCAATATACAAAAAGTGGGTGCTGTTTTGGGATAGCACCCACTTTTATTATACTCTGACGTTTGCCTTTACGACTCTTCACGTGAAAACGCAAATCAGGGCAGACCGCAGTCTGCCCTGATTTGCTCTATTCATGCCCAACACGCCAGCGGAGGGCATTCAAAATCATTTAACCCACGTTGATATGTCCCACCGGCATGATCTTCCGCTTGTTATCATCGGGCTTTGCCGTCAGGCTCATGGCCAGCGACACCGGGCCCACACGGCCCATGAACATGACCGCCATATACAAAGCTTTTGCGCCCCGGTTCAGCTGGCTGGTAACGCCCACCGAAAGGCCCACCGTACCAAAGGCTGAGCAGGATTCAAAGATTGCGTCAATGATCGATACCGCCTCCGAAGTGTTGTAGTACACTACCACAGCCGAGCCAACCGCCGCCAGCCCGCCGAGCACGATAATGGTCAAAGCACGATAAACCGTCTTGGACTCGATGTGGTGCTCTGCGATCACACAGTCGTCGCGGCCCTGAGCCACGCTGCGGATGGTCAGGATGATGACAGCAAAGGTGGTCACCTTCACACCGCCGCCGGTGGAGCCGGGTGCCGCACCGATGAATTGCAGCACACTCATCAGCAGCTTGGTAATGGGCCCGCAGGCGGCAAGGTCGATGGTATTCATGCCCGCCGTACGGGTAGACACCGACTGGAACAGCGCCGCCATCAGCTTACCGGGCACAGAGAGCCCGCCCATGCTGGCAGGATTGTTCCACTCCATCAGCGCGATGAGCGCCGCACCGCCGAGCCACAGGATCACCGAGAAGCTCAGCACCACCTTGGCCTGCAGAGACAAGCGGTGTTTTTTGTGGTACTCGCCGATCTCCACCCAGACCATAAAGCCCAGACCGCCGGAAATGATCATGAACATCACAACAGCCTGTACATAGTAGTTGTTCACATAGGGCACCAGCGAGGAATACTGCCCGAACCGGCCAAACAGGTCAAAGCCCGCGTTGCAGAAGGCCGAAATTGCCGTAAACACACTGACCCAGATACCCTCCAGCCCAAACTGCGGCACAAAGACAAACAGCAGCAGCAGGATACCGATGCCCTCAAACAGCCCGGCCAGACCCACCACGATCTTCAGCACGTCCTTTGCCTGCGCGTATCCATCTGCCGAGACGCTCTCGCCCAGCAGCCGCAGGTCACGGAAGCCCATGCGCCGCCGCATGGCCAGCGCAAAAAAGCTGGTAAGCGTGACCAGACCAAGGCCGCCTACCTGAATGAGCAGCAGGATCACGGCCTGCCCGAAGAAGGTGAACTGCGTCCAGGTGTCCCGCACGATCAGGCCGGTAACGCAGGTGGCACTGGTGGCCGTGAACATGGCATCCAGCACATCCAGCTGCCCATGCCTGCTGGCAATGGGCAGGCTGAGCAGGAAAGTCCCCAGCGCGATCACGATGACAAAGCTCCCGCAGATGATCTGCGTAGGCGTATACCCTCCCTTGCGCTTGCCCGCCGGGCGGTAAAACAGCTTTTTCCTCTTTATCTTTTCCATAAGATCCTCCGCACGCGGCAAGACCTGCCGCGGCTATTTCATTTTTCCTATAGCATACACCATTTTGCTTTACGGTTCAACTTGATTTTATCCGCAAAATGCTGTATTATAATAGGGCATCTGTCTCCGTAGCTCAGCTGGATAGAGCGTCCGCCTCCTAAGCGGAAGGCCGTGTGTTCGAATCACATCGGGGACGCCATTTCAAGAAAATGCGAAGGTCATTTTTCCATGGGAAAGACGATCTTCGCATTTTTCATTTTGAACCGATCGCCAAAATCAGCCAGCGAATGCCATTAGCAGAATTTTCGGTTTCAGCTAATAAAATCAGGTTCCCAGCTAATGAAGCCCCATAAAGCACCTTTTGAACTCTGTTTCCCGGCTCTCTGCTAAAATTGGTAGCCGCTTTTCTGTAAATCCATGTAAATACAAGATAAACTGTGTAAATCTATTTTTCACATTCCTACCAGAAACCGTGTAAAACACTTTTCTCCATACATAGCGCGTTCACTCGCTGTTCTCTCGGAACAGAAAGAGGAACGCGCTTTTTGTTTTCGGGCTGAACTTCCCGAATCCACCAAAGGAGGGTTTACCGATGAAAAAAGTTCTGACCGTCACGATGGACGGTATCCGCTACCACGCTTCCCGCCCGGCAGATTGCCGGCACTGCTTCTTCTTGAAGAACCGAAAGAAGGGCTGCGTTCTCGGCAAAGAGAACTGCTACTATCTGATCGAGCCGCCCAAAGGCCCCAGCAAGTGCGAAGGATGCCCCTACAAGCGGGCAAAGCCCTGTGTGCTGGTTCCCTGCTACAAAGACCTGATGGCACCGCTGGAGAAACGAGGTGATGCCAAGTGAGCCACAAGCGAAACGAAGCTCTGCGCCATGTTCAGCACTCCATGCACCATGTGATCGCCGCTGGCGAAGGTTCTGACCGTGCCCCGGACAGCTGCAAGCTGTGTCCGTACTATCGGCCTGATTTCAAATTCCGCACCTGCCTGTATGCCCACTGCCCTTATAAGAAGCAGGTCAATGTATTCCGTTCCACACCTGAAAAATGGGATATGGTTTTGAGAAAGATTATCCTTCCTTTGAAGCATTCTCCAAAGCTATTGCTGATTATATCGACTATTACAATAACAGCAGGATCCAAGCGAAAACAAAATGGATGCCTCCCTCTAAATTCAGGGAAGCATCCATAATGGAAGCTTAATTATTCAATTTTGAACCGGTGTCCAGAAAACCGGGTACATATCATTTCATAGAAAGCTCTTTTGCATTTTCACAGTCCAGCTGTAAATAATTTTTTCCGTCTTTTTGGAAAAGCATGCTGCTTTGTTCCATAAATACCCTCCTTGCTGCAAGTAATAAAACCATCTCTATATGGTGATATTCTCAGAATTTCATCTGTCTGCATATTCTGGCACCATTGACATAAATGTCATTTGCCAGTTCTGTAACAAGCCGCATATCCTGCCAGGTTTCACACTTATTCCCCATAAAAGTAATGTTATCAAAATGGACATCATGGACACGTACTTCTTCTGTCGGTGTCTGATACCCCCGGATCATGGAGACCGGGATATCTCCGTTCAGCACCTGGATATTATCAAAATAGATATCATTAATCTCTCCTTTGGCAAGCTGTTCCGTATATCTGCAAAGCAGAACCTTAATATCGAACAGTTTCTGTTCTGCCTGCTCTACTCTGATATTTTTATAATGTATATCATGAACATGGCCGCCATCTGCCTGATGGATGGAAAGCGCCGCACCACCCATGTTTCCTTCATACTGGCAGTGTATAATATCACAATCCTCAAATACTAGGTCGTGGATTTCGCTCTGGAGGGCATAACCAAGCTCTATGGCATTACCGGGTTCTGCATTCCAGATCACGTTATTGTGAACACGCACTTTTGTTACGTCACGTACCGTTGACGGATCTTCAAACAATCTTTGGGATTTGATGCAGATACTGTCGTCTGTGGAACGGATAAAGCAATTTTTTACCTCTACGTCCTGGCTGCTCGTAATATCAATACCGTCTCCCGTTACAATCCTCGACATAATATTCATATCATCAATCACAACATGGTCACACGCCGCAGGAACTACATGCCAGGAAGGACCGTCTACAGCAGTAAAGCCTTTTAAGAGTACATTATTACACCACTTGGCATAGATAAAGAAACGGTCTGCATTACTGTCCGGCAGATGCCAGCAGGCTCCGTTGATAATTCCGTTTCCTACAATGGAAATATTGTCACAATGGTCTGCGTATACACAACCTGATACAACAGCACCTTCCTCTATGTAAACCGTATCATTGGACTTTAAGGTAAGAACTCCTACATTATATACCTTGCCCTTTTCAAAGCAGATGGTGGTATCTGCCGGCTTCTCAATCCTGTGCGAGCAAAGCACAAACAATGCATCATGAAGACCACCATCTGTCTCTACAGTAAACTTTCTCGGTTCATCAAGATGGATATGGACTGTTTTTCCTTTTACAAAAGGAACTATGCCAAAGCTGGACGGACGGATTTCAAGTTTTTCATATGGTGTATGGATTGAAATCTCCAGATCATACGCTTCGTTATCTACTACTACTACATAGTCAAACGAATCTGTATGGTATACCACACGCTCTGTTCCATTGCAGGTAACACTGTATTTTGTTGATTTTTCCAATTCATCTACAGATTTTAAAATAAATCTCGGTTCCTTGACCGGGTCCGGATTGGGATAATAAATCAAATCATTTTCAAAATCCTTCATATCTCTTTTCTCCTCAAGTGACACAAGTCTCGGAAGCTGACTTTTTTGCGTTCCAGTGAGAACACCATATCTGGAGTACGTTCAAAAAATCCTATATCACGCCGCCAGCTTGTGCCGCATTTGCAGTGGAACAGACCAATGAACTGCTGCTTCATTTTACGTCCGCAGTTCGGACAGATTCGCTTGCTGGCTTTCATAAAAGTTTACTGGAGCTTGACAACAATTTCATCGGCGGACATACCGCTGGCAAGCAGCTTTTTCAATACGGATTCTGCTTCAGCCTTTTTGGATTCTTCTGCGGCCTTTTTTTCGGCAGCAACCTTTTTTGCCTCTGCTTTAGAAAGTTCCTTTGCTGCAACCTTCAAAGCAGATTTTTTACTTTTCAACTGTTCCTTCAGTGTGCTAATGTTGTCAGACAGTGCGGCAATCTCGGTTTCAATTTGTTCCTTGGCTGCGGTCTTTTCAGCAACAATAGCTGCATAGTCAATATTTGCTTTCTTGGTACGCACTGCATTCTTGCTTCCTTTTGGTCTAGCCATAATAGTCCCTCCATCTAGTATTGGAATTTAGCTAATATAAGTATATTCTTTCTGTCTCGAAATGGCAATACTTCCTTAGACAACAAGAGCGGAGCCTTTTGCAAGGCCCCGCTCTTATTCATAGAGAAAACCACAAGCTATGCTTGTGGAAGAAAAGAGCCGTAGCGTTGAAACGGTAGAAAAAGAACCTCCTTTTGCTATAATTAGAAGCGGGTAACGCCAACCGCATAGGGCCTTTGGTTCGGCCTACTTTTTGGAGCTGGGCCTCTCGTGCCAGCAGCTCGAACAGAATATCCCGGCCCTCTTCACCGACCCCGCGTGCGGCCATGTGCTGCGGGCGAAAGGCTTCGTACAGGACGAGAACGGCTGGGTGGAGCTGAACGCCACCGCCGACGGCCTGACGGCAAACGCTATCCCCAAGGGGCAGGAAGTGCTCATCGTGATCGGGGAGGGGCTGGAGAAAGAACGGATTGAGGTGAGATTAAAGGGGTAAGGCGGATCCCCCGTATATCGTTGTATCTTTCCATAAATAGTTTGTCTCCCGCCCAAAGTAGGCGTATAATAGGGGAAAAGAAACGCTAAAGGAGAATCCCCTATGAACGGCACCGCATTGCGCAAACCGACTGCCCGGCGGGTGGTGGGCATGGTGGCGGGCATCGTCATCATCGCCCTTGGCATTGCGCTTTTCAAGCAGTCCCACCTCGGCAACGACTCCATCAGCGCCCTGAACATGCGGCTGGCGGAGCTGCTCGGCATCTCGCTGGGCACCCAGAACCTGTGCACGAACATCCTGTTTTTCCTGCTGGAATTCTGGTTCGGGCGCAAGTACATCGGCCTTGGCACCTTCGTCAACGGCATCTGCATCGGGTACATCGTCACGGCGTTCTATGACCCCATTCACGCCCACTTCGGCGACGCGCCGTCGCTGGCGGTGCAGTTGGCGTGGGTCATCGCGGCGGTGCTGGTCACGGCGCTGGGCGCTTCGCTCTACCAGACCGCCGACCTCGGCATCGCGCCCTACGATTACCTTTCCCTCGGTCTGCGGGACTACACACCCTGCCCGTACTTCGGGTGCCGCATCTTCACCGATGCGCTCAGCGCCCTGCTGTGCTGGCTGCTGGGTGGCCTTGTGGGCCTTGGCACCTTGATCTGTGCGTTCTGCCTTGGGCCCTTCATCCAGTTCTTCGATCGGACGTTCTCCCAGAAGGTGCTGCAATACAAACCGAACAATTGAGAAACCCCGCGGCGTCAAATCATACGCTGCGGGGGTCTTTTTTATTGCTGCCGTTAAGCAGAAAATGAAAATGAAGGAGATTTATCTTTCAAAACCGCCTGTGGACTGCTGCGGCGATGGGGAGCCATAACAAACCCATCAGACAGGCTTTGGAAGAAGCAAATAGGGATGTGAGAAATGCGCTGTCAAAGGTTGATGCCGATTCCAAGGATCACGAATAGGATCGCCAGACAGATGCAGCTTAACATTTATCTGGAGATGGCCCAAGGATAAAATAGAAGCAGTATTAAAGCCGCTCACTGTGCTGGTTTCCAGCATGGTGAGCGGCTTTTTACTACAAATATGAGGAATCGAAGAAGTCTTTTAGTGTGATTCCCAAACCCAGACAGATTCTTTCAATCGTCTCTCCGCTCAACTGGCCTCCCCGACGAGCAGTGGTTTGGATTGTGGAGTACGATATTCCGCATTTCTTTGCCAACACACACACATTCATATCACGCGCTTGCATCAAATCCTGAACACGCTTGATCGTATTCTGCTCTTGCGGCAGACAGACGCACTGGATGCCGGAATTTCACAATAGCGCATGAAGCAGCACATCAGATTTTGGCTGATCTGTTTCCGAACGACTACGGAAAAGCAGTCAAGTGCCGTGGGCACATTGCCTATCGGGAGAGAAACGGAAAGCCCTCGTGGGAAGAATGGCAGGCGGATACCCTTGCAGCAGAGCTGCTGATGCCAACATTTCTGATCAATGCCGAAATAGAACGTGTAGCGTTGACTCTGCCAAATGGGATTCTGTACAAATCAGTGTCTGACCCTAACTATGAAAAAATTCTGGAGATCTTGAAAAAATCAAAGGTCTTTTATAATCACTTCAACAAGAAACGCTCCTGCCAGTTTTACACCTGCAAGAGCGTTTCTTGTGTTATTCAAAAATATCGGCAAGGGTAAGCAGCTGTACTTCTCCGCGCTCCTGTGCCTGAAGTAGTCCGTCCGTGAATCCGCTTTTCGAGAAAATATAGTAGTGGTAGTTTGTTCCTTTCCCAAAGACTGCTGCATATTCCCGAATCAGTTCCAGTTCGTCCAAACCGATTTTTTCATTGCGGTATTTGCAGGAGCCGATGATATAGTCATTGCCCTCAACCGGCGTACCGACAATATCGATTTGGATCTGCTTTTTCTTTTTGGGGTCGGTTCCCCACCACTGCCCGATCTCACTCAACTCGATAGGAAGATCATTCGCATAATAGAGCAAGTAGTCTTGGCACATCTTCTCAAAAATCAGGCCCATATAGTCCGGAAAATACTGTTTCACTGCATGAGGGTAGGTCTTTGCGATCCGCCCCGAATCAATGGCACTTGCATTGACCGGCACAAAACGGTACCAAAAACGAAAAAAATTGTCCGCCAGAAGATAGATCGTTTTTTTGCCCGGTTTCTCGGCGATCGGCGTTTCTTTTTTGACGATTCCAAGGTCTATCAACGTTTTGAGGTATTTCGCCACCACAGAGTTTTCTTCACCAACCTTCGTGGTGATCTCATTCAGGCGAGAAGCCCCCTCTGCAATTGCCTTGATGATTGCATGGTGTTCTGGTCGTCCAGCTTCCACGGGTTCTCCACCCGGAACCACAGGTCTGCAAACTTTCCGATGCTGTTCTTCTGCTCGCCGGTAATGGCTACGGTGCACACGCCGTTTTCCTGTGCAGTCTTGATCTTGTCGCGCACCATCGAGGTCTCGCCGGATTTGGAGATGCAGAAAAACATCCCCATCCGCTCCAGCGTATTCTCAAAGATGCCCATAGAGTTGCCGCCCGTGGCGCTGACGCACAAAGTGCCCATGTTGACCAGCTTCTGGGTCAGGTAGGTGCACACCGTACCGGAAAAGCCGGTGCCGTAGACAAAGATGATCTTGTCTTTCTGCTCCAGGATCTTTTCCGCACAGGCTTTAAGCTGCGTATAGGTATTGTAGTTCAGCAGCGACTCCACGCCAAAGCTGTTGAGAAAGTTTTCTTCCTCCTTCATCGTCTGGTGCGGCGTCTCGGTAAAGGAGCGCAGCTTGTAGCACATATCCACAAAACCGCTGTAATCCATCTTGCGCGCCAGTCGCATGATGGTGGAGGTGGAGATATAGTTTGCCCGCGCCACCCCGCGCACACCCTCGGTCTGCACCGTGTCCAGATGATCCAGAATGTACTCCAGCACGGTCTGCTCTGTATCGGTCAGGTTCTTCCCCTGCGTGATCTTTTCAATGTTCACAAAAGCATCCTCCTGTACTTGATCGTTCTGTATCATCCGTTTGCCGTTCCGGTCCATGCTTGTATCGTACCGCTTACTCGCACGGACGTCAAAAACAGATTTCACAGCGGCAGGACATCCTGCAAAGGGGTCTGCTGCACAAAATAATGTACAGCGGCCCTTATTTTTATAAAATACCGCTGCAAATGAATTGAAATCCTACTGAATAAATGGTATATTGATAATATAACAAACTGCAACAAATACGCGTGGCACTTTTGTGACAATGCAGTGCCGCACATAGAAAGAAATAGGAAAGGCCGTGCAGGGGATTATGACGATTCAGGAGTGTTATAAAGAAATGGGCGCAGACTATGAAGAGGTATTTCATCGGCTGCCCCGTGAGAGTATGGTCCGTAAATTTGCGCTGATGTTTTTGAACGACGACAGCTATCCAAAGCTGGAGCAGTCGCTGAAGGAAGGAAATGCACAGGAAGCATTCCGTGCGGCACACACACACTCAAGGGTGTATGCCAAAACCTTGGCTTTACCAATCTCTATCAGCCTGCCTATGAGCTGACCGAGGTGCTGCGTGCGGGCACACTGGAAGGCTCTGGGGAATGGTTTGCCCGTGTGACGGAACAGTACAAGATCACGACGGATGCCATCCGTGGGGTGCAGTAACGCAGGCTGCCCCCACAGTTTTCCGCCCGCCATGTGCGCCGATGCAAAGAAATCGGACACGCGTAGTTTTTATGTATAAATACGTGAAAATTCATTGAAAATCCTTCATGGCAGTAGTAAAATATTTTTATGTCTCTGTCATTCTCTGCCCTTTCGGGGTAAAGGGAGAGTACAAAACAGGACACACGCAAAATATTTGCGGCATCCTTTCCGTGGGCGGTTTTTACAGCGCACACTCTTGCGGGCAGTGATGTACGACAAGTAGGCCAAAGCAGCTTTGCCGGAAAACGCCAGTTGCTCTAAAGTTGTGAGGAGAACGATTTAGTGAACAAAAGAACACTGCACCGCCTTGTTTCCGTGCTTGCGGCACTGGTGATGGCGGTCTCCCTGCTGACCGGCTGCGGCACAAAAACCGCAGAACAGGTACAGCAGCAGGAGGACGCCCAGACCATTCAGGTGTATCTGTGGACGAATACCCTGTACGAGACCTATGCCCCCTATGTCCAGTCCCAGCTGCCGGATGTGAACATTGAGTTCATCGTCGGCAACAACGATCTGGATTTTTACAAGTTTTTGCAGCAGAACGGCGGTCTGCCGGATATCATCACCTGCTGCCGGTTCTCGCTGCACGATGCGGCTCCCCTGAAGGACAGCCTGATGAACCTTGCCATGACCAATGAGGCCGGCGCTGTGTACAACACCTACCTCAACAGCTTCAAAAACGAGGACGGCAGCGTGAACTGGCTGCCGGTCTGCGCGGATGCCCACGGCTTTGTGGTCAACCGCAGCCTTTTTGAACAGTACGATATCCCCCTGCCCACCGATTACGCAAGCTTTGTGGCGGCCTGTCAGGCATTTGAAAAGGTAGGCATCCGCGGCTTTACCGCCGATTATACCTACGACTACACCTGCATGGAAACGCTGCAGGGGCTTTCCGCTGCCGAGCTTACCACCACCGCGGGGCGCAAGTGGCGCACCGCTTACAGCGATCCCGCCAGCACCGCGCGGGTGGGTCTGGACGACACCGTATGGCCGGGAGCTTTTGAGCGGATGGCGCAGTTCATTCAGGATACCCACCTTACGGCAGATGATCTTGCGTTGAATTACGACGATGTGACCGGGATGTTCCGGAACGGAGAAGTTGCCATGTACTTTGGCAGCTCTGCCGGTGTGAAGATGTTTCAGGATGAGGGCATCGACACCACCTTTTTGCCCTTCTTCAGCCAGAACGGCGAAAAGTGGATCATGACCACCCCCTATTTTCAGGTCGCCCTGAACCGGGATCTGGAGCAGGACACCGCGCGCCGCGAAAAAGCCATGAAGGTGCTGAACGTCATGCTCTCCGAACAGGCGCAGAACCGTATTATCTCCGATGGACAGGACCTGCTGAGTTACAGCCAGAACGTTCCCCTGCGCCTGACCGATTATATGAAGGACGCCCGCAGCGTAGTGGAAGAAAACCACATGTATATCCGCATCGCCTCCAACGATTTCTTTGCCGTTTCCAAGGATGTGGTCTCCAAAATGATCGCAGGCAAGCTTACTGCTGAGCAGGCATATCAGGCCTTCAATGCCCAGCTCATTGCCGAAGAGGAGCCTGCCGACAACGAGACCGTGCTGACCTCCGGGAAGGGCTATTCCAACGTGTTCCACGCAAACGGCGGCAACGCTGCCTTCTCCGTGATGGCGAACACGCTGCGCGGCGCGTATGGCACCGATGTGCTGCTTGCCACCGCAAACAGCTTTACCGGCAGTGTGCTGCAGGCGGATTATAACCAGAAGATGGCGGCTTCCATGATCATGCCGAACGGTCTGATGTCCCGCCAGCGCACCATGACCGGCGCAGAGCTGAAAGAGACCGTCCGCGCCTTTGTGGAAGGCTGCGAGGGCGGGTTTGTGCCCTTCAACCGCGGTTCTCTGCCGGTGGTCAGCGGCATTGCCGTGGAGGTAAAAGAGGCAAGCGGCAGCTACACCCTGACCGGCATCACCCGGAACGGGCAGCCGCTGGGGGATAACGATACCGTTACCGTGACCTGTCTGGCAACGGAAAAGCAGCTGGACACGCTGCTTGCGAGCGAAAGCGGTACGTCTGCGGGCGAAGATGCGTGGGTAAAAGACACATGGTGCGATTATGTCTCCGACGGCGGCGCAGCGCTTGCAGAGCCTGAAAACTACATGACACTGAGGTGAGCGGAATGGCAGACGAAAAACACGAAACCAAACGCAGCTGCCATTCCCGGCACAAGTGGCTGCCCGCCGCCGCTGCCCTCCTTCTTTTGG
>OBVI01000304.1_pt1 | contig 18563 bp, 18 predicted proteins | sample 1476021 | NCBI WGS metagenome assembly OBVI01 (sample SAMEA2579981, study PRJEB22360) | human gut metagenome
CGGTTCCCTGTATTTTCTGCTGTACTTCGATGCCAGCGGCTTTCTGCGGCTGGGCCTGCTGGCGGCGTTCCTGCACGAGTGCGGGCATATTCTGGTGTATTGTGCGCTGCTGCGCCGCTTTCCGGTCATTGAGGTGACCATGACCGGCTTTTGTATGCGGATGGACGCTCCGGCCCGGGGCCTTTCACCGGGGCGGCTCTTCTGGCTGGCTGCTGCAGGCCCGGCGGTCAATTTCATGCTGGCAGGCATCTGGGCACTGCGGCTGGAACAGGAACTGACCATCCGCGGCAGTGCCTTCTGGGCGGCAAATCTGCTGACCGGGGGATTCAACCTGCTGCCCGTTCCACCGCTGGATGGGGCGCAGCTGGCGTCCTGCCTGCGCGAAATGCGGCGTGCAGGCAAAAAGTTTAAGGGAAATGATTGAAAAAACAGCTCATTTCGGGTACAATAAAATGACGTGTAAAAATGGACTGTTTATTGGAGGACTCGATGTTTGATCCAAAACTGAAAGAAGCGCTGGGGCGGGTACAGAAGCCCGGCCGTTATACCGGCGGAGAACCCGGCAGTGTATATAAGGACAAAGAAAAAGTGGATGTCCGCTTTGCGTTCTGCTTTCCGGACACCTATGAGGTAGGCATGTCCTTCCTCGGCGAAAAGATTCTCTATGAGCTGCTCAACCGCCGCGAAAACTGGTGGTGTGAGCGCGCTTTCATGCCATGGCTGGACATGAAGGCTGAAATGGAACGCCTTGGCCTGCCGCTCTACACCATGGAGAGCAAGGACCCGCTCACCGCCTTTGACGCAGTGGGCTTCACCCTGCAGTACGAGCTGTCCTATACCAACATTCTGGCCATGCTGGATCTGGCCGGTATCCCGTTCTATTCCAAAGACCGTGACGAACGCTGGCCGCTGATCGTGGCGGGCGGCCCCTGTGCCTGCAATGCGGAGCCGATTGCGGACTTTTTTGATGTGATCCAGCTGGGCGAGGGCGAAAACCAGCTGCCCGGCATCTGCGCCGAGATCGAAAAGGCCAAAAAAGAGGGCGGCGTCTCCAAAAAGGAACTGCTGCTGCGCATCGCAAAGATCCCCGGCGTCTATATCCCGGCGTTCTACGATGTGGAGTATTACGAGGATGGCCGGGTCAAGGCCATCACCCCCAACGAGCCGGGCATCCCGGTGCGCATCACCAAGGCCATCATCAAGGACCTGAATGAGTTTGCCCCGCCCACGAATTTCGTGGTGCCCATGGTGGGCGCTATTCAGGATCGCGCCAGCATCGAGGTGCTGCGCGGCTGTGTGCGCGGCTGCCGCTTCTGTCAGGCGGGCTTTCTGTACCGCCCTATGCGCCAGCGTGACGCGGGCCTTCTGAACAGGGCGGCGCAGGAGCTGTGCGCCAACACCGGCTATGAGGAGCTGAGCCTTTCCAGCCTGTCCACCTCTGACCACGGACAGCTGGAAGAGCTGCTGGATGATCTGAACGAGTGGGCACCCAAGGAGCATGTCAGCCTGTCGCTGCCGAGCCTGCGTGTGGACAACTTCTCCCAGAGCCTCATTGAAAAAACCACCAAGGTGCGCAAGAGCGGCCTGACCTTCGCCGCTGAAGCCGGCACCCAGCGCCTGCGCAACGTCATCAACAAGAATGTCACATGGGATGAGATCGAAAAGACCTGCACCATTGCCTTCAACGCGGGCTACACCTCGGTCAAGCTCTACTTCATGATGGGCCTGCCCACCGAGACCATGGAGGACATTGAGGGCATCGCAGAGACGGCGCAGAAGGTGGTCGATCTTTACTATTCTCTGCCCAAGCGCGGCAAGGGAAAGGGCGTTCAGGTGACGATCAGCTGTGCCTGCTTTGTGCCCAAGCCCCATACTCCCTTTGAGTTTGTGCCCATGGATACGGCCGAGACCCTGCAGGCCAAGCAGAAGCATCTGCTGGAAAGTGTGCGCAGCCGCAAGATCAAGGTGAACTATCACGACAGCACCACCAGCTTTCTGGAGGGCGTGTTTGCCAAGGGCGACCGCCGCCTTGCCCCGGTCATTGTGGAAGCCTACAAGCGCGGCTGCTACTTTGACGGCTGGGAAGAGTGCTTCAAGTACGACACATGGCTGCAGACCTTTGCAGATCTGGGCATCGACCCGGCGTTCTACTGCCAGCGGCCCATCGGTCTGGACGAGGTAACGCCCTGGTCCCACATGGATTACGGCGTCACCCACGAATATCTGGTGCGGGAGTACCAAAAGGCGCTTGCCGCCCAGACCACCCAGCCCTGCAACCGTGCCTGCCACGGCTGCGGTGCAAATCATCTGTTAGGAGGTCCCTGCTTTGATTACAGTCAGAATCTCGTTTGAGAAAAAGAATGAGGCCTCCTACATCTCCCTGCTGGACCTGCAGCGGGTGATGCAGCGTGTGCTCAAGCGCAGCGGCCTGCCGGTGTGGCATACGCTGGGTTTCAATCCCCACATCTATATGACCTTTGCCTGCCCGCTTTCGCTGGGGCAGGAGAGTGAGTGCGAGTGCGTGGACGTCAAGACCGAAGCGGAAGCCCCGGATTTTGAGCAGTGGAAAGCGGCCCTCAATGCCATCATGCCCGCAGGCATCGTGATCACGCACGTTGGCCCGGTGCAGATGAAGGCGGACCTCATTGCCTACGCATGCTATTGCATCACCTACCCGGCGGCAGCGGCTGCAGCGCTGGATCAGTACAATGCGTTGGAAAGTGCTCCGGTGGAAAAGCACGGCAAAAAAGGCAACAAGATCATTGAGCTGAAGGATCACATCCCGCAGGTGGAGTACACCACGGAGGGGGACAGCCTGCACATTGATCTGTGCATGCCGGCCGCACAGGAACTGAACCTGAACCCCTCGCTGCTCACCGGCTTTCTGGAGGAAAAATTCGGTCTGCCTGCCGTCAGCGCCAACATCCTGCGCAAAAAGTTTTTGACGGCAGACAAACAGCTGTTTGTCTGATCGGAGCGTGAAAGACCGTCTGTTGGGCAAAACAGAAAATTTTTGCATTTATTTTGGTCAGAACGCTTGCATTCACGCAGGTTTTGTGATATCCTATTTAGGCGTTAGTGTCCGCTGAGACCACAGCGGGGTTAATGACAATATCATTAAACGGGCGGTCCTCTGACGGCAAGGTGCCGTGCATGAACGTCTAAAAACAAATGGAGGATTCAAAAATGGACGCACTGAAGATTATTTCTGAAGGTAGCATCAAGGCTGAAAAGCCCCAGTTCAACGTTGGCGATACCGTCCGCGTTGATGTTCGTATCAAGGAAGGCGACCGTGAGCGCATCCAGGCCTTTGAGGGCACTGTGATCGCAAAGAAGCACGGCGGCGTTGCTGAGACCTTTACCGTTCGCCGCGTTGCTTACGGTGTCGGCATCGAGCGTGTCTTCCCCATCAACAGCCCCTTCGTTGAGAAGGTCACCGTTGTCCGCAAGGGCAAGGTCCGCCGCGCAAAGCTGTTCTACCTGCGTGGCCGTACGGGCAAGGCTGCCAAGGTCAAGAGCGATATTTGATCATCCCCGATTTGAAACGGGAGAAAAGGGACAACCTCGTTGTCCCTTTTTTCTTTATCAAAAATTTGAAAAACTGTGCGGCCGACAGGTGATCTGGCTTGCAGAAAGCCTGTCGGCTGCGGTATAATCGGGTCAGCAGTGTAAAACCAGAAGGTGAGGTGTACCGGATATGGAAAAACAGGAACAGACAAAGCCCGTGCGCGGGCAGAATCTGCTGGAATGGTACGAGGCTCTGATCTCGGCAGCGCTGGTGCTGGTGCTGATCTTTTCGTTTTTCTTCCGCATCATTCAGGTGGACGGCAGCTCCATGGTGCCTACGCTGGTCAACGGCGACAAGCTCATCGTGTGGGGGGCGGGCTACGAGCCTCAGCGCGGTGATGTGGTCATTGTGGACAGCTATACCTCCTACGGCAAGCCGCTGGTCAAGCGTGTCATCGCCAAAGGCGGCGATACGGTCTCCATCGATTATGCAACCGGCACCGTGGCGGTGAACGGTGAGGTCTTGCAGGAGGACTACATTGCAGAGCCTACCTATCTTGGCTACGATGTGCAGTTCCCGTACACAGTGCCGGAGGGCACGGTGTTCGTGATGGGCGACAACCGCAACCAGTCGCTGGACAGCCGCTCCACCTATGTCGGCTGCATCGACGAACGGGATATTCTGGGCAAGGTGCTTGTGTGCTTTATGCCCTTTACAGATTTTGGGGTGGTAAAATGAACGAAATGGATACCCGCTTTGCAAACCAGTACAATATTCAGTGGTTCCCGGGCCACATGACCAAGACCCTGCGCATGATGGAGCAGGAGATCCAGCATGTGGATGCAAGCCTTGTGCTGCTGGATGCCCGCATCCCGCTCTCCAGCCTGAACCCGGAGATCGAGCGCATCACGGCCCGCAAGCCGAAGCTCTATGCGCTGAACAAGGCAGATCTGGCCGACCCGGTCGTAACGGAAGAATGGATCCGATACTTCCGTGCAGCAGACGCCGGCTGTGTGGCGATCAGCGCCAAGCAGAAGGGCGGTGCCAATGCCGTTAAGACTGCGATCGAAAAAGAACTGGCCGGCCTGCTGGAACGCCGCCAGAACCGCGGCATGGGCGGTGCCAAGACGCAGGTGATGCTGTGCGGCATCCCCAATGTGGGCAAGTCCACCTTTATCAACACCTTTGCAGGCTCTGCCCGCGCCAAGGCGGCAGACCGCCCGGGCGTGACCAAGGGCAAGCAGTGGGTCAGCACCGACAAATTTGATCTGCTGGATATGCCCGGCGTACTGTGGAAGAAGTTTGATTCCAAGACCATTGCGTCCAATCTGGCCTTCATCGGCTCCATCAAGGACGATATTCTGGACGTGGAAGAGCTGGCCATGAACCTGCTGGATGAGGTGCGCCGCAACTACCCCGACCTTGTGGCCCAGCGCTACAAGCTGGATGCCGAAACGCTGGCCCTGCCGCCCTACGAGCTGATGGAAGCCATCGGCCGCAAGCGCGGTCTGCTGGTGCGCGGCGGCGAGGTGAACACCGAGCGCTGCGCCATTATGCTGGTGGACGAGTTCCGCGCCTGCAAGTGGGGCCGCATCTCGCTGGAGCGCCCGCCGCAGCGGGATGACCTGACGGATTTTGCCGAGGAGGAAGAGGAATGAAGCGCCGTTCCGACGAGGAGATTTCGGCTCCGCTGTATGAGTACGATGCTGCTGTACGCAGTCAGTATGGCTGCTTTGCAGGCGTGGACGAAGCCGGGCGCGGCCCTCTGTGTGGCCCGGTGTGCGTAGCGGCCTGTATTCTGGACCCGAAGAATCCGGTCTATGGCATCAACGACTCCAAAAAGCTCACCGAGAAAAAACGGGAAGCCCTATTTGACGAGATCGTTGCAAAGGCGCTGGCCTACAAAATTATTTTTGTGGGGCCGGAAGTCATCGACCGGGAAAACATCCTCAACGCCACCATGGGCGGCATGAAGCAGGCCGTGGAAGAGCTGGACATCGTGCCGAATCTTGTGCTGGTGGACGGCAACCGCACTCCGGCGGGTTTGCAGATCCCGGCACAGCCGGTGGTCAAGGGTGACGCTACCAGTGCCAGCATCGGCGCGGCATCTGTCCTTGCCAAGGTCAGCCGTGACCGCTATATGCTGGAACTGGACAGACAGTACCCGCAGTATCAGCTGGCAAAGCATAAAGGCTACCCGACCAAGCTCCACTATGAGCTCATTGCGCAGTACGGCATCCAGCCATTTTATCGCCGCAGCTTCCTGAAAAAACAGGGCTACTGGCCGGAGAACGGAAAGTGAACCGCGCTGAGACGGGGCACAGGGGAGAAGCTGCTGCGGCCCGCTGGTATCAGAAGCAGGGCTGCAGGCTGCTGGCGCACAACTTCCACACCCGGATGGGGGAGCTGGACGTGGTGGTACAGGAACCGGACGGGACCATTGTCATCTGCGAGGTAAAGACCCGCAGTTCGGACGCCCTTTCGCGCCCGGCTGCTGCGGTGAATGCCGCCAAACAGAAGCGGCTGATCCTTGCAGCGCAGCACTATCTGCAGTGTACCGGACAGAGCGATGCACCGGTGCGATTTGATGTGGCGGAAGTGTTCCCTCTTGACAGCGGGCGCTGGATGGTACATATTATAAGGGGCGCTTTTCTTGCGTAAAGCAAGCGCCCTGGTGGGAAATGTACGGGCAGGGATCTTCTCTGCCGTAGCAGCAGGAACGTGTTTTCAGCGTTCCACGGCGAAAAAGGAGCGACAACAATGCAGTTTTTCAGTACCAGAGACCAAAACCGCAAAGTGACTTCCTCGGAAGCGATCGCACAGGGCCTGTCCAACGAGGGCGGCCTGTTTGTTCCTGAAAGCTTTCCGCAGGTGGATGTAAAGGCGCTGTGTGAGCTGGATTACCCGGCTATGGCAGCTGCTGTCATCAAGGAATATCTGACCGACTATTCGCAGGAATTTCTGACGGAAGCGGCCCGCAGGACCTATGGCGACGCTTTCGGAGGCAAGGCCGGATACCTTGCTCCGGTGGAAGGGGACACCTATGCGCTGGAGCTGTGGCATGGCCCTACCTGTGCATTCAAGGATTACGCTCTGCAGCTGATGCCGAAGCTTCTGGTGGAAGCCAAAAAGAATCTGGGCCGCACGGAAAAGACCCTGATCCTTGTGGCGACCAGCGGCGATACCGGCAAGGCAGCTCTGGACGGCTACCATGATATCCCGGGTGTGGAGATCGCGGTGTTCTATCCCACGGGCGGCACCAGCGAGATCCAGCGTCTGCAGATGGCAACGCAGGAGGGTGCCAACGTGGCAGTCTACGCGGTGCGCGGCAACTTCGACGATGCCCAGACCGGTGTGAAGAAGGTCTTTGGCGATAAGGCCATCGCGGCCGAGCTGGCAAAGCGGGATATCCGCCTGTCCAGCGCCAACTCCATCAACTGGGGCCGTCTGGTCCCGCAGATCGTCTACTACTTTGCCGCCTATGCCCAGCTGCTCAAGGCGGGCAGCATCGCCTTCGGCGATGAAGTGGATTTCTGCGTGCCCACCGGCAACTTCGGCGACATTCTGGCAGGCTACTATGCAAAGCGCATGGGCCTGCCCGTGGGCAAGCTGGTCTGCGCCTCCAATGAGAACAACGTCCTCACCGATTTCCTCACCACCGGCACTTACACCGCAAAGCGGGAGTTCTTCAAGACCACTTCGCCCAGCATGGACATTCTGGTGTCCTCCAATCTGGAGCGCTTGCTGTACCATGTCACCGGCAGCGATACCGAGGTGGCGGGCCTGATGAAGAGTCTGGCTGAGACCGGCAGCTACACGGTGCGTCCGCCATTCAGGAGAGCTTCTCCTGCGGCTGGAGCAGCGAGGAAGAAGTGGCAGGGGAGATCCGTGCCCGCTATGAGAAGGACAACTACCTGTGCGATACGCACACCGCAGTGGCCTTCCATGTGGCTGCACAGAAAAAGCGCGAAGGGGTGCCCATGGTGGTGCTGTCCACTGCGTCTCCCTTCAAGTTCCCGCGCAGCGTGCTGACGGCTCTGGGACAGTCCGCGCCGGAAAATGATTTTGAAGCAATGCAGCAGCTGGAAGCAGCTACCGCGCATACCGCACCGGCAAGTCTTGCTGCGCTGCGCCAGAAGCCGGAGCGCTTCAGCACTGTGATCGAGCCTGCGCAGATCGCCGAAGTTGCGCTGGGCTATCAGGAATAATACATCCTGCTGCATTTTAGAACAGGAGTAAAAACATGGCACTTTTTGTGCTTGGCGATCCCCATCTTTCTCTGGGCGCTTCCAAGCCGATGGATATTTTTCCCGGCTGGAACGATTATGTGGAGCGTCTGGAAAAAAACTGGCGGAAGCTCATCAAACCGGAAGACACCATCGTGCTGGCAGGAGATATCAGCTGGGCCATGCGCCTGACCGATACCCGCAGGGACTTTGAATTTTTGCAGAGCCTGCCCGGACAGAAGATCATCATGAAGGGCAACCACGATTACTGGTGGTCCACTGCCAATAAGATGAACGCATACCTCAAAGCAGAGGGGTTCGACACCCTGCACATCCTGCACAACAATTCCTACAGCGTAGAGGGCTATGCCATCTGCGGCACCCGGGGCTGGCTGTTTGATGTAGGCGAGGCCCATGATGAAAAGGTGATGAACCGCGAGATCGGACGGCTGCGCATGAGTCTGGATGCCGCCGAACCGGGACTGGAAAAGCTGGTGTTCCTGCACTATCCGCCGGTATACACCGGCACCAGTGCCCCAGAGATCGTAGCCACCTTAAAAGAATATGGCATCAGAACCTGCTTTTATGGCCATCTGCACGGCAACGCGATCCGATATGCGGTGCAGGGCGATGTGGACGGCATCCACTACAAGCTGGTAAGTGCGGATGGGCTGCGTTTCTGTCCATACCGCATCAACTGATCGTCCGGGACAGAGACGTTCTGACCGGGCAGAAGCTGCAGCAAGGGCAGAAATGATAAAAATTCACAATTTGGACTGGCAATTGTGTCCAAAGCGTGCTATAATAAGTTTTGACGCGATTGTTGCACCCAATTGAGCGCGCGCGTCCCCGCATGTTGCAAAAGCAAGTTCATTCAGGACGCAGTGCGCGGTTGCAAAGGGCAAAAATTTCCTGCCCCGAGCAATAGATTTTTTGAGTGGAGGAAAAACAAATGAATCTCATCAAGTGTGAAAAGCTCGAGAAGAGCATGGCAGAGCTGCAGTTCTCCATCGACGCAGAGGCATTCAAGAAGGCCACTGCCGATGTTTTCAAGAAAGAGGGCAAGAAGTACCCTGTTCAGGGCTTCCGCAAGGGCAAGGCACCCCGCGCTCTGATCGAGAAGTTCTACGGTAAGGACGTCTTTACCTACGACGCCATCAACGAGCTGTTCCCCGAGGCTTTCGAGGCTGCTGTCAAGGAAGCAAACGTGGAGCCGGTCGGCCGTCCGGAGGTCACTGTTGACTCTGCTGACGAGACCAACGGTGTCACCCTGACCGTCAAGGTCGCTGTCAAGCCCGAAGTCAAGATCGGCAGCTACAACGGTCTGACGGTGGAAAAGACTGTCCATACTGTCTCTGACGAGGCTGTTGAGGCAGAGCTGAAGCGTGTGCAGGAGCGCAACGCCCGTGAGCTGACCCGTGAGGGTGCTGCTGAGAATGGCGATATCGCTGATATCGACTTCGAGGGCTTTGTGGACGGCGTCGCATTCGAGGGCGGCAAGGCTGAGCACTACAGCCTGACTCTGGGCAGCGGCAGCTTCATCCCCGGCTTTGAGGATCAGATCGTGGGCCACTCCGCTGGCGAAGAGTTCGACGTGAACGTTACCTTCCCCACCGAGTATCAGGCTGCTGAGCTGGCTGGCAAGGCTGCTGTGTTCAAGATCAAGCTGCACGAGGTCAAGTACAAGGAGCTGCCTGCTCTGGATGATGAGCTGGCAAAGGACTGCTCCGAGTACGACACTCTGGACGAGTTCAAGGCTTCCATCCGCAAGAACAATCAGGAGCAGCTGGACAAGCAGGATGACCTGGCTGTTGAGAATGCTCTGGTCGATCAGGTCATCGACAGCATGGAGGGCGAGATCCCCCAGGCAATGTACGATGAGCGCATGGACGAGATGGTCAACGACTTTGCATTCCGCGTGGAGCAGCAGGGTCTGCGTCTCGAGGACTACCTGAAGTATATGGGCCAGACTGTGGAGCAGTTCCGTGCCTCCTTCATGCCTCAGGCTGAGAAGCAGGTCAAGATCCGTCTGGCTCTGGAGGCTGTTGCCGCTGCTGAGAACATCGAGGCTTCCGAGGAGGAAGTTTCCGCTGAGATCAAGCGCATCGCTGACCAGTACAAGATGGAAGAGGACAAGGTCCGTGAGCTGGTCAATGTTGACGACCTGAAGAAGGATCTGGCCATCAACAAGGCCATCGACTTCATCAAGAGCCACGCAAACATCGTGGAGAAGGCTGCTGAGGAAGAGAAGGCAGCAGACGCTGAGTAATCAGCCGGCTGCACTCCTTTGAAGCTGGCGGCGCGCTGCACGGTTTCAATCAAAGGTTGTAAAAATTGACCGATACGGCAGAACCGGCAGGGAAACCGTATCGGTCAATTTTGCAAATACTATATTCCATTTCAGGAGGCGAACTTTATGAGTTTTGTTCCTTACGTTGTAGAGCAGTCGTCCCACGGCGAGCGTTCCTACGATATTTTCTCCCGTCTGCTGAACGATCGTATCATCGTTCTGAGTGAGGATGTCAACGATACCACGGCCAGCCTTGTTGTGGCACAGCTGCTGTATCTGGAAGGGCAGGACCCGGATAAGGATATCAGCCTGTATATCAACAGCCCCGGCGGTTCCATCAGCGCCGGTATGGCCATCCACGATACCATGCAGTATATCAAGTGCGATGTTTCCACCATCTGCATGGGCATGGCTGCTTCCATGGGCGCTTTCCTGCTGGCAAGCGGTACCAAGGGCAAGCGCTTTGCACTGCCTAATGCGGAGATCATGATCCATCAGCCGCTGATCGCAGGCGGTCAGGGCGGCGGCCTGTCCGGCCAGACCACTGATATCAAGATCCACGCTGAACACATGGTGTATATCCGCGATAAGATGAACCGGATGCTCAGCGAGTACACGGGTCAGCCGCTGGAAAAGATCCAGCTGGATACCGAGCGCGATAACTATATGTCCGCACAGCAGGCAAAAGAATACGGCCTGATCGATGAGGTCATTGCCCATCGCTGAGCCGCTGACATTTAATTTACCCAGGATAAGGAAAAACAGCTATGGCAAATAACAATTCCGGCAGAGACAAAAATGAAAAGGATCTGGTCTGCAGCTTCTGCGGAAAGCATCAGGACGAAGTAGAGCGCATGATCATCGGCCCCGGCGTCAACATCTGCAGCGAATGCATCGGCCTGTGCCACGATCTGCTTTCCGATAAGCCGGATCAGCCCAAAAGCGCACGCCCGGCACGGGGCGGTGCAAACCGCGCACACATCCAGCCCGCAGACGGTCTGGATATCAACATCCTGACCCCGGCCGAGATCAAGGAAGGTCTGGACCAGTATGTGATCGGTCAGGACGAGGCAAAGCGTGTGCTGGCTGTCTCGGTCTACAACCATTACAAGCGCATCCTCAGCGGCAAGGGCGGCGATGTGGAGCTGCAGAAGTCCAATGTGCTGCTGCTTGGCCCCTCCGGCGTGGGCAAGACCCTGCTGGCGCAGACTCTGGCCAAGATGCTGGGCGTTCCGTTCGCCATTGCCGACGCCACGACCCTGACCGAGGCCGGCTACGTGGGCGAGGATGTGGAGAACATCCTGCTCAAGCTCATTCAGGCAGCGGACTTCGATGTGCAGAAGGCACAGATCGGCATCATCTATATCGATGAGATCGACAAGATCACCCGCAAGAGTGAGAACCCCTCCATCACCCGCGATGTGGGCGGTGAAGGCGTGCAGCAGGCCCTGCTGAAGATCCTTGAGGGCACTGTGAGCAATGTTCCTCCGCAGGGCGGCCGCAAGCACCCGCAGCAGGAGTTCATCCAGATCGACACCACCAATATCCTGTTCATCTGCGGCGGTGCATTTGACGGTCTGGACAAGTATATCCTGCGCCGCACGGATAAGTCCGCGCTGGGCTTTGGCAGCAGCCTGAAGGATAACTCCAGCGAAGCCGAGCGCGCTTTGCTGCGCAAGGTGGAACCTCACGATCTGGTCAAGTTCGGCCTGATCCCGGAGCTGATCGGCCGTCTGCCGGTCATTACCGTGCTGGATGATCTGGACGAGGATGCTCTGGTGCGTGTGCTCAAGGAGCCGCGCAACAGTCTGGTCAAGCAGTACAAAGAGCTGCTGGGCATGGATAATGTGGAGCTGGAATTCACCGATGAAGCACTGCATGCCATTGCCCGCAAGACCATTGAGCGCAAGACCGGTGCCCGCGGCCTGCGCAGCGTGATGGAAGGCATCCTGCTGCCCATCATGTATGATGTGCCCACAGATGCTACCATCATCCGCGTAACGGTGGATGAAGACACTGTGGAGGGCGGAGAAGCCCATCTGGAATACGGTGCGGTGCGCAAACGCTACAAAAACCAAGCCTCTCTGAGCTGACGCTTCGGCGCACAGCAGGGGAGTGAAAGCCCTGTTTTAAAAGCTTTTTGCTTTTAGCAGGGCTTTTTGCTTTAATATTCTTGTTTCCGGGCTGAAAATGTACTATAATATTAAGGTCTGGATTGCAGTACGGAGTCGGTTCCCTGGCAGGAAGGCTCCCGCGGATGCAACGCCAGCGCAATGGGTAACAGGAAGTACGATAAAGGAGTGTGTTTCCAATGGCAAATTATCTTGCAATGAACCGTGATGAACTCACTGCTGAAAAGGCAGCGCTTGAAGCAAAGTACAAGGAATTTCAGGCCAAGGGCCTCAAGCTGAATATGGCCCGCGGCAAGCCCGGCCCTCACCAGATGGATCTGGCCATGGACCTGCTGAAGATGAACGATTACACCACCGATGCCGGCACGGATGCCCGCAACTATGGTGAGCTGGAAGGCCTGCAGGAAGCCCGTGTGCTGTTCGCGGATGTATTCGGCGTGCAGCCCGGCGAGGTGTTCGTGGGCGGCAACTCCAGCCTGCAGCTGATGTACAACCTCATCAACATCGGCTATGTGTTTGGTTTCCCGGAGTCTCCGTGCCCCTGGTCTCAGGTGGAGAAGCGCAAGTTCCTCTGCCCGGTGCCCGGCTATGACCGTCACTTTGCCATCACCGAGGAGTTTGGCTTTGAGCTCATCAGTGTGCCGATGACCCCCAACGGCCCGGACATGGATATTGTGGAAAAGCTGGTGGCCGAGGATGCCGATATCAAGGGCATCTGGTGCGTGCCGCAGTATTCTAACCCCGATGGCTACACCTACAGCGATGAGACCATCGAGCGTTTTGCGAAGATGAAGACCGCTGCGCCTGATTTCAAGATCTTCTGGGATGAGGCCTATATCGTCCATCATCTCACCGATGAGATCATCGAGACTCCGGTGCTGCTGAACGAGAGCAAGAAGTACGGCAACGAAGACCGTGTGTTCATGTTCACTTCCACCAGCAAGATCACCTTCCCGGGCGCAGGCGTCTCTGCCATTGCCTGCAGCGAGAGCAGCATGAAGTATATCTGCAAGCGCTTCTCGGTCATGATCATCAGCTACGACAAGATGAACCAGCTGCGCCATGTCCGCTTCCTGAAGAACAAGGAAGGCGTTCTGGCCCACATGGCAAAGCATCGCCGTCGTCTGGTGCCCTGCTTCGATGCCGTCAAGACTGCATTTAAGAACAACCTCATTCCCTGCGGCGACATTGCCCACTGGACGGACCCCAAGGGCGGCTACTTCATCAGCCTGTATGTGATGCCCGGCTGTGCAAAGCGCGTGGCAGGTCTGTGCAAGGATGCGGGCCTGACCCTGACCGGTGCCGGTTCTGCCTATCCCTACCACAAGGATCCTCAGGATTCTCACCTGCGCATTGCACCTACTTATCCCAGTCTGGACGAGGTGGAAGCTGCGTCCGAACTGCTGTGCGTCTGCGTGCGTCTGGCGGTCGTGGAAAAGCTGCTGGCTGATAAGGCGGACTAAGATCTAACGATTCCTGATTTTATCTCCTCTGTGCGGCTCGCTTGAGCCGTCAGGGGAGTTTTGTCGCAGGAAAGCCGGCATGACGGCTGCCCTGCGGAAGAAAGACGGCCCGCAGAAGGCGGGTCTGTACCAGAATACGGGCAGCGGCTGTCTGTGCCGCTGCTTTTGGAGGTTCCCTGAATTTTATGAAAACAAAAGGCAAAGCATGGCATCTTGTCGCCGCAGTGCTGCTGATCGCAGTGTTCGTCTACACTGCCTTCTTCGGCGTGTATGCCAAGTACGGCGATACGACCACGACCTACATCAAAGGCGCAAAGGATATCCGCTTCGGTGTGGATATCAAGGGCGGCGTAAACGTCACCTTTGTGCCGTCGGATGGCTACGATGCCACCGAAGAACAGCTGGAGGCCGCGCAGCTTGTAATTGAGAACCGTCTGGTCGCTTTGAACGTGACCGACTATGAGCTGTATGTGGACAACACCTCCGACAGCCTGATCCTCGAGTTTCCGTGGCAGTCCGGTGAGACGGATTTTGACCCGGAAGCGGCGATCGACGAGATCGGTACCACCGCGTACCTCACCTTCCGGGAGGGCAGCAGTGCCGACGGTGAGCTGATTTTGGACGGCTCCATGATCGAGAGTGCCGCAGCCCAGTATGGCCCTGTGACCAGCGGGGGTGCATCGGAGTATTTCGTCTCTCTGAAGTTTACGGACGACGGTGCCAAGGCATTCGGCGATGCGACCACCCGTCTGGCCGCGTCCAAGGGCACCATCAGCATCTGGCTGGATGACGAGAATGTGAGCACCGCAACCGTGAACACTGCGATCACCGATGGCTCTGCCATCATCACCAGTTCGGCATCCAATCCCTTCACGCAGGAGCAGGTCATCAAGATGGCCCGCCAGATCAACTCCGGCGCACTGCCCTTTGCGCTGACTGTGGACAGCTACTCTACCGTCAGCCCCAGCCTGGGCGAAAACAGCCTGAGCGCCATGGTGCTGGCCGGTCTGATTGCATTTGCGCTGATCGTGGTATTCATGACCATCCTGTACCGCCTGCCGGGCTTTTTGGCCTGCATGGCACTGGCCGGTCAGGTGGCGGCAACGCTGGCGTTCGTGTCCGGTTATTTCCCGGTGTTTGAAAGCTTCACCATGACCCTGCCCGGTATCGCCGGCATTATTCTGGCCATCGGCATGGGTGTGGATGCCAACGTTATCACCGCAGAGCGCATCAAGGAAGAGCTGAAAAACGGCAAGTCGCTGGACGGTGCACTCAAGAGCGGCTTTGCCCGCGGCCTGACGCCGATCATTGACGGCAACGTGACCATCGTTATCGTGGCGATTGTGCTGATGGGAGCTTTCGGCCCCTCGGACGGCCTGTTTGCCAAGGCACTGCACTTTGTATTCTTTGCCTTTGGCCCGTCCACTGCCGGTACGATCTATGCTTTCGGCTATACGCTGCTCACCGGCGTGCTGCTGAACTTTGTGTTTGGCGTGTTTGCTACCCGTGTGATGATCCGCGGCGCAGCTTCCATTAAGGCACTGCGCAACCCCTGGCTTTACGGCGCTGAAAAGCCCGGCAAGGAAACGGCAGAAAAGAAGCCCATCGATTTTGTGGGCCTGCGCAAGCGCTTCCTGACTATTTCCACCTGCCTGATGGCAGCCATCGTGCTGTGCGCTGTGGTGTTCGGCGTCCATCTGGATACCGAGTTCACCGGTGGTGCCATGATCACCCTGAGCTACGAGGGCAGCTTTACCACGGCGGATGTGCAGAAAACGGCTTCCGCTGCACTGGACAGCACCGGCCTGACCCTGCAGACCGGCGAGAACGTTGCCACCGGCGACCAGACCTTGAAAATTTCCATGCCCGGCACCGAGACGGTGACCACGGAACAGGTGGCCGACCTGCTGGACAGCCTGAACGAGAGCTATCCGGAAAACCACTTTGAGCAGCTCTCCCTGAGCAATGTCAGCGCTGCCATGGGCATCAAGTTCCTGCAGAAGAGTCTGGTGGCTGTGGTGTTCGCGCTGGTGCTGATCCTGCTGTACATTGCCCTGCGCTTCAAGAACATCGGCGGCCTGACCGGCGGCATGATGGCGGTGCTGGCATTGGTGAACGACCTGATGGTGGTGTTTGGCACCTTCGTGCTGCTGCGCACTCCGCTGGACGGCAATTTCATTGCAGCCATGCTGACCATTCTGGGCTACTCCATCAATGATACCGTTGTGGTCTACGACCGTATCCGTGAAAACCGCACCCTGATGGGCAAGAAGACTCCGTTTGAAGAGCTGGTCAACCGCTCGGTCAATCAGTCTGCACGCCGCACCCTCATCACCACCATTACCACGGTAATGGCACTGGGTGTTATGTGTGTCGTGGCAAAGCTGTACGGTCTGGACAGCATCTTTACCTTTGCGTTCCCGCTGATGATGGGCATGATCAGCGGTGTGTATACTTCGCTGTGCGTTTCCACCTCTGCGTGGGTGCTGTGGAGTGAGCGCAAGCCCAAGACCAAAGCATAAAAAACACGGCCCGGTCAGACCGGACAGGAGGAACAGAACATGAAATGTCCCTATTGCGGAGCTGAGGAATCCAAAGTGATCGACTCCCGCCCCACTGAAGACAGCGAACGCATCCGCCGCCGCCGCGAATGTCTCAGCTGCCACATGCGCTTTACGACCTATGAGGTCGTGGAGACTGTTCCGCTTGTGGTCATCAAAAAGGACAGCTCCCGGGAACCCTTTGACCGGCAGAAGCTGCTCAATGCCATGGTGCGTGCCTGCGCCAAGCGCCCAGTCAGCTATGAGTCATTGGAGCGGGCGGTCAGCAGCATTGAGCAGACCCTGCTCAGCTCCTACGACCGTGAGATCCCCAGTGTGCGCATTGGTGAGCTGACCATGCAGGAGCTGAAAAAGATCGACGAGGTGGCGTATGTCCGTTTTGCCTCCGTCTATCGCCAGTTCGCTGATGTGGAGAGCTTTTTCAATGAGTTGCAGAAGCTGATGGGCGACCGCAGGGAACCACAGAAATAACAGAATAGACCCCAAAAGCACCGGAACTGTGCCTGTTCGGACACAGTTCCGGTGCTTTTGTCATACCAGCCGATGGGAGAGCCATTCCAGCGTTTCCACTTGTACCTGTGCGCGCCGCAGCTCACCAAAGGCTTCCTCGGGAGCGTTCATTTCCAGATGGCCGTCCGCAGCGCGCAGGGCGGCTTCCAGCTCGGTAAAATCTGCAGTGCGCAGCAGGTGATTCATGCTTGTCCGCATCTGGTCACACCGGGCGGCACCGTCGGCAAGAGCCTGCCGTGCAGCAGGATGATCTGCATTACGGATGGCCTCGGTAGCTGCGTCAAGGTCTGCCGAGATCACTTCGGCAAAGCTTTGTACCTTCCAGCTGCTGTAAAAAGCCACACCCAGCAGCACGGCCACGATGGCGATACAGGCATAGATCCGCTTCATCCACTCACCTCACCGGGAACCGCTTCCATGGCGGTCCTCTTTTTTTAACAGAAAATAGTCTTCGGTCTCGCTGCCGATCAACAGCAGGATCTCCTCGGGCAGCAGGGTGTTGGCCTGTGCAGTCCGCTCCAGCCATTCGCGGTCTTTGCCGCACCAGCGCAGATTATCCTCCAGCACCTGACCGTCCAGCACAAAGGGGATGATCGCGTTGACATGGTTTACCTTGATCTGCAGGTCGGAAAGTCGGACAGGTTCTTTCTCTGGCCGCAGGGCCGCCGAGAGGGTCCCGTTTGTTTCGATCACGGCGTAGGAGACCTCACGCGGGTCAAAGATGTTTTTGCCGCGCAGCGCCTCCATCAGATCAGCGGTGGTCAGACGCAGCATCCGCAGAGCATTCTGGTCGATCTTTCCATCCAGAATGACCGTTTTGGGCCTGCCGGATAGAAAATTGAAGAATTTCTGGCTGCGGAAGCTCAGCACAGAACCCAGCAGTTCCAGTGCTGCAATGAGGAACAGGGGAATGAGGCTGGATGTGATGGGCACCTCTTCCGATTCGATGGAAATGGACGCCAGATTGGAAATGAGGATGGTGGACACCAGCTCTTCCGGCTGCAATTCACCCAGTTGGCGTTTGCCCATCAGCCGCATGGCAAACAGAACACATAGATAAATGATGATGGTTCGGCAGATCAGAAGCTTCAAAAACAAGACCTCCTGTCGGTTGCAAAGGGAATGGAATGTGCATCATACGGGCATACTGCTGTGCAAAGGAGTGGACATGGATGCAGCAGTTATCACAGAACCTGTCGGCAAATCTGGCGGCACTGGATCGGATGTTTGGTTCTTCTGCGGATTATTATGCCAAAGAGATCACGATTTATCATTGCAAAGCCGTCATTCTTTTGTTTGACGGTATGGCCAGTCTGGATTCACTCTGGACGCTTTTGCTGGATGCGGCCAGCCGCCAGGCCCCGCCGGTGCAGCCCCGACAGTGCTGCACCGGGATGCAGGCATACGAGCTGATCCTGCACGACTCGGCTTTTCCGGCAGAGAATGCGCCGGTAGAGGATATGGACGAGCTGACCAAACGGCTGACAGCAGGCATGGCGGTGCTGCTTTTGGACGGCTGCGCAAAGGGCATTGCGTTCTCGGTACAGGGTCTCAAGTTCCGCTCGGTGGGCGAACCCTCGGGCGAAGGCAATCTGCGCGGTTCCCGCGAGGGCTTTGCCGATCTGCTGCGGGTCAACCTGAGCCTGCTGCGGCGGCTCATCCGCAGCGAACAGCTGGTACAGGAAGCGGCACAGGCAGACACCGGAATGCGGACGGAATATGCCATCTGCTACTGTAAAAACAAAGCAGACCCTGCCATGGTGCAGCGTGTGCGCAAAACGCTTGCGGCGGCAAAACCGGAGCTTCTGCTGGATTCCAGCTACTTTGTACCGTGGCTGCTGCCGGGCAAGGCGCGGGCGGTTTTCCGGCAGAT
>OBVI01000310.1_pt1 | contig 18258 bp, 15 predicted proteins | sample 1476021 | NCBI WGS metagenome assembly OBVI01 (sample SAMEA2579981, study PRJEB22360) | human gut metagenome
GATCAGATACACCTGACGGGCACCGGCGGCCACCACAGCTTCCACCACAGCATCGCTCTCGATGCCGGTGATCGCAGCAGGCACGCAGACTGCCACCCGGGGCTTGACCATATGGGAGTTGTATACCTGCTTGACAAAGCGGCAGATCAGCTCACGGGTCATGGTGTGGTCGCTGATAACGCCGTCTTTCAGCGGAAAGATCGCGGAAATATAGTTTGGGGTGCGGCCCACCATGGCCAGAGCCTTATCGCCGACTTCCAGCACGGTGTTTTTACGTGTGTCCATTGCCACAACGCTGGGCTGGTTGAGTACAACGCCCTGCCCCGCCTGTGCGATGATGATGGTGGTGGTACCAAGGTCGATACCGATATCGTTCTGTGCCATAAATTCTCTGTTCCTTTCTGGTTCCTCTATCGAAACAACGGCCTGTTGATGCAGGCCGGAAATCATACCAGCTTACAGTATAGCATAGTTGCCGTAAAAAGTATACCGGTTTTGAACGGCTTCCCGGGCAGATTCTGCTCTGCAGGCATCGGTCATTCCTCTGTTTTCATCTGCTCCGGCGGCAGCTCTGCCTGCAGCAGATAGCACAGGCCGCTGTAGCGCAGATTCTGGCGGGTGTTTCCCATCATGCGGTTCACAACGTCCCGCCGGCCTGCCACGATGCACAGTTTGCGTGCGCGGGTAACGCCGGTGTAGAACAGGTTGCGGTAGCACAGCCGCGGCGGCACCTGCGCCACCGGCAGGATCACCGCCGGGAACTCGCTGCCCTGACTCTTGTGCACCGTGATGGCATAGGCGATCTCCAGCTCGCCCAGGTTCTCTGCCGGATAGATCAGCCGCCGGTCATCCATGCGCACCACCATGGAGCGGTCACGGGGGTTGATGCTCTCCACGATGCCGATATCGCCATTGTAGGCGCCCACCCCCTGTTCCCCGCCGATGCGGTTCCAGACGATCTCGTAATTGTTGCGCACCTGCATCACTTTATCGCCGACCCGGAACACCCGGGACGCGCTTTGCAGCTGAGGCTTGCCCTTCTGCTCCGGGTTGAGCAGATTCTGCAGCTCCACATTCAGCGCCTGCGTGCCGGTGGGGCCCAGCTTTGTGGGGCAGAGCACCTGAATATCCCGGATCGGGTCAAAGCCATAGCTGCGCGGCAGGCGGGTGGTAACAAGATCGCACACCAGCTTCCGGGCCGCGTCGCCGTCCGATTCTAAAAAGAAGAAGTCGTCGGTCTTGCCGCCCTTCTGCAGCGGCTCACTGCTGATGATGTGGTGGGCGTTTTCCACGATCAGGCTGCGCGCCGCCTGCCGGAAGATCTCGTTCAGGCAGACTGTGGGCACCAGCCCGGAGCGGATCACCTCGCCCAGAATGTTGCCCGGCCCCACACTGGGCAGCTGGTCGGCATCGCCCACCATGATGATGCGGCAGCTGTAGCGCAGCGCCGCAATAAGGGCCTGAAACAGCTTCACATCCACCATGCTCATTTCGTCCAGAATGACCACATCGCACTTGAGCAGGTTCTTATCGTTATGGATAAAGCTGACCACGCCGCCGGTGTAGTCCACCTCCAGCAGACGGTGGATGGTGCTGGCCTTGCGTCCGGTCAGTTCGCTCAGGCGCTTGGCTGCGCGGCCCGTGGGGGCGCACAGCGCCACCCTCTCTGCCTGATCTTCCAGCAATTGCAGGATGGCGTTGACCGTAGTAGTCTTGCCGGTGCCGGGGCCGCCGGTGAGCACAAGGCAATTCTCGGTCATGGCCTTGCGGATGGCTTCCTTCTGCAGAGGCGCATAGGCAAAGCCCTGCGTCAATTCCAGGATCTGAATGTTTTTATCCAGCCCATGGGCGGTGTTTTTGCCCCGTTTTGTCAGCATGGCAAGCCGGGCAGCAATGTCCTCCTCGGCTTCCAGCAGGTCGGGCAGATAGATATAAGGTGTGCCATCGAACAGCTTCACCCGCAGCTCTTCGGTTCGGATGCATTCATCCAGTGCTGCGGCCAGCTTTTCCGGCGGCTGGTGGGTGAAGCCCGCCGCCGGTTTCTATCTGGCTCCGCCGTTTCCAGCAGCTGGGTGCGCGGCAGGCAGGTATGGCCGTTGCCTGCGTTGTGGCGCAGGGTGCGCAGCAGGGCTGCTTCCAGCCGCTGGGCGCAGTCGCCCTCCATATGGTAATACTGGGCGATGCTGTCCGCATGGCGGAAGTCCAGCTGCAGCGGTTCGCCGCAGAGCAGATAGGGATTTGCCGCAATGGCCTGCATGGCCCCGGGCCCAAAGGTACGGAACACTTCCATTGCCCTGCGGGGGCTGATCTCGAACTGAGCCAGATAGGCAATGAGCTCCCGCATCCCGAACATCCGCTTGAACTCCTGCTGGATGCGGTCGGCCTTGTCGGCAGAGATGCCGGGCACCTGCGTGAGCCGGGCCGGGTCGTTGGCGATCACCTCCAGCGCCTCAGCCCCGAACAGATCGATGATCTTATCCGCTGTTTTGGCTCCGATATACGGCAGCGACTTGCTGGCAAGGAAGGCGTAGACCGCTTCCAGATCCTTCGGCATGTCGGTCTCGCACTCCTGTGCGTGGAACTGGCGGCCATAGGTGGCGTGGTTCTCATACCGGCCGCGGCATACCACGCTTTCGCCTGCGTGCAGTTCGCCCACGACGCCGCACACCACCGTGACCACCCCGCCGCCGGATAGTTCAAACACGGTGTAACCATTATCCTCGTTTTCATAAATGATATCTTCCACGGTGCCTTCGATCTGTTCCAGCTCTGCCATGCACTCACCTCCTGCCAGATACACAATCATATGTAGTATAACGCTTTTGGCGGGATTTGTAAATCAGAAGAGTCAACAGACAAACACAAAACCGGAAGCACCTTGCATGATGCTTCCGGTTTTGTTCGTTCAATTATTTATCACACGGTAATCCGACGGGATCGCGAGCACTGCTTCATCCGCAACGGGTTTCAGCTCAATGTTTTCCATGCCGACAATGGGTTCCACCAGAATAAAGCTCAGCTCGTTGCCATCGTAGCAGTAAGTATAGGTTGCATAAACGTTCTCCTGATACACCTTGAGTGTTTCCGTGTCATACGTCTTATCATCTTTTTTGTATTTTCCTGCCGAAATGGAGCCAACGTTCTGATCGGTCGGCAGCGTAAAATAGCCGTAACACGCCCGGATGGAAGCAGCATAGCTATCTGCAGTCGGGCTGCCAGCCGGATACTTCCACCATTCTTTGTTGCCGCCTCTGGAACCTATCAGGTAAACATTGCCGTCACCATCCACACGCAGCTTATGGTCGGCCGCGGTCTCATATCCGGCCTGCTTACCCTTGATCGCGTATTTCAGCTCCACCTTCTGTCCACTGGCCATCATATCCGCCGTCAGGGTGTACTCCTGCGCCTTAATACCCTTTGCATCAAAATATTGCTTGGTGCGGGAGTTCTGCCACGTCAGCTCTGCCGGACCCGCCGGGGCCGTCCCATCGCAGGCCGTCAGTCCGGTCAGGATCATCACCGCAGATAAAAGAACCGCTGCAAGCCGTTTTCTCAGTTTCATTTCGATTTTCCTCCTCAATCAAAACCTTCTGCTTCCAGAATTTCCCTTATTATACCCCCCCCCCGAGGATTTTTGTCAAGAACTTTTTGATATTTCAGCACTTTTGCAAAAAGTCATTTTCTTCCACACAAAAAAGCCAGCCAGACCCGAAGGCCCAGCTGGCTTGTGCTATTATAAATATTCGCGCTGCCGCGTCAGGCCTTTGCCGCCTGCGCGTCGTGCGCTTTCTCGATATCCTTTTCCTTCTGCAGCTTTCTGCGCACCACAAAGTAGGCCGGAATGAGGAAGAAGCAGGCAAAGAACCACGCCACCGGGTTTGCGATGCAGGCCGCAAAGTAGCCCCACAGCGGCACGAACCAGAAGCCTACCATGGCGCGGGCCACCATTTCGGCCACACCGGCGAACATGGCAAGGCCGGAGAAGCCCAGCCCCTGAATGGTGTAACGGTAGATGATGAGCACCGCCAGCGGGATATAGAAAACGCTGTTCCAGAAGATAAAGCTCTGGGCGTTGGCCATGATCGCGGTCTCGCCCGCATCGAGGAACAGGCCGATGAGCAGCTTATCCGTCACGCGCAGGATGAGGAAGGACGCAACACTGTACACGCAACCAATGCCCAGGGCGGTGTTCACGCCGCGATTCACACGGCCAAGGTCTTTGGCGCCCATATTCTGGCTGGTGTAGGTGGTCATGGCGGTGCCGATGCTCTCCAGCGGCACGCTGAGGAACTGCGCCGCCTTGCCGCCTGCAGTCTGCGCAGCCACGATGTCGCTGCCGAGACCATTCACAGCGCCCTGCAGTACCACGCTGCCGATGGCCGTGATGCTGCACTGCAGGCCCATGGGGATGCCCATGTTGCACAGCTTTGCGCAGTGGGTCAGGCTGAAACGGCCCTCTTCCCTGCTCCAGCGCAGCTCCGGGTAGTGGCGCATGATGTACAGCAGACTGCCAAGGCCCGCCACCGCCTGACTGAACACGGTAGCAAAGGCCGCACCGAATGCGCCCATGTTGAGCACAATGATGCAGGCAAGGTCCAGCCCGATGTTCAGCACGCTGGCCACCAGCAGAAAATACAGCGGGCGCTTGCTGTCGCCCAGTGCACGCATCAGGGCGCTGGTCACATTATAAAGCAGAGTGAAGGGGATGCCTGCAAAAATGGTGCGGATATAGATATCCGCAAGGTCGATGATATCGGCCGGGGTGTTCGTCCACACCAGCACCAGCCGGGTCATAGCCACCGTAACGATGGTGAGCACCGTGGCAAAAGCGATGGACAGCCACACGGTATTGGCGGTGTAGCGGCGCATCTCCTTATAATCCTTGGCGCCGAAAGTCCAAGAGATCGGGATGGAAAAACCGCAGGCGATGCCGTTCACAAAGCCCAGCACCAGATAGTTCAAACCGCCCACGCTGCCCACAGCGGCCAGCGCTTCCACGCCCACAAAGCGGCCCACAATGATGGTATCGGCCAGATTATAGAACTGCTGGAACAGACTGCCCAGCATCAGCGGCACCGCAAACGCAAGGATCAGCTTCAGCGGACTGCCCTGAGTCATATCCTTTGTCATGGCAAAACCTCCTACCACTCAGGGGATATCTGAAAGCAAAGAAACAGAAACAAACCATGTTTTCAGCTTTTCAGATGCGCCCCGGAAAAATCTGCTCAACGGCGTATTTTTGCCGTGAAAAACGCCCTGCCGGAAAGGGGCAGGACGTTGTGTACATTCATGAATGGTATTATAGCGGACTGACGCAGGATTTACAAGATTTGCATTGCATCAACATTTACGAATTTTTGCAGAAAGAATTGGTGATTTTGCTTATTCCGAGTAATGCGCAAGGAACTGCTTGGTGCGCTCCTCCTGCGGGTGCTCGATGAGCTGCCGGGCAGGGCCTTCCTCCACCACAACGCCGCCATCCATGAACATGATGCGGTCGGCCACGTCACGGGCAAAATGCATTTCGTGGGTGACGATGATCATGGTGGTCTTGCGGTCAGCAAGGTCACGCAGAACTTTCAGCACTTCACCGGTCAGTTCCGGGTCAAGGGCGCTGGTGGGCTCGTCGAAGCAGAGGATGTCCGGGTGCAGGGCCAGTGCGCGGGCAATGGCTACGCGCTGCTGCTGACCGCCGGAGAGCTGGTGCGGGTAGTGGCCTGCACGGGCAGACAGGCCCATCTGGGCCAGAAGCTCCTGTGCCTGCTGTTCCAGCTGGGCATGGATGGCTTTTTTGTTGGCCTTGTAATCCGGGCTCTCCTTTGCCAGCAGCTCACCGGCCAGCATCACGTTCTGCAAGGCGGTGTACTGCGGAAAGAGGTTGAAGTTCTGGAATACCAGACCAAAGTGCAGCCGCTTTTTGCGCACCTCGCTTTCCCGCTGGGTGGCGGGGTCGGCGGCGTCCCACATGGTCTCGCCGTTCACCTTGATGATGCCGGTGTCCGGCCTCTCGAGGAAATTCAGGCAGCGCAGCAGGGTGGTCTTGCCGGAACCGGACGAGCCGATGATGGCCAGCGCCTCGCCCTGTTCAAGGTTCAGCGAAATATCTTTGAGCACCTTGGTCTCGCCAAAGTTTTTGCCGATGCCGGAGGCTTCAAGCAGTGCCATGATTCAGTTTCCTTCCTTTCATCAGCGGAAATAATCCAGTTTCTTTTCAGCCCAGCCAAACAGCAAAGTCAGCGCGCCCACGAACACCAGGAAGAAGATGGCGGTGGAGAACAGCGGCCAGATCAGACCCTTTGCACTGTATTCCTTGGCCATCATGATGATCTCCTTGTTGGCGATGGTGTTGGCCAGCGAGGTATCCTTGACGAGGGTGATGACCTCGTTGCCCATGGGGGCCAGAATGCGCTTGACCACCTGCAGCAGCGTCACCTTGAAGAAGATCTGCGTTTTGGTCATGCCCAGCACCTGACCGGCCTCGGTCTGGCCCTTGGGGACAGCCTCAATGCCGCCGCGGTAGATCTCGGAGAAGTAGCAGGCATAGTTGATGGCAAAGGCCACCACCGCTGCCACCATGCGTCCGCCGGAGCCGGAGGGCCACGGGTTATTCATGCCCAGCAGGCCGGGGCCAAGGTAGATCACGATGATCTGCAGCATCAGCGGCGTACCGCGGATGACCCACACGAAAGTTTTTACCGCACCGGAAAGCGGCTTGCACCGGCTCATGGAGCCGAAAGCGACCACCAGACCCAGCGGCAGCGCAAACAGCAGGGTCAATGCAAACAGTTCACAGTTGAGCAGAAACGCGCCGGAAAGGCGCCCCAGAATCACAGACACAAGAACACACCCATCAATCCGTTTTTTGAACTCCTTCAGTCACCTTCGGTGACAGCTCCCTCAATGAGGGAGCCTCACGCTTATCGGCAACAAAAAGCCTCCCTCACCGAGGGAGGTGGCATCGCGCAGCGATGACGGAAGGAGTAACTACATTATTATAAAACTTAGTCGGCCAGAGCCAGATCGTACTTGTCGGCCAGAGCCTGCATGGTGCCGTCAGCCTTCAGCTCGTCAAAGACGGCATCCACAGCGGCGGCGGTATCGCTGCCCTTGCGGAAGGCCACGCCGTACTCCTCAGCGTTCAGCTCGTCCACGATCTTCAGGCTTGCATAGTCGGTGCCCTCACCGATCATGGCGTTGGCCAGAGTCAGATCCAGAACAGCCGCATCTGCAGTGCCTGCGGCAACTTCCATCAGGCAGTCGGTCTGCACACTCTTGGAAACGTAATCGGCCTGTGCCAGATTCTCGTCTCCTTCGATGGCAGCCTCACCGGCAGAGCCCGCTTCAGCCACTACGGTCTTGCCCACCAGATCTGCAGTGGAGCTGTAGTCGGTACCATCCTTCACGACCACGACCTGTGCGTTCTTGGCGTAGGCCTTGGTGGTGGCGGTGTTGGCCATGATATCATCGGTCAGGGTCATGCCGTTCCAAATGCAGTCGATGCTCTTGGCGTCCAGCTCAACCACCTTGGTGTCCCAGTTGATCTCCACGAACTCCGGCTCGACCCCCAGCTTTTCGCACACAGCCGTTGCCAGCTCGGTATCAAAGCCGGTGAAGTTGCCGTCTGCATCGGTGTAGTTCATGGGTTCGTAGACGGTGTAGCCAATGACCATCTTGCCCTTTTCCTTGATGTAATCCAGATCACTGGCAGCGGTTTCGGCAGCAGAAGCAAGATGCCACGGTGGAAGTGGATGCGGCACCGCCGCAGGCGGCAAGGCTCAGTGCCATGGCACCGGCCAGAAAAGCAGAGACTAAACGTTTCATAACAGGTTTCCTCCCTCGTTATTTCCCAAAAGATGTTCCCTCTCGGTTTAGCGTTTTATCATGCTAAAGTGTTAAACCGTGACTATAGAATAGCGCGTTTGAGGGCATTTGGCAAGAGGAAATATAAAAGTTAGTGCATATTGCCATTTATTTTTTTCTTTTCGTTTCGTCTCTTGTTGAATTGCACAAATAAAAGAGGAAAGACGCAGTGTCTTTCCCCTTTCCGATTGCTTATTCTTCTGCGAACGCTGCCAGTGCCGCCTTTTGCAGCTCTGTCACTGAAATAGTACATACCGCCGCAAGGTCGGCATCCGAGCCGTCATCCGGGATGGACGCCACCTCTGCGCGGGTCCGGCCCTTGAGGTAGTCGCACCAGCCCTCGCTGTGCTCATACCATTCTTTGTCCAGAGCGGATGCACCGCGCATCCCGTACTGATCGCCCTGCTCCAGCTTGGTTTTCACCAGCTCCGGTGCCGACACGGTGCCGTCCGCGCTCACTGTCAGGGCAGGCTCCGTCACGTCAGCGATCGCGCTGGTCACGCGGTCGTCGGCATCCAGCGTCAGAGCCGTCACCGTAATGTCCACCTGCGCGGTCACATCGTGGTCGTCGTCAGCGGTCAGATCTTTGGTGTCATTGCGCACCGACACGCCCAGCACAGCACGGTCGCCGCGGGCCGAGCCCACCGCCTTTGCGTTCTCACAGGCGCGCACCACCGCATCTCGATAGCCGTCCACTGCAATGGTACAGCCGGAAAGCAGGTCGGCATCCCTGGGCTTGCCGTCATCGTCGGTGGCAAGCTTTTTCACCTCGTCCGGCGTCTTACCTGTGAGAAAATCGCCAAAGGCCTCTGCCTGTTCTGTCCAGCCTTTTTTCAGCGAGGACACTGCAGCCAGTGGGTAGTCCTCCCCCTTCTGGCGCTTGGTAAGAGTTTCGCCGGGCATCGTCACCTTGCCGGTGCCGTCCCCCGTTACAGAAAGTTCCACCTCATCCAGCATCACATCGGCCACTTTCCCCTCAGCATCCAGCAAAACGGCGGCAGCGATCGTGTTGATCTTCCCGGCACGCTCCTCTCCGTCCGCTTCCGTCAGGATGCCAAGGCCGGTGCGCCATGCGGCGTTCTGCGTGGTCTGGGACGAGCTGCCGCCCATGCCTGTGCTCATGCTTCCGGAAGAACCGGAGCCGCTCCCGCCGCAGGCGGTGAGTGTCAGCGCCGCCGCCAGCGTGCAGCCCAAAACCGTGCAGGATATCTTTTTCGTTATCATCGAAACGCTCCCTTTCCTGCCCCATCGTAAAGGGGCTTTTGGGCTAGTTTGCCCGGAAAGCAGCGGTTTTATTTCGCGTCTACCGCGGTCTGTCGTTTCTTTTACATTAAAGGGCTCAGCAGCCGCAGCACGCTGTCCAGCACAGTGCCCAGCAGACCGGTATGGCAGTCCGATACCTGTACCTCCCGGCATTTGAGCAGTGTATCCCGCACGTCATCCCGCAGGACGGTCACCTGACTGTTGTTCTGCAGCAGCACGCCGCACTCGAAGTGCAGGAACAGGCTGCGGTAATCCATGTTGATGCTGCCTACCACAGCGGTGCTGTCGTCGCTCACCCAGCACTTGGCGTGCAGGAAGCCGGGGGTGAACTCGTAAATGCGTACACCCGCCCTCAAAAGCGGCAGATAGTACGACCGGCTCAGCCGGAATACCAGCTTCTTGTCCGGGATGCCCGGCAGCACCAGACGGACATCCACCCCGCGCTTGGCGGCGTTTTTCAGCGCATCCAGCATTTCCTCGCCGATCGCAAGGTAGGGTGTATAGATGTAGACATACTGTTTTGCCTGCGCAAGGATATTCAGATAAACGGTTTCTGCCATGGGCTCCTCGTCCAGCGGACTGTCTGCATAGGGCTGCACCACGCCGTCCGGCACCAGCGGCACCAGCGGCATGGGGCGAAACGCATCATAATCCGTCTCGCTGGGGCGAAAGGCATTCCAGAAGTTGAGGAACATCACCGTAAAGTTCCACGCGGCGTCGCCTTCCACACGCAGGGCTGCATCCTTCCAGTAGCCGAAGCGCTGCTCTGCGTTGATATACTCATCTGCCAGATTCACGCCGCCGGTGTAGGCCACCGTACCGTCAATGACTACAATCTTGCGGTGGTCGCGGTGGTTCATCACCAGCGAGATCAGGGGCACCACCGGGTTGAACGGGATGCAGCGGATGTGCGCCCGCTCCATCCGCACGATAAAATCGGCAGGCAGGCCCAGCAGGCTGCCAAAATCATCGTAGATCAGACGCACATCCACGCCCTGTGCCGCCTTGCGGCGCAGGACCTTCTCGATGCCATTCCACATGCAGCCATGGCTCACGATGAAAAATTCCAGAAAGATGCTCTTTTGGGCCTTTTCCAGATCGGCCAGCAGCTGCGGATACATCGCTTCGCCACTGGCAAAATACTGCGCACGGGTGTTCTGCCATGCCGGATAAGGGCCATACTTTGCCACATAACGGCTCTGGCCCTGCCCGCCGGCATCCAGACTGTCCAGTACGCCCGGCTGCTGCTGCAGGTCTTTTTTATGTGCGCTGTCCACAGCATGCATTTTCAGGCTCAGGCGCTTGCTCGGGCGTTTGTTGCCAAAGGCCAGATACAGTGCACCGCCCAGCAGCGGCAGGATGCCGATCAGTGCGATCCAGCCCACCTTATAGGCGCTGTTCTCGTCCTTGCGCACAAGGTACAGGATAATGAGCAGGCTCAGGGCGTTGAGCAGACCGTTCACCCATACACGGCCTGTACCGGTGGTAATGGAATAGAACACCCAGCACAGCCACAGCAGCTGCAGCGCTACCAGCACCACCGTGATGGTGACGCGGTTCAGGATGCGGTTGAAAAAGCGCACGATCGGCGAGCGAAAAAACATCGGCCTGCCCTCCTCCTTTATTATAATATGTGTAAGTATAGCGCGGTTTTGCAGCTTTTTCAAGATTTGCGTTGTTTCCTGATGCGCCCCGCAAAAAGCCGACCGGAAAAATCCGCAGATTTTTCCGGTCGGCAAACAAAGAAATGATTTTTTCGTCAAAGAGACAGCTATTGCAGTTCCCGCGCAAATGCGGAGCCATTGAAAGCTGCTTTATGCTTCGGCTTCGCCGTCCTCAAAGCCCACCATCAGGCCGCCCTGCTCAGCGTAGTAGCTGCACAGGCCGCCGCACTCGGTGACATCCACCTGTGCGCCTGCAAACACCGCATGGATCATCAGCTTCAGGCGCTTGGCAGCTTCCGGGTTATCACAGTGGGCAATGTGCACTTTGCCATCGGTAAAGCCGTGATCCTTCAATTCCAGCACGATGCGCTCCAGTGCGCCGTGCTCGCCACGGGTCTTGCACAGCACCTCCAGCTCGCCGCTCTCACTGGCCTGACCAATGACCCGGATGCCCAGCATCCGTGCCACGGCGGCAACGGCGGGCTTCACACGGCCGTTGCGGGCCAGATTTGCCAGCGATTCCAGCGAAAACACCAGATGCGTGTGCTTGTGGTAAGCCAGGATCGCCTCACAGATCTCGTCAAACTCCATCCCGATCCGGACGAGGTCCCGCAGACGCTCCGCCAGCAGACGCAGCTCCGGCCCGGCAGACAGGCTGTCCAGAACAAAAATACGGGCCTCCGGGTGTGTTTCCTTGTATTCTTCCGCTGCCAGCAGTGCAGCATTGTAGCTGCCGGACAGTGTGCCCGTGATGGTGGCAACAAAGATCTGATCTGCACCCTCATAAGCAGCCAGCCAGTCTGCCACATTGGGGCAGGAGGTGCTGGTCTTGCCCTTGTAAGTACGCAGAGACCGGGCCATACCCACGGCATCCAGAGTGCCGTCATCCAGATATTCCTGTTCATCCGTGACGATCTTCAACGGCACACAGGCAAAATCCACGCCCGGCAGGGCATACAGGCTGGACGAAGAATCCACAACGATCTTGGTTTTCATAAAATGCACGCTCCAAATCTATTTTGTGATAGCAGGTCATTTTTGTATTTTCCGTGCCTTACACGCACTTCCGCCTGCATGGTTTTTTCGGTTCACTGCAGACATCATAGCAGTTTTTCAAAAACCTGTCAAGGGATTTTATGCATTCTTTCAAAAGTTTTAAAAATCCGTTGACCAAAGAACAGATTTGCGCTATAATACCGCCATAAAACCATTTTCTGTATCCCGCGCAGCCCAGCTGCGCCAACCTTAGAGAACTGCTTACGATATGAAAACTGAAACCAAATGCCGCGTTGCGGCCTGCGCCGCCGGGTTTGCCCTGCCCCGGTACGCCGATCTCCCGCAGATGGGGCTTTACCTTGACCAGACCGTGCAGTACGTCAACAGCTATTTCCGCACCTTCTGCGGCGTGGAGCTCACCTCTTCCATGGTCAGCAACTACGTCAAAAAGGGCATTCTGTCCCATCCGGTGCGCAAGAAGTATGCCCGCGATCAGATCGCATCCCTGATGTACATTGCAGTCTCCAAGACCGTTCTTTCGATGGAAAACATCGACGCCCTGTTCAAAATGCAGCGGGCGCACTGTTCCGCCGGGGCAGCTTACGACTACTTCTGCGATGAGATGGAGAACTGCCTGCCGTTCGTATTCGGCTGCACCAGGGAGATCCGTGACCTTGCCGTGGATGCCGCAGATGAAAAGCTGCTTCTGCGCAGCACGATCCTTGCAGCAGCAAACAAAATGTATCTGGACTGCTGCTTCAACGCCCTGCGGCAGGAGGAAAACCTCTGGGACACCATTCTGCCCGATCTGGCATAAGAACACAAAAAAAGCCGTGCCTCCACAAAAGGAAGCACGGCCTTTGCATTTTATACGTTCAAGATCAGGTATCCTGCAGTTCCCCGCGGCTTGCAGCCTTGAGGTATGCAAAGATGAAACCGTCCAGATCGCCGTCCATCACAGCGTCCACATTGCCGGTCTCGTAGTTGGTGCGGTGATCCTTGACCATGGTGTAGGGCATGAACACATAGCTGCGGATCTGGTGGCCCCATGCGATCTCGTTCTGCACGCCCTTGATGTCGTCGATCTTATCCATATGCTGCTGCTTTGCGATCTGATACAGCTTTGCCTTCAGCATTTCCATTGCGTAGTCACGGTTCTGGAACTGGCTGCGCTGGGTCTGGCAGCTGACCACGATACCGGTGGGCTTGTGGATCAGACGGACAGCAGAAGAAGTCTTGTTGATGTGCTGGCCGCCGGCACCGGAGGAACGGTACACCTGCATCTCAATATCCTCGGGGCGGATATCCACCTGAATGGTGTTATCCAGCTCAGGCATCACTTCCAGCGAAGCAAAGCTGGTCTGACGGCGGGCGTTAGCGTCAAAGGGCGACACACGCACCAGACGATGCACGCCGTTCTCGCTCTTGAGCAGACCGTAGGCGTTGGCACCCTTCACCATCATGGAGGCGCTCTTCATGCCGGCTTCATCGCCGTCCTGATAGTCCAGCACCTCCACGGTCATGCCGTGGTTGGAAGCCCACTTGTTGTACATGCGGTACAGCATTTCGGCCCAGTCCTGTGCCTCGGTGCCGCCGGTGCCGGCATGGAAGGTGAGGATGGCGTTGCTGTGGTCGTACTCGCCGTTCAGCATCGTCATGAGCTGCAGCTCGTCCACCGCCTTGCCCACAGCGTTCACGGATTCCTCTGCTTCGGGGATCATGGCAGGGTCGTATTCTTCATCCAGCATTTCCAGCATGGTCTCAGCGTCATCGTACAGGCCCTGCAGCTTTTCAAAGCGGCTCAGCTTGCCCTTCAGGTCGCCCACCTCGTCAAACACCTTTTTGCTCAGGTCTGCATCATCGTAAAAGCCGGGGCGGGACATGGTGTGCTCCAGCTCCTGCACGCGCTTGCGGGAGGCATCGATGGCCAGAGCCTCTTCCAGGTCCTTGACCGCCTTGCCGTAATCGGCAAGCTGCACCTTCAGTTCGTCAATCGTGATCATTCTTTCAGTTCCTCTCGAAATGATAATAAGGTAAAGTCTTTTATTTTCAAAAGACACAGTTTATACACAGATACTTCACTAGTATACCGACAATCTGTGTTAAAGTAAAGAGGTAAATGGATTATCCTGCTGGAATTTTGAAGATTTTTGCCTTTTCTTTTCGTTCTCAGGGGAGTATAATACCAGTATGAATCATATAACAGGAGGAAATCATGCCGAAATATTATGGCTGTCCCTGCGAAGGCTGCGGCAGACCTCTGGCGCTGACCGATGATATCGTGGTCTGCCCGGACTGCGGCGCACCCTATCACCGCGAGTGCTATGAGAAGCTGGGCCGCTGCATCCATACCCCCGCCCACGGCGCAGGCTATGAATGGAAGTTTCCGTACAAGGATGAAGAACTGCGCACCTGCCCCAGTTGCGGTGAGCGCACCCTGCGTTCCGAGACGGTATGCCGCTGCTGCGGTGCCGTCATGCCGCCGGAGGATCAGTGCCCGGATCCTTCCGCCCAGACTGCTTCCGGCGCAGACCAGAACCGATTTGATTATGATGATCTTTACCGCCAGTACCAGCAGAACGTGGAAGAACCCACCCGCCGCAATGTGCAGGCGGCCTTTGGCAAGGAAGAGCTGATCGACGGGATCCCCTACAGCGACTGGAACGATTACATCGGCAAGGCCGCGCCTGTCTATCTGAACGACTACAGCCGGATGCAGCTGCAGCACACCAAGATCTCCATGTGCCTCTCGGCGCTGGTGTTCGGTCCGTTCTATTTCTTCTATCGCAAAGCGTGGAAGCCCGCCTTCGGTTTTCTGGCCGCAGAGCTGGTGCTGGCTCTGCCCACCCTGCTGAGCATGATGCAGGCCACCGGCAGTCCGCTGACCGCCGGCATCAGCAGCACGGTCATCGTTATACTGTCCCGCATTATGACGGTGCTCAGTTTTGCGCTGGTGATGCTGCGCACCCTGTACGCCAAATGGCTGTATCGCAAAAGTGCAGCCGAACGCATCCGGCGCATCCGTGCCGAGTTCCCGGACGCTGCTCAGCGCCGTGCGGTCCTGTCTGCACAGGGCGGCGTGAGCATTGCCGGTGTGATCGGTGCCTGTGTGCTGCTGATGGTTCTGGGTGCCTGTGCCACCGTGCTCATGGGCCCGAATCTGGACGCTTTGATCGGGATGTTCTGATCTGCAATGCCGCCTGCAAAGGCTGGCATTGCGGATTTCAAAATAGTAAGGAGAATATGAATCATGATGAAGAAAGTCACAAAAGCTGTCATTCCTGCCGCCGGTCTTGGCACCCGCGTGCTGCCCGCCACCAAGGCCATGCCCAAGGGTATGCTGCCCATTGTGGACAAGCCTGCCATCCAGTATCTGGTGGAAGAGGCGGTGCGTTCCGGTATCACCGATATCCTCATCATTCTGGGCCGCAACCAGAGCATCATTGAGGATCACTTTGACCGCAGCCCTGAGCTGGAAGAAAAGCTGGCAAAGCCCGGCAAGGAAAAGGCTCTGGAAGAATGCCTGGGTATTGCCAACATGGCAAACATCTTCTTTGTGCGTCAGAAGCAGACGCTGGGTCTGGGCCATGCCGTGAACACCGCCAAGGCCTTCACCGGTGACGATCCCTTCGTTGTCATCTACGGCGATGACGTGATCTGGGGCGAGGACCCGGTCTGCGCTCAGCTGATCCGCGCCTACGAGGAGTTCGGCCGCCCGGTCGCGGGTGTTTCCGCTGTGCCCTGGGTGGATGTGAGCCGGTACTGCAGCCTGAAGACCACCCCCATCCACGACAACTACTTCTTTGTGGATGACATGATCGAGAAGCCCAAGAAGGGGCAGGAGTTCAGCAACTACTCCATTCTGGGCCGTGTGCTGCTGACTCCGCAGATCTACGAGATCCTCGCCCACACCAAGCCCGGTGCCGGCGGTGAGATCCAGCTGACCGATGCCATGGCCGAGTATGCCCGCACCTGCGGCGGAATGACGGCCGTAGAGTTCACCGGAAAGCACTACGACATGGGCAACAAGCTCAAGGTGGTAGAGGCTCAGGTGGAGCTGGCCCTGCAGCATCCGGAGATCGGCGAAGCCTTCCGCGAGTACCTGAAGGAGTTCTGCAAGACACTGTAAATAAATGAGATTGCTGCGCAAATGATGTTCTTCAAATGATATTTTGCTTCGCAAAAATGATGTGCGCTGCGGCGTATGAAGGACGATATGACAGCAGAAAAACACCCCGGAATGCGAAAGCTTCCGGGGTGTTTTCATTGCACCGCTGTGCGGTGCACATCATCTGCGCAGCAGACATCATGGCGTAAGCCACATCATTTGCGCAGCAACCTCATTCTTTATTCCGCCTGACTGGGGTGCAGCTGCGGCGGCATTTTGGTAAAGAGCGCCTTGAGCACCAGCGGCGTTGCCACACTGGACACCACGATCAGCAGGATCACAGCGGTAAAGTAGACCGAGTCCACCACGCCGACATCCAGGCCCTTCTGGGCCACGATCAGTGCCACCTCGCCGCGGGTCATCATGCCAACGCCGATCTTGAGGGAGTCGCCCCAGTTAAAGCGGCAGAGCTTTGCAGCCAAACCGCAGCCGATGATCTTGGTGATAAGTGCCACAATGACGAAGCAGACACAGAACAGGAAGATTTCCGGCGTCAGGCCGCTGATGTCGGTCTTCAAGCCGATGGATGCAAAGAAGATGGGTGCAAAAATGATATAATTGCTGATGTCCACGCGGCGCTCCACGTAGGGGGCATCGTCCATGGTGCACAGAACGATACCGGCGATATAGGCACCGGTGATATCTGCAATGCCGAAGTATTCCTCGGCGATGTAGGCCATGGCAAAGCAGAACGCCATGCTCACGATGGTGATGCGCTGGGTGTGGGGATTGCGCTTGTCCAGCCATGTCATAGCAAAGTGAGCCACAACGCCCACACCCACGGCAGTGGCAAAGAACAGCACCGTATTGATGAGCACCTTGCCCAGACCTGTGCCGGTGCCGGAGCTTGCGCCCAGTACGCAGGTGAGGACTACGATGCCGATGACATCATCAATGACGGCGGCACTGACGATGGTAGTGCCAAGAAAGCTCTTCAGGTGGCCCAGCTCCTGCAGGGTCGCCACCGTAATGGACACGCTGGTGGCGGTCATGATGGTGCCGATGAACAGGGCACGGTAGAACTCAGGGCTGCCCACGGCAGAGAAGCCGTAGAACGCACTGTACAGCAGGGTGCCGCCCACCAGCGGAACGGCAACGCCCACGCAGGCGACCAGGGTGGCGATGGGGCCGGCTTTGATAAGTTCCTTCAGATTGGTGCCAAGGCCCGTGGTGAACATCAGCATGACCACGCCGATCTCCGCAAAGGTGGAGATGGCATCACTGGTCTGCACGAGGTTCAGGATGCACGGACCGATGAGCAGGCCGGCAATGATCTCGCCCACCACCTGCGGTGCCTTGCACTTGCGGGCCACAAGGCCAAAGAACTTTGCGCTGAGGATGATAATTGCCAGGTCACGGAAAACCGAATACACAAAGAATCCTTCCTTTACTATAAAATTCCCAGAACCATATATACATTCCTTCCGAAGACGGATAACAGAGAGCAGAGAGACGGCCGATCCCCGGCTGCCCTGCCGTTCATCCTCTGAAAGCGACTATATTATAGCCCTCTTTCACCAAAAAATCAAAACATTTTTTGTTGTATGTTTTTTTCAGAAAACACTTGACAGATCCTTTACAGCTTGCTATAATAAGTTGCTGTCTGAACAGACACGCCGCACACAAGGCGCGACGCCGCGTTTTGTGTGTACCCTTGGTCCTGTGATTGCAGGACCCTTAAGTCCAAAAGGAGGTGCTACAAAATGGCAAAGTACGAAACCATGCTGATTACCAGCGCCGCTCTCGACGAGGAGGCTACCGCCGCTCTGGTTGGTAAGTTCAAGTCCCTGATCGAGGCTAACGGTACGATCGATTCCATCGACGAGTGGGGTAAGCGCCGTCTGGCCTATCCCATCAACGACGAGGAGGAAGGCGTCTACACCGTGATCGACTTCACCAGCGAGCCCAGCTTCCCCGCTGAGCTGGACCGTGTGTATAAGATCACTGAAGGCGTTATGCGCAGCCTGATCATTGCTCACGAGGAGTAATCCTTCCGTGACAGAAAGGGAGACCGTAGTATGTTGAATGTTGTTGCCATCATGGGCCGTCTTGTGGCGGATCCCGAACTGCGCACCACCCAGCAGGGTACCAATGTGTGCAGTTTCCGCATTGCCTGTGACCGCAATTTTGCGCGTCAGGGCGAGCAGCGTCAGGCCGATTTCATTGATATCGTTGCATGGCGCCAGCAGGCCGATTTTGTTTGCAAGTATTTCCAGAAAGGCAGTCTGATCGCCATTGAAGGCAGTCTTCAGACCCGCCAGTATCAGGATAAGAACGGCAACAACCGCACCGCTGTGGAAGTGGTAG
>OBVI01000319.1_pt1 | contig 17363 bp, 10 predicted proteins | sample 1476021 | NCBI WGS metagenome assembly OBVI01 (sample SAMEA2579981, study PRJEB22360) | human gut metagenome
GCCCACGGGCGGGGGCTCTCGGTGGAAGCGTGGCTGAACCCCTACCGGCTGCGGTCCTCTGCCGCCATGCCGCCCAGCCTTGCGGAGAATAACCTTGCCAACACCCATCCGGAGTGGGTGTGTGCGGTGGGCGACGGGCTGTATCTGAACCCGGCAGAGCCTGCCGCTGCGGATTATGTGGTGCAGGGTGTGGCAGAGCTTTTGCAGAACTATGCGGTGGATGGCATCCACTTTGACGATTACTTTTACCCCACCACCGAGGAAAGCATCGACGCGGTGCAGTTTGCGGCCAGCGGTGCGGCGGATCTTGCCGCGTGGCGGCAGCAGAACGTGACCGCACTGGTAAAGGCGGTGCACGACACGGTAAAAGCCGCAGACCCGACTCTGCGGTTCGGCATCAGTCCGCAGGGGAATCCGGACAACGATCTCAACAGCCAGTACAGCGCTGTGACCGCGTGGCTGGCCGCAGGCGGCGAAGAGCAGGTGGTGGACTACCTCTGTCCGCAGGTCTACTGGGGCTATGGCTACACGCTGCAGAGCGGCAGCACCCGCTTTGCCTTTGAGAACATCGTGCCCGCGTGGCTGGCGTACCCGCGCGCAGAGGGCGTGGCGCTCTATTTTGGCCTGGGCGCGTACCGCATCGGCGTAGGCGACGGCGGCGCGAACCCGGACAGCGTGAGCGGCTGGAGCACCGGCGATGCGCTGGCCCGGCAGGTGCAGGACCTGCGCGGTCAGAACGCGGGTGGCTGGGCGCTGTACCGGTACGGCAGTCTGTTTGGTGCGGGCGCACCGGAGCAGGCTGCTGCCGAATGCGCTGCGCTGCGGGCGCTGACCGGCAAAGAAGGGTAAAATCAGGCGGCAAACCGCACAAAACAAAGCCGTCTGTCTTGTGCAGTGCGGCGAAATGCGGTATACTATAATTGTATCTGCCCGAAAAATGGGCAGAAGGATGAATAGCAAAGAGAAGCGCGTTGCTTCGTGAGGAAACGTATGAAGATGAAAAAAAAGATCATTGCGCTGCTGCTGGCGGTTCTGCTGGCAGTGGGGCTGATTGGCTGCAAGGATGTCCTGAAGGGCATCGTGCACAAGGCGACGGGCACCTCGGACGAGGTGCAGGAGGAGGACACCACCCGCTGGGCAGATGCGACCGCCGACCCGCTGATCATTCAGGGGATCGCAGACTCCTCTGCCAAGTTTGCCGCGGCCACGGCAGACGGCTGCCTGTACGCCGTGTTCAACGGCATCTGGAGCCGCAACACCGGCTATTTCACTGCGCCGTCCGGCAGCCTGAATATCATGGCCTGCGGCACCGCCGAGGGCACCCAGAAATTCAAGGTGGCACTGTGGAAAAAGGTGGATGGCGGCGCAGAGTATGTGCCGGACAGCACCTACTATATCCATACCGACGGCACCAACTACCGCTGCACCGTTTCCGGGCTGGACCCGGCGGCACAGTACCGTGTGACCATCTCCTATGATTCCAGCCGCTACTACCTGTACGGCCTGATGAAGGTGGAGGGCGTCGGCTGATGAATACACAGACTAAAAACTCTCTGCTCCTGCTGCTGTGCTCCTTTATCTGGGGCACGGCCTTTGTAGCCCAGAGCGCAGGCTCCGGGATGGGGGCCTACAGTTTTCTGGCGGGGCGCAGCTGGCTGGCTGTGCTGGTGCTGATCCCCACGGTGCTGGTATTTGACGCCATCCGCCGCAAAAACGGCACGGATGCAAAGCCAAAGACCGCCGCCGAAAAGAAAAAGCTGCTGGCGGCAGGCTTTGTGTGCGGCACCCTTCTGTTTGCTGCATCCGCTGCACAGCAAATTGGAATCACCATCAACCCGTCCACCGCAAAGGCCGGCTTTCTGACCGCCATGTATGTGGTGCTGGTGCCGGTGTTCGGCCTGTTTCTGGGCCGGAAGGGCAGTGCGCAGCTGTGGATCAGCATGGTGGTGGCCGTGCTGGGCCTGTATCTGCTGTGCATGAAAAACGGCTTTGGCAGCATCGAATCCAGCGACTGGCTCCTGCTGAGCTGTGCGGTGCTGTTCAGCTTCCAGATCATTGCGGTGGACCACTTTTCCCCGCAGGTGGACGGCGTGCGGCTGAGCCTTGCCGAATTTCTGGTGGTGTCGGTGGAAAGCACCGCTGCGGCCCTGCTGTTCGAGGCACCTTCCGCAGCGCAGTTCGCGGAGAATGCGCTGCCGATCCTCTACTGCGGCATCATGTCCAGCGGCGTGGCCTACACCCTGCAGATCCTGGGTCAGCGGGACCTGAACCCCGCCATTGCCAGCCTGATCATGTGTCTGGAAAGCGTGTTCAGTGCGCTGGGCGGCTGGATGCTGCTGCACCAGAACCTTTCTGCCCGGGAAGTCTTTGGCTGCGTGCTGATCTTTGCTGCCGTGGTGCTGGCCCAGCTGCCGCTGGAAATGCTGCACCGGGTCAAAAAGACTACCTGACCTTATGGCGGGCAGAAAACAGGAGACGCAGCTGCGCACGGCAGGCGGCATCCGGTACGAGCTGACCCGCAAAAAGGTGAAGAACCTGAACATCCGTGTGCGGGAGGACGGCACCGTGGCGGTGAGCGTGCCGCTGCGCACGAGCGCGGAAGCGGCGGACCGCTTTGTGGCCGAGCGCGCCCAATGGGTGCAGGAGGCCCGGGAACGTGCCCGGCGGCGTGCCGCCCGGGACGCACAGCCCCTGCCGGACAGGGAGACCGCGCTGGCGTACTTTACGGCCATGAGCGATAAGGTCTACCCGGCCTTTGCCGAAGTGCTGGGCGGGCACAAACCCGTCATCAAGGTGCGCAGCATGACCAGCCGGTGGGGCGTGTGCTTTATGGCAAAGCGGCAGATCACCTTTGCTTTGCAGCTGTATCATATGCCCCCGGCGGCGCAGATCTATGTGGTAGTGCATGAGTACTGCCACTTTTTGCAGCCCAACCACAGCCCGGCCTTCTGGGCCGAGGTGGCAAAGCTGCTGCCGGACTGGAAAGCCCGGCGGGCGCTTTTAAAGTGACAAAATAGTGGGAAAGCGGATGCGGGCGGTCACAGACCGGCCCGCATCCGAATTGTAAAACAGGAGGGGAGTACCCTTGGAAAACGAAAAAAAGTCCGGCGATAAATATTCAAAGCTTGCCGGCAACACATTGATCTTTGCCATTTCCAGCTTTTCGTCAAAGCTGCTCACCCTGATCGTGCAGCCGTTCCTGACCTATGCAATGGCGGAAATTTCCGATCTGGGCCTTTCCAAGATCCTGAGCCAGTACGCGAACCTGCTCATCCCGTTCGTGTCCATGGGCATGTCCAACGCCATCATCCGCTTTGGTCTGGACAAGGGCAACAGCGAAAAACAGGTGTTCACCAACGGCCTGCTGACCATTCTGGGCGGCTTTGGCCTTCTGGTGCTGTGCTGGCCCATTGCGCAGTTTCTGCCCGATATGGCACAGTACGGCCTGCTCATCTACATCTACGTGCTCATGAGCTGCCTGCGCACCCTGTGCACCCAGTTCGTGCGCAGCCGCCAGTGGAACAAGCTGGTGGCCGTGGACGGCGTGCTGTGCACCGTGGCCACCATGGCTTTCTACGTGCTGTATCTGGTGGGCTTCAAGTGGGGCGCCAACGGCTACCTGCTGGCCATCATCAGCGGCGACCTTGTCAGTGTGCTGTTCCTCTCCGTTACCGGAAAGCTGTGGAACTATGTGGAGCTGAAGGGCGTCAACAAAAACCTCTGGAAGCAGATGCTGCGCTTCTCGCTGCCCATGATCCCGGCACAGATCAGCTTCTGGATCATCAACGCATCCGACCTGTTCTTTGTGCGCGAAATGTGCAGCGGTCTGGACGGCCACAACGGCGACGCATGGAGCGGCCTGCTTTCCACCGGCTACTTCCTGCCCACTATCCTGACCACGCTGGGCCTGATCTTCTACGATGCATGGCAGCTTTCCGCTGTGACCGAGGAGGAGGGGCGCGCAAAGTTCTTTACCCAGATCTTCCGCACCTATTCCAGCGTGCTGTTCTGCTGTGCCGCCGGCATCATCTGGCTGTGCCGTCCGGTGATGCACGTGATGAAGTCCAACTACTACTATGCATGGCACTTTGTGCCCTTCCTTGTCATGGCATCCACTTGCAGCTGCTTCAACCAGTTCATGAACAGCGTGTACGTGGTGAATAAAAAATCCACCCGCAGCATGATCACCATGATGGCGGGCGCTGTGAGCAACTGCATCATGAACTACTTCTTCATCAAGTGGTGGGGCCCGGTGGGTGCGACCTATGCCTCCTTCCTTGGCCTTGCGCTGGTGTTCACCCTGCGTGCCATCGATGCCCACAGGATGATCGGAATGCAGGTGCATCCGGGCCGCGTACTGGTAAATGCGGCCGCGCTGGTGGCAGAAGCCTTTGTGCTGTTGGCCGAGACGCCGCTCTACGGCCTGTGGACCGGCCTGATCACGGCGGCTGTTATCCTGTACAACTTTGCAGGCGTGTGGGCCATGGCCCGCATGCTGGGCCGCCGCGGCAAGGCGCTGGTGTCGGCTGTGGATGGCTGGCTGAAACGGTAAAATGTGCAAACGAAAGGCCCCGGGACGCTGCGTCCCGGGGCCTTTCGCCTTTTATAAATGTGCGATACGGATGAAGCGGATAGCGGTATTACAGGGAGCCGAAGGCTCAGTGTCTGCTGTTCCTGCCCCGCAGGCCTGCCCACAATCCCAACAATCGTCAGTGCAAAGCCGCTGAGAGCCATTGCCAGCGCAGCAAACAGGCTGGTGCCGGTCTGCGGCAGGGCGTGAGCGTCCTGCACAGCGGGGTTAGTGGAGCTCGAGGGCAGAACAGGGGAGTCCGGCGTATCGGCCCGTGCGTCCTGTACGGGAGGCAGCTGCGGGTCTTCCGGGGTGATGGAGGTATCCGGGCCGGGCTTCGGTTCCGGCTTCGGGTCGGGGTTCGGGTTGGGATTGTCGGGCCCGTCCGGGTCAGGTTTCGGCTCAGACGGCGCGTTATGCGCAGCCTTGAGGGCAAGAGCATTGCTGCCGATGGTGATGATATAGCAGCCGTCTTCGCCCTTTTCAATCATGTAGTCCGTGCCTTCCAGCAGGGCGTCCAGATTGGTGACGAACTTCTTTTGGCTGTCCGCATCCCAGCGGGCATCCTTGCCGTCAAGGTACCAGCCATCAATGGGGTGGCCGCAGTCGTCCAGAATCCAGTCATCGCCCACGGGGCGCAGGATCAGGGTCGTGTTGTTCAGGTACATGTCGTCACCGGCAGTGCCTGCGTGGTTATTGTACAGGGCACCGGTGCGCAGACCAATGGTCGATCTCTGTTCGCCGTAGATGCCACCGCCGTTGCCCGTTGCGGTATTGTGGATGATGTCGCAGTCGGTCGCGGTCACGGTGCCGTTGATAGCATATACGCCGCCGCCGTTTCCCTTTGTGGCGGTGTTGCCGATTACCTTGCTGCCGTTGCTCAGCTCAGCAGAGCTGTTGTTCCACACCAGCAGGCCGCCTGCATTGCCGCCCTTGTTGTTGGAAATAGAGGTATTGTTGGCCTTGACTTCTGCTCCATTATAGGCAAAGATACCGCCGCCCCAGTCGGAAGCGATGTTGTTGTCAATAAAGGAATCCGTCAGTTCAGCCATAACCTTGTTGTTTAGGCCATAGAGGTACATACCGGCACCATTTGCAGCTTTGTTTCCGTTGAAGGATGCCTTGTTGGCATTGATCTGTGCGCCATCGTAGGCAAAGATACCGCCGCCCAAGTTGGAAGCGGTGTTGTTGTCAATAGCGGAATCCGACAGTTCAAGCAAAATGTTGTTGCCGGAGGAACGCATGAGATAAATGCCAGCACCGGAAGCAGCCGTATTGCCGGTGAATTTGGTGTTGTTGCGCAGGGTGATGTGGGTATCACTGACTGCGATGCCCAAAGAGAAGAGACCGCCGCCAACCCCAGCATTGTTGTTCATGACGGTGGTGCTATCCAGCGTGATATCACCCGCACCGTATGCAACGATCGCGCCGCCCTGACCGCCAGTCTTATCGGTGGTAGCATTGCCGTCCAGAGTGGAACCGGTAAGGGTCACATTGCTCTTGAGGCCCACATACATGCCGCCGCCAAGAATACTGGCAGTGTTACGATTGATGTTTGTGTCGGTGATGTTATGGGTGTGGCTGCCGGTGCAATCGGCCTCGGCCGTGTCAGGGGAATCATTCAAATAGACGCCTGCACCATACGTTGCTTGATTGCCCTCAATGGTGGAACCGGTGATATTGGCATTCGTGTGAGACAAAAACAGTCCGCCGCCGCAGTCGGGTGCGGTGTTCTCTGTAATGGTGGATCCTGTGATGGTCAGGTTACTGCCGGCGGCAAGGATGCCACCACCGTCGTTGCGGAAGTCGTTGATAGCCTTATTGCCGGTAATTGTGACCTTGTCCAGCGTTACGGTAGAATTATTGGTATACAAACCGCCGCCGCCAGAAGTCGTCTGCTCAACGCCTGTAGATGTGTTGCTGCTGATTTCACCGCCAACTACGGTAACAGTGCTGTTGTCCTCGGCACAAATGCCGCCGCCGTTGCCCGTGGCTTTGTTTTCTGTGATGGTGCTCTTGTTGATAGTGACCTTGCCGCCCTTAGTATATACGCCGCCGCCACTTTTGGCGGTGTTATTGTTGATGACGGTGTTGCGGCCCAGAACGGCAGTGGAACCCTCTTCAATGCGCAGGCCGCCGCCAGTAGAATCCCCCTTGGGGTTGTATCCGTTTTTGGGTGTGGCGTTATTGTTCTGGATGGTGACGCGGGAAGCGTCGTCGATGGTCAGGCTCGTGGGGCGGCTGAAGCGGTTGCGGCAGGCAATGCCGGTGGCGTTGTTATCCGAGATGTTCAGGGTGCTGTTCCGGACGTCCAGAGAACCGACCAGATACTTGTCCTTGTCCTTGTGCTCGTTTTTGTTAACAGTGATCTCAACGGAAGCATTGCCTTTGTTCTCCGTGCCGGTAACAGTGACGGTAGAATTGGTGAACTCGCCCTTGCCGGTGATGCGGATGCCGCCATAGCCGTTGTTGTTGGCGGTGAGGGTGGAATTTTCCACAAGCAGATCATTGGCGTGGATGCCGTAGCCTTCGTGGTTGGCGCTGATGTTAGCGGGAGAGCCGTTCACGATCTTGACATCGGCACCATTGATGCCGCTGCGCTCGGTGCAGTCGGTGATAGTCAGGGTGCTGTGGTCCACCAGAACATCCAGAGATTCCAAGCCAACGATGCCGGCCCCGTTGCCTTCGGCTTTGAAGGTGGAGCCATCGGTGATGTTGATGAAGTAGGTGCTGTCTTTGTTGCCCTTGCTTTCGTCAACGCCGTCCCATGCAATGGCATTGTAGTAGTTTTTGATGGTCAGGGTGGAGTGGTTGTCCACATTGAGAACGCTGCGGCCGCGGCCAGCCATGTAGATGCCTTGTGCGCTTGCGTCCAGACCTGTGCCATCCATGGAGAGATTGGTGCGGTTCAGCGTCAGGGAAGCATTGTCGGACATGCAGACGGTGTTCCAGTCGTTATAGGTCGTGGAGCCGGCTCCCTTCATGTTAACATCCATATTCTGGAAGGTGAGATCGGAACCCCAGAGCGTGATGCCAGCGATCTGGGACTGGCCTTCTTTCGCTACGAACTTCAGCTTGGGCTTGACAGTGGCTTTTTCCTCGGTACCGCTGTCAGTTGTTGTTGTGACCGTTTTGCCTTTGATCGTCAGTTTTTTGTCTCGGAGATCAATGCCGGTGGAAGTGGCATCTTTGATCACTTCAATGGTGTCGCCGTCATTCGCTTTGCTGACAGCTTCGTCAAAGCTCTTATACTGGGTGGTAGTGCCGTCCTGACCGGTAATGGTGGCAACAGTGTCTTCCTCCATCGGAGTGGCGGGCGCAGCCGGAGCTGGTGCCAGCGCGGCAGTCATCAGCACCGGAGCCTTTGCTGCAGGCGCTTCTGCAAGGGCTTTATTCTCAACGGCAACTTCCTGCTTGGTCTCGTCAGCAGGATTCTGCTTGGACTCGCCAGTGGACTCCTGCTTGGCTTCGTCAGCGGACTCCTGCTTGGACTCGTCAGTGGACTCCTTCTTGGACTCGTCAGTGGACTCCTGTTTGGTCTCGTTGGTGGACTCCTTCTTGGACTCGTCAGTGGACTCCTGCTTGGATTCGTCAGTGGACTCCTTCTTGGACTCGTCAGTGGACTCCTTCTTGGACTCGTCAGTGGACTCCTTCTTGGACTCGTCAGTGGACTCCTTCTTGGACTCGTCAGTGGACTCCTTCTTGGACTCGTCAGTGGACTCCTTCTTGGACTCGTCAGTGGACTCCTTCTTGGACTCGTCAGTGGACTCCTGCTTGGACTCGTCAGTGGACTCCTTCTTGGACTCGTCAGTGGACTCCTGTTTGGTCTCGTTGGTGGACTCCTTCTTGGACTCGTCAGTGGACTCCTGCTTGGATTCGTCAGTGGACTCCTTCTTGGACTCGTCAGTGGACTCCTTCTTGGACTCGTCAGTGGACTCCTGCTTGGACTCGTCAGTGGACTCCTGCTTGGTTTCGTTGGTAGTAGGAGCGTTCTCACCGGAAGGCTCAGCCGCAGGGGCAGGCGTTTCCACCGCAGGAGTAGAGCTGGTTGCCTCAGCGCCCGTTTCTGCATTTGCTGCCAGAGGGCTTGCCGCAACGCAGGCGGTCAAAGCCAGAGACATTGCCGCAAGCTTGAATTTTTTGTTGGTCATGATCACTCTCTCCTTCCAGATCTTCACATGTTATAAAAGGGACATAAACCGTACCGGCCCTCATTGGCCGATCCCGTAGCTTATGCTTATGGTTTGGGTATATCACACTTTTGAAAGCCTGTCAACAAGAGGGAGAGCGCTTGAAAAAACGCTGAAAATTAGACGGAATGCCTAAAAAATACGAGTATAATCCTAACAAATAGCACAAAAAGACAGGAAAATGGTAGAATATGGAAATTTGAGTGGAGCGGTTTGAAACGCTTTTGAAACGGTAATGAAACAGTGCTGATACGGTACTGTGATGCTGCTGTGACGGCTTGAGACGGTGCTGTTGCAGAACCGCCGGAAGAACAAAATGTGAAACATTTGTGAAAAAGTGCGGAGCGCCCGGAAACCGGCGAAAAAAAGAAACCGCCGCACAAAACGCTGTGCAGCGGTTTCGGGATGTGGTTCAGGTCAGCTGTCGGTCCAGCCAGTTACCGATGTCGGCAAACACTTCCTGCTTGTTCGTTTCCACCAACAGCTCGTGCCGGGCACCGGGGTACAGCTTGCATTCAATGTTCTGCACTCCGGCGTCTTTCAGGCTCTGGATGGCGCGGCGCACGCCCTTGCCCTGTTCGCCCACCGGGTCGGCGTCACCGGCAAGGAAGAGCAGCGGCAGGTCTTTGGGCATTTTTGCAAGGAAGGCCGGGTCGTGCAGGCGCAGGATGCCGCTGAACATGCTGTAGTAGGCGTTCAGCGTGAAGGTAAAGGTGCAGCGCTCGTCCGCCAGATATTTGTCCACCTCGGCGTGGTCGCGGTTGAGCCAGTCGTGGGTGGTGCGGCCCTCCAGCCCCTTGTTGTAGCCCAGAAATGAGGTGTGCGCCACAAAATTGCTGCGGTAGTGCCAGCCATGAAAGGCCGCCAGCACCCGGCAGAGGGTCTTGGCAAACTGCACCAGCGCTTTGGGCTGGAAGCCGGTGCCCATGATGATGGCTCCATCCAGCTCATGGCCGTATTCGCACAAATACTGCCGGGCATAAAAGGAACCCATGCTGTGGCCCAGCAAAAAATAGGGCACTCCCGGGTAAAGCTCTTTGGTGCGCACCGTCATGGCGTGCAGGTCGGCCAGCACGGCGCGGTTGCCGTCCGGCTCGGCAAAATAGCCGTAATCGTCCCTGGTGCGGATGGAGCCGCCATGACCCAGATGGTCGTGGCCGGTGACCAGAATGCCCCGCCCGGCAAGGTATTCTGCCAGCGGCTTATACCGGTCGATGAACTCCACCATGCCGTGGGACAGCTGCAGAATGGCTTTTACCTCGCCGTCCGGCACGCAGCGGAAGGCGTGCAGAGACCGCCCCGGCACGGTGGACGGGACGGTGAAATCGATCATCTGGCTCATGGCAGAGCCTCCTTTTTGCGTTTTTTACAGAGCGCTGATCTTGCGGCGGCAGGCCGGGCAGATGCAGTAGCCTGCAAACTGCACCGAGGCTTCGTCCACCTCGCCGCAGAAGTCGCAGCTGCCGGCGGGACGGTGCTTTTTGAGCACGATGGAATCACCATCCACAAAGATCTCGAGCTTGGTGTCGGTGTCCAGATGCATACTGGTGCGCAGCTCCTTGGGCAGAACGATGCGGCCCAGCGCATCGATGCCGCGGACAATTCCGGTACTTTTCATAGTATTCTATTCTCCTTTATCCTTTTCCTTTTCCTGTGATAGCCAATCTGTGACACAATAGGAAAATTGTTCCAGTGGCGCTATGCTCAGTATACAAAAAAGAACAGCGTTCGTCAATGATTACGTGCTATTTCGACAAAAAATAACCTTTTACGCGGAAAAGTAGAGAAAATAAGGCCGGGCAGACAAAAAGAAACTCCTTCCGTCATCGCTGCGCGATGCCACCCATTCCCCTTCTGGCACTTTCGTGCCACCTCCCCCGGCCGGGGGAGTCTTTCTCACGGAGGAAGGCTCTGGCGAGAAGGAGAAGTGTTCCATTCTGCCAAAGGCTCCCTCTTTGAGGGAGCTGGCACGGCGTAAGCCGTGACTGAAGGAGTAAATTTCAAAGAATCAGTTGAATTTGAAGATCTTGCGCAGCTGGCGGTAGACGCCCAGCGTGAGCTTGTCGCCGCCGGGGAACTTCAGGTCGGTCAGACCGCCCAGATTGTAGCGCACGGCGCGGTAAACGCCGGTGCTCACGTGGTCCTTGAGGTACTGCCACAGCCCGGTGCGCTTGGCCTTTGCCTCGTCGCTGCCGTCCAGCAGCAGGAAGATGTCGCTCACGGCCATCATCACGGACAGATAGTGCACCATGTAGGCATGCAGACGTCTCTGATCCTTCAGTTCATCCAGATCCTGACAGTCGATCATGTGCCGGGTGACCCGCAGCTGCTGATCCACCCGCTTGACCATGATGCTCTCGTTCACGCTCTGGTCGGCACGGCCGATGAAGTAGCGGTACAGATCCAGATCCATGTAGTACATGCTCTTGACGTAGGGCAGGGGCTGGTAGACAAAAATGTTGTCCACATAGAAGGTGTGCTTGGGCAGCACCATGCCGCACTTGCGCAGCACCTCGGTGCGGTACATCACCGAGTGCATCAGAATGTTCTGGTCCGGGCGGAAGTGGCCCACATGGGTCCAGTTGAACAGGCGGTTCTGGGGGAACACATTGGTGTAGCGCACGGTCAGGGTGGTGTTGTCTTCCACATGCTCGTACACGTAGTTGCAGATCATCATGTCCGGCGCGGTGCCGCGGGCCACCAGAGTGGTCAGGCGGGCCAGAACCTTTTTCAGAGCGTCGGTGTCCAGCCAGTCGTCGCTGTCCACTACCTTATAGTACAGGCCGGTGGCGTTGCGGATGCCCTGATTGACGCCCTCACCGTGGCCGCCGTTTTCCTGATGGATGGCTTTGACGATGGTGGGATATTTGGCGGCGTACTCGTCGCAGATGGCGGGGGTATCGTCCTTCACGGAACCGTCGTCCACAAGGATGATCTCGGCCTGCTCTCCGGCAGAAAGCAGGGTCTCGATGCAATGGCGCATATATGCCGCCGAGTTGTAGCACGGAACGGCAAAGGTGATGAGTTTCTGCTGCATAAGATGATTGCTCCTTTTTCTATCAACAGTCGGCGCACAAAAAACCGCCTGACATGGAGTTATGTGCTCCTATTATATCATTTTCGCGCCTGAAAAGCTATCATTTGCAAAAAAATTACTTTTGACATTTCGTGCTTTTTGCCGAAAAACAGGCTCTGTGCCCGCGCAAAAGCCCGGCTTTTATGGTATACTGATAGGGCTTTGAGGACACGGCGCAGAGAACTGCCCATCAGATACAACGGAGGGACCCATGGAAAACCCGCACAGCATCCTGAAAAAAGTTTTTGGCTACGACAGCTTCCGCCCCGGGCAGGAGGAGATCGTCAGCCGCCTGCTTGCCGGGCAGGATGTACTGGCGGTGATGCCCACCGGTGCGGGCAAATCCATCTGCTATCAGGTGCCGGCGCTGCTTCTGCCGGGCATCACCATCGTGGTGTCGCCGCTGGTCAGCCTGATGAAGGATCAGGTGGGGGCGCTGGTACAGGCGGGCGTGGCGGCGGCGTTTCTGAACAACAGCCTCACCGACAACCAGAAGGCCCTGATGCTGCACCGCGCCCGGGAGGGCTGGTACAAGATCATCTATGTGGCACCGGAGCGGCTGGAAATGCCCGGCTTCCAGCGGTTTGCGCAGGAAAGGACCATCAGTATGGTGACGGTGGACGAGGCCCATTGCATCAGCCAGTGGGGACAGGACTTCCGGCCCAGCTACCTGCGCATCAAAGCCTTTGTGGACGGCCTGCCCAGCCGTCCGGTGGTGGGCGCGTTCACGGCCACGGCCACCGCCCATGTGCGGGATGACATCCGGGAACAGCTGGCCTTGCAGAAACCCTATGAGGTGACCACCAGCTTTGACCGTCCGAACCTCTATTTTGAGACCCGGCGGGCCCTGCCCAGCCAGAAGCCGAAGGAGCTGCTGGATCTTGTGCTGAAAGAGGGCAGCAACGCGGGCATCGTCTACTGCAGCACCACCCGGCAGGTGGATGAGACCGCCCGCCTTCTGCAGAGCAGGGGCATCCGGGCTGCGGCCTACCATGCCAAGCTGGACGCGGATACCCGGCGAAAGAATCAGGACGATTTCCTCTACGACCGGGTGCAGGTCATGGTAGCCACCAATGCCTTCGGCATGGGCATCGACAAGCCAAACGTGCGGTTCGTGATCCACTATAATATGCCCAAGGATCTGGAAAGCTATTATCAGGAGGCCGGGCGTGCAGGCCGTGATGGACAGCCCGCCCGGTGCACGCTGCTCTATTCCGGCACCGATGTGCGCACCATCCGGTTCTTCATCGAGAAGGAAATGGAGGCAGACAACGGCCTGCCCGCCGATGTAAAGGCCGAAGCGGCCCGCAAGGCGGAAGAGCGGCTCAAGTATATGACCTTCTATTCCACCACGCAGGACTGCCTGCGTGGCTTTCTGCTGCACTATTTCGGCGAAGCGGCACCCAAAAAATGCGGCAACTGCTCCTGCTGTCTGGCCGCAGAGCAGGAAGCCCAGCTGCAGGTGGAGTATTCCCGCCGCCGTGCGGCTGATAATGCAAGACGGCTGAGCGAGAAGCCGCGTCGTGCCAGAACGACCGCTGGAGAGCTGAGCGAGTTCGACCAGAAGCTGCTGAACGCGCTGTATGCCCAGCGCAAGCGGCTGGCCGGAAAACAGAATATCCCGGCCTTTATGGTGTTCAGTGACGCCACCCTGCGGGAGATGGTGGAGAAAAAGCCGCGCGATATGGATGAATTGATCCGAATCAACGGTGTTGGTGAGCACCCGGCGATGATGTACGGCAAGAACTTTCTGCGGGTGATTATCCGCGAGGTTGGCAGCCGGGAATAAAACATAAAATAAGAGCGCTCTGCTTTTCCACGCTTGAAACCGAACTTGTGGAAAACAGAACGCTCTTTTTGTTTTGATCATTTTTCCATGGTATGGGTGGCGAATACCTTTTCGTCCTCCCACCACACGGGCTCCCCGGCGGCAAGGGTCTTTTTCACATCCAGCAGACGCTGGTTGCTGCTGCCCCGGAACCGCAGGGAGATATCGTGCTTGGCTTCAACAAATTCGCCGTCCACCAGCACATCCAGCAGGCTCAACAGCTCGTCGGTGGCTTCGCACCGGGCAAGACTTGGCTCTTTGCCGGTCAGCTGCTCCCAGGTGTAGCCGGAATAGCACCACACCGTTTTGTTGGGGTACAAGGCCTTGAAGTTGCGCACAAAGGGCAGCAGCTCCCGCTGATTTTCCGGCTCCATGGGTTCGCCGCCCAGCAGGGAAAGGCCCGCGATATAGTCCGGCTGGCAGGATGCAAACACCTCATTGCGGGTGGGTTTGTCGAAGGGCTGGCCATAGTCAAAGTCCCACGCCACGGCATTGAAGCAGCCGGGGCAGTGGTGGCGGCAGCCGGACACGAACACGCTGGTGCGCACCCCCGGGCCGTTGGCGATGTCATAGTATTTAATGGTTGCGTAGTTCATAATATGATTCCTGTACTTTACAAAGAAATGGAAGCCTGCCGTTGCGGCCCTTCCGGTGAAAATACGTTTGGAGCGGCCCGCAGGCCGCTCCAAACGTGAAATCAAAATAATAGTTCTACTGTTATATCGGGTTGCGGCACCCAGAATCCGTTTCGTGCCTTGAGCGGCACTCGCGTCTTACTGGCCGCGGCCCCAACTGCTCCTCCCTGCTTCCGCCGCAGGCGGCGGTCGTCGCCGTTGCAGAGGGCATTTGAATCGTAATTATAGATGCAGCACGCGGTCTTTGATCTCCTGCGTGCGGCCCTGATTCCAGAACTGGGTGCCGATATAGCCGCAGGTGCGGCGGGCAACGTTCAGCTTGTTCTGGTCGCGGTTGCCGCACTTGGGGCACTCCCACACCAGCTTGCCGTCATCCTCCACGATCTTGATCTCGCCGTCATAGCCGCAGACCTGACAGTAATCCGATTTGGTGTTCAGCTCCGCATACATGATGTTGTCATAGATGAACTGCAGCACACTTATGACGGCTTCCAGATTGTCCTGCATGTTGGGCACTTCCACATAGCTGATGGCACCGCCCGGAGACAGGCGCTGAAAGTCGCTCTCGAACTTCAGCTTGGTGAAGGCATCGATCTGTTCCGACACATGCACATGGTAGCTGTTGGTGATATAGTTCTTGTCGGTAATGCCGGGCACGATGCCAAAGCGCTTCTGCAGGCACTTGGCGAACTTGTAGGTGGTGGATTCCAGCGGGGTGCCATAGAGGGAGTAGTCGATGTTCTCGGCCTTTTTCCAGGCGTTGCACTTGTCGTTCATGTGCTGCATCACGCTCAGAGCAAAGGGCTTTGCACCGGCATCGGTGTGGCTCTTGCCGGTCATATACTTCACGCACTCATACAGACCGGCATAGCCCAGACTGATGGTGGAGTAGCCGCCGAACAGCAGCTTGTCGATCTTTTCGCCCTTCTTCAGTCGGGCCAGTGCGCCGTACTGCCACAGGATGGGTGCGGCATCGCTGGGGGTGCCCAGCAGCCGCTTGTGCCGTGCCTGCAGTGCGCGGTGGCACAGGGCCAGACGCTCGTCGAAGATCTTCCAGAACTTTTCAAAGTTGCCCTTGGAGGAGAGCGCCACGTCCACCAGATTGATGGTGACAACACCCTGATTGAACCGGCCGTAGTACTTGGGCTTGCCGGTCTCGGGGTCCACATAGGGGGTCAGGAAGCTGCGGCAGCCCATGCAGGTGTAGCAGTGGCCTTCGCCGTTTTTGTCCACCTTGAGCTCCAGCATCTTCTTTTCGGAGATATAGTCGGGCACCATGCGTTTTGCGGTGCACTTTGCGGCCAGCTCGGTCAGGTAGTAATAAGGAGTGCCGGGGCGGATGTTGTCCTCTTCCAGCACATAGATCAGCTTGGGGAAAGCGGGGGTGATCCACACACCGGCCTCGTTCTTCACGCCCTGATAGCGCTGGCGGATGGTCTCCTCGATGATGATGGCAAGGTCTGCCTTCTCCTGCGGATTGCGCGCCTCACCCAGATACATGAACACGGTGATAAAGGGGGCCTGACCATTGGTGGTCATCAGTGTGACCACCTGATACTGGATGGTCTGCACACCGCGGTTGATCTCGCTGCGCAGGCGGCGCTCCACGATCTCCTTCTTGCGCTCGGCAGAAACGTCCAGACCGGCCATTTCCACTTCTACCTCAGCGGCGATCTTCTTGCGGGAGACATCCACAAAGGGGGCAAGGTGGGTCAGGCTGATGCTCTGGCCGCCGTACTGGTTGGATGCTACCTGTGCAATGATCTGGGTGGCGATATTGCAGGCGGTGGAAAAGCTGTGGGGCTTTTCAATATAGGTGCCGGAAATGACGGTGCCGTTCTGCAGCATGTCCTCCAGATTCACCAGATCGCAGTTGTGCATGTGCTGGGCAAAGTAGTCAGAATCGTGGAAGTGGATCAGACCCTCCTGATGGGCCTTGACGATCTCCGGGTCCAGCAGCAGACGGGCGGTCAGATCTTTGGAGATCTCACCGGCCATATAGTCGCGCTGCACGCTGTTCACGGTGGGGTTCTTATTGGCGTTTTCCTGCTTGACCTCTTCGTTCTGGCACTCGATCAGGCTCAGAATGCGCTCATCGGTGGTGTTGGTCTGACGCTTCAGGCTCTGGATATAGCGGTAGGTGATATAGTGACGGGCGATGTCGTGGGCTTTGATGTCCATGAGCTGGTTCTCCACCATATCCTGAACCTCTTCCACGCTGACGGCACGGTTCAGTGCCTGACACTGGTCAGTCACATCTGCCGCGATCTGGGTGATCTGATCCTTGGTCAGACGGCTCTGGCCGCCGACCGAATCGCTGGCCTTGGTAACAGCGGTAATGATCTTGGTGATATCAAAGGGGACCTCTGCACCGTTGCGTTTGATGATCTTCATCGGCTCTCCTCCTTGTAAATAAAAGCACAGTGTGAACGGATACCTCTTACAATAAGAGATACCCGTCTGCGCGCACGATATCCAACAAACTGAATGTAGCTCTATTCTATCACTATCTAGTGGCAAGTCAAGAAAAATACCACTACATTTTGCGTTTTGGAATTTTAGCCAAAATTCATGGATAATTTTCAGGATAAAATCTGAGACAAGACCTCTTGACAACGCACACCCGTTTCCATGGTGTAATATCGCAAAATATTATACGGAGAAAGCCTTATAATACATTATATAAATAAAAAGAGACACTGAGCTGCGGCGCAGTTTTTCCTGCGGTTTGCTGCTGTTTTGGGGTGAACGCAAAAAAGAATGGAAAAAATCTGTCAAAAAGTGTTGACAAGGAGGCGGGGGGTGTGGTATTATACTTGAGCGCCAAGCGCTGAGGCAAAAGAATGACTTCCGAAGCCTCAGCAGGAAGCCTTTGAAAAGAACCAATAGACGCTGAAAAACACCAGTTGACACTGAGATGTTTGAAGCGGTCCAAGTTCAGAAAGTTCAAAAGCTTCTAAAAAATAAGGCTTGACAAAAAACCACTTCGGTGGTACAATAAACAGGTCGTCAGCCGCAAGGCTGAGGCGCTACAGGACCTTGAAAATTGAACAATATCGAAAAA
>OBVI01000326.1_pt1 | contig 16744 bp, 20 predicted proteins | sample 1476021 | NCBI WGS metagenome assembly OBVI01 (sample SAMEA2579981, study PRJEB22360) | human gut metagenome
TATTAATTTAGCCCGCTCCGGCCCACAGAAAAAAGGTGGCGGCGGCATTTGCCGCCGTTCTTTATTAACCGATTATGATGTTCTTTATGGGCGTGTTATGTTCCAGCCACTCTTTTACACATTCCATATTATATTCACTTGTTATCACTGCCTTATCTGTGCCTATGGGAGTGAAACGGGTGCTTTCGTAGCTGTCTATCCATCCTTTCAAGGAACAGACACCCCATGTTTTCACATCTTCAAAAATAGCGTCTAATGTGCCGATGGGTTCGCCGAAAGTAACTATCATTGCATCGAATGTCGTTTTGTCGGGCAACAGTTCCAAATACTTCAAAGAGCCGGAACCGTCTGCTTTCCGTCCAAAAGACCAGTCATAGGAATAAAATTCATCACCCCACTGGCGCGGCGTGTCGAAACGTACTTTCACGCTGACCGTATATTTATCCTCTGTGGTGTCCTCGATAACACCCGTTACCAGTAAGCCCGTAAATATGCACTTGCAACGTCTGCCGATAATCCTTTTATTTACTTCTGTCGTTTTCATAAATGTACCTTTTAAACTGTTATTATTGTGTCTTTTCTTTCTTCGCTATCCATTCATCCCGCCGTTTGCGGCACTCGTCAAGTGTTTTGGCAACGGTGCTGAACAGTTCGTTATCCGTGTGGCGGTAATCATATTGATAATAGATTTGTCCCCTGAATGCGCCTAAACAGCATTTTACATATTTTTCTTCTCCCGGTGTTTGGGTAATACTTACCCCGTTTTTGTTTAAAGTTTCCATATCGTTATAATTTATAATGAGTTATCAGATAATCAAAAATGAGAGCAACACAATGAAAATAATCGCCATACAAAACAGGTAAACGGCGGAGATAAACAGCCGGAGAACGAACCGGAGAATAAAAAAGCCTATGATTAGGGCTATCCACATTCCGGCGGTGCTGGTGGCTGCCTGATAGATGATAAAAGCAAGTATGAACCATCGTAAAAAAGTCGTTATCTTATTATATACTTTCATTATCTTGGTGTGTTACGGGTGGATTGCTCCACCCGGTTAGTAATCAGGCACAACGGAAAACAAAACCGTTATCCATCCAGTAATCAGTTATAAATAAATCACGGGCAAAAGCCGAATAGTCAAAGTAGGTCTTTGCGAACTCCGGCAGGTCGTAACATTGCTCTACGATTTCATAAGCGTAATCTTCCTCGTCTTTATATTCTCCCTGATATTCGTCCTCAAAGGAAGAAATAAGGTCGTCCGCATCTTCTTCGCTTATATCGCTGTTGTGGTGGTCGCACCATACGAAAAACGCTTCCTGCTGGGTTTCACTTAGTTTCTCAATGGCATCCCGAAGCTCAAAGAACTTTTCAGAAAGCCAACTTTCGGAAATCAAGGCTTCCGGGATATTCTCATAATCCTGAAACATAAATTCCGGGTCTTGGTCGTCCTTGTGCAGTTCCCGGCACGCTTCCATAAATTCGTCCTTATCTGAATAGTCGGACAGGTCTAACCACTTGCCGAAAAGTGAACCGTTGTTATACTTGTTGTAAGTACCTACATAAACTCTTGCTTCTGATAATGTTACTGCTTCCATAATTCTGTGTCTTTTAAAATTTATGCAGATTTGAGAGGTAAGGGAGTTGAGTTTCATAACCTTTTTTCCTGCTTATCGTAAATCTGACTTTTTTTTATGCGTTTCCGGTCGGGGCGGTCGTTTTCGTTTCATATAGGCTTTAAAGGGTAGTGTTTAGGCTTTGCAAGATTTTAAAGAAAAATACTCTTTGGACGAAGTACAACAGGAAGATTTTTGTTTAAACCCTTTAGGGCTTGACCTTGCAAAGACGTGAAGAACACGGAAATACCTTTGCCTATGTGATACGATAATGACTGCTTCGGCTGGGGACTGCCTAAGAGGAAGATTTACAATAGGAGAAACTGGAAAAATGGTTTTATTTTAAAAGTAGGATATTGTGTTTTTGTTGCCAGTAACAAAAAAAGGGCTTAGATAAGCCCCTCGTCTGCAAAACTATAATAGCTTTCTTCTGTCAGGATGATATGGTCTAACAGATGTAAATCTAAGACCTTGCAGGCTTCTTTTATTTTTGAGGTAATTTGTTTGTCCGGTTCACTCGGACGTAGGTTGCCCGATGGGTGGTTATGTGAGAGGATTATGCCCGAAGCATGGACTTTCAAGGCGGTTTGCAGGATGATTTTCACGTCCATTACAGTTTCAGCCATGCCGCCTTTAGAGATAAGGGAAACGCCTAAAGCCTTATTTGCCCGATTGAGAAACATTACATGGCTTTCCTCGTGATGTTCCATACATTCGATATAGAACGGTTTCAGGTAAGAGTAGGACGTTTCGGATGAGAGTATTTTCACCCTTTCGGATGCTTTTACATTGTCTTTATAAGAGATAGTGATTTCCGGCATGGTAAATTCTGTTGTTTTCATAACTACTGAAATTTAAATTAAACAATAAGAAATTTTGCCGGACACCCACAGTTTGGCGGGGACTTCAACCATATCTTTTCAAAAAATACGACCCGTAGGTGTGGAGATTTTTTAGAAAACCGGAACGGCTCGGATTTGGTATTTGTCCCCACCGGGCTGTAATTTTGCTAAAATTTGTGATTGAGATACATTACTTTAGGGAACTGAAAAAGGGGTATCACTGGTGACACCCCTTAGACAACCGAATACCTTAAACCGTTATTCGTCATAGGTTCTATATCCTATCGGTTTGCGTGGCTTCGGTTCGGGCTTGCTTAGTAATTGGGTCAGTGCTTGGTATATCTCGCTGAATTGTGCATCCGTACTTTCTTCCAGTTCTTCAATACGCTTTAGTAGTTCCTGATAGCCTGTTATCATTTGACGCAAGGCTACGAATGCCCGCATGATGGAAATATTCACCTGTATGGCAATAGGGCTGCGCAGTACACCGGACAGGGCGGCTACTCCCTCTTGCGTGAAAACATAGGGCAAATATTTAATATGCTTACCACGTTTTGAACTGGCTGCTGCTTCCATTTCATCCGGATTATTCTTTAAGGTCACAATTTGTGACCTTAAACATTCCACTTCTTCCTTTGTCAGTTCAAACATAAAATCTTCCGGGAAACGTTCTATATTACGTTTCACAGCCTGTTTCAACGCTTTTGTTTCCACCTGATAAAGTGCCGCAAGGTCACTATCGAGCATAACCCGGCAACCTCTGATTTCATAAATCTTGCTTTGGATGATTTGTAAGTCCATAATGTTATTATTTAATGGTGAGTAATAAAGCATAAAGGGACTTATCACAATTTGTGATAAGTTTCCCTATATACCTATTTTATAGATACTTCTTTATAGATTTTTTCAATGCCGACAAACTTCTTGTCAAGCCCCTGCATATCGTTACTGATTTTATTATTGGTAATGCGGGCGTATATCTGTGTCGTTTCTATATTGGTGTGTCCCAACATCTTACTAACGGTTTCAATAGGAACACCCTTTGCAAGCGTGGTGGTCGTGGCAAAAGTATGCCTTGCAAGGTGAAATGTCAAGTTCTTTTTAATTCCGCATACATCCGCTATTTCTTTCAAATACGCATTAAGTTTTTGATTGCTGATAATAGGAAGTACCTTACCATTCGGCAATTTACCTTTGTACTTTTCCAGTATCATTTTAGGAATGTCCAGCAAGGGGACATTCACGTCTATATTCGTTTTCTGACGTTTGGTAATTATCCACAAATTACCGTCAAAGGATTTACGGATATTATCTTCCTTTAAGTTTGCTACATCCACATAAGCCAAACCACTGAAACAGGAAAAGATAAAAACATCACGCACCTGTTCCAACCGTTCGGAAACCATTTTCTTTTTGAGGATGATTTTTATTTCATCCTCTGTTAAATATCCCCTATCCACTTTTTCCAAACGTATTTTATAGTTGGCGAACGGGTCACCTATCAGGATGCCATTATTACGGGCTATCAGGATAATGCGTTTGAAGAACTGCATGAACTTGGCGGTCGTATTAAAGCCACATTTGCAGGTGGTACGCAAATATAACTCGAAGTCGGTAATGAACATCGGGGTTATTTCCTTTATAGAAATATCCGACAGGTTATATTTGCTTTGGATGAACTCTGCAAGATGGCGGCGGGTCACTTCATATTTACGATAAGTGGCAATCGTCTTGGATATGCCGACCAACTGTTTCACATCATCATTGTGCTTCTGGAAAAGGTTAAGTATGGTGTCGTGGTTCTCGCTATGACCTAAAAATTCATTCTTCACCTTTTCGGCGGTAACATAATTGTCACGCCGTTGCATTTCGTGGTAAATAGTGTTCAAAGATGCGTTTATATCATCCAGCATACGGTTTATGCGGATAGCTTCCGCAGAACGTCCGGCGGCTTTGCCTGCCTTGCCATCCCAAAGTTTGGGTTGAACGTCCAGCTTGGAATTAAAACGGCTTGCCACACCATCAATCGTGATACGGACGAAAATAGGGTAACTGCCATTGATTTTTTGCTTGTCCTTTTTCACGAAGAAAAGGACGTTGAATGTACTCTTCATAAACTCACTTTTTTGGTTACAAAACTACGTTAATTAGCTCAAAGTGAAGTTTATACAGGCTCGCCAAATAGCGACAGAAGTTCGCCAATTTCGGACTAAGTGTACCCCTTTTAGACTTTCGGTTGTCGGGGGTACGAATTAGGTTACTAACTTTGTCTTTTAGGGGCTAAATGATGTCCGGTAGGGCAGACATAAGGGGATAAAAAAAGTCCCACAAATCGTTGAATTTGTGGGACTTGTCTGCTTACTGTCCGGTTTTGTCCGGTTAGTTCAGCGGAGAGGGAGGGTTTTGAACCCACACCTATAACCGCTTATACTACAATATCTTATATTCCAAAATTTCAAATAGGTAACGAAACAGTAACGATTTTCACGCGTTGGGCTTGTCCAACTTTGACCGCTGTTTGTCTGCCTAACTTTCGGGTTCAAAGATAAGCCTTTCTTTTGGATTGTGCAAATATCTGATAATAAATATTCTAAGGTTAGTGCAAGGTGCAAGCTATATATATAAATATATACTTGCACCTTGCACTAAAAAAATACAGATGTACAAGTGATTGAAAAACAGAAATCCGTATCTTCGTAACCAAAAACAAAAAGGCAAGAAACATGTTTACCAACCGGGATGAAGTATTAGAAAAGGCTTTGCGGATGTTCGCCAAGATGAATTATGAAAAAGCAAGCCAAGTGGAAATCGCCAAAACCTGCGGACTGTCAAAAGCGGGACTTACCTATTATTTCCCGTTCAAGCAGGACTTGTTCGTGGCAGTGGCAGACAAGTACGTGTTCGACACCCAGCAGTCGGGAAACAAGTTCAAAATCACGACAAGTTCACTGTCGGAATTTATCGACCAGTATGTAGCCGGAGTGGAGAACACTATGCAGCAGCTTGTACGCCTGCTCGATGACGGGAATAATCCAAGCGGGTGCAGCTTCAATTTCTACTACTATCACCTGCTGATGCAGGTAAGACTATACTACCCCAACGTGGAAAAAAAGATAGCCGCCGTATTCGAGCAGAACTACCAATTATGGAAGTATGCCATTCAAAAAGCTAAAGAGAGTGGAGAGATACGGCAAGACTTGGACGTAGAAGAAACAGCTTCCATGTTTTGGCAAATGTTCTTCGGCATGTCCTTTGAGCAATCTTTCTTTCAAGGGCTGAATGTCAGCAAACTATCACAGAAACTTCACTTCATTTACTCGCTGCTGAAAGCCTGAAACCGAGTTTACAAAGGCAGACAACACCGACATATTTTCATTAGGGGGACTTTAACAAAATAAAACCACCCAACCAGTTGGTTTTCTTCTTTCTTTTCATATATTTGCAGCAATGATATTATTTCCTACAACATGGACAATGTTCAGAAACAGAGAGGAAACATCGTTCTGCATAAAGAAGAAAAGGACGGTGCGGACTACATACGGATAGAATATGCAAACAGCCAAGTTATCGCCTTGCTGTTTGCCCAAGACACGGGCATAGAAATGGCTGGCAACGGCTCTGCATATATAACATCAGCAGCTTTCAACCTACCGGATTTCTACGACCGCTATTCACCCCACGCCTATATTGATTACAGCCGGGTTTACGTGCGGCATCCCAAACCTAAAAGGGAATACACACTACCCAAAGGCTACCTTGAACTGCTGGAACAGAAGCGTTACAGCCCCTCGACCGTCAAAACTTACCGTGCCTATTTCAGCGACTTCATGGAATATCACAAGGGACGGAATATAGACCGCCTGAAAGTGCCGGACATCAACAAGTACATACTCTATCTTGTGAACGAAAAGAAAATTTCGGTATCACAACAGAATATGCGCATCAATGCTATCAAGTTCTATTACGAGCAAGTACGTGGCGGTAAACGGCAATACTATGGCGGTATCACCCGTGCCAAAGAGTACAAGAGCCTGCCCGTAGTGTTGAGTAAGAATGAAATTAAGCGCATCCTTACACAAATTACCAACATTAAGCATCACTGCATGATTTCGTTGGTTTACTCTGCCGGGCTTAGAAGAAGTGAATTGCTTAACCTGACCCCGCAGGACATCAACAGTGAAACAATGGCGGTACGCATTATGGGCAAGGGAAAGAAATGCCGTTATTCGCTCCTTTCGCCCAAGTTGCTGGAAGAACTGCGGCACTACTTTCGGGAATATCGTCCACAAAAATGGTTGTTTGAGGGTGAAACACCCGGAGAGCAATATTCGGCAAGTGCATTAGTGAAAGTGTTAAAAGAAGCCGCACATCGTGCTGGTATCAAACACCGAGTACACGTACACATGCTACGCCACTCTTTTGCCACGCACCTGCTGGAACAAGGGACAGACCTTAAAACCATACAAGAGTTGTTGGGACACAACGATATAAAGACTACGAGCATTTATCTTCATGTGACAAGTGCCCACAAGTCAAGCATACCCAATCCGCTCGATACACTGGATGATTCGTGAGGTGCAGATATTAGAGATTAGGAAATGCACCTGCCGGGTGTTGTTTCCCGAAATAAACGAAACCGTAAGGTGATTTTATAAATACATTAGCATTAACGTATGACTAAAAAAAGTAAATATGAAGACAGTAAATAAATTATTACTTTTTCTTGCAACGCTCTTTTGTTGTTTGGATAACGTGAAAGCAAGTCCATTGCAGCAAGATACCATACAGGATGAAGCCTACCAACTTTATCCGCTGGGGGTTGCCTGCCGTAACGGTGATATGGAAACTATCAAGCGGTTGTTGTCTGCAAAGGATGAACCTATGGCAATGGGCAATGATTGTTACGAGTTCGACATACTCTATACGGCAATCTACTTTGACAAGGAAGATGTACTGAAATATGCCCTTATCCGATACAAGGACATCAACGACAGGTTATATAGCGATGAATACGGGCTTACGCTCCTGACATACGCCTGCAAATTGTCAAACACAAAGTTTGCCCGCATCTTGCTGGAGCATGGCATCCACGTAAACGGCTGTCAAAGTCCCTACGACACCTACAAGGCATATCCGATTATGGAAGCCATTGCCAACGACAACATAGAACTGGTGCAGCTACTTTTAGAGTATCATGCAGACCTTAATATTAAGGATAGTAACGGCATTACCCCTCTTGCTTTGGCAAAGGAAATAGGAGCAAAAGGGATTGAAGAACTGCTTTTACAAGAGATGAAACAACAAAAATAATGCTAACGAAGCTGGGTAACGGACTAACGCCGTTCCCCGCTGAACCATTACAGACAACTTAATACAGAAATATATGGAATATATACCGGATTATCTGAAACCATTTATTATACACAAAGACTATTTTCCTGAATTGATAGAAGATTCATGGTTTAATAATCCTGTGTATTGGAAAGGTAGGTTAATATCCCCACAAAACGAAACAAAATTCAGACTTTACTTTTGTGGTGAATTAATTGATAATTCCATTGCAGGCAAGCAAAATTTCCCTTTGGCTGTATATGCGTATTCAGTAGATTCAGGAGAAAAGATTACTCTTTTCGATGAAAGGTATAATGGATATGAAGCATTACTAATAGAGGATAAGAGAGAACTACCATTATCTCCTGAAATTCAATTTGTAGATAAAGATGCTGAAACAGAATTTGAAATTATCATTCTTGGATGCAGTAATACCGATTTCGATGATGAATACCCAGCCACCGAACAAGTACAACTAATCAACGGCGACTGGGTAAACAAAGAGTATCTAAAATGTAATGCTTTTGATTTCATTTCCATACTTATTCGCAATGCCAAAGGTCAGGTATATAAGATATTGGAAATGGAATTATGTTAGTTAAATCGTCTGTAACAAGGTCGAGATAACAGCTAAACGCTGTTCCTCACCAAACCATTAACATCAAAACAGTGTACCATATATGGAATTAAGAGATAATTTTTTTACGGAAGAACAGTATTTGAAGCAATTAGCTGAATATGCTGATGATATAAAGGAACAAGAAGAAGAAATAATGATGTCTTATGATAAAGAACGTAATTCGGGTGGTTTAAGTCCTTATGTGTATTTACTTAAATATCGGATTAGTTCTTTAGTCACCATGTATTCTATGGGAAAGGACTTAGAATGTATAAAAACAGATTATCTGCAAGCTGTTAAAGCGATGCAAGAATATTGGACACCTTACGGTTATTACCTACATATGTTATGGCTTCTATCAATAGCCATTATGTTAGATTATGAGGATGATATTCTTAACGACTTGCGTACTTTGATAGAGCAAGAAGAAATCAATGACCATGTTTATGATGTCCTGCTAAATTATCACTTCCCCGAACGGAAGAAAATAGCAGATTGTGTGTTTGATAATACACCTTATCGTACCATATTAGAAGTATCGGATTTGGCTAAAACAGATAAGGTACAAGCGACAAAACGATTAGAAAAGTATCTTAAAAAAGAATGGTATCGGGGACATTCCGGATATCCTTGGTATAACGACCATAAATATGGTGTTTTACATGACGGCTATTGGAGTTTTGAAAGCGGTGCATTAGTTAAGGTTTTAGGGCTGGATGATAGCTGTCTGAAAGGATTACCCTATTATCCATACGATATGGTACATTGGAATGACACTAAATAAAGATTAAGGTATGAGTTACTATGTATATGCTTATTTGACAGAAGCCAATAAGGTAAAGTCCGTTTATGGGACTTGCGACAATCTGCTGATGAACCAGCTAAAGGCTTCATTAAAACAAGAACTTGACAGACTGAATGATTATTTCAGCGATAGCCTGAACACGGATAAAGATGCTTATGCGGTATTGGCTGACATAGTGAATGGAAAAATCCGTTATCCTGAAATTGCTTTCATGTACGGGTATGTATATGAAAAGATTTGTAGCCTTTATGGGACGCAAATTTACTGTGCGGAAAACCTTTGGCAGTTGGACTGTCAAAGCACATTCATCCCTATTTCATTGAGCGATGATTTTCCTTATATCATCAGCATACCCGTTACTGAATTGGAGAGCAAGCGAACGGAATACACTTCACGACAAGAGGGTGACGGTATCGGGGATTATGATTATGAGCAGGAAATGGATGATTTGAATTTCATTTTCGATGAAGCGATTGAAGCGCAAAAAGACCTCGTGATTATGGTGTATTGATATGGTACACTGATATGAGAATAAAAATGATGTTAACGAAGCAGGATAACGGACAAGCCGTTCCCTACTGAACCATTATAAACAATTTGAGATTAAAATTATGAACTGGTATATCTATTGGTATTTTACAATCAAGTATTTATTTTGGGGATTACTTGGATATGGTAGAGCCGGAAATTACATTGGCTCTTTGTTTTTCTATCTCCCATTTATTGCATTGATAATGGCACTGATAGCGCCATTATCTTTTGTTAATGATAACAAGATTCTTATCTATCTCTCTTGTTCTATTTTATTTATATTCATAAATGAAATCGTATTTTGGGATGGAACAAAAAGATACCGGAGATGGGACAACCATTACAGGAACAATAACAACAACAGGAAAAATTGGTTTTTTGTTGCTATCTCTATAATAGGTACAGTAAGCTGGTTTTTCCTTCCGCTTCTACTTAAAGAGTTATTATACCAATAGATAAATTGAGTTTATAACGAAGCGTGATAACGCTTAACAGCGTTCCCCGCTTGTCCATTAGCGAAAACAGAAACCAGTATGATACAGCAAGTAGCAAAACTGAAAGAAATAGTCAATCAAAACAATATGGGGCATTTACCTTTATCCTATCGTGTTGATTTGATGAAACAAATAGGAAATACACAGATAGTACAAAAAGTATTATGCGAGTGTTGTAAGAAAGTCTATTCTTGCTTTCCAAAAGAATTTGACGTAGAAAGCCTATTATATAGTGTTTTGCTTGAAATAGACTGTTATCTATATAAGGACAAAGGAACAATCGAAAGCATATCGGCTTCGGTAGAACGGTTGCGTAATTATGTGGAACAATCTATTAATAGTTACGAAGATATGGCAAGTTGGGCTATTATTGCTTTAGGATATGCAACCCGTTATGGTGCAGCTTCCATATTAGCAATAGAGGATTATAACGATGAAGATGATAATACTTTCGACTTTGAAAGCTGGAATGTGGATTTTATATGCTCGATAGCCTATTCCGGTAGCAATCCTTTCGTGGAAATAGGGAATATAGAGAAACGTAAGGAATATTGGTTGTGGTATATAAAAATGGTAGGAGAAATAGCTCAAAATCCTAATGTTGAACATCTATCATTACCAGTATGCAAAAGCATAAATCCTTTAATTGATATACCTGCCCGTCATCAATTAGATTTATTAAATACTAACAAAGGAATGTCTTTTGATGATATTAGAGATTCAATTTTATTTCAAATTCCCAATGGAATACAATGGGATTTCATAGATGTTGTATTTGTTTCATGTATCAGTAGTATGCTAAATATACGTTCTTCTACGGGAGAGAAAATAAAAATAGGAGATATGGCTGTCAATAATATATGCAGAGAAATCAGACTAAAACGAAAAACAATGTATATGCAATACCCAAAGGAAGGAGCATGGTTCTCTTTGCAAATGGTAATTGACAAAAACAGTTCTTATAAGTTAGATTTTAATTATGACAATTTTGATAAAATCCCTACTTATTTTCAGGAATTAGATTGGATTTTGAGCTTTTATTGCAAATTTCCCCGAAGTAAAGAATATACACCTCACTGGCTAAGAAGAATAGTTGGAAAAAGGAAGCTGTATCTGACTTAGTTTCTGTGAGTGAACAAAATAATTTCGCTAACAACGCAGGATAACGGGCAAGCCGTTCCCTGCTATCCATTATATGTAACTGAATTAAACGATTAAAATATGGAATTGAGCAAAGAAATAGCAATACTATTGCGTAATATCAAAATAGATAGTTTGAATACTTTGCAGGAAATAGAGAAATTATGCAAAGATATAGATGATATTAATATCATAGAACCTCTATTTCGTGTATTTGAGAATAACCCTGATTTCGATTTTGGTAATCCGGGAAATTTAGTTCGTATAATAGAAAGATACTATACCAATCCTTTATATGAACAAGAATTGTATAAATCAGTAGAGCGTAAACCAACAGCATATAATTTGTGGTTACTAAATAGACTGATGAACACTTTTAAGGAAAAGCAAAAAAGAAGAGGTATTGAACTGTTAGAAAGAGTTGTAAATACCCCTAATACATCGGAAGATGTGCAGGAATGGGCTAAGGAGTTCTTAGAAGAACAAGCAGAGTAAGAACCAACATATAACAAGGAAAGATAACCCCTAAACGGTGTTCCTTTCCAAACCATTAACAATATGAGTAGCCTTATCACAGTAAAGAGATTTGGAAAAGTTCTAATATGGGTATGGAACAGATATATAAAGAAAGCTGCCATTCCTTATGAAGAACTTGATTTCCATTACCCCGATTGGGCTTTCATTATTACAGGTTGTATCTTTTTCGGGGTTGTGGTAGGTGTTACCCTGCTTTATTTTGCATTTTGGAGAACATAGTTCATCGAAGATATATGAGTAAAGGAATAAAAAAGACAGACAACTATTTTGAACGAGTGAAGCAGCGTACAAACCGGGCGAATTACAGGTATTACCTGTTTGATTACCTGTATTTCAAGGGCGAGGCTTGGGGGAAGATGCCAAGCCTAAGACGGATGTCGGGCTTCACGCTGCTGTTTTGGTATTGGTCGTGGTTGGTGGTTCTGCCCGGCGACATTCTCCTATGCTGCAATGTTGTACAGCGATGGTCGCCCTTACATCTTGGCTATTTAGGCGCAATGTATCTGTTTCTTTGTGTATTTATCCTTGTCCGATACCGGAAAAACCGTGTGCAGGCACTGATGAATCGCTACCGCCACTCCAAACGTGTCGGTGTAGCACAGGCAATTACCCTTTACCTGCTGCCTTTTGCACTTTTCTTCTTGGAAACATGGCTGTTCGACGAATGGGGCTGGGCGAATTGTGTAAGGTAGAACAAATGATATGTCATTCATAAAGAATTTATTCGGATATGGAACAACGGATTACATCACTACTGGTTTCCAGCCCCGAAGCGGGACTGGAAGCTGCTTGCAAGGAACTGGACGGCAAGGTGACATGGCTGCTGAACAACAGCCGGAAAATGGGCAACTACTTGGAACTTGAACCGTTCAGCAAGGACGGGCGGCTGTGCGCCCACGTGTGCAACACGCTCCGAAGCCTGCCGGAAACACCGACACTGGCGGCATACAAGGACTACAAGGCAATCATCATCCTGCTGGGAATGTCCACTACCCATTACGCAATCTTGGACGAACTGGCGGAACAGCACCGCAAGCGGGACGAGATACCCGAACTGACCGCCTACTGCGATGCGCTGCACTGGATGCGACCGGGGCGGCAGTACCTCTGCAACGTGTACAACACCGTGTGCCACGCTTTCCACCTGCTGCGGAGAAACCCGGTCAGGGGCAACCGCCTGCTGGTGACGGAAAAGGAACTGCGCCACGCCGAACGGATGCTGCCCGAACTGGGCAGGCAGACTTTCACCGAAATGGTACGTCTGAAAGGCTACATGGTCTATGATGCCGGACAGCTGGCGGAAAAGTGCGGCATGGAATACGGGGCTTTCAGGCGAAAGGTAAAGAAAATGACCGGGTACACCCCAAAGCAATGGGTAATCAAAGAACGGGCAAAGGACGTGGAACACTACCTGAAAAATACAAACTTCACGCTTACCGAGGTGGCGTTCACCACCGGGTTCGCATCGACATCGAACCTGAACGACTTCTGCAAGGCTTATCTTCTGGACACGCCGGGGGAGATACGCAGGAAAGCGCAGGAAACAAGAAAATGCACAGATACAGGAATGTAATGCGCAGAATGAAGAATGAAACTGATTTTTTATGCCCGTAACTTTGTGCTTCATAAAAGATAAGCACAAGGTTATGGAACATAAGATAGCATTGGAAACATACTTTGCCGGGCTGCTGCAAAAGGCGGAGTGGCAGATACAGGAATACGAGGACACCGCAGGGGACACGCTGACGCTGTGCCGCCTGTGCGTGGACTACCTGCAAGAGATATTAAGCGAACTCAAAGCATTTGTTATCTCCTACCCGTTCGCCAGCCCGGAAGAAGAAATACATTTCTTCAAGGAACTGAAGCCGCTGATAGCGAGCAAAATCATCTACTACAACTCCGTTTACAAGATTGAGGTGCGCTTCCCCAGCGGCAGCGAGGACGTACAGAGGGACTACCTGCTGTCGGAAACCGACCGGATTTCAAAGTCGTTCCAGCGGAACTTGGCGTTCTACCAGTACCACCGCACGAAAGCCACCTACTTGGACAGGCAGTATTTCATGCGTGGAAAGCCTGACATCCAAATCATCGTGGACAGTTTCTATTACGAGACAGACCCACAGTTCAGCACCAGTCACGATTTCAAGGTAGCCAAGATTTTAGCCAACGAACTGCTGGAGATACACCTCACCAACCGCCTGCACGAACTGGAACGCCGGGAACAGCGCAAGCGGGTGAAGAACGGCTTCACGGGCAGGCTGCTGCGTTGGACGGGGACGAAAAGGGCGTTGGTGGAACTTATCTACGCACTGGACGCCTGCGGCTGTCTGAACAAGGGAACGGTTGATATTAAGGAGATTGTAGCCTACTTTGAATACGTGTTCGACATCGACCTCGGCGACTTCTACCACACCTACATGGAACTCAAAGCCAAGACCAAAGACCGCACGGGCTTCCTCTCCACCCTGAAAGACAGGCTGCTGCTACGCATGAGGGAGCAGGATTAAGACAGGCGCATTTTAACAAAATTTATTTCGCCACAGGTGGGTTTACCTGTGGCGTTTTATTTTTCAGACCTGCCGAACTTTGCGGCAAATCAATTAGTTACCATTATGGAAATAATAACATTCGAGTCCAAAGCCTACAAGGAACTGGACAACAAGATTACCGCCATTGCCGATTACATCTTCAACCACGTGGAAACGGCAAGGCAAAGCGAGGACGACATGTGGGTGGACAGCTACGAGGTCTGCACGTTCCTGAAAATAAGCGAAAAGACCCTACAACGCCTGCGGGTGTCGGGAACTATCGCCTATTCCAACATCAGGGGGCGTTACTTCTACAAGGTCAGCGAGATACGCCGGATGCTGGAAGAACGCCTGATTAGGAGCAACAAGGAGAACATTGACAACCTGATAACCAACCACCAGCTGTATGCTAAAGAAAGAGGAAATCTTAGAAAGAACAAGTAACGGGCTGGCGGTGTTCAAACACTACCTGCCCGGCAACTGGCGCATAGGCAGGAACTTCCTTAACCCGCTGTACGAGGACAGCAAGGCTTCCTGCAACATCTACTTCGACCGGAGAAACAGCATCTACAAGATGAAAGACTTCGGCAACGACAGTTACAGCGGCGACTGTTTCTTCCTCGTGGGGCAGTTAAAGGGGCTGGACTGCAACCGGGCGGCTGACTTCGTGGAGATACTGGAAACAATTGACCGGGACTTGGGCTTGGGGCTGGCTTCCGGCACTCCGGTTTCCGCTTCCCCGGCGACCGACCGCCGGGCAGTGCCGGACAAGACCGAAGAAACACCCGAAAAGCCAGTCAAGCCCTACCAGTTCCGGGAACAGAAGTTTCCGCTTGCCGAACTGGTGTACTGGCAGCAATACGGCATCACGCCCGAACTGCTGGAACATTACAAGGTCTGTTCCCTCCGGGAGTATAACAGCGAAACGGCAGAGGGCAAGCCATACGCCTACACTTCATCGGTGACGGAACCCATGTACGGCTACAAGGGCAGGCAGTACATCAAGCTGTACCGCCCGTTCTCCACGCCCCGCTTCCTCTACGGCGGCAGTTTCGGCGAAAACTACTGTTTCGGGCTGGAACAACTGCCCGCCAAAGGTGATACACTGTTCATCACGGGCGGCGAGAAAGACGTGCTTTCGCTGGCGGCACATGGCTTCCACGCTATCTGCTTCAACAGCGAAACGGTGACGATACCGCCCACGCTGGTTTATCGGCTGACGTTCCGCTTCAAGCATATCGTCCTGCTTTTCGACATGGACAAGACAGGCAGGGAGAGTTCACGCAAGCAGGAAAAGCTACTGGAAGAATTTGGCGTGAAACGCCTGCTCCTGCCGCTACCGGGAACGAAAGAGGAAAAGGACATTTCCGACTACTTCAAAGCCGGGAACACCCGTGAAGATTTCCTGAAACTGTTTATCGAATTTTTAGACAACCTATATAGCGACACGTTGATTATGCTAAAATCGTGCGAGATAGATTTCAACAACCCGCCCGCCAAAGCGCAAGTGATTATTTCGGCGGGTGACGTTCCGCTGGGAACACAAGGCAACCTGTTCGGCATCACCGGGGGAGAGGGAACGGGAAAAAGCAATTATGTGGCCGCAATCGTGGCAGGCTGCATCTGTCCGGCTGATGCGGAAGTAGATACGCTGGGCATACAGATAACGACCAACGGGAAACATAAGGCGGTCTTGCTCTATGATACCGAACAATCGGAAGTACAGTTATTCAAAAACGTGGGAAACCTGCTGGCACGGGCGGGACAGCAGGATAAACCGGAAGAACTGAAAGCGTTCTGTCTTACTGGCATGTCACGCAAGGAACGCTTACACGCCATTGTGCAGAGCATGGACAAGTTCTACTACCAGTACGGCGGCATCCAGTTGGTTGTCATTGACGGCATCGCAGACCTCGTAAAGAGTGCCAACGATGAAGCGGAAAGCGTGGCGGTGATAGATGAACTCTACCGGCTGGCGGGCATCTACAACACCTGTATTCTCTGCGTGTTGCACTTCGTCCCGAACGGTTTGAAACTGCGGGGGCATTTGGGCAGCGAACTGCAACGCAAGGCGGCTACTATCCTGTCCATTGAGAAAGACGATGAACCCGCCCAGTCGGTCGTGAAAGCCCTGAAAGTAAGGGACGGAAGCCCGCTGGACGTGCCCCTGATGCTCTTTGCATGGGACAAGGAAGCAGGGATGCACGTGTACAGGGGCGAGAAGCCACGAGAAGAAAAGGAGAAGCGCAAGGAAAGGGAACTGGCTGGGGGCGCACGGGGCATCTTCGGGCGGTGCCGTGTTT
>OBVI01000332.1_pt1 | contig 15759 bp, 13 predicted proteins | sample 1476021 | NCBI WGS metagenome assembly OBVI01 (sample SAMEA2579981, study PRJEB22360) | human gut metagenome
CCAGCTCGGCGTCCTTCTGTCGGGTCACCTGTTCCAGCCGCTTTGCGCTGAGCTTCTGGTTCAGCACCGTCTGCTGCGCCACAAAGCTGTCATCTCCCTCGGCGATGCGGTTCATTTCAGCCGTCAGCAGATCGACCTTTGCTGTGAGCTCTGCCTGCAGAGCAGCAGCGTCCTCGGCCCTGCTCTGGCTCTCGGAAAGGGACGCTTTCAGGGCATCGATCTCCTGCTGCCGGGCGGCAAGAGTGCTCTCCTGCTGCTGTACGGCAGCCGCTTCTGCTCTGCCTCGGCACGCACCCTGTCATTGGCTGCGGTGATCTGTTCACTGGCCGTGGCGGTCAGCTCTGCCTGAAGGGCATCTGCCTGCTCTTTGCAGCGGTCGGTCTTTTCCTGCGCGGCAAGGCAGTCCTTCTGCAGTTTTGCAGCCTTTACCCGCAGCTCTTCCATCTCCTGCTTGCGGGTGAACAGGCCCGCGCTGCGCTGGACACTGCCGCCGGTAAAGCTGCCGCCTGCATTGACCACCTGACCATCCATGGTGACCACCTTGCTGCGGAAGCCGTTATCCCGCGCCACGCGGGAGGCTTCGTTGATGTCGTCCACCACGATGATGCGGCCCAGCAGGTTCGATACGATGTTGTCGTACCGGCGGTCGGCCTGTACAAGGCTGGAAGCCAGACGCGCCGTGCCGGAAAGACGTCCCCGGAACACGCCGGGCTGGACGGTGTCCAGCGGCAGAAAGGTGGCGCGGCCCGCATTGTCATTGCGCAGCAGGGCGATAGCCGCTTTGGCGGCGGCCTCGTTTTCCACCACGATGTTCTGCAGTGCGCCGCCAAGGGCGGTCTCCACAGCCACCTCACAGCCCGGCTCCACCGTCAGGATGGCGGACACCGGCCCGATGACCCCCCGCAGACGGCGGGCACCGGCGGCACGCATGACGGCCTTGACCGAGTTCTGGTAGCCGTCCATGTTCTTTTCCAGCTCCCGCAGCACCGAGAGACGCTGGCGGGCGGCATCCAGCTCCCGGCCAAGCTTCTGCTCTGCCGCGTCGGCATCGTCCAGCGCGGCTTTGCGGCTTTTCAGCTTGAGCTCCAGACCGGAACGGACATTCGCCAGCTGCTTTTCGTTTTCTTCCAGCATCCGGCGGTATTTTATGGTGTCTTCCAGATCCCGCTTTGCCTCGTCCCGCTGGGCGGTGCTCTCTTCTGCGTTCGCTTCGAGGGCGGGCAGACGCTGGCGGGCTGTTTCCCCGGCAGCTTCGGCAGCGGCCTGCGCCACCTGCGCTTCGGTGCGCCGGGCCGCCAGACCGGCAAGTTCTGCTTTCAAGGTGTCCTTGCGGGCACCGCTGGCGCTGCTGGCATCGGTCAGGCGGGCGATCTCCGCGTTCAGTGCCTCGATCTCTGCCGCCAGCTTTTCGCCCTCCGCTTCCATGGTCTTTGCCACGGCACGGTGGCGCTGCAAGGCGGCCTGTGCCTCGGTGCTGTCCTGTTCCCCGGCGCTGATCTCTTCCTGCAGGGATGCGGCGCTCTCCTCGTTGCGGAGGATGTCGTTTTCCAGCACGGCGATGCGGCTTTCCGACCCGCTGATCTGCTGGGTGATGCTGCGGATATCCCCATTCAGGCGCTCGACGGCAACCGTCAGCTGCTGTGCCTGCATCCGGATCTCCTCAGCCTCCTGCTCGGCGGCTCTGGTCTCGCGGTCAAAGCGTTCGTAATCGGCCTGCGCCGTCTCGTAGTCCCGCACCTGCTGGCGCACGGTCTCCCGGGCGCGGTGCACGCCGTCGGTCCAGAGGGTCACTTCCAGCGTCTTGCGCCGGGCGCTCAGCTCCAGAAACTTTTCTGCCTTGGCGCTCTCCTTTTCCAGCGGGCCCACCCGGCTTTCCAGTTCGCCCAGAATGTCCCGCAGGCGCTCAAGGTTCTCGCCCGCCGCAGCAAGGCGGCGCTCGGCTTCGGTCTTGCGGTAGCGGTATTTTGCAATGCCGCAGGCTTCCTCAAAGATCTCGCGGCGTTCGCTGCTTTTTGCGGCCACGATCTCCGCGATGCGGCCCTGCCCGATGACCGAGTAGCCATCGCGGCCGATGCCGGTGTCCAGCAAAAGCTCATAGACGTCCCGCAGGCGGCACACCTGCCCGTTGATGGTATACTCGCTCTCACCGGAGCGGTAATACTTGCGGCCAATGGTCACTTCGTCCGCGTCCAGATCAAAGGTATGGTCGGCGTTGTCCAGCGTCAGCCGCACCTGCGCAAAGCCCATGGCTCCACGCCGCCGGGTGCCGCCAAAGATGACGTCCTCCATCTTGCCTGCTGCGCGCAGCTGACGGGAGCTGGTCTCACCCAGCACCCAGCGCACCGCGTCCGAAAGGTTGGATTTGCCGGAGCCGTTGGGACCCACCACGCCGGTCACGCCTGCATCAAAGCGAATCTTGACCTTATCGGGGAAGCTTTTAAAGCCCTGGATCTCCAGTTCTTTGAATACCATTTACTTTTCCTTTATCACGCCCAGCAGCTTGAGCGCTTCTTTGGCGGCGCACTGCTCTGCGGCTTTTTTGCTGCGGCCTTCGCCACGGGCCACGCGGTCAGAGTTGAACCGCACCGCCACCACGAAATGCTTGTCGTGGTCGGGGCCGGACTCGCTTTCCACCACATAGCTCAGGCGCTCTTCCGGGTTCTGCTGCACGATCTCCTGCAGGCGGGTCTTGTAGTCAGCCTCGGCGTGCTTGCCCTCGGTGATGAAGGGCAGGATGAATTTGCGGGCCACCTCCATGCCGCCGTCCAGATACAGTGCGGCAATGACCGCCTCAAAGGCGTCCGACACCACGCTGGGTCGGGTGCGTCCGCCGCAGCGCTCCTCGCCGCGGCCAAGGCGCAGGTATTCGCCCAGATCGATCTCCTGCGCAAACTGGAACAGGGCGCCCTCGCTGACAAGGCTGGCGCGGATGCGGGTCAGATCGCCCTCCGGCCGGTCGGCATAGGCGTGGAACAGATAGTCTGCCGAGACGATCTGCAGCACGCTGTCGCCCAGAAACTCCAGCCGCTCGTTGTGCTTGACCGGGGTGCGGCTCTCGTTGGCATAGCTGGTATGGGTGAGCGCGATCTCCAGCAGCTCCGGGTTTTTGAACTTATAACCAATAATTGTTTCCAACTGATGGCTCATATGTTTTAGCTCCCTTATTGATGGTCAGCATCCTCGCCTTCTCAGGCTCACGTCCGTTCGCCAGCTCCCCCAAAGGGGGAGCCCTTGGCAAATCGATGCAGTCTGCACGAACTGCCAAAGCCTCTCACTCTGGGAGAGGTGGCATTGCGAAGCAATGACGGAGAGGGCAAGCCCGCTTCCCTTATTCCTCAGTTTTCTGTGCCGCAGCCAGCTCATCCAGCGCAGACTGCATGGTGCCGCACAGATCGTTCTCCACGCAGATCTTTGCCTGACGGATGGCGTTCTTGATGCCCTTGGCCTTGGAAGAGCCGTGGGCCTTGATGACCGGCTGCCTTGCGCCCAGGAAGGGTGCGCCGCCGTATTCCTCGCTGTCCATCTGGTGCTTCAGGTCTGCCACACTGCCTTTGAGCAGCAGGTAGGCCAGCTTGCCGCCGAGGTTTGCGAGGAACATTTGTTTCAGCATGCCCAGCAGCATTTTTGCCACGCCCTCGGTCAGTTTGAGGATGACGTTGCCGGTGAAGCCGTCGCACACCACCACGTCCACTTCGCCACCCGGCACATCGCGGGGCTCGATGTTGCCCACAAAGCGGATGCCGGGGGTGGTCTTGAGCAGCTGGTGGGCTTCCCTGAGCATGGGGGTGCCCTTGCTCTCCTCTGCACCGTTGTTAGCCAGCGCCACGCTGGGGCTGCGGCGGCCTTCCACCTTATTCACATAGCAGCTGCCCATGACAGCGAACGCTGCCAGCATCTCGGGGCGGCACTCCACATTGGCACCGCAGTCCAGCAGCAGATAGGCCTGCTTTTTAGCGGGCACCATGGTAGCCAGAGCCGGGCGCTTGATGCCCTTGAGGGTGCGCACGATGAGGCTTGCGCCCACATGCAGCGCGCCGGTGCTGCCGGCCGAGACAAAGGCGTCGCCTTTGCCGTCCTTCAGCATGTTCAGACCCACCACGATGGAGGAGTCCTTCTTCTGGCGGATGGCACGGGCAGGCTCATCGCACATGTCGATGACCTCGGTGCAGTTCACCAGCTCGATGCCATCCAGCGGGATGCTGTTCTCCTGTGCGGTCTTGCGCACCAGCGCTTCGTCGCCCACGCCGACGACGGTGACGCCGTACTCCTTCACGGCCTGTGCGGCACCCTCCAGCACCGCCAGAGGGGCGTTGTCGCCGCCCATCATGTCCACGATAATTTTCATAGCTTTTCTCCCTTCTTAAAGAGAAGTTTCATCCAGCCAATGCTGGAAGCTGGCAACAGCGCGCTGGGCCTGTGCCATGTAACGCAGGCGCTTGTCCCGCGGGCGGCTCTCCTCCGGCAGCGGAGGAAGGATGCCCATATTCGCGCCCATGGGCTGGAAGTGCTTGTTCTCGGTGGTCAGGTACTGCACCAGTGCGCCGCACATGGTGTCGGCAGGCGGGGCGGGCAGCTCCTTTCCTTCCAGACGGGCATACAGGCTGCGGGCCGCCAGCAGGCCGCAGGCAGCGCTTTCCATATAGCCCTCAAAGCCGGTGATCTGCCCTGCAAAGAACACATTGGGGTGCTCTTTCAGGCACAGCTGGGCGCTGAGCACCCGGGGCGCATCGAGGAAGGTGTTGCGGTGCATGACGCCATACCGCACGAACTCGGCGTTCTCAAGTCCCGGGATCATGCTGAACACCCGCTTCTGCTCGCCCCACTTGAGGTTGGTCTGGAAGCCCACGATGTTATACAGGGTGCGCTCCTTATTTTCGGCCCGCAGCTGGACGTTGGCCCAGGGGCGGTGTCCGGTGTTGGGATTCACAAGGCCCACCGGGCGCAGGGGGCCGAACCGCATGGTGTCGGCACCCCGGGCAGCCATGATCTCAATGGGCATGCAGCCCTCGTAGACCGTGACGGTGTCGGCCTTTTTGCCGTGGGCGTCCGGGTCAGGCTGAGCGCTCTGCTCTGCGCCGGTATCGAAGTCGTGCAGAGGGGCGCGCTCGGCAGACGCGAGAGCCGCGTGGAATTTCTCGTACTCTTCCTTGTTGAAAGGGCAGTTCAGGTAGTCGGCCTCGCCCCGGTCATAGCGGGAGGCAGCAAACACCTTGTTATAGTCCAGACTTTCGGCGGTGACGATGGGGGCCACAGCATCGTAGAAATGCAGACGCTCGTCCCCGGTCAAGGCCCCGATCTCATCGGCCAGTGCGCCGTCGGTCAGGGGGCCGGTGGCCACCAGAATGGGGGCAGTCTCGTCAATGTGCTCCACCTGCTCCCGGTGGACGGTGATATTTTCACAGCTTTCCACCATGCGGGTCACTTCGGCGCTGAAGGCATCGCGGTCCACCGCCAGCGCACCGCCTGCAGCCACACGGGCCGTCTCCGCCCCATCGTCGCGGCGTTCAGCAGCTGGCTGCCCATCCGCCGCATCTCTTCCTTCAGCAGGCCGGAGGCAGAGTCCAGCCGTTCGGCTTTCAGGCTGTTGGAGCAGATCAGCTCCGCAAAGCCTGCGTTCTTGTGCGCGGGTGAAAAGTGGACGGGCTTCTGCTCGTACAGGTCCACCTGCACGCCCTTGCCCGCCAGCCAGAGAGCCGCCTCGCAGCCCGCAAGGCCCGCACCCAGAATGGTTACTCTATAATCGCTCATTTGGTTTTTCCTTTGCTCCAACCCTCTCAGTCATTGCCAAAGAGGGAGGTTGTAGCGTATTCTCTGAAAAGCTTTCCCCGTCCGGGGGAAGGCTTTTATTTATCAGTCCTTCTTCGGCACCGGCATCTCAAAGCCGCAGCCTTCCTTTGCGCAGTAGAGCCTGGAGCCCTTGCGGAACAGGGTGCTGCCGCACTTCTCGCACTTGGTGGGCACCGGGGTATCCCATGTCATGAAATCGCAGTCCGGGTAGCGCTCGCAGCCGTAATAGATGCGGCCCTTGGAGCTCTTGCGTTCCAGCATACGGCCCTTGCCGCACTTGGGGCAGATGCCGCCGGTATCCTTGACCAGACGCTTGGTGCCCCGGCACTCCGGGAAGCCGCTGCAGGCCAAAAACTTGCCGTACTTGCCCACCTTAATGACCATGGGCCGGCCGCACAGGTCGCACACCTCACTGGAAGGCTCGTCCGGCACCTTGACCTTCTTGCCCTCCATGTTCTTTTCGGCCTGCTCGAGGCTTGCGGCAAAGCCCTGATAGAAGTCATCCACCGTCTTGTGCCAGTCGGCCTTGCCGCTCTCGATCTTATCCAGATTCTTCTCCATCTGGGCAGAGAAGTCCACGTCCACGATGTGGGGGAACTGTTCCAGCATCAGGCCATCCACCGCCCGGCCCAGCAGAGTAGGCTTGAGCTTTTTCTGGTCGCGCTCCACATAGCCGCGGTCGATGATGGTGGTGATGATGGGCGCATAGGTAGAGGGACGGCCGATGCCGTTTTCTTCCAGCGCCTTGATCAGGGTCGCTTCGGTGTAACGGGCGGGCGGCTGGGTGAACTTCTGCTCGCTCTTCAGCTCGCGCAGCTTGAGCACCTGACCCTGTTCCAGCGGAGGCAGGGCGGTCTCCTTCTTTTCCTTTTCATCGGTGGCTTCCTCGTACAGAGCCGTGAAGCCGTCAAAGGTGACGGTATAGCCGCTGGCCTTGAAACGGTAGTCTGCCGCACTGACCGTGACGGACACGGTGTCCTGCTGGCAGTCTGCCATCTGGCTGGCCATAAAGCGGCTCCAGATCATGCGGTAGAGCTTTGCGGTGTCGCCGCTGATGCTCTTGTCCACCTCGTCGGGCGTCAGGGACGGCACCGAGGGACGGATGGCCTCGTGGGCGTCCTGCGCGGCAGTGGCGCTCTTGGTCTTCCAGGTGCGCTTGTAGGGGCAGATATAGGCTTCACCGTAGGCCCCTGCGATATACTCCTTGGCGGCAGCCACCGCTTCGTCCGAAATGCGCAGGCTGTCGGTACGCATATAGGTGATCAGACCCATGGTGCCGTGGCCTGCAATATCCACGCCTTCGTACAGGGTCTGGGCAGCGCGCATGGTGCGGGTTGCCGTAAAGCCCAGCCGGCGGGACGCCTCCTGCTGCAGGGTACTGGTGATGAAAGCCGGAGTGGGCTGCTTTGCCCGCTTGCCCTTTTTCAGCTCTGCCACCACGTACTCGGCCCCTTCCAGACCCTTTTCAATGGCCCGGGCCTCGGCTTCATTTTTGGGCAGCAGCTTCTTGCCCTTGGCATCGGCAGCCAGACGCGCCGTAAAGCTCTTGTGGCCTGCGCCGAGGGTGGCGTCCACGTTCCAGTATTCGTCGGGCTTGAAGCTCTCGATCTCCTTTTCGCGGTCATCGATCAGCCGCACAGCCACGCTCTGCACGCGGCCTGCGGACAGGCCCCGGCGCACCTTGCGCCAGAGGAACGGGCTGAGCTTGTAGCCTACCAGACGGTCCAGCACCCGGCGGGCCTGCTGGGCGTTGAACAGATCCTCGTCAATGGCGCGGGGGTGGGCCATGCCCTCCTTCACGCCCTTTTTGGTGATCTCGTCAAAGGTGACGCGGTTGGGCTCGTGGGGGTCCAGCCCCAGAATGTTTGCCAGATGCCAGCTGATGGCCTCACCTTCACGGTCCGGGTCGGTCGCCAGCAGCACGCCGTCTGCGTGTTTGGCCTTACTCTTGAGCTCCTTGATGAGCTTTTCCTTGCCTTTGATGCTGATGTACTGCGGAGCATAGCCGTGCTCCACATCGATGCCCAGCTGAGACGCGGGCAGGTCGCGGATATGGCCCATGCTTGCGGTGACTTCGTAGTCATCGCCCAGATATTTGCCGATGGTCTTCGCCTTGGCAGGCGACTCCACGATAACCAGTTTCGCCATTCGAGTTTACTCCCATTCGTTTTTCTTTCTTCTATCAGTAAACGTGCTGTATACACAGTACGGGATCTTCTGTTTTTAACCTGTTTTCGCAGGCAGGACGGTACGCCCTGCTTATGAAAACGGCTTCTTATAATATACCACAGCTGTTGTGTGCTGCGCCAGCGGAAATTATACTATTTTATCACATAGCGCTTTCCCGGCATGCACAGCACCCTGCCGGAAAGCTCCAGCTTCATCAGGGTGCCCAGCAGTGCTGCCGTGGGCAGGCCGCTGCGCACGCAGAGTTCCTCAATGCCAAGCGGCTGCGGGCCGATGCAGGAAAGCACCTTCCGTTCGTTCTCGCTCAGAGGCTCCGGCTGTTTTGCCGTCACCGCCGCTGCGCTCTGCCGGCGCAGGCCCAGCGGGCCCATCAGGTCATCTGCGCTGCTCACAGCGCGGGCACGGCCATCCCGCAGCAGGCCGTTGGTGCCTGCGGAGTTGGGCGAGTAGATGCTGCCCGGCACCGCAAACACCGGTTTCCCATAGCGTTCCGCATGGGACACGGTGGACATGGTGCCGCTTTTCTCCTGTGCTTCCACCACCAGCAGCGCAGAGCTGAGCGCCGCAATGAGCCGGTTGCGCTGCAGAAAGCCATTGGCGCCAACGCCCTCACTGCGGGGCGGATATTCGCTGATGACGCAGCCCTTCTGCTCGATCTTATGCCGCAGCACCGCATTCGCTGCCGGGTAGGTGCGGTCGATGGGCACGCCCATCACCGCGATGGTGGGGCAGTTGTTTTTCACGGCGGCACGGTGTCCGGCGCTGTCCAGTCCGTCGGCAAGGCCGCTGACGATGACTGCACCGCTCTTTGCCAGTGCCCCGCCGATGTCTGCCGCTGCATTCAGGCCGTATTCTGTCGGCCTGCGGCTTCCCCCCATGCCCACCGTGCCCTGCGTTTGGCGCCAGCGCGGGTCGCCGGTGCAGTAGAGCACCAGCGGCATGTCCGGAATGCGGGAAAGGGCCAGCGGGTAATCCGGGTCATCAAAGGTCAGGATGCGCACACCGAGGTCATCGCACCGCATGACCAGTGCGTGATACTGTTCCGGGTCCAGCTGCTGTGCGCGAAGCGCGGCAGCATCCCCGGCTGCAGCGCGGAATTCAGCGGTGTCCCGCGCTTCCCACGCTTCCTGCGCACCGCCAAACGCATCCAGCACACGGCCCGCGTGGATGCTGGCCGGGCCCAGCACGTGGGCCAGCCACAGCCAGCACAGCAGCGGGTCCGGCGCAGGCTCCGGCGGAAAAAGGCCGGTCTGCCCGGCAAGTTCCCTCACAGGCTCTCCTCCCGGAAATGCCACAGCAGAATGCTGCCCGCAATGCCGGCGTTCAGGCTTTCCACCCGGTCGGTCATGGGGATGCGCACCGTGCTGGTGCAGGCGGCGATAGTCGCATCGGTCAGGCCCTGCCCCTCGCTGCCGATGACGACGCAGACGCCGCCGGGATAGCTGGCCTGCGCCGCGCTCAGCGGCTGGGACTTGTACAGCGCAGCCGCAAGGCAGGTGATGCCCTTTTCCCGCAGCTGGGCGATGGCATCGGGCATGGCACCGGCTTCGATCACCGGGATGCGCACGGCGGCTCCCATGGAAGCCCGCAGGGTCTTGGGAGCCCACACGCTGGCACAGCCGTCGCTCAGGATCACGCCGTCAAAGCCAAAGGCAGCTGCAGAGCGCAGCAGGGTGCCCACGTTGCCGGGGTCCTGCACCCGTTCCAGCGCCAGATACCGCCCGCCGGTCTTCACCTCGTCCAAGCCGTGCACCGGGGTACGGAATACGCCGAACACCCCCTGATGGGTGCCCACATCGGCCAGCTTGTCGGCCACATGATCCTCCACAAGGTAGTGCTCGCCGGGCAGGTCTGCCAGTTCCGGGCACTTTGCCATGGCGCTCTCGGTATAAAACAAGGTCTCCAGCTGTGCGCCGCGGGCAAGCTCCGGGCACAGCTTGCGGCCCTCGGCCAGAAAGCGGCCCTCACTGCGGCGGAATGCCGCGCCGGAAGAAAGGCGGCAGGCATATTTGATCTTTGCGTTTTCCCGGCTGGTGATCTTTTCGTCCATTGTATTCCTCCTGCTGAAAGCGGGCATTCATCTGTAAAAAGCAAAAAGGGCAGCGTCTGCCACAAAAGCTCCTGCGGCAGGGCACTGCCCTGAAACACTGTTTTCGTCCGCAAGAACCCCGGATACAAAACGGACGCCCGCGCGTATACGCGGGCGTCACGATTCAGGTTCTTGATCAGGCGTTCTTGACGGTCTCGACCAGAGCTGCAAAGCTCTTGGGATCGTTGATAGCCATCTCGGACAGCATCTTGCGGTTCAGCTCGATGCCAGCCTTCTTCAGGCCTGCCATGAAGGTGGAGTAGTTCATGCCCAGAGGACGGACTGCATTGTTGATGCGGCAGATCCACAGGTTGCGGAACTGACGCTTCTTCATGCGGCGGCCAGCCAGAGCGTAGTTGCCGCTCTTCATGACCTGCTGCTTGGCCATCTTAAAGTGCTTGCTCTTGCAGCCGTAGAAGCCCTTGGCCAGCTTCAGCATCTTCTTACGACGTTTGTGAGTCATGGTTGCGCCCTTGATACGTGCCATTTTATATATCTCCTTTAGTTATCTGTAGTAGAATGTTTGTGCCTGCGGCTCGCTCTTAGGCGTAGGGCAGCATGCTCTTGATGGTAGCTGCGTTGGTCTTATCAACGTAGCTGGGCTGACGGTAGCCACGGGTCAGCTTGGTGGTCTTCTTGGTCAGGATGTGGCTGCGGAATGCGTGGCCGCGCTTGATCTTGCCGTTCTTGGTCAGCTTAAAGCGCTTCTTAGCGCCGGAATGCGTCTTCAGTTTCATCTTAGCCATTTTAGTTTCCTCCTAAAATTAGTCCTTATTGGGTTTCGGGATCAGCAGAATGGACATCGTGCGGCCCTCGAGCACCGGCGGCTTGTCGGTGGATGCCTGCGGCAGAGCCTCGGCAAAACGCTTGAGCACATCTGCGCCCAGAGCACTGTGCGCCATTTCACGGCCGCGGAAGCGGATCGAAACCTTAACCTTGTGGCCAGCTGCCAGGAATTTGGCAGTCTGGTTCAGCTTGGTATTGAAGTCGTTGGTGTCAATGTTGAGCGAGAGGCGGGTCTCCTTGACTTCGACCACCTTCTGGTTCTTCTTGGCTTCCTTCTCCTTCTTCTGCTGTTCAAAACGGTACTTACCGTAGTCCAGCACCTTGCACACAGGCGGGACGGCCTGCGGTGCGATCTTGACCAGATCCAGTCCGGCCTCTTCTGCAGCGCGCATAGCCACCTGAATGGACACAACGCCCTTCTGCTCGCCGTCTGCACCGATCAGACGGACCTCACGGTCACGGATCTGACCGTTGATCTCCAGTTCCTTCGACTTTCCAGCGGTAGCGATAATGAATGCACCTCCAAACAAAATCCATTTTGTTGCAATATTTGGCATAGAAAACGCGGCCGCCCATTTTCAGGACAGCCGCGCAAAAATTCACTCAAAAGCTGCAATTCACACAAAGATGAACTGCTTTTCGGGTATAGCCCGGGGATTCCGACCCCACAAGGCGAGCGCGGCACAGGCCGTAGCTGCTTTCTTTACCCGGTTATTTTACCACAGGCAGAAAGCGCTGTCAAGCACTTTTTATGCGTTTTGCGGGAAAAATATGACTTTTGAAAAAGAAGTAATCTTCCGATAGCATCCTCGTCCTCCTTATGCTTCGATCAGCTTTCCCAGCTCCAGCGAGCAGATGCCCTTATAGGTCACCTTCTTCGGGGCAAAGCGCTTATCGATGGCAAGGGCGTAGAGGTTCAGCTGCGCGCGGTAGGCCCGCAGGAAATCTGCCTCGGTCTTGCGGCGGTCGGTCTTGTAGTCCAGCAGTTCCAGATGATCCGGATATACCAGCACAAGGTCTGCGATGCCCTGCACCAGCACCTGCTCTCCCTCGGCCCGGACGCCCTCTGTGCCCTGCGCAGCCAGCACCGCTTCGGCAGGCAGTGCCGTGATGAAAGCCAGCTCCCGCAGCACCTCGTCTGCTGCGCAGATCTTTGCAAAGGCCTCGCCTTCCACAAAGCGGCGGATCCGGCTCACATCCAGCTTTTCCGCGATCTCCGGGGCCACAAGCTGCCTGTCCACCTGCCGCTGACGCTCGGCCAGAATGGCTTCCTCAAGCCCGCCCGCGTCTTTTGCCGCTGCAAGGGCCGAAAAGTCCGCATGTTCCAGAAAGGCGTGCAGGGCCGTACCCATTTCGGCAGCGGTCAGGCCGTCTTTGGAAAGGAAAGCAGGCCGTTCCAGCGTGGTCTGCTCGGCTTTGTGCACGATGCTGGTCACGCTGACCTTGGCGGGCACAGCGGCCAGCTCTGCCGCCGGGTAATGCCAAGCAAAGCCTTCCTGCAGCCCGGCCACCAGAGCCGGGTCTGCCGGGACGGCTGCAGGCTGTTCCGGCTCCGGTCCGGACGCTTCCGGTTCCGGCCCGGCCTCCTGAACGGATACGGTGATCTCGCTTTCCGTAAACACAAAGGGCAGTTCCAGATCTCCGGCCAGCCGCCGCAGCGGCCCGCCAAAGGGATGCACCAGCAGCGCCGCACGCAGCCAGTCGGCAAAGCTGTTTGCCTGCCGGTTCAGGGTCTCCCCCGCACCTGCCGCCAGAAACGCCGCCGCCCGGGCAAAGGGATTGCCGGTCTTGGTCATGCCCAGCGGGATGGTCAGGATCAGCATATCCTGTGCGCGGGTGAGCGCCACATACAAAAGGCGCATCTGCTCGCTGCGGGTCTCCTGTGCGTGAGCATTGGCAAGGGCGGTGTATGCGGCGGTCTTGTACAGGTCCCCCTGTTCCGGACGCAGCCGCAGGCCTGCCCCGTATTCCCGATGCAGCAGCACCGGCTGATAGGTGTCGCTCAGGTTGAAGTGCCGGGCCGTATCGCCCACGAACACCACCGGGAACTGCAGGCCCTTGGAGCGGTGGATGGTCATGATGGTCACGCAGCCCGGACGTGCGCCGCCCGGCACTGCGTCCTGCCCGGTGGAGCCTGCCTGTGCCGCCGCATCGATGGCACGCACCAGCGCCGAAATGCCGTTTGTGCCGGATTCCGCACAGAACGCTGCAAACCGGCGGGCATCCTCCCGGCGGCGGGCTCCGTTTTCCAGCACGCCCAGTGCGGCAAGGTAGCCGGTGGAGACAAAGATCTCTTCCAGCAGCTGCTCTGCCGGAACGCTGCGGGCCATGCGCCGCAGCTCGGTCAGCCGGGCGTAAAAAGCCTTCACCTTTTGGGTGAACGGTGTTTCATCTTCACTCTGCACCACCTGCAGCACTGCGCCGTACAGGCTCATGCGGGTGTGCTTTGTGCCGGGCTCCTGCTGTTTTTTCTGCGTCTCCTCGCTGCAGGCCCGCAGACGCACAAGGTCGTCATCTGTAAACCCGAACATCGGCCCCAGCATGGCGGCAGCAAGATAGATATCCTGCGCCGGGTTGTCGATGACCTTTAAAAGCGAGATCAGCGGACGGATGTGCGGGGCTGTCATCAGATTTTCCCGGGCGTCCGCGTAGACCGGGATGCCCCGGGCCGTGAGCGCTTCTTCGTAGGCCAGAAAATCGCCGCGTGCCGCCAGCAGGATGCAGCAGTCCTCGTACTGCACCGGGCGGGTAGAGCTGCCGTCCCGCACCGGTGTGCCGTTTTGCACCAGCTCTTCGATGTGCTGAGCGATCCACGCCGCGTCGGTCTCGGCGGTGTCGTCGGGCAGGAAGTGTGCCTCCACGCTGCCGGCGTAGTCGCCGGGTGCACCGCACACCAGCCGCTGGCCGTCGCGCTAGGCGGGATCGCGCCGCCGGGGGGGCATGAGGCTGCCTTGCATAGGCGGTATCGCCCAGCCGGGGCGTCATGAGCTGTTCAAAGATAAAGTTGATGCCTGCCACCACCTGCGGGGCCGAGCGGAAGTTGGCATCCAGTGCTAGCAGTGCATCGGTGCCCGGCGTTCCCTCCGCCGGGCGGGGCCGTGCCGTGCCGCCGGGCAGAGGGGCCCAGACATCCAGCTTCGTCCGGAAGATGCTGGGGTCGGCCTGCCGGAAGCGGTAGATGCTCTGTTTCAGGTCGCCCACCAGAAACAGGTCGTCCCCCGCCGGGGATGCAAGGCAGCGGTAGATGGCGTCCTGCAGCGCGTTGGTGTCCTGATATTCGTCCACCATCACAGCGGCGTAGTTCTGCCGGATGCTCTGGCACAGCGGGGTAGGTTCTCCCTCCGGCGTGCGCAGCAGCCGCAGGGCCTGATGCTCAAAATCGCTGAATTCCAGCAGCTTGCGCTCCTTTTTCTTTGCCGAGAAACGGGCGTCAAAGTCCCGCACCGCGGCAAACAGAGCCCGCAGCCGGGGCAGCGCCTCCCTGCGGTCGGCTTCGGCCTCCTCCTCGCTGCAGGAGATAAGCTCCGTGATCTGCTCGAACAGCTTGGCAGCTTCGTCCGTGCGGGTGCGCACCGCCGCCTTGTGGTCGCCGGTCAGCCGCTTTTTCATGCCCTTGAAGCCGGGCATCTCCTCCATGCCCAGCACATAGGGCGTGAGCTTGTCATAAAGCGGTGTCCACTCCCCTGCCGCCGCCAGCCGCTCCACCTCGCCCAGCAGGGCAGCGGCGTTTTCCAGCCGGGAGAGCGGCTCTGCGAATTTATCGTTGACGCCTGCCGCGGCCTTGGCTTTGGAGGCTGCCGTCTTGCCTTTTTCCTCGGCCTGCGCCTGCGCAAGGGCAAAGTCCTCTCTGCAGTCGGCCAGCGCCGCCGTCAGCAGCTCCCGGGCCGCTCCGGCGCAGCGGGCCGCTTCGGCCAGCAGCAGGTCATGCCAGCAGGTGGAGCCAAAACCGTTCTCCTGCTGCCATGGAGCCAGATATTCGTCCATGCGGCGGTCGTAGTCCGGCAGTGCCCGCAGAAAATCGTACACATGCAGGATGGTATTGCCTGCGGCCTGATCGGTGCGGCCCTTGCCGTAAAGGTCTGCAAAGGCGCAGAAATCCGGGTCGCGGTAGGCATTTTCCAGCGTTTCGGCCAGCGCCGAAGCCCGCAGCACCTCCACGCTGCCGGGGTCTGCCGGGGCAAAGTCCGGCGGGATGTCCAGCGCCTGAAAGTGTTTGTGCAGCAGGTCCAGACAGAAAGCGTCGATGGTGCAGATGGGTGCCCGCTGCAGCAGCATCCGCTGGCGGCGCAGGGCCGTGTTGTGGGGCTGCTGCACGCTGAGCCGCAGCAACGCCTGCCCGATGCGGGCCCGCAGCTCTGCCGCCGCCGCATTGGTAAAGGTGACGATGAGCAGCCTGTCCGCATCCACCGGGTGCTCCGGGTCGGTGATGAGCCGCACAGCGCGTTCGGTCAGCACCGCTGTTTTCCCGCTGCCCGCCGCCGCGCTTACCAGCAGCGCACCGCCCCGGTCCTCGATGGCGGCCCGCTGGGCCGGGGTCCATTTGGGTTCGCTCATGCCTGCTCACCTTCCTTCTCGTTCTCGGTCTCTTCCGGCTCAAAGGGCTTGGCCGGAGCCTCCAGCGCACGCTCGCCGATGCCGGTCTCGTGGCAGCAGATAAAGCTGTAGTCGCACCAGACGCAGGGGTTCCTGCCTGCCCCGGCCACCAGCGGTTCTGCTTCGATGCGGCCGTTGTAGAGCTGGCTGCCCATCTGCGTTACAAGGTCATCCAGATGCAGCTGGATCCGGTTGAGCTTGGCGATATCCGCACGCTTATCCTTCTGGTTGGGGCTGGGCTTGCCGTCCCGGTAGCCAAAGGGCAGGTAACGGCCGGGCTCGGCGGGGGCCCAGGCATCGAAAAACCGGGTGCGGGT
>OBVI01000335.1_pt1 | contig 15480 bp, 13 predicted proteins | sample 1476021 | NCBI WGS metagenome assembly OBVI01 (sample SAMEA2579981, study PRJEB22360) | human gut metagenome
TGCACGATCAGTGGGCCCCGGGGGGGGGGAAGCCCTGCCGCGCCTACCTGCCCGGCAATGCCTGCCGCATGGATGACCGCCGGGTGCACATCTACTTTGAGAACGCCCTCAAGTACATCCGCCGCTGCGAGGAGGAGTACGACCTCATCATCGTGGACTCCTCTGATCCCTTCGGCCCCTCCGAGGGTCTGTTCACCCGCGAGTTCTACGGCAGCTGCTTCAACGCCCTGAAAGAGGATGGCATCATGGTCAACCAGCAGGGCAGCCCCTTCTACGCCGAGGACGCCAGCGCCATGCAGCGCAGCCACAAGCGCATTGCCAGCACCTTCCCCATCAGCCGGGTGTATCAGGCCCACATCCCCACCTTTGCCGCGGGCTACTGGCTGTTCGGCTTTGCAAGCAAGAAGTATCATCCCATCGATGATCTGGATGCGGCGGCATGGAAGGCCCTGAACATGCGCACCCGCTACTACACCACCAAGCTGCATGTGGGTGCATTTTACCTGCCGGCATTTCTGGAACAGATGCTGGAAGAAGTGGAATAATCGTTTCAAAATAAAGGAGATATCACAATGAGCAAAGTTCTGATCATCGGCTGCGGCGGCGTGGCCTCCGTTGCCATCCACAAGTGCTGTCAGGTGCCCGAGGTGTTCACCGAGATCTGCATCGCCAGCCGTACCAAGTCCAAGTGCGACAAGCTGGCTGCAGAGCTGGCTCCCAAGACCGCCACCAAGATCACCACCGCACAGGTGGACGCCGACAAGGTGGAAGAGGTCATTGCCCTCATCAAGGCATATCAGCCCGACCTCGTAATGAACATTGCCCTGCCCTATCAGGACCTGACCATCATGGACGCCTGCCTTGCCTGCGGCGTCAACTACATGGATACCGCCAACTACGAGCCGGAGAACACCGACGACCCCCAGTGGCGCGCCATCTACGAGAAGCGCTGCAAGGAAGCCGGTTTCTCTGCCTACTTTGATTACAGCTGGCAGTGGGCCTACGCCAAGAAGTTCGAGGAAGCCGGTCTGACCGCCCTGCTGGGCAGCGGCTTTGACCCGGGCGTGACCCAGGCCTACTGCGCCTACGCAAAGAAGCACGAGTTCGATACCATTGATACCATCGACATTCTGGACTGCAACGGCGGCGACCATGGCTATGCCTTTGCCACCAACTTCAACCCCGAGATCAACCTGCGCGAGGTGTCTGCTCCCGGCAGCTACTGGGAGAACGGCCACTGGGTGGAGATCCCGGCCATGAGCATCAAGCGGGAGTACAACTTCGATCAGGTGGGCGACAAGGATATGTACCTGCTGCACCACGAGGAGATCGAGTCCCTTGCCAAGAACATCCCGGAGGCAAAGCGCATCCGTTTCTTCATGACCTTCGGCCAGAGCTACCTCGACCACATGCGCTGTCTGGAGGATGTGGGCATGCTGTCCACCACCCCGGTCAACTTCAATGGTCAGGAGATCGTGCCCATCCAGTTCCTGAAAGCGCTCCTGCCGGACCCCGCCAGCCTCGGCCCCCGCACCAAGGGCAAGACCAACATCGGCTGCATCTTCACCGGCAAAAAGGACGGCAAGGACAAGACCTATTACATCTACAACGTCTGCGACCATCAGGAGTGCTACAAGGAGGTGGGCAGTCAGGCCATCAGCTACACCACCGGCGTGCCTGCCATGTGCGGCGCACTGATGCTGCTCACCGGCAAGTGGACCACCAAGGGCGTGCACACCGTGGAAGAGTTTGATCCGGACCCGTATCTGGACGCTCTGGACAAGTACGGCCTGCCCCGTTCCGAGAGCCACAGCCCGGCGCTGGTGGACTGATGCAGGTGCACGACAGCCGCCCGCCCTTTGCGGGCCTTGCAAACCTGACAGAGGAAGCACTGGCCTCTCTGCCCACGCCCTGCTATCTGCTGGACGAAGCACAGCTGCGCCGCAACGGCGAAATTCTGCTGGGGGTGCAGCAGCGCACCGGCTGCCGCATCCTGCTGGCGCAGAAAGCCTTTTCCAACTTTGATCTCTACCCGGTGCTGGCACCCTATCTGGCAGGCACCGAAGCCAGCGGCCTGTACGAGAGCCGCCTTGGCCGGGAGGAGCTGCCGGAGAAGGAGAACCATGTGTTCTGCGCGGCCTACCGGGCGGACGAGTTCGCGGAGCTGCTGCAGTACGCCGACCACATCGTGTTCAACTCGCCCAGCCAGCTGGCAAAGTTCGGCCCGGCGGCAAAGGCGGCAGGCAAAAGCGTGGGCCTGCGCATCAATCCACAGCGCTCCACGCAGGACGGCCATGAGATCTACGACCCCTGCGCCCCGGGCAGCCGCCTTGGCACCACCCGCGCCCAGTGGGACGCCGCCCTGCAGCAGCACCCGGAGCTGCCCGCCCTGCTGGACGGCCTGCACTTCCACACTCTGTGCGAGCAGAACGCAGATGCGCTGGCCGAGACGCTCCCGGCAGTGGAAGCCGCCTTCGGTGACCTTCTGCCCCGCATGAAATGGCTCAATTTCGGCGGCGGGCACCATATCACCCGCCCGGATTATGACCTGTCCCTGCTGGAAAAATGCATCACCGGGATGCAGGCAAAATACGGCGTTCAGGTGTATCTGGAGCCGGGCGAGGCATGGGCGCTGAACGCGGGCTATCTCGTCACCACGGTGCTGGACACTTTGCAAAACGGCGACACCGGCCTTGCCATTCTGGATCTGTCTGCCGCCTGCCACACGCCGGACGTCATCGAGATGCCCTACCGCCCGCCGCTGCTGGACGCGGGCGAACCGGGGGAGAAGCCCTGCACCGTCCGTCTGGGCGGGCCCACCTGCCTTGCGGGAGATGTGATCGGCGATTACAGCTTTGCCGCCCCCCTCACCGAGGGGCAGCGGCTCATCTTCGGCGATATGGCCATCTATTCCACCTGCAAGAACAACACCTTCAACGGGATGCCCCTGCCGGACATCTGGCAGCTGTGCGCGGATGGGACGCTCCGGCGTCTGGCGCACTTTGGCTACGGGGATTTCAAGTACCGTCTGGGGAGCCGGGGCGGCAGCGCCCAGCCCACAACATCCGTCCAAATTTAAGCGGGCTGTCTCTGCCATAAAAACAAGGTTCCGTCTCCGGCGTCTGGCAGGAAATGTCAGACGGCAAAGATTCTTTGCGAAGTCCGGTGCAACAATTACAATACCGCAACAAATAGCACCTGTTTTCGTGCCTTTTTCACGAAGAAGCCTTCCTGTTTTTGGGAAACTTCCCCATTGACAATTCCGACTCCAGTTGGATATAATCAAGGCAAGAGGAGCACCCCGAAAGGGGCGCGGCCTTCTGAACTGCGAAACATATCCACAAAATCATCAGACTGGAGGGATACCCTATGAAGAAGCTTTCCAAGATCGTTGCCCTGCTTTTGGCAGGTGCGCTGACCATGCTCCTGTTCACCGCCTGTGGCGGTGGCGGCGGCAGCCCAACCGAAGAGCAGAAAGTACTGGCCCAGATCAGTCGGGAGAAGGGCGTCCAGGTGACCAATGACGCAGAGCTCCGCGCAGTGGCTGAAAGGCATCTGAAAGAGCAGCTTAATGGCGCGTTCCAGCTCGGCAATCATAAGTTTGTCGGTGATGTCGATGTGGAAGGCGAGAAGGACGATTATCTGATCATCACCGTTACCGCAAAGTATACTTACAGCGATACGCTTCTGAGCAGTCTGCTGAAGGCCATTGAAAACTCCACAAAGGTCTCGAACAAGGTCAATGCCAATGTGAATCAGAAAGGCACTTGGTCGAATGTTGGTGTTGTGGTCATAACCGACAACGAGCAGAGCTATATTGGTCTTTCCATCCGTGTTAATAACCCCAACAAGTAAAAACTCCTCACCTTTTTCCCCCGGAGCGTGGCTGCAAGGCCGCCCTCCGGGGCTTTTGTTGTGTTTAGGGACAATTGCCAAAAAGAACTGCGGAATTTGGGCGATATGCCTGTTGACATGCGGGGGGGGGGTATGGCTAAAATAAATTCAGACGGGTAAAGCGATTTGGGGTCGCCCAAACCGTCAGAATTTGAAAGCAGGAGGAACATTACAATGAAAATGTTCAAACGTTTCGCAGCCGCCCTTCTGGCCGGCGTGATGGTACTGGCAATGCTGACCGCTTGCGGTGGCACCTCCAGCGCACCTGTGGCACATGTGACCCGTGATGAAGCACTGGAGAAGAGCGTTGCCGAGTGGACTGTGGAGTGGGGCAAGAGCAAAAATCTGGAGCTGACCGTTGATGATAGCTTGACGGCGATGAGCGATAAGTGCCTGCCTGCTATGGTCAAGATTTATGATGCTACGCTTGCTAAGGATCAGAATGCTTCCATTGCCGCACAGAATGAGCTGAAGAATGCTTTTGTTGCAGCAACGAATGGCAAAAAGGTTGCGCCGGTGGATGTGTTCATCCCGAACACGATGGAGTTCACCAAAGAGAATGTAATGAATGTCGTCCAGAACGGCATGGGCAACATTCAGACCATTTTGACGAAGGCTGGCGTTAACAACCCGACCAAGTTCGGTGTTACCGTTACCAAGCAGAAGGACTACACTCTGATTTTCTTCATGATCAGCGAATAAAGCGCACCTTCTCAAAACTTGCATACCCGCCCCGGAGAGCACCTGCCCTCCGGGGCTTTTTGTATCCAACAAACTGACGTATTGGCTCAAAAATGATTGGAAACGATAGGGAGTCTGTACATTGACGCGGGGGAGGGGAATGCTGTAAAATATACATAGGCCCTCCGGGCATTTGGGACGCGGAAAAAGCCTGTAATTCATTTTATTATGGAGAGACCTAATATGAAAAAGATGAAACGTCTTGTGGCCGTTCTTCTGGTCGGCATCATGGCGCTGGCAATGCTCACTGCTTGCGGCGTTACTCCCAGCGCACCTTCAATGCGCGATACTGCGCTGGAAAGGGATGTTGCCCAGTGGACTGTGGAACTGGGCAAGAACCAAAATCTGACACTGACCCTTGATTCGGAATTGACAGAGATCAGCAATAAGTGCCTGCCTACTGCTGTCAAGGCGGAGAATGCCAGGCTTGCTTTTCCTAAGGATCAGAACGCTTACAATGACGCAGTGAAAAAGCGGGAGACATTTTTTGCTGAAGCAAAGAAGGGCAAAACGGCTGCGCTGGTGCCCGTGACCTTTACGAGCGAAGAGGAAGTTACCAAGGATACTCTGGCCCATGCCTATGCCGTTTTGAGAATGGATGTTCAGAGTAACTTGGAACAGGCTGGCGTTATGAATCCGACCAAGTTCGGCGTTACCGTTACCAAGCAGAAGGAATACACTCTGGTTCTCTTCGTGGTCAGCGAATAAGCGTACCTTCTCAAAACTTGCATTTTGCCCCGAGGAGCACCCCGCTCCCCGGGGCTTTTTGTATCCAACAAACTGACGTATTGGCTCAAAAATGATTGGAAACGATAGGGAGTCTGCATATTGACACGGGTGTGTGTGTTGTAAAATAAACATAGGCCGTCCGAGCGTTTGGGACGCGGAAAAGGCCTGTAGTTTATTTTATTATGGAGGAATCTAACATGAAAAAGATGAAACGTCTTGTGGCTGTTCTTCTGGTCGGCATCATGGCACTGGCAATGCTCACCGCGTGCGGCGGTACCGGCAACGATGCAGCCACCGCGAAGTTTGAAGCCAAGGTCGAGCAGGCCTATATGGCAGAACTGAATAAAGTTCTTCGTGAGAAGTTCAAAAACGATGAGGAGTTCGAAAACAATGCCGACATTAAGAAGTTGGCTGTCGAGCATATTGGAAATATGGCCGGCAAAGAAACTCTGAACAAGGATGAACTTTGGACGAAAAAAGAAGATCCGACTGCAAAGACCCAGGATTGGGTAATGATTTGCTACGACTCCACCGAAAAAGGGTTTGTGAAGTCCTACTATGAGGCGGATAAGGCAGAAACGATCACGCTGGACGAGGCGACCATTACGAAATTTTTGACCCTTGCTCGGATAAAAGCGCATGCTGGTAATACAGCCAAGTTTACCGCGCTGGGCGTTGGCACAAAGACCATCGACGGCAAGACCTATGTTGCTATCGGCGTTAGAGTGGAAGGTTGATCTGCACAGTAATTGAATCACATCCCGCCCCGGAGAGCACCCGCCCTCCGGGGTTTTTTTGCGTGAACCCTCTCAGTCACGGCTTACGCCGTGCCAGATTCCCCCTTTTGTCGCTGCGCGACATTTTCCCCCGGCCGGGGGAAATCGTTCCTCGAAGGGGGAGCTTTTAAGCATCTGACGGTTTGCAGCAAATAACCTCCCCCTTTCGGGGGAGGTGGCATCGCGCAGCGATGACGGAGAGGGTTTGCTCCCTCCCCGAGGGAGCTGGCAAAGCCGTCAGGCTTTGACTGAGGGAGTTCGCTTTTTTGCGCCTTTTTGTGACAAACTCCGCCCGCTGTGGTACAATAAAAGGGTATCGAACCAAGACAGAAAGGACGTTTCCATGCAGCTGTTTGAACTGGTGTCCCCGCGCTTGTTCCGCCCGCTGGCGGGGCCGAACCGGGCGTTTTATGCTGAACTGCTGCTTCTGCTCTGGGAGGAATGCCGCCATACGGCGGACTACAGCATCTCCCGGGCAGAGGCGGTGAGCCGTGCCGAAGATTACTTTGCCGCGCTGGCAAAGCCCCTTGCGCTGGACGCGGACGGTGCGGGCGATGAGGACGAGCAGCCCACCCGCGACCCCCACACGCTGGCGGTGGGTTTTCTGCTGCGGCTGCGCCGCACCGGCTGGCTGGAAGAGACCCCCGGCAGCTATGAGGGCGAAGCGTCCCTTGCCTTTGTGCCGGAGGTGGCCCCGCTGCTGGAAGCGCTGGAAGAGATCCTGAACCCCCGCGTAGTCACCTACACCGGCAAGCTGTACAAGGCGTGGCAGCTGCTGGGCGGCATCGGGCAGGAAAAAAGCCCCTACGAGAATGTTCTGCGGGAGGTGGATTCCGACCTTGACGCGCTGAACCGCTCCCTCCGGGCGCTCAACGCCTCCATCGGCCACTACATCGACCGCCTTACCCGCAACCGCACCCCACAGGAGGTGCTGGAACTGTTCGACCAGTACGAGGAAAAGGTGGTGGCGGCGGCCTACCACCGCTTCAAGACCAGCGACAACCTGTTCAACTACCGCGCCTATCTGGAAGAGGAGCTGGACGACTGCGAGGAAAACCAGCTGCCCCGGCTGGCGCTGGACTACGCCCGGGTGGAGCGCTGCGCTCCAAACGAGGCTGCGCCCCGGGTAAAGGCCCTGCTGCAGAAGCAGCGGGACGCGCTGGAAGAGATGAGCCTGCTCATGCGCCAGATCGATGCCAGCCACATCCGCTACCGCAAGCGGGCCGTGCAGCGGGCACAATTCCTGCTGCTGAGCGACCGCTCGTCGCAGGGCAGCGTCACCGCCCTGCTGCGCCGCTACGCCGAGGACATCCGCACCCCGGAGCAGCTGTTTGAGCCGGACGACGGCCCGGTGGCAAAGCGGCTGCACCTGTACCCGGCGGCGGTGTTCGGGGAGAAATTCCTCTATCCGCCCGCCGCCCAGCGCACCGCTGAACCGCTGGCCCCCGTGCGCACCGAAGCCTTTGACCCGGAACAGCTGCGCAGAGAACAGCAGCTGCTGCTGGACTACGCCCGCCTTGCCGTCACCGAGGAGAACGTGGCCCTGCTGGCCCGGCAGGCCCTTGCCGCCCGCCCGCAGGTGAACGCGTCGGCGCTGGCAGAGGAATACCCGGGCGATTTTGCCCGCATCATCGGCCTGCACACCTACTCGCAGTCGCCGCACCGGGACTACGACATTCAGCTCACCGGCAATTGGGTGGAGCGCGGCGGCTTCCGCTTTGAGGATTTTATCCTCACCCGCCGCAGGGAGGAAGAAAATGGCAACCATTAACATGCTGGAAGAAACCGCAAACTACCTGCTGAACCACTGCTTTCTGCTGGGCAGCGTGGAGGATCAGCGGGCAAAATATCTCTACGTGCAGGACCATCTGGATGAAGTCCGTGCCGTGTTCGCGCCGCTGGGCTACTCGGTGCTGCTGTATCCGGCACCCCTGCAGGCGGCGGCGCTGGTCAACGGCCACGAGGGCAGTCAGGCCCGGCTGCTGAAATACGAAAGCATCCTGCTGCTGGTGCTGCGGCTTTTGTACCTGCAAAAGCGCGAGAGCCTTGCCGTCAATGCAGACGAAGTGCTGGTGACGGTGGAAGAGGTGCAGACCGAGCTGCAGAAGATGAACCTGCCCCGCCGTCTGGACCAGAAAACGCTGGAAAACCTGATGCGCACCCTGCGCCGGTACAATCTGGCGCGGCCTGTGGGGCGCCTGACCGGGCTGGACAGCCGCATTGAAGTATTTCCCACTGTGCTGCTGGCCCTGCCGGACGCCGACCTTGCGGATGCCGCCGCCGAGAGCGGGCGCACCCGCACAGAGCTTGGCTTATACGAACGTGCAGACGAAGCAGGGGAGGGTGAAGAATGATCGAACTCAAGCGGCTGAAACTCATCAACTGGCACAACTTTGAAAACGTCACCTTTGACTGCGCCCGCTTGACCTATATGATCGGCGTCAACGCCGTGGGCAAGACCACCATTCTGGACGCCATCCGCTACTGCCTGACCACCAACCGCAATTTCAATGCGCTGGGCAATAAAAAGAGCGGACGCACCCTGCAGGGCTCTGTCCACGCCAAGCAGCGCGGCGAGAACGCCTACCGCCGCCCGGGACATACCGTGGCCTATATCGGGGCCGAGTTCTGGGACAGCGTCAAGCGCACCCCCTTTGTCATCGCGGTGCGGGTGGAGTCCGAAGGCCCCATGCAGGAGCTGCACCCCGGCGACCAGACCTGGTACCTCTCCGAGGACGGCATCACGCTGGAACAGCTGCCCTTTATCGACCCGCGCACCGGCGCACCCAGCGCCAAGGAGGACTTCAAGCCCGAAACAGGCCGTCTTTCCTACACCCGCAGCCCCAGCGAAGCGCGGGACCGCATCTGCCGTGCGCTGGGCATCGGGCGGGCGTCCAGCCCGCTGGGCAAAAAGTTCAACGAGGTGTTCCAGATGGGCACCAGCATGGACGAGATCCCCAACTTCCGGGAGTTTTTGTACCAGTACATCCTGCCCCAGCCGGAGCTGGATCTGGACGCGTTGCAGGGCGATCGGCTGGAACTGGAAAATCTGCACGCCGTGCTGGCCGAGGCCCAGACCCGCGCCAACGCGCTGGAAGAGATCGTGAACTTTGGCCGCGAAGCTGCCGAAAAGCAGACCCAGACCCTTGTGAACCGGGGCGCGGCGCTGCTGGCCCGCGCCGCTGCCGACAGCGGGGAACAGACGGTCTGGCAGGAGCATCTGGATGCGGGACGCCGCCAGCTGGAACAGCTGAACGCCCGCTATGCGGACGCCAAAAATGCCGAAGCGGAAGCCCGCCGGGCCTATCTTTCTGCCCACGGTGCCGCCAGCGCCAGCGGCGAGGGCCGGGCACTGGACGCCCTGACCGAGGAGCTTTCCCGCCGCAAAACGGCGCTGGACGCCGCCGCCCGCAAAGCCGAAAAGGCAGAGAGCGCCCTTGCCCGCGCCCAGAGCCTGCTGGCAGTGCTGCGCCGCAGCGGCTTTGCATCCGGCATCCGGGCCGAAACGCTCACCGCCGAGGAGCTGCCGCAGCTGACGGCGTGGCTCTCCGCGCAGGAAAAGCCGCTGGAAGAAGCCTATTTTGCCGCCCGCCAGAACACCACCGCCCTGCACCGGGAGCAGACCGGCAAGCGTGCGGAGCTGGACGCCGTGTCCGGCGGCAAGTGGGTCTACCCCCACGACGATGCCGCCACCCGGGTGCGGGACGCCGTGAATGCCGAGCTCAAGAGCCGGGGCATGCAGCCGGACGCGAAAATTTTCTGCGAGCTGCTGAACGTGGAGGATGAGAGCTGGCAGGACTGCGTGGAGGCCTGCCTTGGGGACCGCCGCTTTGATATCCTTGTGCCGCCCGCCCACTACGAAGCCGCCAAGAGCGCCTTTGTGGCCCTGAAGGACAAAGTCGGGCCTATCAGCCTGCTGGACACCCCGGGCATCCGCAAGGCCAACCGCCGCGCCGATAAATACGGCCCGGACAGCCTTGCCGCGCAGGTGAGCAGCGAAAACCCGCTGGCTGCACAGTATGCCCAGACCATTCTGGGCCGCATCGTTTGCTGCGACACCCCCGATACGCTGGAACAGCATCCGGACAGCGCCACCCGCGACCTTCTGCGCCACCACCCCTTCCGGCTGGAACGGCTGCGCACTCCCCAGCGGGACATCGGTCTGGACGCCCGCCGCGCCCGCGCCGGTGTGCTGGCTGCAGAGCTGGAAGCTCTGGGAGAAAGCGCCCGTGCTGCCGCCCAGACAGAACAGAACCTGAAAGCCGCCTATAACCAGTACCAGACCCTGCTGCGGGGCACGGCGCTGGAGGAGCTGGCTGCTTTGTGGGACGCCCGTGCCGCCCTGACTGCTGCACAGAATGCTGTGACCGAACAGGAAGCAAAGCTCACCGAGTGCCGCGAGAACCCGCTGCTGCAGCAGCTTTACAAGGAGGAAGAAGCCCGCGAAGCCGCGTGGGAGACTGCCCGCGCCGCCGTGGAGCAGGCGGGCGGCGACATCCGCGTGTGCGAAAAGCAGATCGCCTCCTGCGAAGCGGAGCAGAAAAAGGCAGGGGAAACGGCACAGCAGAGCGCCGATGCTGCCCGGAGCTTCTTTGCGGCGCACCCGCTGGTGGAGCCGCTGGCCCGCACCCGGATGCTGGCGCTGGCCCCGGCGGATAAGCCCCGCGCCGCCGCACAGGCTGCGGAAAAGGCGCAGGCCAAGCTGGACGATGTGCTGGCCGTCTATCTGACCGGCACGCTGGAACCGGCCCAGAAGGCCTACAACGAGCACTATGTGTGCGATTATCCGCTGGGCCTTGCAGGGCTGGACCAGTACCGCGCCCAGCACGAGAGCCTTGTGCGCATCGATCTGGAACGCTATGCCGCCCGTCTGGAACAGGCCCAGCGGGACTGCAAGGACCGCTTCCGCAAGGATATCCTGTTCCGCATGAAGGACGATATCTTCAACGCACGGCGGCAGTTCCGGGAGCTGAACAAGGTCATGGAACAGCTGACCTACGGCGAGGAGGTCTACCGCTTTGAGCTGGAGCCCAGCCGCGACCCGCAGCTGGCGGCCTTCTATCAGGTCATCGTGGACAAGGGCAACCAGCAGATGACCGAGGGCGACTCGCTGGACAACCTTGCCGCCACCGCCGACCCGGCCTATGAGCGGCAGGTGGACGAGCTGATGGAAAAGATCATGGCGGACGTGGACGAGAACACCCGCGCCCGGCAGGAGGGCCGCACCGGCGGCGTGACCCTCTCGGACTATGTGGATTACCGCACCTATCTGGATTACGATATCAAGGTGACCAACCGCGTCACCGGCCAGCAGGCATACCTGTCCCGGGTCAGCCGCGATTCCTCCGGCGGCGAGAACCAGGCCCCCTTCTATGTGGCCATCTGCGCCAGCCTGCTGCAAATCTATGAGAAGAGCGAGAACAGCATCCGCCTTGTGCTGTTGGACGAAGCCTTCAGCAAGATGACCAGCGACCGCATCCGCCCCATGATGGAGCTGTTCCGCCGCCTGCAGCTGCAGGTGCTGCTCATCTCCACCGTGGAAAAGAGCACCGCCATCCAGCCCTACTGCGACATCACCTATTCCATCGTCCGCCACGGCGACGCCAACGCCATCGCGCCGTTTGTACGGCTGACAAAATAAAATAGCAAGAAAATGCACCTCGATGATTTGGAGATCGGGGTGCATTTTTTGCTGATAAATATCTTAATAATTATTTTACGGGAAAAGAATTGGCAACATCACTGACGCCGGTAATATAGTTCATATCAACGTTGTAGAATTTGGCAAGTTCAATCAGACATTCTACGGGAATCCGCACTTTACCTTTTTCGTAGTCGGAATAGGTGGTTTGCGCAACATGGATCGCATTGGCTACCTGAGTCTGGTTCAAATCGTGATCATCACGAAGAGCGCGGATACGGGTCGTATACAGCATGGTGATTGCCCCCTTTGTAAAAAAGTCTACAAAGTATTGGGCAACATCTTGATTTTTAACGGAAATACCGTTAATATAGATGCATAAGGACCGCATGAATAAAATTTTGTGCGGAAAAATCAAGTTGGAGGAAGAATTATGCGTAGAACAAAAATCGGTTTATTTCTTGTGATGTGTGTGGCAGTGCTGTCAATGCTTACTGCATGCGGCGGCGGTTCTATGAGCAATGTTGACCCGGCACAGGCAGAAAAAGCGGTTCTCTCCACCGTGAACAAAGCACTTGGAACAGAGTTTGCAAATGAGGAAAGCCTGCGGAATAAGGCAAATGTTGTTTGGGAAAAGGTCGATCAAACTGGAAGAATCAGTTTGAATTATACGATGTTTGCCCCGGAAGAAGGCGCGAACGGTGAGAAGTGGATGATCCGGCCGATGATCGACAGTGATAGCTTTGATTCGGACGCGATGTTCCGGATGGTTGCGATCACGGCGGAACAACTGAAAAATTTTGAGAATCCTTCGGCAGAATTGCTTGCACAGGTGAAACGGGATGTGGAGGTAACTGCACCCGGCTATAAATTGAGCGCAGTCTGCGTGACGGCAAAAAATATTGGGGGCAGTGTATATATCGTCTATGTGACGGAAATGGTACAAAAGTAAACAATATAGGATGCGGCGGGCAGATGTCCGCTGCTCAACAAAAGAACACCCGCTGCGGATGCAGCGGGTGTTCTCTTTTTGTCATGCTTTACCGTAAAGGCAGCACATCTTCGTCTTCGTTGATCTCTTCCATCATCCCGTCCGCAAAGTACCAGCCTTTGCCGTACAGCGCCTCGCTGCCGTCGGCGCACAGGATATACGAGCCGTCCGGCAAAGCGAGAAAATGCCGCTTTTTGCTGTCGGCAAGGGCGATATCCTCCATCTTCTGTCCGTCCAGCACATGATCCCGGATGAACTGGTAGTGGGGCAGGATGCGGGTCTCGGTCAGGCCAAGGCCGTTCATCCAGCGGGAGTAATGGGGGTCGGCGGCTTCGCCCGGTTCCTCGGGTGCGGCGTACACGATGTGGGCGGCGTTCATGCTGCCGGCACTCACGCCCATCACGATGCCGTGGTAGCCGTGGAAAAGCCCCGGCAGGCCCAGCTGAGCAAAAAAGTGGTTCTGGGTGGGCACATGCCCGCCGCACAGCATCACAAAGCCGCTCTGGGACAGAAGAGAACCGATCTCCTCGGCGTTGCGGGCGTCGCAGGGAATGAGCGCCGTCAGGGGCAGGTGGGCATTCGCAAAGCTCTGGGCAAACACCCGGCACATCTCGTCGTTCTGCTCGTAGGCGTGGGGGTCTGCCGCAATGGCAAGGCCCAGCACGGCGTGGTCCGGCCAGACGGCCCGCAGGTTTGCCACAAAGTGATTGCGGGTGTCCAGCACCGGAATATCCGGCCCCGGCTCAAAGGGGCAGCCGCTGGGGCTGCTGGTCAAAAATAATGTCATAATGATCCCTCGTAAAACAGTGAATAAAAAGCTGTGTCCATTCTAACACGATTTGCCCTGCAGCGGCAGAGCCAGAATCACCAAAAAAATCCCCTGCTTTTCGCCGTTTCGCAGAAAGCAGGGGATCTTATCAGGCCTTTCGGTAATGGAACACCTTGTCCTTGGTGAGGAGCATGGCGGCGCTCACGGCCAGAGCCGCCAGCTCGGCGGCGGTGACGGCCAGCCAGATGCCGTCGATGCCCAGCAGCATCGGCAGCAGGAGAATGGCGATCACCTGAAACGCCAGCGTGCGCAAAAAGGAGATCAGTGCGCTGGTCACGCCATCGCCCAGCGCCGTGAAGAAGGAGGACGCGTACACGTTGAAGCCCATGATGAGAAAGCTCAGCGCATACAGCCGGAAGGCCCGGCTGGTCAGAGCCAGAAGTTCGGCATCGTAGCCCACGAAAACGCGCGCTACACAGGGGATGATGAACATGGAAGCCAGCGTCAGGGTCACAGCCACCACGGCGATGAGCCGCAGGCTCTTGCGGTAGAGGTTGTGCACCTCGGCGTGGTTGCGGGCACCGTAGTGGAAGCTGACGATGGGCGCACTGCCCACGGCATAGCCCACGAACACCGCCACGAACAGGAAGGCCGCGTACATGATGACGCCGTAGGCGGCCACGCCGTTCTCACCGGCCAGACGCAGCAGCTGGTAGTTGTACAGGATATTGACCAGCGACATGGAAAGGTTGGTCATCAGCTCGGAAGAGCCGTTGATGCAGGCGTCCCGCAGCACGCCGCCATAAACTTTCGTCTGGCACAGGTGCAGGCGGCTGGTGTTGCTGCGGTCGATGAAGTAGAACACCGGCAGCACGCCGCCCACCAGCTGGCTGATAAAGGTGGCAATGGCAGCGCCCTCCACACCCCAGCCCCAGACGCCCACCATCAGCACATCCAGCACCATGTTGGTGCAGCCTGCGCCCACGGTGAACCAGAAGCCGAGGTGCGGCTTTTCGGCGGTGACAAAAAAGCTCTGGAACATATTCTGCAGCGCAAAGGTGGGCAGGGACACCATCAGGATGCGTCCATAGCGCACCGCATAGTCCAAAAGCTCTCCCTTTGCGCCCAGCAGCACGGCAATGGGCCGCAGGAACACAATGCCCAGCACCGCCAGCACACTGACCGAGACCAGAGCCGCCAGCAGGAACAGGGTGAAATAGCGGTCGGCTTTTTTCTGGTCACCCTCGCCCAGCGTGATGCCCACGATGGCGCTGCCGCCGGTGCCCAGCATAAAGCCGATGGTGCCCAGCAGCATGGGCAGCGGCATGATGAGGTTGACCGCCGCAAAGGCCGTCTTGCCCACAAAGTTGGAGACACACAGGCCGTCCACGATGCCGTAGATGGAGGTGAACAGCATGGTGCCGATGCAGGGCAGTACGAACCGCAAAAGGCGGGAATAGGTAAAGTGATCGGAAAGCTGGATCCGCTGCTTGGACATGGCGTCCTCCTTTCTGCACAAGGTGCAAAAACGGGCCGGATAAATGTCCGCGAGTGCACGCCCTGCCTCGATCTGCTTCGTCACTACGGCAACGAAACCTCCGGCGGGGCGCTGTCTGCACGGCATCTTATCCGGCCCGTTTCAAATTACGTTGAAAACGGTCCTCCGATGAACCAAAAAAGAGCATATCAGAATTTATTTTTGTTGTCAAGGCAGAAAAATCAAAAAAATCGGCATTCGGGGCCAAAATTCATAAACTGTCTCTTCCCAACGTTTATCAAACCTGTTAGAATGATAAAAGTTTTTTTATGGATCCGGAAAGGAGAACTCCTGTTTTGATGAAACGTTTTTATACCGCCATCGTGCGCCGCCGCAGGCTGGTGCTGGCGGTGTTTGCACTGGCGGGGGTGGTGGGGGCGGGGGGGCCAACCTGGTGGTGTC
>OBVI01000345.1_pt1 | contig 14319 bp, 10 predicted proteins | sample 1476021 | NCBI WGS metagenome assembly OBVI01 (sample SAMEA2579981, study PRJEB22360) | human gut metagenome
CTTCTTTTCCGCCCAAAGCAGGTCATTATGATCGCCGGGGGCGGCCCGCGCAAGCCGGTGGTCATGTGCTCCAACAAGGACAAGGGTCCTGTGGCCATGAAGGCCTGCACCACCTCCTGCATTGCCTGCGGTATGTGCGAGCGCACCTGTAAGTTTGACGCTATCCACGTGGTGGACGGCGTGGCCCGCATTGACTACGACAAGTGCAAGGGCTGCGGCATGTGTGCCCAGAAGTGCCCCAAGCACATCATCCTCTTCCCGCTGAAGGATGACCCCAATCCCCCGAAGCCGGTGGTGAAGCCCGCCGCTCCCGCTGCTGCCCCCGCAGCAAAGCCGGAAGCCAAGGCTGAGGCAAAGCCCGAGACCAAGGCAGAGTAAACTGTAAAAACCAAAGCCCGCCGTGCAGCGATGCCCGGCGGGCTTTTTGCATAGAAAATGATTGGGAATGCCCTCCGCGTTGCTCTGAACCACTTTTTCACGGGAGAGGCTGTAAAGGCAAATAGCAACGCACTCCGCAGCGCCGCGCTTCCGAAGGAAGCGGCGCTGCAAATGCAGTTTACCATTGCGACTCTTCTCGTGAAAATGGTAGAACGGAACGCCCGCAGGCGTTCCGTTCTACCGAAATCCAGAGTAATATTTCCTTGAATTATGCCCAGAGCGCAAGCGGAGGGCATTTTAAATCGTCCGAACCCGGCGGGCTTTTTGCGACTTTTTGTAAGAAAATCCGGTTGCAATGAGGCGGAATTATGGTTAAATAGAAGGAGGATATTTTCACAGAAAGAGGACGATTATGGAACAACAGTCTGCACGCCTGCGGAATACAGGCTTTCTTACCTTCTTCTTCAGCGGCATCTGCGCCATCAGCGCGGGTGTGGTGGTCAGCCTGCTGCAGGAGCGCTACGGCTTTGCCTACGGCGTGACCGGCACCCTGCTCTCGCTCATGAGCATCGGCAACCTGATCGCCGGGTTTCTGGTGGGCGTGCTGCCCGGTGCGCTGGGCATGAAACGCAGCGTGCTGCTGCTGACCATCGGCTACGCGGTGGGCTACAGCCTGATGGGCCTGACGGGTGCCATGGCGGTGCTGGCGCTGGCGTTTTTTCTGGTGGGCATCGCCAAGGGCAGCGTCATGAACACCTGCACCATTCTGGTCAGCGATAACTCGGCCAACCGCACCCGGGGCATGAACCTGATGCACAGCTGCTACGCCTGCGGTGCGCTGCTGTGCCCCTTCCTCATTGCAGCGGCGGCAAGGGTGAGCACCGCACTGGCAGTGTTCCTGCTGGCAGTGCTGGGCCTGATGCTCTGGCTGGTGTATGGATTTACTCCGCTGGGCGGCGGGAGTCAGAAAACAGCCCGGACGAAAGAGGTCATCGACTGGAGCTTTCTGCACGCGCCGCGCTTCTGGCTGCTGACCGGCCTTCTGTTCTGCCAGAACGCGGCGGAGCAGAGCGTTACCGGCTGGATGGTGACCTATTTTAAGGGCAGCGGCATCATCGCCGGTTCGCTGGCGGCCTACACCGTCACGGTGATGTGGGGTGCCACATTGGTGGCACGCCTGCTCATTGCGTTCGTGTTCCCGTTCAAGAACCCGCGCAAGGCCATGGTGGGTATGAGCGTGCTGTGCACCTTCTTCTATGTGCTGCTGGTGCGGGCTGACACGCAGGGCATGGCCATTGTGCTGCTGTTTGCATTTGCATTCTCGATGGCGGGCCTGAACCCCACTGCAGTCGCCAGCGCAGGCCGTATGACCAGCGTTACCAGCATGGGCATCATGCTGCCGGCGGCGTCCAGCGGTGCCATCCTCATGCCGTGGATCATCGGCATCGTGGCCGAAAAAGCGGGCCTTGCCGCCGGTATGGCATCCAACATCGTGCCCTGTGTGGGGCTGATTATTTTCACCCTGCTGGTAGCTAGATTGCCGGAGGAATAAACCCTCTCAGGCGCTATCGCGCCAGCTCCCCCGAAGGGGGGAGCTTTATGCGCTAAAACCGTTTGGTATTCTCTTTTCAGTAAAGAAAATAACCGTTGGAAAGTAGAAAAAGCTCCCCTCTCGGGGGAGCTGGCATTGCGCAGCAATGACTGAGAGGGTTATCTCTCAATGCCACGTGCTTTCGCGCTGAACTCGCACCCGCAGTAATCCTGCCGGTACAGGCCGTATTCCTCCGAAAGCTGCAGGCTGCGCAGGTAGCCGTTGTGCTTTTTGAAGTCTGAGGGCAGATGCTTGACCCCGAATTCTGCCTCCAGCTCCTGCCCGATGGCGTTGATACGCTTGGCGTCCTTGTGGGGGCTGATGGACAGCGTGGTGGTGAACCAGTCAAAGCCGTTTTCACTGGCGTACTGCGCCGCCCGGCGCATCCGCAGCCGGTAGCATACCGTGCACCGACTGCCCCGCTCCGGCTCGTTTTCAAGGCCGGTGACGGCGGAGTAGAACTCCTGCGGGTCGTAGTGGTCCTCCACCACGGTCACACCCAGAGGATGGGCTGCCGCCACGAACTTCTTCAGTTCCTCGCCGCGGCGGTGGTATTCTTCCGCAGGCCAGGTGTTGGGGTTATAGTAAAGCACCGTGATCTCAAAATACTGGCACAGCTGTTCCAGCACGGCGCTGGAACAGGGCCCGCAGCAGGCGTGCAGCAGCAGGCGCGGACGGGTGCCGCCCAGCTCCTTGAGCACGGCATCCATCTGCTGTGCAAAATTCAATTGAGTTGCCATTTTTATCATCCTTTGCTATACTGATTGAGAAAATTCCTTAAAAAGCTCGCCCCTTCGGGAGAGCTGGCATTGCATAGCAATGACTGAGAGGGTTTATTTTCTTATTATAACATATTTCGCTTGAAAATACAGGAGGCCCCATGACACAGGAAAAGATCGCCCGCATCAACGAGCTGGCAAAAAAGAGCAAGACCACCGGCCTGACCGAGACCGAAAAGGCAGAGCAGCAGGCCCTGCGCCGCGAGTACATCGATGATATGAAGGCCAGCCTGCGCGCACAGCTGGCCAACACCTCCATTCAGGAGCCGGACGGCACTATCCACAAGGTGATCCGCCGCGCCGACCATGAGAAGCCCCGTAGCTGAACGCACAATTTTACGCGCACTTTTTTGGAGGAAAACGCAGCTCAAAGCTGCGCTTTCCTCTTTTTTTGCGCGGAAAACTGTGCTATACTATACTAGCATTGGTGCGTGCATGATGCGCCGGTGCGCTTTCCCAAGGTGGCGTATCCCGGGCAAGGTGCACGGAAAAGGCTGTCTTTTGAAAAAATGATAAAGAGGTCATTTATTATGCTTACTGCAATTACGGGTATCAACTGGGGCGATGAAGGCAAGGGCCGCATGGTCGACCTCATCAGCCAGGAGTATGACATCGTTGCACGCTATCAGGGCGGCAACAACGCCGGTCACACGGTGAAGAACGAGCGCGGCAAGTTCGTGCTGAACCTGCTGCCCTCCGGCATCCTGCGCCCCAATGTCGTCTGCGTCATGGGCAACGGCATGGTCATCGACCCGCATCATCTGGACGGCGAGATCAACAAGCTGCGGGAGCAGGGCGTTGAGATCAGCCCGGCAAACCTGAAGATCTCCGACCGTGCAACCATCACCATGCCCTACCATGTGGAGCAGGATGGTCTGGAAGAAGCCCGTCTGTCCAAGACCGGCGCACAGTTCGGCTCCACCAAGCGCGGCATCGCCTACGCTTACGGTGATAAGTACATGAAGAAGACCCTGCGCATGGGCGACCTGCTGCATCTGGATGACGCGGTGAAGAAGCGTCTGGTCACCATGGTGGACTCCAAGAATCTGGTGATGGAGGGCAGCTACAACGCAGCTCCCATCAGCGTGGATGAGATGTGGGCATGGCTCGAAAAGTATGCCGCCATCTTCAAGGACTACATCTGCGATGTGGGCCAGTATCTGGCCGATGCCGATGCCGAGGGCAAGAAGGTGCTGTTTGAGGCACAGCTGGGCGCTCTGCGCGACATCGATTTCGGCATCTACCCCTATACCACCTCTTCCAACGTCATCGGTGCCTACGCTCCCATCGGCGCAGGCATCCCGGGCCACAAGCTGCACAACTCCATCGGTGTCATGAAGGCTTACTCCTCCTGCGTGGGCGACGGCCCCTTCACTGCCGAGCTGGCAATGACCGAAGAGGAAAAGCACGACCTGCGTGAGGCTGGCCACGAGTACGGCGCAGCCACCGGCCGTCCCCGCCGCGTGGGCCCCATCGATCTGGTGGCAAGCCGCTACGGCGTGTTCTGCCAGGGCTGCGATGAAGTTGCTCTGACCCTGCTGGACGTGCTGGACTACATGGAAAAGATCCCCATGGTCACCGCTTATAAGCTGACCGACGGCAGCACCACCACCCGCTTCCCCATGGGTGAAGCTCTGGATACCGCACAGCCCGTGGTGGAGTACCTGCCCGGCTGGCACTGCGATATCACCGCGGCCCGCAAGTGGGAAGACCTGCCCAAGGAAGCACAGGACTACGTGGAATATCTGGAAAAGGCCGTTGGCTGCAAGATCGCCTATATCTCGGTGGGTGCCGAGCGTGAGGCTTACATCCATCGCGTCTGATGTTCCCGGCAGCCCCGAATGTTGCAGAAAAGGAAGCGTCACAGATGTTTGATATCATTACCGACAGCGCATGCGACCTGACGCCGGATACGGCCCGGCAGCTTGGTGTTGAGGTCGTGCCCTTCTACGTCTCGCTGGACGGCGAGCACTACCGCAAGGAGGGCACCGAGATCGCCGTGCGGGATTTTTACCAGTTCATGGTGGACAACCCCTCGGCCTACCCCAAGACCAGCCTTGCCTCCATCGAGGATTTTGAACAGACCTTCCGTGCCCATGCTGAGGCGGGCCGGGCTGTGCTGTGTCTGGTGTTTACCAGCAAGATGAGCGGCTGCGTGGGCAGCGCCCGCAATGCCCGGGATCTGGTGCTGGAAGATTTCCCCGATGCCCGCATTGAGGTCATTGACAGCGCGGCAGCTACCGTTACCGAGTCCACCATGGTGGAAAACGCCGTGGCCATGCGGGACGCAGGCTGCTCGCTGGACGAGACCGTGACATGGCTGGAAGCAGAGAAGGCCACCAACCAGATCTTCTTCACGGTAGGCAATCTGGACTATCTCATCAAGGGCGGCCGCATCGGCAAGGTGACGGGCCGTGCAGCCAACATGCTGGGCATCAAGCCGATGATCCTGTTCAAGGATGGCGAGATCTTCTCCGGCGGCGTGGCCCGCGGACGCCAGAAGAGCTTTGAAAAAGCGCTGGAACAGCTGATGAACTATCTGGATGCCCACGGCGGCACCCCGGACGACTACCGCATCACCGTAGGCTACGGCTACGACGAAGAGGAAGGCAAGCGCCTGTGGATGCAGACCCGCGCGGCCCTGCGTGCAAAGTACCCCGGCGCTCAGTGCGAAGTGGGCCTGTTGCAGATCGGCTGCACCATTGCCGTGCACACCGGCCCCTATGCGCTGGGCATGGGCGTGATGCGCCGCTGGAAAAAGCAGGGCTGAACGTAAAGCCTTGACAAATTTATAAAAAGTAACTATACTACAAATAGAAAAGGCACTGCGACAAGCGGTCAGCCCTTTTGGGTTATAGTTCTAAAACGAACCGTCACCGGCCAGGGTGGCGGTTCATCTTTTACCTTTAGAAATCCGAAGCGTGAACGTAAGCCCAAGCAGATGGAATGTAAAAGTAATAGGCATGACTCTCACCTCCTTTCGGAAGCGAGGGCTGAACCGCCTGCCGTTGTATGCAGTGCCTTGCTGCTTACAGAAGCAGCAAGTATAGAGTATCATATCATTCGACAAATTGCAAGGATGCACTGCACGGCTGAAAAGCTGTGTGGTGCTTTTTTGTTGAAAAAATTATGATTTGCAAACTTTTTATGAACCCTATTGACAAAGTGGGGAAACAGGAGTATATTTTTAGCAGTCGAACTGATAGAGTGCTAAAACAAGTAAAATCAGTTCGGCAGGAGGTGCTTGAAATCGTGAAACAACTGAAGAATAGCCGCTGCTTCCCGTTCGGCAGCATCTCTGCGCCGGGATTTTAGCAAACGGCTATCATGTCCGCTAAAATAAACCTTCCGGTATGAATGGAGGCTTGACTTTATGAATACCAATCAATATACACAGAAAACGCTGGAGGCTCTGCAGGCAGCGCAGCAGCTGGCTGTGGAGTATCAGCATAACCAGCTGGAACCCGAACATCTGCTGCACGCACTGGCTTCGCAGGAGCAGGGCCTGATCCCGCAGCTGCTGCAAAAGATGAACGTGGACCCCGGCAGCTTTTCCGCCGCCGTGGCCGAAAAGCTTTCGGCTCTGCCCCGGGTGTCCGGCTCCGGCCGTGACCCCGACAAGGTCTATATCTCGCAGGCCACCGATAAGGTGCTCAGCGCCGCAGCCCGCGAGGCAAAGGCCATGAAGGATGACTATGTCAGCGTAGAGCATGTGTTTCTGGGCCTGCTGAATGAGCAGGATCAGAACACGGCAGAGCTGTTCCGTGCCTTTGGCATCACCAAGGATAAGTTCCTGCAGCAGCTCACAGCAGTGCGCGGCAACCAGCGCGTCACCAATGACAACCCGGAGGATACCTACAATGCCCTGCAGAAATACGGTCAGGATCTGGTAGACCTTGCCCGCAAGCAGAAGCTGGACCCCGTCATTGGCCGCGATCAGGAAATCCGCAACGTGATCCGCATCCTGTCCCGTAAGACCAAGAACAACCCCTGCCTGATCGGTGAGCCCGGCGTTGGCAAGACCGCCATTGCAGAGGGTCTTGCACAGCGTATCGTGCGCGGCGATGTGCCCGAAAACCTGAAGGACCGCATCGTGTTCAGTCTGGACATGGGCGCTCTGGTGGCCGGTGCAAAGTACCGCGGCGAGTTCGAGGAACGCCTGAAGAGCGTGCTGAACGAGGTGAAGAAGAGCGAGGGCAAGATTATCCTCTTCATCGATGAGCTGCACACCATCGTGGGTGCCGGCAAGACCGATGGCGCCATGGACGCGGGCAACCTGCTCAAGCCCATGCTGGCCCGGGGCGAGCTGCACTGCATCGGTGCCACCACGCTGGACGAGTATCGCCAGTATATCGAGAAAGACCCCGCTCTGGAGCGCCGCTTCCAGCCGGTACAGGTGGATGAACCCACCGTGGAGGATACCATCTCCATCCTGCGCGGCCTGAAGGAACGGTACGAGGTGTTCCACGGCGTGAAGATCAACGACAGCGCCCTGATCGCCGCTGCCACCCTGTCCGACCGCTATATCACGGATCGTTTCCTGCCGGATAAGGCCATCGACCTTGTGGATGAAGCCTGCGCCATGATCAAGACCGAGATGGACAGCATGCCCAGCGAGATGGACGATCTGGCCCACCGCATCACCCAGCTGCAGATCGAGCAGGTGAGCCTGAAAAAGGAGACCGATGCCCTGAGCCAGAGCCGCCTGAAGGATCTGGAAAAGGAGCTGGCCGAACTGCAGGACAAGTTCCGCAGCATGAAGGCAAAGTGGGAGAACGAGAAGAACGCCATCGGCAAGGTGCAATCCCTGCGTGAGCAGATCGAGCAGACCAACGCCGACATTGAAAAGGCTCAGCGTGAATACGACCTGAACAAGGCTGCCGAGCTGAAATATGGCAAGCTGCCTCAGCTGCAGAAACAGCTGGAAGAGGAAGAGAAGATCGCCGCCGCCAAGAAAGAGGACAGCCTGCTGCGTGACCGTGTGACCGACGAGGAGATCGCCCGCATCGTGGCCCGCTGGACCGGCATCCCGGTGGAGAAACTGGTGGAGGGTGAGCGCGAGAAGCTGCTGCATCTGGACGATGTGCTGCATCAGCGGGTCATCGGTCAGGACGAGGCTGTGACCAAGGTGAGCGAGGCCATCCTGCGCAGCCGCGCCGGTATCGCCAACCCCAACCGCCCCATCGGCAGCTTCCTGTTCCTCGGCCCCACCGGCGTGGGCAAGACTGAGCTGGCCAAGGCACTGGCACAGGCTCTGTTTGACGACGAGCGCAACATGGTGCGAATCGATATGACCGAGTATATGGAGAAGTTCAGCGTCAGCCGTCTGATCGGCGCGCCTCCGGGATACGTCGGTTACGAAGAGGGCGGCCAGCTGACCGAGGCTGTGCGCCGCAAGCCCTACAGCGTGGTGCTGTTCGATGAGGTGGAAAAAGCCCATCCTGATGTGTTCAACATCCTGCTGCAGGTGCTGGACGATGGCCGCATCACCGACAGTCAGGGCCGCACCGTGGACTTCAAGAACACGGTCATCATCCTCACCTCCAATCTGGGCAGCGACATCATCCTGAACGATCTGGAGCAGCGCCGTGCCAACGGCTCCAACGAGCTGAGCGAGGAAGCAAAGCATCAGATCGACCAGCTGCTGAAGAGCAAGTTCCGCCCCGAATTCCTGAACCGTTTGGATGAGATCGTCTACTACAAGAGCCTGACCAAGGACGAGATGCGCAAGATCGTGGATCTGCAGCTGCAGGATCTGCGCAAGCGCATGGAGGAGGGCAAGCACCTCAAGCTGGAGGTCACCACCGCCGCCAAGGACTTCATCATCGATTCTGCCTACGACAGCGTCTATGGTGCACGTCCCATCAAGCGGTTCATCCAGAGCCGCGTGGAGACCCTGATCGCCAAGGCCATCATTCAGGGCAGCTATACCGAGGGCAACACTCTGACGGTAGACTGCGAGAATGGCGCGTTGACCCTGCGATAACGCGGATTTTACCTGTTTTGTACGGACTTTGCGGCCAGAAAGCTTGCACCACCGTACAGAATATGGTATGATTACAAATAACATTGATGTGCTTTTCATCGCGGAACAGCAACGATGGGGAGCACATTTTTGTATACGGAAAGAACTCCTTCCGTCATCGCGCGGCAAGGCTCCCTCTTTGAGGGAGCTGGCTGCGAAGCAGACTGAGGGAGTCTGTTCTTTAATAAAAAAACAGAAAGTTGAGTGTGATTTCCCTTTTTATGGACGATGGCAGTATTACGCTTTTGGCGGCGTTGATCATTCTGGTGGCATTTTCCGCCTTTTTCTCCGCCTCTGAGACCGCATTTTCTTCCCTGAACCAGATCCGCCTGAAAAGCCGTGCTGAGGACGGCGATTCAGCAGCGGCCCGCGTGCTGGCTATGTCGGAAAAGTACGACAAGCTGCTCTCCACCATCCTCATCGGCAACAATATCGTCAACATTGCCGCAGCATCCATTGGCACAGTGCTGTTCACCCGCCTGCTGGACCCGGAGCGGGGCGCGACGGTGTCTACCATAGTGCTGACTGTGGTGGTGCTGATCTTTGGCGAGGTGACCCCCAAGAGCCTTGCAAAGGAGATGCCGGAGACGGTTGCAACGGCGGTTTCGCCCTTTTTGAACCTGCTGCTGATCCTGTTCACCCCGCTGACCTGGCTGTTCACCCAGTGGAAGCGCCTGCTGGGGCATTTCATCCACAGCACCGAGGAGGACACCATCACTGAGGGTGAGCTGATGACCATGGTCAGCGAGGCCGAGAATGACGGCGAGCTGACCGACCGGGAAAGCCAGCTTATCCGCAGCGCCATCGAGTTCGACGATGTGGAGGTGGAGGAGATTCTCACGCCCCGCGTGGATGTGATCGCGGTGGAGGACGACCTCTCGCTGGATGATGTGGCCGATACCTTTGCGGAATCGGGATATTCCCGTCTGCCCGTCTACCACGGCACCATTGACAACATCATCGGTGTGGTACATGAAAAGGACTTTTACCTTGGCCGTCTGCGCAAGGATACCACGCTGGAAGACCTTGTGAAGCCCACCCTTTATACCACCGGCTCCACCCAGATCTCCCAGCTGCTGCGCACCCTGCGCGAGCAGCACCATCACATGGCGGTGGTGGTGGACGAGTACGGCGGCACCGAGGGCATCATCACGCTGGAAGATATTCTGGAAGAGCTGGTAGGCGAGATCTGGGATGAGCACGACGAAGCGACCGAGGACTTCCGCAGGCAGTCGGACGGCAGCTGGATCGTGCTGGGCAGTGCCGGTGTGGACGACCTGTATGAGAGGCTGGGCCTGCCGGAGGATGAGGATATCGATTCCAATACGGTGAACGGTCTGGTGCAGGAAAAAACCTGCCATTTGCCCAAGGTGGGCGACCGGTTCACGCTGGGCGAGTACGACGGTGTCGTTACCCGCACGGCTAAGCGCCGCGTGACTGAAGTGCGTCTGACCCCGGCGGAAAAGCCGGAGCCGAAGAAGGACGAAGAGGACAGGCAGCGCTTCAACCGGATCACGAATAAATAAGAAGCTGCTTCCCATAAGCTGCGTGAATAGACGGGGCATTTTGCCCGGTCAGCAGGAACAGCAGCTGAAAGACCAAACGATATAAAAAAAGCAAGTGCACACATCTCCATCAAAAACGCTGGTTTTTGAAAAGAGTGCGGCACTTGCTTTTGTTTTTATGTGCTCACAGCCGGAACGATCTCAGGCGGGCGCTTTTTGCGTGGGCGGGGTGGGCTGGGCAGAGCAGACCACCGGGGCGTCCGGTGCAAACTGCAGATATTCCCGCGGGGCAAAGCCCAGAAGCCCGGCCAGCGGGGCAAAATGCTTTTGTTTCAGGGTATTGTTGAACCGTTTGACCGAATCGTTGTAGATCAGGCTGCTGGTATAGATCATGCGGTTGTAGCAGTTGGCCGCTTCGATGCAGCGCTGGTAGGTCTTGTCTGCCTTGATGGCCGGGCGGCTCTCGGCCACGGCGGTCACATAGCTCATGGCCTGCGCAAGCCGCTGCTCCTGTTCCAGCACCTGTGCCGGAGTGGAAAGCGCGTGGATGGAGGGCGGCGGCAGCACCAGCTGGGCCGAAGGGCCATAGCTCCGGAGCAGTTCCAGAAGCGTTTCCAGTGCGCGGAAGCGGGAGGAAAGCTGCAGGCCGATCTGTTCCATGGCAATTTTGATGTTGTCGTCCAGTTCACGGAGACGGCGATATACTGCGCCGACCCAGACTGCAAGCAGAAGCAGTAATGGGATGAGTACGTATATCATACAGGAGACCTCCCTTCAAAGAAGTAAAATCGGGCGGCAGTACAGTCGTCTGAGCTTACTATAACACAAAATGTGCGGCAGAAGGGTATTTGGCATGAACCGCCCATAAAATGCATTGAATCGACCTTTTACAGGGAAATGCGCAGCACAAACTGATCCTGCTGCCGGGCAAAGCTGTACATGCCGCCGTATTGCTCCACAATGGCGCAGATGCTGCGCACGCCAAGGCCGTGGCCGGGCTGGCTGGTGGTGGGAACGCCCTGCGCGTCGAACTGGACCGGGAAAGAGCAGGAGTTTGCGATCTGCACAAACAGCCTGCCATCCTTTTCGTAGGCGGTGGTCTCCACAACAGCGGGCTTTCCGGCCTGCTTTTGGTGCTGCCCGGCGTGCAGGGCGTTTTCCAGCGCGTTGGAAAACAGCACGCACAGGTCGCTGTCCGGCAGCGGCAGAAGCAGCGGGATGGCTGCATGGACCCGGAAATCGATGCCATCGTGCTGTGCGCGGGCAGCAAAGGAGGAGAGGATGAGGTTGGCGGTCTCGTTCTCGCAGTAAACATTCACCTTGCTGGCTTCGATCTCGGCACACACACTGTGGATGTACTCCTGTGCGGCTTCCGTGCGGCCGTTCTCGATGCAGGCAGAAAGATACTGCAGATGATGGCGCAGATCGTGGCGGTAGGTGCTGGCCTTGCGCTGGCTCTCCCGCATGGCTTCGATCTCACGCACGGCCTGAGCCACCTGCAGGTTCAGGCTGTTCCGGGTCTGTTCCAGCTGGCTACGCAGCTGCTGCTCCTGTGTGGTGTGCAGCACAAAGCCCAGATAGGCCAGACTGCACACAAAGGGCATGAACTCCACAGCCGCCTGGTTGCCGCTGGAAAGCAGATCGGTGTAGATGCGGGTAAAGTAGTCAAAGAGATAGCTCAGCAGCGGGATCATACCGAATTGCAGCTGCAGCAAAAGCGGGGAACGGGACAGTGCCCGCACCGACGGTGCGATCCAGCGGATCAGAACCAGAAGGATCGGCAGGGTGACGATCAGCTCGGTGGCGTCCTGCAGTACGGTGCCGCCCGCCGGGAACAGCGCAATGACCAGCAGCGCGGCCCAGCGCCGCAGCTGGCAGCACAGATAGGCTGTCAGCACGGATACCAGCGGCCATAGCGCACGGCGGGTCATGGCGGCCCGCAGCCAGCCCCACGGCCGGGGGCGGCAGTATCCACAGCGGCAGATGGGTGATGAGCGGGTAGAGATACCGGGCAAGGCCGGTGCCCCAGCGCAGGCTGACCACGCCCTGCAGCGCCAGCATCAGGATGGTGCATCCCACAAGCAGGAGTTTGTGGCAGCGGGTCCATTCGATCTCACAGAAGGCGGCAGACAGCACGATGCCGAAAATGCCCACCGCGGCAAGGTTGCACAGGGAAAGAGCTTCCGTCAGGAGGCTGCTCACAGCATCACCTGCTTTCGGCGGAAGGCGTATTCCAGATACTGCCGGCGGATGTCCGAGGATTTGCCGTGGGGAATGGGGATCTGCACCAGATTGGTCAGGGTGACGGCCCGGCTGGAAATGTTCTGGACATATTCCATGTTGACAAGGAACGAGCGGTGCGGGCGCAGAAAGATCTCATAGGGGGCCAGCTGCCGGGCCAGCTCGTCCATGCTGCCGGTGCTCTCCAGAACGCCGCCGTCTGAAAGGTGGAACAGCAGGGTGCGGCCCAGCACCTCGCAGTACAGCAGCCGATCCAGCTCGATGCGGGAAATGCCGGTCTTGCACCGCAGCACCAGACTGCGCTGGTCGGCCCGGCGGCACTCGGCAATGACCGAGTCGGTCAGTCGGAAAAAGCTCTCCTCCCAGATGGGCTTGAGCTGATAGAAGTAGGCACCCACCATATAGGATTCCACCGCAAACTCGGTGGAAGAGGTGAGAAAAATGATCTCGACTGCAGTGTCGTACTGGCGGATCTCCTTGGCGACGGCGATGCCGTTTTCAGCCGGCATGATGACATCCAGAAACAGGATATCATACCGCACACCCTTTTCGATCTCGGCCAGCAGATCCAGCGGACTGCGGAACGCTGTGCACTGGATCTGGATGCAGCGCTGAGTGCGGTATTTTTCCAGCAGGGCAGACAGCTGATCCAGAACAGTCTGGTCGTCGTCGCAGAATGCGATTTGGATCATAGCGGTTTCCACATCCTTTGTTCGTGTTGGCCGGGCACTTACAGCTGGGCTTTGCCCATGCAGTAGGTCTGCAGCACATCGTAGTTGTCGTCCAGCACCACAAGGTCGGCGTCCTTGCCCACCTGAATGGAACCCTTGCGGTCATCCAGATGCAGGCAGCGGGCCGGGTTGATGGTGCAGGCGTTCAGTGCGTAGTTGAAGGGCACCATGGCTTCTTCCACAAGGATGCGCAGGCCCTTGTTGATGTTCAGGGTGGAACCGGCCAGCGTACCGTTGTCCAAATGCGCGCTGCCGTCCGGGTAGATGGTGATATGGTTGCCGCCAAAGATATACTCGCTGCCGATGGGGGTGCCCTTTGCCATCAGCGCGTCCGAGATCATGATGGCGTAGTCCGGGCCCTTGCTCATAAAGTAGTTGTTCAGGGCAGCCGGGGTGGAGTGGCAGCCGTCGCAGATGATCTCGCCGTACATGGTGCGGATGCGGTAGGCTGCGCCCACCAGACCGTTTGCACGGTGGGCAAAGGGGGACATGCCGTTGTAGACATGGGTCATGGAGCGGGCACCGTTGGCCCATGCCATCACAGCCTGCTCGTAGGTGGCGGCGCTGTGGCCGATGCTGACCACCACGCCGTGCTCGGTCAGGTAATGGGTCAGGGCAAAGCCTTCGTCGTGCTCAGGTGCAAGGGTCACATAACGGATGTGGCCGCGGGCGGCCTCCTGATAGTGCTTGAACTGCTCCACGCTGGGCTTTGCAATGTACTCCGGCGGCTGTGCGCCCTTGTACTTCATGTCGAGGTAGGGGCCCTCAAAGTGGATGCCAAGGATCTCGGCACCCTCATAGCCGCCCTCCATCACGTCGGCCACATTGGCCACGGCGTTGGTCAGCACCTCCACGCTCTGGGTGACGGTAGTGGCCAGAAAGCTGGTCACGCCCTCGGAGACGATATGCTTGGCCCAGTAGCGCAGGCCCTCCGGCTTTGCGTCGTTGGTGTCGAACTCATAGGCACCATGGCAGTGGATGTCCATAAAGCCGGGAACGATGCGCTTGGAGCCGTAGTCCACATCGGCCTGCTTTTCCCCATAGGGGAAGATGCCGGTGATCCGGCCCT
>OBVI01000354.1_pt1 | contig 13859 bp, 13 predicted proteins | sample 1476021 | NCBI WGS metagenome assembly OBVI01 (sample SAMEA2579981, study PRJEB22360) | human gut metagenome
GGGCGAGAAGCCACGAGAAGAAAAGGAGAAGCGCAAGGAAAGGGAACTGGCTGGTGTCGCACGGGACATCTTCGGGCGGCAGACACGCATCACCTACATAGACCTTTGCGAGCAGTTGCAGCAGGTCTTGGACATCAAGGAACGCACCGCAAAAAGTTATGTCCGCTTCATGCGGGAAAGGGACATCATCACCAAAGACACGGCAAACCAAAGTTATTTTGTCATAGGTTCTTATAATCTTCAATGGAACACGGGCTGTCCGTAGGCGTATGGACGGAACTCGTGTGTTTTTAGGTGCTTGTGTCCTGCCCTGCCCGGAAACACGGCAGGATTTTTTCTGTTTACACGTGAATATTCAGGGTATTTGCTTAACTTTGCAGAAGTTACACGAGAAGAAGTAACGGCGTTTGAACAACTTCGGTTGCGATTCCGCCTTTATATATAACATATACGTTCGCCGAACGTCCCGATGCGAAAACTGGCACTTTTCAGAATGTGGGGATATTCAGCGCAGGATATGCTATGCGTTTGTCATAGCGTGGCTGCACTGTTTCCACATTTGGGTATGCCAGTACCTCGCATCGAAACAGCGTCATGCCACGCTTTCTTTTTTGGCTGGTGGCGAATGTATCGAGATAGGGATTTATTCACTTTAATACCTGACAATATGGGACTAATCAAAGCGCACATCGCCGTATCGCTGGACGGGTACACCGCAACACCGGACTATGAACTGGACTGGATGCCCGGAGAGGTTAAGGAACTGGCGGCAAGGGAACACGCCGCCGCAAACTGCCTGCTTATGGGGGCGAACACCTACAACTATATCTTTGAACACCGGGGCGGGTGGCCGCACAAAAGCAAGCGGTCTTTTGTGGTGTCACACTACGATACCAACGTAACGCCGGACTGCGGCGTGGAGTTCCTGACCGAAGAACCGCTGCAAAGGGTCTATGAACTGAAACAGGAAAATGACATGCTGGTGGTGGGCGGCGGCAAGCTGCTTACCTCGCTGATAAAAGCCGGACTGTTGGACAGCCTGACTATCTACATCGTGCCCGTCATGGTGGGCAAAGGCATCGGTTTCATCGGTGAAACGCTCGGCTCGCAGTGGAAGCTGTCGGAAAGCGGGGTGCTGGACAACGGGGTTATCCGTTCTACCTATCTGTTTGACGGGAGTTTGTAACAAGTAAAGAAGCATTAAAAATGCGCCCGGTTTCCCTCCGGGCGCAACCACTAAAATTTCAATTATTCTAAGCCCGAAAACTTATCACAATGAAATTTCAGCGGTAAAGATAGGCTATTTCTTCGGTTTGGCTTTCTTTTCGGGGAATGAAAAGGCGACATTGAACTGTTCGTCCAGTACCAGCGAAGCATCGAAAGCCTTGCCGTTCTTGCCCTTGAAGCCCTTGATTAGCCCGGTCTTGCGTTTCGTCACCAGTTCGACAACCTGCTTGTCGGTCAGTTGCTTGTCGCACTTGTTGCGGAATATGGTAAGCGTACAGTCCACGTTGGAACACTTCGCCACTTTCGGGTAGAACAGGATGCGCCCACTGCCGCACTTCGGGCAGGGGCAGGTTTCACCGCCCGCAAGGGACAGTTGCACCGAAAGCAGTTCCGCCGTGATTTGGGCGGCGTACACCTCGATGCCCTTTCGGAACGTGTCGGCATCCATGTCGCCCGCTTCTATCTTGGCAAGGGCGGTTTCCCACATACCCGTCATTTCGACATCGGCAATCTTCTTGTCCCTGACAATCCTATAAACGGCAAGCCCCTTGTCGGTGGGTACAAGGTTCTTCTTCTCACGCACGATGTATTGGCGGGTGAACAGCGTTTCTATAATCGCCGCACGGGTGGCGGGCGTACCTATCCCGGCATCTTTCAGGCTGGCTTTCAGTTCGGCATCCTCCAGTTCCTTTCCGGCGTTCTCCATTGCGGCAAGTAGGCTGCTTTCCGTGTGCAGCGGTTTCGGCTTGGTCTGCTTCTCCAACAGTTCCACGTTGGAAATCGGCAGGCTTCCCCCCTCTTGGAGTGGCGGCAAACTGGCGGCTTCTTCATCCTCTCCCGTTTCCCGCTCGCCGAACACTGCCCGCCAACCTGCTACTTTCATCACCGACCCTTTCACAGTGAAGTCGGTATCTCCGGCAGACAGCACGGCGGTGGTTACGTCTTTCACGCACCTGCCCGAAAAGGCTTCCAGCATACGCCCGGCTACCAGTTCGTAAACCGCCCGTTCGTCTTTGGAGAGTTCACCGGGCAGGTTTTCAGTCACGATTAAGGCGTGGTGGTCGGTCACTTTGCCGTCATTCACGCTGCGGCGGTTCAGCGTTACGCCGTTCAACCCGGCGGCATACCCGGCAAAGCGGGGGTATTGCCCCAGTAGGGCGACACGCTCCGGCATTTCATCGAAAACGTCCTCCGGGATATAGCGGCTTCCTGTTCGGGGGTATGACATCACTTTCTTTTCATACAGGCTTTGCGCTATGGAAAGGGTCTTGTCCGCCGAAAAGTTCAGCTTCGTGTTCGCTTCCTTTTGCAGCGTGGTAAGGTCGTACAAAAGGGGCGGTTCTTGGCTGGTTTCTTTCCTTTCAACGGACTTCACCGCAAACTGCCCGGCATCCTTTACCCGTTGCAGGGCGGCTATGGCTTCGGGCTGCTGCTCCCACTTGGCGGTAGATTGGACAGTAAAACTGATTCCACCGCTGGCTGTTGCCGCTTTGAGTTGCCAGAACTTGGTCGGGACAAAGTTCTTGTTTTCCAAATAGCGGCTGCATATCATCACGAGCGTGGGTGTCTGCACCCTGCCCAGCGAGAACACGCCCTGCCCGGCTGCCACGCTCAACGCTTGGGTGGCATTTATGCCTATCAGCCAGTCCGCTTCGCTGCGGGACTTGGCGGAGAGGTAGAGGTTATTGTAACGCCCGCCCGGCTGCAAGTTATCCAGCCCCTCACGGATTGCCTTGTCAGTAAGGCTGCTTATCCACAGACGTACAAAAGGCTTGGTACAGCCTAAATAGTCATAGATGTAGCGGTGTATCAATTCGCCCTCACGCCCGGCATCGGTGGCTACAATAATCTTGTCGCACTGGTCGAATACCTCTTTAATCACTTTCAACTGTTTCAACACGCCGGGGTCTGCCTTGTATCCTTTTTCGGCTTTCACCTGACGGGGGATTAGCTGGAAATCGGGCGGCAGTATGGGCAGGCTCTCCCTGCGGAAGTTCGCCACGCCGTAGGCTTCCGGCATGGCAAGCTGGATTAAGTGGCCGAACGCCCATGTCACCATGTACCCGTTACCGGAAAGATAACCGTCATTCTTCTGTGTCGCCCCGATGATACGGGCGATGTCTTTTGCCACGCTGGGCTTCTCTGCTATCAATGCAATCATAATTCTTTACTTTTCAAGGGTGGGTACTACATTTTCATTCCTTTGGACTTCTTGGGCTTGTCCGCTTTCAGGCTCTTGTCTTGCGCCTTGTCCTGCTTCTCTTTCTGCTTGGCGGTAGGCTTCTGCTGTCCCTGTTTCAGCGGCTCTTTGCCCTGCTTGGTGGCTTCGTTGGTCTTACCCCCTGTATTGACCGCTACCTGTGTCCGGCTCTCGGCGGCGGGGGTAACGTCTTTCGGCTGCACCTTGTCGGGGGATTTTCCCTGTGCGCCGGACTGTACATAACCGTTGAACTCAACGCCCTTGCCGTCCTTTAGCCCGGCTACCTGCTGCTGTCCCTGCTGCAAGAACTGGACAGCGGCACGGGGCAGGAACTCCAAGCCACGCTCCACCGCGCTGACCTGCAAATAGGCACTGCGCCGTGTGCCGTCCCTGAATTGCAGGTTTTCCATTTTGACCGCTTGCCCGGCTTCAAAGGCGGCTTTCTGCTCCGGGCTGACTTTCACGTTGCAGATTGTATCGGGGCATTTCCATTTGTCAGCCCGCATGTACTCCAGTTCGTGCGTGTACCTGTCCCGGCTGACGAACACGGGGATTTGGTCGCCGCTTTTCGGGTCTTTGATGTGTGCGATGCCGCCCAAGTTGCCAGTACCCTGCAAGTTGCCCTGTTCCTGCTTGGTGAAGTCGTGTTCATGGAACGGGCGTTGCAACAGCTTTTCGTCCTGCTGGACGCCATGCAGCTTGGGTACTACCGTGCCGTCCTTTGCCTGATAGAAAGAGAGCTTGACATCGGTAGGTTTCAGGTAAAAGCCACCCACCGTTCCCGAAACGGTGTAGGTATTGCGGGACTTGTAGCCACGCATCACACGGTCGAAGTCTTTCGTGTTTTTCAGGGTGTCGGCGGTGATGCCGACTTTTTTCAGGTTCTCCCAGTCGATTTTTGCCGGGTCGAAGCGGTAGCCCTGCTTGAACTCGTGAAAGTCTGGCTTCGGCACTCGAAGCATTTCCGTTCGTTTGCTACCCTCCGGTGTCGGGTTGCGGTGATTGTCCTCGATTGCCTTTGCGTTACGCTCCGCTTCGGAAGCCCTCACGCTGAAAAGTTCCAGCCCGGAAGTGTCCTGAAACTTGCGGTAGAAGTTGGAAAGGAAGTTGCTGAACACATCGCTGTTTTTATCCACCTGCATGAACTCGCCGCCGTGTGCGGCGGTGGGCGGTACGGTCTGCAAATTGCCGTCCTTGTCAATGCCTTTAACGGCACTCACTTTGCCCTGCTGTTTATCCAAGACCAGCAGCACGTCTTTTTCCTGCCCCTCTGCGGGCGGGGTCATTCTGTTTGCCATAAATAATTGAAATTTTAGTGGTTACGGGAATAGTCCCGCCCAAAGGTAGCCACTAAATATGCTATATTTGGATAGGTAGAAAGGAGTGTCCGCATTTGTCCTGCGCTGTCCCGATTTGTCCGGGTGGATAAAAAAATATCCAACCAACAGTTGGAGAAATAACAAATATCTTCGGCAAAATATTTGTTATGTTTTTGCATGTAATTACATAATATACTATCTTTGCAGATAGAAAAAAGGATATGAATATGGCTTCATTCAGAAAAGAGATATTGCAACAAATAGAACGGATAGATGCCGGGCGTATATTCACGTTCCGGGATTTGTCGTTTGAAACGGAAAAGACCGCCAATGTTGCGGTGCTGCTCTCCGAGCAGAGCCGAAAAGGGGTGCTGGTACGGATTGAAAAAGGGGCGTACTACCGTCCCAAGAAATCGGTGCTGGGACTGGGAAAGCTGCCTGTCTATCAGGATGAGCAGTTCCGCTACCTGACTGAAAAACTGAAAGGCTATATCACGGGGGCTTACGTCTATAACAAAATGGGGCTGACCGAACAGGTCGCCATAACCATAACGATAGCCACTCCTAACCCGGTTCGCCGTTTCCGTTTCAAGAACTTGGATATAGAGTGCGTGAAAGCCTACTGCATGGACTACCCGGATGAAAGCCTTGTCCCGTACTTGCGGCTGCTCGATGCGATAAAGGACATGAAGCGCATACCCGGAACAACCGGGCAGGACATCTACAACCGGGTCAAGAGCCAATATTTCAACGGGTACAGCCTGCCGGAACTGGAAAAAATCGTATCTTTGGCGAAAAGTTACCCGCCACGTGTCAGAAAGGTGGTGGCGGACATACTGGGCGACATCAGACAAACCGTGTTGCAAACGGAAATGGCAAAGACCATTCTTCCCACGACACGGTTCAACTTGGATTATAAAACAGCATAGGACAGAAATATGAATTTACATTCGGACAAGGAAGCGTTCAAGGAAATCATCGCACTGGCGGCTGAACAGTTCGGCTACGAGCAGTCGCACGTGGAAAAGGATTACTGGGTATCGAAGATACTGCGGGATATTTCCCTGTCCGAATATGCGGATAAGACCTACTTCAAAGGCGGAACTTCACTTTCCAAAGCCTACGGGCTGATAGAACGCTTCTCGGAAGATTTGGACTTGTTCGTGTTCACGGGTGATAAAGGTGCGTCCAAGCAGGCGGAAAAGACATTGAACAAGAAACTTTCCAAATACATAGCCGAACTCAACAGTGACATATACAAGGAAGATTTGTCGGAAACGGGCGGCAACTACCGCAAGCTGTATTTCTCGTATGACAATGTATTTCAAGGCGTGGGACTGAAAGAACATTTGGAAGTGGAAATAAAGTCCTGCGACCTGCCGGACAAACAGCAAATGTTCTACCCTGCGGACAAACGGACAATCAAACCGATTGTGACCGTCTTTCTTGAAAGCATCGGGCAAGAGGAACTGATAAGTACCTACGGGCTGGAAAGTTTTGAGGTGCAGTGCATCAACCCCCGAAAGACTATCTGCGACAAGGTTTCAAGGCTGGTAAAGCTGTCTTACAATGAGGATGCAACCGCACTGCTGGCAAAGCATATCCGTGACGTTTACGACTTGTCGGCACTCTACCACAATCAGGAATATAACGATTACCTACATTCGGAAGATTTCTTAGATGCCATGTACCGGGTGACGATAGAGGACGGACTAAATAAAAACTCCCGTTCGCACTTGTCGCTGGCTGATGCACCGATATTCAAGGATGCCGAAGCGGTCATGGCGTTGCCCGAAGTGGCTACGGCATACAATACCGATTTGAAAAAGCTGACTTTTGACAAAAACAGGATGCCGCCGATAGGCAAGGCGGTGGAAGCATTGAAGAACCTGCACGAAATATTGGTACGCTTTGAAGCCTACCGAACCCAAAAACAGAATGAAGAACAACCGTAGAACTGCATCGGCTGTTCTTCATTCCTATACATTATTATATATAGCTATTCTTCCTCTTTTATCAGGTGGCATAACTCCGGGTCGTTCTTAATCCGGGTTATCTCGTCCTCGACAATGCGCCGGACTTCCTGACGGATGCGGTCGTAGTTGGCTTGTATTTCCTCCTGCATCCGGTCGTTGCCGTCCTTGTCCGTGAAGTCGATAATCTGCGGCAACTTCACGTAACGGGCGGTTTCCCGCTTCACCTTTTCGTTGTCCACCACGATTTCACAGTGGAAAATCTTCTGTTCTATCCGTTCATCGAAATTATCTGCCACCGCACCCACGAACATGCCTTGCGTGAGGTTGGATATTTTGCTGGCGGGTATCAGACTGTCCATTTGGGTACTTATCGAGGTGGACTTCTCCCGCTGGTTGATTGTCATGCTCTGCCGTTTCTGCAACACCTTTCCGAAGCGTTCGGAAAGGATTTTTGCCGTTTCACCGACCACCTGACCGCTAAACACGTTACCCACGGTATTTTGGATTACTTTGCTTTCCTTGTCCCCGTAGTCACGGGTAAGCTGGCTGTAATCCTGAAAGCCCAGCAGAACCGCCACCTTGTTGCTTCGGGCGGTGGCTATCAAATTGTCAAGCCCACGAAAATAGATAGTAGGTAATTCATCTATTATCACCGAACTTTTAAGCTGACCTTTCTTGTTTATCAGCTTCACTATTCTACTGTTATACAATCCCAATGCCGCCGAATAGATGTTCTGACGGTCGGGATTGTTGCCGACAACCAGTATTTTAGGCTCTTGCGGGTTGTTGATGTCCAGTGAAAAATCATCACCCGTCATTACCCAGTAAAGTGCCGGGCTTATCATGCGGGAAAGCGGGATTTTCGCACTGGCAATCTGCCCCTGCAACTGTTCATTAGCTTCAGATTCCCAAGCGTCCACGAACGGGGAAAGATAATTTTCCAGTTCGGGGTAGCTGCGCAAAATCGTGAATACATCGGCGTATTTCTTGTTCAACAGTTCTATGGCATGGGGGAACGTGCAATACTTACCGCCCTGATAAATACGGAGATACCAAATTATAGCCGCCAAAAGAATAATCGGGCTTTCCACGAAAAAGTCACCCTGTTTGCTTATCCAGCTTCGATTGAGGTTAAGCATAATCGTGTAGCTGGCTTCGTAGGCATCCGCAATATCCGACATGAAGCTGGCGTTTATCGGGTTGCATCGGTGGCTCTTGCGGGGGTCGTCAAAATTGATAATGTAGAATTTGGGCTTGACTTTATAGCCGTCCAAGTGATTAAGTAGGTGATTGTAAGCGATTTCCGAAAGGTCGGGAAACTTGTAATCATAACAATAGAGTGCAAAACCTTTCTCGATTTGCTGTTTTATGTAGCTGTTTACCACGGCATACGACTTGCCGCTGCCCGGTGTTCCCAATACAAGGCTGGCACGGAACGGGTTTACCACGTTCACCCAACCGTTGTTCCACTTCTTGTTATAATAGAACCGGGTCGGCAGGTTTACGGAATACTCGTTCTCGATAAGCCTTGTTTCCTGCTGGAAACTTTCATTTTCCATGTTAAAGACATCTTCCATAAGGTTGTTCTTCAAAAGCCGGGACATCCATGTGCCCGCCATGAGCATACAGATATAGCCCACCGACAGCGTGGCGATATAAAACACTGTACCTGCCGTGTGTGGTAGGGGAAGTTCCAGCAGCCACCAGTTCAGGAAGAACAGCACCACACCCGCCGCAAGGCTGCAATGTATCTTCGTCCACGTTATCTTTTCCTCTTTCACACCCTTAGTGCCGATGCACGACAGGGCAAGGAACACCACGGAGAAAAGTTTCGTCCAGAGGACGGACGAGAACAGCCCGGTGGTGCGCTGGAAGTTCCAAAGTATCTTGTCTATCACTTCAAACGTCACTCCCCACTCTTTCAGGGTGGAGTAACAGAACCAGTACACGTTTATTCCCACGAATAGAATACTGACAGCCCGCATAAAGTCCATGACCCTTGCAAGCCCTCTCAAATCATCTTCTTGTTGCATGATTGTAATGTTTTTTAAGTTAGTCGATGCGCCTTGTGCGCTTCTTTTTCTTCTTCTTTCTCTTTTGGGCGGTGTTCTGCGGCTCGTCACCAGCGGATGAACCACCGCCCAGTAAACCGCTGAAAGCATCCAGCACGGATGCTATGCCCGAAACGGTGTCGGATTTCGGCGTGAAGTCCGGCTGTTCCTGATGCGTGGATTGTTCCTGCCGTGGTGCTGTCATTTCAGGCTGGTGCATATTTTCTGTTTCCCCCGAAAAGCGTTCGTTGAACACGTTCGCCGAATACTCCTTGCCCAATCGTGAACCGTTCAGCACCACCCGGCTGTCGTGGTCGATGAACGTAACGCCATAGATACGCCCGCTGTCGTTCTGACGGAACACCACGTCAATGCCTTGCTTCTTTAGCTGCTGTTCCAGTTCCTTGCGGCTGCGGGCGGTCTGCATGGTGACGGCGACAATTTTCCGGGTGCGCTCTTTCAGTTTTCTGTTCTTGATTGCTTCACCCGATTTCTCCATTCTGCGCTGTACTGCTTCATAGCCTACCGATTTGCCGATGCGGGATGCCTTTACCGGGTTGCCTACCTTTTCGCCCTTGTCGTTCATGGCGGAATAGACTATGCCCTGATAAGGCTTGCCGTTTATCTCTCCCTTGACTTCCTCTGCACATATATTATAGGTAGCAAGCAAAGCCTTGTACTCCCCGAACGACTGGAAGCGGTAGCCATAGCAAGCCGCTTTCACGGTATTACCGATTTGGTGTTTCACGTCCCCGGCAGTGTAGTCCACCTTTTTAAGTTCCGGGCGTTCGGCACGTTCCTTTCGTTCTGCCGGGTGAAGCCCGTATTTTTTCTCCAGTTCACGGGTTATCTGCTTGCTGCGCCGATGCTCGAACTTGTCGTTCAGCGGTCTGCCGTTCTCGTCCACCCGCAAGCCAACGATGTGGATATGGTGGCGGTCGATGTCCTCGTGCTTATAGACCAAATAAGGCTGGTCGCCATAGCCCAACTTCTGCATATACTCCCGTGCGATGTCAGAAAGCTGGCTGTCCGAAAGTTTATCTTCCGGGTGCGGATTTATGGAAATATGAAGTATCGGCTTCTTGGTGGATAGCTGGACGGGCATCTGCATTTCAAAGCTGCGCATACACTCGCCGATAGAGAAATGCCCGGCCTCGCTTAGCAGCATCCGGTTGGAGAAAAGCACCTTTGCTTCCTCGCTGTCCACCTTGTTTTGGTTGTAAGCCAGTGCGCCGAACATATTGCCACCCGTGCTTATCTTGGCAACCATAGTTCCTTGCACTCGTTTGTCAGGTCGATAACCTGACGGTTCAACATTGCCAGTTCGGTAGTCGCTTTCTCCAGTTTATAGAGAAAAGCCAGTGCCTTTTTCTCCGAAAAGTTGCCGTGCAACGCCTTTACAATTTGGTTGTAATTGACCGCAACCGCCCGGAACTGGGCATAAAATTCAGTCAGCCGGGCGCAATACTCGACCGCCGACTTGTCCACTTTCACCACTCGGAACGGCTCGCCGAACAATCGGGCGGCGATGAAACGGGACTTGCTCGTAACACCCGACTGCTCCCATTGAGAGAGGAAGCGGGCGTTCTCCCGGTCGTTCAGGTAGAGGACATGGCGGTGCTTCGCCGGGTCTGCGAGGGCGGGGCGACCGCCCTTGTTGGTTCTTCTTGTTTCCATACTTCTTTGAATTAAAAAATTACGACTTCGGAGTGATTTTTACCCCCGCAAGGGGCAAGGCGTTTTCAGGCACGGAAAACGGTTTTGTAGCATACAAAACACACCTTGCTAATTTCTGACGAAATTCAAAATCCGTCACGGACGGATTGGGGTTAGCGTGGAACGGCAAGCCCGGTTATGTACCAGCCCGGTTTTACACCCCTGCCCCCTGCGGTTCGTTACTCCGGTGCAAAGTAACGGTGATTTATAATGCTGTAAAATAGGTAGTTGGTGGACAAAATCGGACAGTGCAGGACAAATCGGGACAAGGTTTTTCAGGGACATTTTTTCTCCCTTTTTTTGTATCGGATTTCAAGATTGAAAGCAAGATTGAAAGGAATATTTCAATCAAGGAAGAAAGATTGAAAGCAAGATTTCAAGAAAGCAGGATTGCAGGATTTCAATATTTCAAGAAAGAATGAAAGCAAGAAAACAAGATTGAAATAAAACAATCTTTCAATATTTCAAGACGGCAATATTGAAAGAATGAATGAAAGACAGAATGATTGAAAGCAATAAACAAATCTATCAACCAATAATGAAAGAAAGCAATATGGAAAACGAGAAAACACCCCTTTATGTCGCCTTTTCCACCCAAAAGGGCGGGGTCGGCAAAACCACCTTTACCGTGCTGGCGGCGAGTTACCTCTACTACCTCAAAGGCTACGATGTGGCGGTGGTGGATTGCGACTACCCCCAACACTCCATTGCCGGGATGCGCAAGCGGGATGCCGAACAGGTCGGGGCGGATGAAGATTACAAGCGCATGGCGTATGAACAGTTCACCCGGCTGGGAAAGAAAGCCTACCCGGTGCTGTGCAGTTCACCCGAAAAGGCAATAGTCACGGCTGACGAGTATGTAGCCACAGCCGGACACGTGCCGGATATAATGTTTTTCGACCTGCCCGGCACGGTGAACAGCGAGGGCGTTATCAACTCCCTTGCGGGCATGGACTATATCTTCACCCCGATTTCAGCCGACAAGGTGGTGCTGGAAAGCAGCCTGTCGTTCGCAATGGCTATCCAAAAGCTATTGGTGAGGAATGAAGCCTGCCGACTTGCCGGGCTGTACCTCTTTTGGAACATGGTGGACGGGCGGGAGAAAACAGACCTTTACACCGCCTACGACAAAACCATAAAGGAACTGGAACTGCCACTGATGAAAACCTTTATCCCCGACACCAAACGCTACAAAAAGGAACTGGTGGCAGATAAGAAAGCGGTGTTCCGCTCCACGCTCTTTCCCGCCACCCGCCCACTGGTAAGGGGAAGCAACTTGGAAGAACTGATAACGGAAATAGTGTATTACATCAAATTACAATAATATGGCAAAGCAAAGCGGCGGTATGCCGAAGATTGACGAAAATTTCATGAAAGAACTTATCTCGCAAGGTGTACCCACCAAGCAAGAGAACCAGCCGAATAATGCGCCACTGCCCGGTGGAGAAAAGGTTATTACCCAAGAGGGAAAGCAAGAGGGGCAACATACGGAAACGGTGCAGGTGGAGAAGCCGACACCCCGCAAGCGCAAGGGCGGCACGGGCGACTACCGGGAAACCTACTTTCAGAAAGTGGAACTGGCAGACCGACAGCCCTTGTACGTGAGCCGCACCACGCACGAGAAGCTGATGCGTATCGTGACGGTGATAGGCGGGCGCAAGGTGACGGTAAGCAGCTACGTGGAAAACATCCTGCTGCGCCACTTCGAGCAGTTCCAAGACGAGATAAACGCCCTGTACGAAAGCAATTTCCAAAAGCCTATCTGACTATGGTAATCTATGGAATACTTACCGGGCTGGCGGTGTACTATATCGCCTTGTGGCTGTGGTATCGCTACACGGACAGCCGGACATCAACGGGCAAAGCGGATGATGTGCCACTTCCCCAAAATAAGGTTTCAAGCTACACGCTGGTAGGTGAAAGCCGATACAAGAGTGGACTAATCGGGACAGCGCAGGACAAATCGGGACACCTCCCGCAAGCGGTTGAAAATGATACTATTTTTGCACCGCAAGCTGACCGACAGCCGGAAGAAAACATTTCGGAAGCAACACCCGAAGCGGAAGAAACGCTCGGTTACGAGAATGACGAACCCGACTACGAGGACGAGGAAATAGCCGGGTACATGGACGGTGACGATGATACCGGGCGGGCTACGGGTGTAAGTTTCGATGAACTGGGCGAAGCGGTACGCACGGCAAACGCCGACAACCCTACCGAAGTGGAAAAACGGCAAGCCGCCGGAACACTGGGAAGCATTGAGGGAACGAACCTCTACGATGCGGTGGTGGAGAACATCAACGGCGGGCTGGAGAAAGTGGCGGAACTGCTGGGACGCAACGAGGCGGAACTGGCTCCGGCTGTCGCTCCGGCTGAAACACGTAGTACAAGCAAGGAATACGAAGCGTTCGACATGAACGAGTTCCTATAATATAATAAGGTATAAGTCTGACAACATGAAACAGCGTGATTACGGTTGATTGGCAACCTTAAAACCAACAGGCGGCATCCGTGCCGCAACCACTAAAATTTCAAGTTATTCATCCGCCGGGTGACAGCGGACTATCCACCCGCTGCCCCGGCATTAAAAATCAATTCACAATGAGAAAGAAAATCTTCTTGTCGGCGGCTCTCCTTGCCGCCGTGGTAAGTGCCTACGCACAGGGCAACGGGCAGGCTGGCATCACCGAAGCCACGAACCTAATCACCGGGTATTTCGACCCCGGCACAAAACTGGTGTACGCAATCGGGGCGGTCTGCGGCTTGATTGGCGGGGTAAAAGTATATAACAAATTTTCAAGCGGCGACCCCGACACCTCAAAGACTGCCGCCAGTTGGTTCGGGGCGTGTATCTTCCTGATTGTTGCCGCCACTATCCTGCGGTCGTTCTTCCTCTAAAACGGCGGCTATGTCTGACGAGTTGTTGAGGGCTAAGCCCGAAAAATATCCGGTAAACAGGGGTATCGGAAAGCCGGTGGAGTTCAAGGGGTTAAAAAGCCAGTACCTCTTTATCTTTTGCGGCGGCTTGCTCGCCGTGTTCGTGGTGTTCATCGTCCTGTTCATGGCAGGCGTGAACCAGTGGCTATGTATCGGCTTCATCGTGTCGGCTTCGTTGCTGCTCGTGTGGCAGACATTCCGGCTCAACGCACGGTACGGCACACACGGGCTTATGAAAGCAGCCGCCCGCAAAAGACACCCACGCTTCATTATCAGCCGAAAGGCGTTACCCCGATTATTCACCTACAAAAAAAGAAAGGAAGAAAGAACATGAGGAATATGTTAAAGGCTACCACGCTGGAGAGGAAGTTTCCCCTTTTGGCGGTGGAGAACGGCTAAAACGTGTCCAAAGAAGGCGGCCTATCAGGAACAG
>OBVI01000363.1_pt1 | contig 13215 bp, 10 predicted proteins | sample 1476021 | NCBI WGS metagenome assembly OBVI01 (sample SAMEA2579981, study PRJEB22360) | human gut metagenome
GTGGCGGGAAGCGGCATCTGCTGCTGTCGGCCTGCGGCCGTCGCGCAGCGACTTCTGATTGGCGGAACCCCAAAAAGCGGTTAAGAGATCTTCACGCCGAACAGGCGGGAATCTCCAGCTTTTTGGGTTGGAGCCTGCTGCTTTGGGATTATCAGCCTCCCCCACTCGAATACGCTCTGCACAGGAAACAATGCGCAAAAAGGCGAGCCGCCCAAGGCACGCGCGGATGCTGGGAGCCGCAACCCGGGGCACTAAAAAAGAGCCCACTGGGCTCTTTTTTGCCACCTGCGGGCGGCCGTGTTCCTTCGATTCCTCGTACGGGTTGCATGAAACAGCAACCACATTAGACATTCCTAGCTGTTGGGACCCGCGGGCTAACCAAAGCCCCACCGGGGCTTTGGTTGCGGTGCTGTGCACCGCCGCCCTGTTCGATTCCCGTACGGGTCAAATTAAAAACGCCCTTGCGCAATGCGCAAAGGCGTTTTTATGACCCGTACGGGAATCGAACCCATGTTACAGCCGTGAAAGGGCCGTGTCTTAACCGCTTGACCAACGGGCCTTAGAAATACAGAGCTTCGCTAAAACCTCCGACATCCATCGCCCACTACTGCGGACGACCGTCCCCCTAACCTTAGCGAAACTCTGTAAAAGTGGTAGCGGTAACTGGATTTGAACCGGTGACACTTCGGGTATGAACCGAATGCTCTAGCCAACTGAGCTATACCGCCACATATTGTTTGTGCACTTGAACAGTGCTCTATTATTATATCCATAGATGGGCCTTTTGTCAACACATATTTTCAAAAAAATTTGCGTTTTTTCAATCTCTCGATTTTATTCACGCAGCTTCGTTGAAACATTGCATTTCCCGTCATTTTGCAGAGGATGCGGCAAAAAGGAACGATTTGGAATAGCCTCCGCTTTGCATTTTCATAGCGTGGCTCGTAAAGGCAGCCGGCATTTGCCGCGCTGCTTTCCTGCGGAAACAGCCGCACGTCGGTCAGCATCCTCGCCCTCTCCGTCACCTGCGGTGACACCTCTCCCAAAGGGAGAGGCCTTGGCAAGAAGATGAAGTTCGTGTGGACTGCCAAAGGCTCTCCCTTTGGGAGAGCTGCCGAGCAAAGCGAGGCTGAGAGGGCAAGCACCCTTCCCACACAAAAAAGCACCGCTTTCCTCACGGAAAACGGTGCTTTTTTCAACCTTTTTCTGTCCGGATGTGGAAAACCCGGTGCAGTTTTAGTTCTTCTTGTGAGTGGGGACCATGACCTTCAGGCCGCCCATATACGGCTGCAGCACTTCGGGGATGGTCACGGTGCCGTCGGCCTGCAGGTGGTTCTCCAGGAAGGCGATCAGCATACGCGGAGGTGCCACGCAGGTGTTGTTCAGGGTGTGGGCCAGATAGGTCTTGCCGTCCTTGCCCTTCACGCGGATGTGCAGGCGGCGTGCCTGTGCATCGCCCAGGTTGGAGCAGGAGCAGACCTCGAAGTACTTCTGCTGGCGGGGGCTCCAAGCCTCGATATCGCAGCTCTTCACCTTCAGGTCGGCCAGGTCGCCGGAGCAGCAGTTCAGCTGACGCACCGGGATCTCCATGCTGCGGAACAGCTCCACAGAGTTCTTCCACAGCTTCTCGTACCAGTCAGCGCTCTCGTCGGGGCGGCAGACCACGATCATTTCCTGCTTCTCGAACTGGTGGATGCGGTAGATGCCGCGCTCCTCGATGCCGTGAGCGCCCTTCTCCTTGCGGAAGCAGGGGCTGTAGGAGGTCAGGGTCAGGGGCAGAGTGGCCTCGTCCAGAGTCTGGTCGATGAAGCGGCCGATCATGGTGTGCTCGCTGGTGCCGATCAGGTACAAATCCTCACCCTCGATCTTGTACATCATGGCATCCATTTCCGGGAAGGACATGACGCCCTGCACCACGTTGCCGTGCATCATGAAGGGAGGGATCACGTAGGTGAAGCCCTTATCGATCATAAAGTCGCGGGCATAGGCCAGCACAGCCTCGTGCAGGCGGGCGATGTTGCCCAGCAGATAGTAGAAACCGTTGCCGGCTACGCGGCCTGCGGCGTCCATATCGATGCCGTCGAAGCTCTCCATGATCTCGGTGTGGTACGGGATGGGGAAATCGGGGACCACAGGCTCACCAAAGCGCTGTGCTTCCACGTTGTAGGTATCATCCGGGCCGATGGGCACGCTGGGATCGATCATCTGCGGGATGGTGTACATGATCTCCTGAATGCGTGCGGACAGGGTCTCTTCTTCCTTTTCCAGCTCAGCCATCTTGTCGGCGTCGGCCTTGACAGCGGCATTGTTGGCATCGATCTGAGCCTGCAGCTCAGCCTTCTGTGCCTCATCGGTGCACTTCTTCAGCTGGCCGAACAGGGGGCCGTTGGCCTTGCTCAGCTTGTTGCGGGCAGCCTTGAGGGCTTCCACTTCCTTCAGGCATGCGCGGTACTTGGCATCCTTCTCGATGACCTCGTCCACCAGCGGGAGCTTTGCATCCTGAAACTTCTTCTTGATGTTTTCCTTGACAGCGTCCGGGTTTTCACGGACAAATTTGATATCAAGCATGATTGACTCTCCTTGCTCTATTTCGGTTCGCGCAGAGGATCCCCTCCCCTGCGCCGTTCAAAGACGGTCGCCCGCCTTGGATCGCTTTATTCTTCGTTCTGGTACTGTCCCAGCAGGTTGGCAAAGGCCCGCAGCTGCTCGTCTGAATAGAAATGCACGGTCAGCTTGCCCTTGCCGTCGTGGTAGGCCACGTTCACCTCGCTGCCCAGCACCTGCTTGAGGCTTTCTTCCACCTCCACCGGCAGGGTGCCGCGCGGCTGGGGCTCTCTGGGCTCCTTTGCGGGCTTTGCCAGCTTTTTGCACAGTGCCTCGGCCTGACGCACGTTCAGCTGGTTGTCTGCGATGATCTGCGCCGCCTGCTCCTGCAGCTCTGGCGTGGGCAGGCTCAGGATCACCTTTGCGTGGCCGATATTGATGAAGCCGCTTTTCAGCAGTTCCAGCACGTTTTCCGGCAGGTTCAGCAGGCGCAGGCTGTTGGCCAGTGCGCTGCGGCTCTTGCCCAGTTTCTGTGCCGCCTGCTCCTGCGTCAGGCCGCAGCGGGTCATCAGCTCCCGGATGCCGGCGGCTTCTTCCACCGGGTCCAGATCCTCGCGCTGCAGGTTTTCCACCAGAGCCAGCTCCATGGCCTGCTCGTCGCTGACCTCCTTGATGACCACCGGCACATCGTTCAGCCCTGCCATGCGGCAGGCACGCCAGCGGCGCTCACCCGCCACGATGCTGTAGCCGCCCCGCGGACGCGGACGCACCGCGATGGGCTGCAGCAGGCCGTGCTCTGCAATGCTTGCGGCCAGCTCGCCCAGCGTTTCCTCGTCAAAGGTCTTGCGCGGCTGTTCCGGGTCCGGTTCGATCTCACGCAGGGGCAAGGTATCTACCTTTGCGCCGGACTCAAAAACCGGGGCGGCATCTTCAAACAGACTGTCCAGCCCGCGGCCAAGCCCTCCTTTTCCTCTTGCCATTCATGTTCCCCCTGAGGTTTAATCTTCCAGAGCATTTTTCGTCTGCTCTGCGACGGGTGCACTTTTGCTGCGGGCCTTTTTGGGCTCGTGCGGGCGGTTGTTCTTGACAAATTCGATTGCCAGATCCATGTACGCTTCGCTGCCCTTGCCCTTGGGCTCATAGAAATTGATGGGCTGGCCGTAGCTGGGTGCCTCCGAAATGCGGATGGAGCGCGGGATGGTGGTCTTGTACACCTTGGAGCTGAAATACTTCTGCACCTGCTCCACCACCTGCACGGTCAGGTTATACCGCAGCGAGAACATGGTGAACACCACGCCCTCGATATCCAGATACGGATTGTACTTTTTGCGGATGGTCTTCAAGGTGCTGATCAGCTCCGAAAGGCCCTCCAGCGCATAATACTCACACTGCACCGGAATGAGAACGCTGTCGCAGGCACTCAGGCCGTTCAGGGTGAGCAGGTCCAGACTGGGCGGACAATCGATAAAGATGAAGTCATAGTCCTTCTGCACCTCGGCCAGCGCCTTGCGCAGACGGCTCTCACGAGCGGGCAGGTCGATCATTTCCAGACTGGCCCCGGCCAGACGGGTGTTGGAGCCGATGACATCGGTGCGGTACTCGGTCTTACGGATAGCCTCGGAGGCCCGCGCCTCACCGATCAGGATCTCGTAGGTCCCCTTTTCCACGCTGCGCTTCGGGATGCCGTAGCCGGTGGTGGTATTGCCCTGCGGATCAAGGTCTACGATGAGCACCCGCTTGCCCAGCGCCGCAACGCAGGACGACAGGTTGACGGCGGTGGTGGTTTTGCCAACGCCGCCCTTCTGGTTCGCAATTGCTACAATTTTTGCCACGCACAATTCTTCCTTCCGGGAAAATTTAATTGTTCCATGTGGAACATTCGCAGTCATGCCCGCCGGTTTCCCGTCCATACAGGCACCTTAACACCTAGTATAGCACATCCAAATCGGTTTTTGAACCATCTGAAGCGTTTTTCCGCTGGATTTTTAACTTTCAGGGACGGAAAAGCGGAAATGCGGACACTTTGGGGAGAGAACTCCCCCAGTCTGCTGCGCAGACAGCCCCCTCTGGGATGGGGCCCTTGACATGGCGGCAAAGCTACCGGGTAAATTGCAAAGTTTCCGGCACGCCAGAGGCTCCCTCTCCGAGGGAGCTGGCAAACCCGCAGGGGTTACATTGAACAGTTCGTCCCCTGTTCCACATGGAACAATTTTACCGTTCGGCGGCCGCAGTGGGAATGCGCACCGTATACTCGATATACCCGTCCTTCTCTTCCCGATGGGCGGTAGCGGGCACGCCGTTATCGGTCATCAAGCGGATGGCATGGTCGATGGTGTTCACAAAAATGCGCACATCCTTGACCATGGAAACACGGTGCCTGCCTTTTACGGGGGTGTTGAGCAGCTGTTCAATGTAGAGGTCGGTCTGCCGGGCGTTCATGCGGCGCTTGGCAATGTTGATCAAGGCTTCGCTGCGGCGGTTCTCCGGCAGACGCAGCACCGCCCGGGCATGGCGCTCGGTGAGGTTGTTGTCCAGCACGAACTGCCGCTGGTCGGCGTTCAGCTGCAAGAGCCGCAGCTTGTTGGCAAGGGTGGGCTGTGCCATGCCCAGACGTTTGGCGGCCTCGGCCTGGGTGCAGTCCCACAGCACCATCACATCCTTCATGCCCTGCGCCTGTTCAAAGGGGTTCAGGTCGGCCCGCTGGATGTTTTCCAGCAGGCCCAGCGCCGCGGTCTGCTCGTCGCCGTAGTTGCAGAGGATGGCGGGGATGGTGGTCATCTTTGCCAGCCTGCAGGCACGGAGCCGCCGCTCCCCTGCCACCAGCTCATAGCCGCCATCCGACAGCTTCCGCACCGTGACCGGCTGCAGCAGGCCGTTCTCCCGGATGCTCTGCGCCAGTGCCGCAAGCTCCTGCTCGCTGAATTCCCGCCGTGCCTGAAATGGCGACGGCCTGATCTGGTCGATGGGCAGGAAATAGATTTTGCCCGCCTGCTTTTTGCGTTCAAACATGAATGTACTCCCCCTTCGCAGTTTTGCCGGGTCTGTTTTCCACATTTTCCCGGGAAAGCGTGGAAAATCTCAGGCTTCAGCCACAGTGTACCACACAAAGAAAGACCCTGCCAGACAAATCGTTCGGCAAGGTCTTTCAGAATACGTTCATTGCTGCGTTATTTCAGCGGACTTTTCGCGATTTTACCGCCGTTTCTGGGGTAAGCTGTCGGAGTCTGCGAAATCTTTTTGCACAGGATCAGGGTGCGGGTATCGCCGCCCGGCAGGTGCAGGGTGCGGGTCTCCCTGTACTCACCGCCCAGCTTTTTGATGGCACCCCGCGCTGCAGTCAGCTCTTCCTCACCGGAGGAGCCCTTCATGGCAAGGAAGTTTCCCCCTACCTTTACCAGCGGCAGGCAGTATTCGGCCAGCATGGGCAGCGCAGCCACAGCCCGGGCAGATGCCAGATCGAACTGCTCCCGCCACGCCTTGCGGGCGGCTTCTTCGGCGCGCTCCTTGGCAAACTCCACGCCGGTCAGGCCCAGCTGGGCGCAGGCGTACTTCAAAAACTCCACACGCTTGCCGGTGGGCTCCATCAGGGTCAGCTGCAGCTCCGGCTTGAAAATTTTGGTCACGATGCCCGGGAAGCCTGCGCCTGCGCCCACATCCACCATGCGGCCCGCCACCTCCGGCTGGCTGGCAAAAAGCAGGCTATCGAGGAAGTGCTTATCCTCGATCCCCTCGGGGTCGGTGATAGCGGTCAGGTTGACCTTCTGGTTGTAGTCCACCAGAATTTCGGCAAAGGCATCCAGCTGATCCAGCTGGGTGCCGGTAAGGGTGATGTTCCATGTGGAACATTTTGCTTCCAGACGCTGTTTGTCGATCATGGGTGTTGTCCTTTCTTTCATTCACCGGTCAGCTGGACGAAAATGGGCTCGTGGTGGACGGCAGGCAGGAAAATTTCCAGCACATCTGCCGTGCGCAGCTTGAGCGAAGAGGTGTTGATGCAGGGGTGGCAGCCAAGGTATTCCCCTTTCTTCACATCCTCATCCATCAGCAGCTGCACCTTGTTTTCGGTGTCGTTGGCAAGCCCCATGATGGAGGAGGAGCCGGGCGTACAGTCCAGATACTGCTCCATATCCTCGGGCGAGGCAAAGCTCAGGCGGGCAATGCCCAGCTGGTGGGAGAGCTCTTTGGTTTTGAAGGGCTTTTCCCCGGGCATCATGAGCAGATAAAAGTTCGTCTTCTGCCGGTTGCACAGGAACAGGTTCTTGCAGACGGTGGCATTCAGACAGGCATCGATCACATGGCAGTCCTCCATGGTATCGGCCTTCATCCAGCCGTGGTCGGTGCGCCAGAATTGGATGCCCAGCTTGTCCAGCAGGTCATAGGTGCGGATCTCTTTTTCCAGCCGCCCGGTGCAGTCGGCGGGACGGCCCTCGTAAAGCTTCAGTTCTTCCATTTTATTTTCCTCTCGCTGCCAGCGCAATGCTCAGCTGCGCCACGTCGGAGGGCGATACGCCCGGGATGCGGCCCGCCTGACCGAGGTTCTTCGGCCGGATGCGGGCCAGCTTTTCGCGGGCTTCCAGCGTCAGGCCGGCCAGATCCGCATATTCAAAGTCGTCCGGGATCAGGGTCTTTTCATGCCGGGCCACGTCCCGGATCATCCGATCCTGCCGGGCAATGTAACCCGCATACTTGATCTCGGTCTCCAGCCGCTCGGCCAGCATGGGGGTGATCTGCTCGCCCCAGCCGATGACACCGGCCAACAGCGGATAGCTGATCTCCGGGCGGCGCAGCAGTTCTTCCGCAATGCCGCCCTCGGCAGCAGGAGCAAGACCGGCCGCTTCCATGGCGGTGCGCAGGTCGGCGGTGCGCAGATGCGTCTCGTGCAGACGGCGGCGCTCCGCTTCCAGAATGCTCTGGGTGTGCTGGTACTTGGCCCAGCGGTCATCCTGCACAAGGCCGTATTCCCTGCCGATGGGGGTCAGCCGCTGGTCGGCGTTGTCCTGACGCAGGGTCAGGCGGTACTCGCTGCGGCTGGTCATCATACGGTAGGGGTCCATGACTCCTTTGGTGACCAGATCGTCCACCAGCGTGCCAAGATAGCTGGTGTGGCGCGGCAGGATCAGCTGCTCTTTGCCCAGCGCATTGCGGGCGGCGTTCAGTCCGGCCAGCAGGCCCTGGGCGGCGGCTTCCTCGTAGCCGGAGGTGCCGTTGAACTGACCCGCACCGTACAGGCCCCGGACCACCTTGCTTTCCAGCGTGGCTTCCAGACTGGTGGGGTCCACGCAGTCGTACTCGATGGCGTAGGCCGGGCGCATGATCTCGATGTGTTCAAACCCTTTGATACTGCGGTAGAAAGCATTCTGCACATCCTCCGGCAGGCTGCTGGAGGCTCCCTGCAGATACATCTCCTCGGTGTTCTCCCCGCAGGGCTCCACAAAAATGGGGTGACGGTCCTTGCCCGCAAAGCGCACCACCTTGTCCTCGATGGAGGGGCAGTAGCGCGGGCCAACGCCCTCGATCATGCCGCCATAGAGCGGGCTGCGCTGGATGTTATCCAGAATGATCCTGTGGGTCTCGGGGTTGGTATAGGCGATCCAGCACTCCACCTTATTGTGCATGGGGGCGTCGGTCAGGAAGCTGAAGGGCTGCAGCTCGCTGTCCGGGTCGCCGGGCTGACATTCCAGCTGGCTGAAATCGATGCTGCGGCGGTGCACCCGGGCAGGGGTGCCGGTCTTGAACCGGCGCAGCGGCAGACCGGCGGCCTTCAGGCTGTCGGTCAGGGCGTTGGCGGCGTGCATCCCGTCCGGGCCGGAGGCATACCATGCATCACCCACAAAAATTTTGCCTCCCAGATTCGTGCCGGTGGCAATGACCACGCACTTGGCGCTGTATTCGCCGTTCAGCTGGGTCACGACGCCCTTCACACGGCCGTTCTCGGTCTCAATGCCCACGACCTCTGCCTGATGGATGGCAAGGCCGGGCGTCAGCTCAAGGGCGTGCTTCATATATTCGTGGTAGCGCTTGCGGTCGGTCTGCACACGCAGGGCGTGGACAGCCGGGCCTTTGCCCCGGTTGAGCATCCGGCTCTGCAGATAGGTGGCATCCGCAGCAAGGCCCATCACGCCGCCCAGTGCATCCAATTCACGTACCAGCGTACCTTTTGCCGTGCCGCCAATGCTGGGGTTGCAGGGCATGTTGCCAATGGCATCCAGACTCATGGTAAACACGGCGGTTTTCGCGCCCAGTGTCGCGGCGGCGTGGGCGGCTTCGATGCCGGCGTGACCGGCACCGATGACGATGACGTCATAATCTCCTAAGTGGTTCATATACTTTCGGGTTTCCTCTAACAAATGATTTGAAATGCCCTCCGCTTCGCTCTGGGCATATTCAGCGGAAATATATTTTTTAAATTTGTAAATCCGAAAAGCCTGCGGGCTTTTCGGATTTACTTTTTCACGGGAAAGGGTCGTAACGGGAAACGGCATGTTGCTGCTGTCAGCCTGCGGCTGTCGCGCAGCAGATAGCGCACAAGCTTACCCTCACGGTTCGTCGCATAAGCGACTCAAAATCGGCGGAACACAAAAAATCCTCTAGCGGAGCGACTTGGATTTTTTGTATGGAGCCCATCTCCTTTGGGATTATTAAGGGCGAGTAGCCCTTAATTCGTGCCTCCCGCGCCTCGAAAGTAGCGGGTGCTTTTCTGGTTCTCTTTTGGCACGCAAAAGAGAACGTACCCGGCGGCAATGCTTTTTACAAAAGGCATGAAACTCAATCCATGCGACCACGCTCCGCGCGGGAAGCTCTTCGTCACTTTCCCACGCAGAAGCGTTCAAACACCTGTTCGATCACGGCTTCCGAGGCGTTCTCGCCGGTCAGGTCGCACAGGGCGGCCAGTGCGTCGTCCACACAGACAGACACCGCATCCAGCCCAAAGCCGCCTGCGGCAGCATCCAGTGCACCGGCCACGGCATCCCGCGCACGCAGTGCGGCGGAAAGCTGACGCTGGCCGGACAGGCTGGCGGCATGGGCGTCGATCTGGCTGGTGCCCAGCAGCCGGGCCACCGCAGCGGAGATCACCTTGCGGCTCCCCTCCTCCTGACAGCACACCGGCAGCACCATGGCAAAGAAGGGTGCGATCAACTCCGGGTCGAATTGCGTTGGTTTATCCTCTTTGTTGATAAGTGCAATGGCCGGACGGCCCTCACAGCGCTGTGCAAGCTCCAGATCCTCCCGTGTGGGCGGCTCGGAGCCATCGAACACGGCAAGGATCAGGCCCGCTTCCTCCAGCTTCTTCCAGCTGCGGCGGATGCCCTCCGCTTCAATGGCGTCCTCCGTCTCCCGCAGGCCGGCGGTATCAAACAGGTTCAGCCGGACATCCCCCAGCTGCACGGCCTGCTCCACCACGTCGCGGGTGGTGCCAGCCACCGGCGTCACAATGGCCCGGTCGAACCCGGCCAGCAGATTGAGCAGCGTGGATTTGCCTGCGTTGGGCCTGCCCACAATGGCGCAGTCCACGCCCTCGCGCAGGATGGTGTCTGCCTGATAGTTCCGGATCAGGCTGTCCAGTTCTTCCTTTACCCCGCTCAGTACCCGGTGCAGGTGGTCATCGTCCAGCTCCGGCACATCCTCCTCGGGAAAATCCACCCATGCGGCAAGGTGTGCCTGAATGGCGGTGAGTTCCTGCTTTTGAGCGTCGATCTTTTTGGCCAGCGCACCGCCCAGCGCCGCATTTGCCAGTGCGGCCCCCTGCCGCCCGTCTGCCGAGATCAGGTCCATGACCGCTTCGGCCTGGGTCAGGCCCAGCTTGCCGTTCAGGAAGGCGCGGCGGGTGTACTCGCCGGGAGCGGCAGGCTGCGCACCGGCGGCAAGGCAGGCTTCCACCAGACGGCGGGCCACCGCATTCCCGCCATGGCAGGAAAGCTCCACCACATCCTCGCCGGTATAGCTGTGGGGCGCACGGAAAAACAGGGCCACGCCCTCGTCAAAGATCTCGTTTCCTTCCCGGAAGGCCCCGTACATGGCCGTATAGCCTTTGGCCTGTTCAACTTTTTTTGCGGCGTTGGCCGGGCAGAACACCCGGGCCGCCACCTGATAGCTCTCCGCACCGGAGAGCCGCACCACGGCAATGCCGCCTGCGCCCGGTGCTGTTGCAATTGCTGCAATGGTCGCTTCCTGCATGGTTTTTTCTGGCTTCCTTTCCGCGCCCGGTCTGGCCGCTTGCTCCCATCTGCCCACAGCAGCGAGACCAATACAGTTTCATTGTACCACGAAACGCGGCGGAATGGTACTGTTTTTTCAACCAATTCCCGGGAAACGGTTGAAAATCCGCCCGTTTCTCACACAAAAAAGGGACTTTCCGTCCCAACACGGAAAGCCCCTTTTTACAGGAAACTGTTTTTTAGAACTTGGCGATATCTGCCGTGGTGATGGCCTTGCCGGGCAGCGTGCGTGCATCGGCATTCTCATTCAGGGCCAGCTTGCCCTCGCGCAGCAGTTGCACAGCCTTCTGGTGATCGGCGGCCTTCCAGTTGTTGCCCACGATCTTCCAGTTGTTGTTCACGTGCGGCTCGATGGTGCCGCCCTTCACGGTGCGGATGTACTCGCCCAGCAGCTCGCGGATGCCGCCCACATCGCCGCGCACATCGATCTCCAGCAGCTTGGGCAGATCCTCACCGGGCAGGAAGATGTCCGCAGCCGTCAGCAGCTGGGTGGTGGCGCGGTAGTTGTTCACTGCCACAACAAAGGTGTCGGTGTCCTTCACGGCCTTGCCGTTCGGCCACTTGAGGTTCTTGATGCGGTGGCCCGGCTCCTTGGAGACGTCCAGCTCGTAGTTGACGCCCTCAAAAGCATCGTATAGATAGTAGCGCACCGAGGGATCAAAGGCGATGGTCACTTCATCCGGCTTCCATGTCTTGAAGAAGGCTGCGGACCACTCCATAAAGCGGCGCAGCTGCTCGCCGGTCATCTGCAGCTTGTACAGGGTGTTCTGGTAGGTGTAGATGCTGGCCATATCGCACTTGCGGATGGTGCCCGCGCGCATCTGGGAGGTCATGGAGGTCAGGGCCGTTGCGGAGACCTGCGCACCGGTGTAGTACATCTGCACTTCGTTGATGAAGTCCAGCAGCGCGGTATCCTGCACCATGGCCTGCGGCAGGCAGTCGATCTCGTTTTCGGGGGCCAGATCGCCGCCCTTCAGCTCGCCAATGGGGGTAACAGCGTCTTCCTTGGCGCGGGTGTCGTAGGGAGCCAGCAGAGCGGTCAGCTCCGGATCGGGCTCGTACTCCTTGATCTGCAGGTTCTCCGAGGTGCGGTTCACGACCTTCCACTTGCCGTCCAGCTGGCGCTCCAGATAGACGTGGATCTCGGACAGGGTTGCACCGGCGTTCTTGTTCTCCACCACCAGCACGTTGTTGATCATCATGTTGGGGATGCTCCTGTGGCCGTGGCCGCCCACGATGACGTCGAACTCGGGGCAGGCATTGGCCAGATCGGTGACGCCGGAGCCATAGACACCGTACTCGTTCTCGGTATCCATGTGCATGACGCCGATCAGAACATCCACCTGATCCTTGATCTTATCGATGATCTTGCGGCTCTCGTCCACAGGGTTGGTGACCTTCCAGCCCTCCAGATTCTTGGCATCCCAGCGGATGATATTGGGGGTGACCATGCCAATGACGCCGATCTTCACGGTGCCCTTTTTGATGATGGTGTAACCGTCGGCCAGCGGGGTGCCGTCCGGTGCGTAAACGTTGCCGGTGAGCACCTTGGCCTTCTGCTGTCCCATGACCTTTTTCAGCACATCCATGCCGTAGTTGTACTCATGGTTGCCGGTGGTCCAGATATCATAGCCGATGGCATTCATGGCAGCGACCATGGGGTGCAGGTCATCCTTCAGGAACAGCTCTGCGGAGTTGGCCTGAATGGTATCGCCTGCATCCACCACCAGCGTGTTCCGGGTGCGGCACTGCTTGATGGCGGTCGCCTGCTGGGCCACGCTGCCGGAAGCATCTGCCTTGTTGGCGGCGTAGTCCCAGGGATCGAACTTGCCGTGGGTGTCGCTGGTGGCAAGGATCTGCAGATCCATGCTCCACAGGGACTTGATGTCACAGGCGGCTGCAGAGGGTGCCATGCAGCTGGCGGCTGCAATGGTCGCGGATGCCCCTGCACCACGCAGGAAGCTGCGGCGGGAGATCTTGTTCTGAGCCATAGTTGATTACCTCACTTTTCATCATTCTGTCTGTTCTTCACGAACAGAACGCTCTTGACTACAGTATAAATCCTTGACCAATTGTTTTACAATTGCCATTTGAGAGAAAGATTTCGGCAAAAAACAGGTAGTTTCTCCAAATTTTGAGAAGAATGACTTTTGACAGGTTCCGTATACCGCAACGGCTGCCCAACCCAAAACCAGCTTGGCGTCCGTTTTGGGTAAAATCCTTTTTTGCGTGAAAAAAGGTCTCCGGAAAATCCGCAGATCTTCCGGAGACCCTGATTTCAAAAATAATTCCGCAAAATTACAGCTCGATCTTGCCAAAGCTGAAATCGGCAAAATCATCCACCCGCTCGGTGCGCTTGGGTGCTACCGGTGCGGCATTCTCGGCATCGCGGGGTGCATAGGTGCGCTCCGGTACACCGGAGGGACGGGGGCCGCGGGGTGCACCGCTGCGGCTG
>OBVI01000391.1_pt1 | contig 11844 bp, 8 predicted proteins | sample 1476021 | NCBI WGS metagenome assembly OBVI01 (sample SAMEA2579981, study PRJEB22360) | human gut metagenome
GGCCTCTTGAACCCCATTCAAGCGCGCTACCAAAACTGCGCTACACCCGGATATCGACCGTCGCTTCCCTACCGAAGCGTGGCGACATGAGATATTATACTCAGATGCAACAGTTTTGTCAACCGATTTTTGCAATTTTCTTTGCTTTTTTTGCAAAAAGTCTGATTTTTGCGAAAGTACGTGCTTTATTTATTTTGCTCTTTTTCTTGCAGGATCTTGTCTTTTTCCAAAAGTGGTTTCAGATACTGGCCGGTAAAGCTGCCCGGCACCTCTGCCACCTGTTCCGGCGTGCCCTCGGCCACGATTTCACCGCCTGCACTGCCGCCCTCAGGGCCAAGATCGATAATATGATCGGCGCACTTGATCAGATCCAGATTGTGCTCAATGACAATGACCGTGTTGCCCGCATCCACCAGCTTTTGCAGCACCTCGATCAGGCGGTGCACGTCCGCGATGTGCAGGCCGGTAGTAGGCTCGTCCAGAATATACACGGTCTTGCCGGTGCTGCGGCGGGCCAGCTCGTTTGCCAGCTTCACGCGCTGGGCTTCGCCGCCGGAAAGGGTGGTGGCGCTCTGGCCCAGTGTTACATAACCAAGCCCCACGTCCAGCAGGGTCTGCAGTTTGCGTGCAATCTTAGGCTGATTGGCAAAGAAGACCACCGCTTCCTCCACCGTCATGTTCAGCACATCGGAGATGGTCTTTTCCTTATACTTCACTTCCAGCGTTTCACGGTTGTAGCGTGCACCCTTGCACACTTCGCAGGGCACATACACATCCGGAAGAAAGTGCATTTCGATCTGTAGGATGCCGTTGCCCTCGCAGGCTTCACAACGGCCGCCCTTGACGTTGAAGCTGAAACGCCCCGGGCCGTAGCCGCGCATTTTGGCATCCTGCGTCTGGGAGAACACCGTGCGGATATCATTGAACACACCGGTATAAGTGGCAGGATTGGAGCGGGGCGTACGGCCGATCGGCTGCTGGTCGATGCCGATGACCTTATCCACAAATTCCAGCCCTTCTACCCCATCACACTTGCCCGCGCGGGAACGGGCACCGTTCAGCTCGCAGGCAAGGGTCTTGTACAGGATCTCGTTGATCAGGCTGGACTTACCGGAGCCGGAAATACCAGTGACGCAGATAAACTCGCCCAGCGGGAATTTTACGTCGATGTTGCGCAGGTTGTTTTCCCGTGCGCCCTTCACGGTGAGGAAATTGCCGTTGCCGGTGCGACGGGTCTGCGGCACGGCAATGCGCTTGCGTCCGGAGAGGTAATCGCCAGTGATGCTGCGCTTTGCTTTACAGATATCTTTGACAGAGCCCGCAGCCACGATCTCGCCGCCATGAACACCGGCCCCCGGGCCTACATCCACGATATAATCCGCGCTGCGCATGGTGTCCTCATCGTGCTCTACCACGATCACCGTATTGCCGAGGTCCCGCAGATTTTTCAGCGTAGCAATGAGCTTGTCATTATCACGCTGATGCAGACCGATGCTGGGCTCGTCCAGCACATAGAGCACACCGGAAAGCGCGCTGCCGATCTGGGTGGTCAGGCGGATGCGCTGGCTCTCGCCGCCGGAAAGGGTGCCTGCGGAACGGGCCAGCGTGAGATAATCCAGACCCACGCTCTGTAAAAACTGCAGGCGATTCCGGATCTCTTTCATGATCTGCCCGCCGATCTGCTTCTGTTTTTCGGTCAGGTGCGGCTCATTTTCTTTGATGAAGGCCAGCTCATCCCGGATGGACATTTCGCAGAAATCACTGATATTCTTATCCCCAATGGTCACGGCCAGAACTACCGGTTTCAGACGCTTGCCGTGACAGTCCGGACACTCCACGCCGGACATGAAACTGCCGATCTCCTCCTTCATCCACTCGCTGTTGGTCTCGCGGAAGCGGCGCTCCAGATTCTCCACGATGCCCTCGAAGGTATTATAATACACTCCGCTGCCGAACTCGTTGGTGCGGTGCATCTCAATTTTTTCGCCATTGGTGCCGTACAGCAAAGCATTGACAGCCTCAGTACTCATCTCTTTGATGGGCGTATCCAGCGTGAAGCCGTACTTTTTCCCAAGGCCCAGATAATACATTTCGGACACAGACCCTTCAGCATAGTACCAGCCGCTGGCCTTGATGGCTCCCTCCCGGATGGAAAGATTCCGGTTGGGCAGGATGCGCTCCTCGTCCACCCGCATAAAGGTGCCAAGGCCGGTGCATTTTTCGCAGGCTCCCAGCGGGTTATTGAAGGAGAACAGCCGCGGCGACAGGTCGCTGATGGAAATACCGTGCTCCGGGCAGGCAAAGTTCTGGCTGAAGGTCATGCACTCGCCGCCGATCACATCCACTTCGGCAATGCCGCCGGTAAGCGCCAGCGCAGTCTCCAGAGAATCGGCCAGACGGCCCCGGATGCCCTTGCGCAGGGCAAGACGGTCCACCACGATCTCCACTGTGTGCTTGATGTTTTTTTCCAGCTTGATCTCTTCGTCCAGATCATACATGTTTCCGTCAATTTTCACGCGGGCATAACCACCGCGGCGGGCGGCATCCAGCTCTTTCTGCTGGGTGCCCTTTCGCTGCCGTACCACCGGTGCCAGCACTTGAAATTTGGTGCCTTCTTCCAGTTTGAGCACCGCATCCACCATTTCGTCCACAGTCTGCTGGCTGATCACCCTCCCGCACACCGGGCAGTGGGGCACGCCCACGCGGGCGTACAAAAGACGCAGATAATCGTAGATTTCGGTCACAGTGCCCACGGTAGAGCGGGGGTTGTGGCTTGTAGTCTTCTGGTCGATGGAAATTGCCGGCGAGAGGCCGGTGATCTCGTCCACATCGGGCTTGTCCATTCGGCCCAGAAACATGCGTGCGTAGCTGGAAAGGCTTTCCACATAGCGACGCTGACCATCGGCGTAGATGGTGTCAAAAGCAAGGCTCGACTTACCCGAACCGGAAAGTCCGGTCATGACGATCAGCTTTTCCCGCGGAAGGGTCAGATTTACATTTTTCAGGTTGTGCTCGCGAGCACCTCTGATGACGATCTTATCGTTTGCCAAGGTATTTTCTCCCTTTTCGTTGTGTCTGTGAATGGTTCTGTTTGCGCTCTGTCTCAGCGGCAGAGTCTACCGTCGGGTTCTCGCCGCGGCGCAGGCGGTCGATCTGGTCACGCAGGAAGGCTGCATGTTCAAATTCCAGCAGCTTCGCCGCCTCCTTCATCTCACGGGTCAGGCGCTCGATGGCGGCTTCCCGCTCCATCCTGCCCATGCGGCGGGTGTTCAGCTTAGCGTTCTCCGCTTTATCGCTGATCTCAATGCTGTCTGCGATGGCCTTGACGATGGTTTTGGGCACGATGCCGTGTTCCTGATTATAGGCCATCTGGATGGCGCGGCGGCGTTCGGTTTCGGTGATGGCACGGTCCATGCTGTCGGTGACGACATCCGCATACATGATCACAAGGCCCTCGGCGTTGCGGGCTGCGCGGCCAATGGTCTGGATCAGGCTGGTCTCGCTGCGCAGGAAGCCCTCTTTATCCGCGTCCAGAATGGCCACAAGACTCACCTCCGGCAGGTCCAGACCTTCGCGCAGCAGGTTGATGCCCACCACAACATCGATGCTGCCCAGCCGCAGATCCTTGATGATCTCCATCCGCTCGAAGGTATCCACCTCGTGGTGCATATACTTGACCTTGATACCCTGTTCGGTGAGGTAATCCGTCAAATCCTCGGCCATTTTCTTGGTCAGGGTGGTCACAAGAACGCGCTCATGCCGCTGGATGCGGGTGTTGATCTCGCCCAGCAGATCCACCACCTGCCCTTCCACCGGGCGCACCGAGATCAGCGGGTCCAGAAGGCCGGTGGGCCGGATGACCTGCTGCGCCACCTGCGTGCTGTTCTGACGCTCGTAGTCGCCGGGCGTAGCCGAAACAAAGATCATCTGGTTAAGCTTGGATTCCACTTCCTCAAACTTGAGCGGTCGGTTATCGAAGGCCGACGGCAGTCGGAAGCCATACTCCACCAGTGTTTTTTTGCGGGCGTAGTCTCCGCCGTACATGGCGCGCACCTGCGGCAGGGTGACATGGCTCTCATCCACAAACAGCAGAAAATCGTCCGGGAAATAATCCAGCAGGGTGGTGGGCATACTGCCCGGTTTTCGGCCGGAGAGCACTGCCGAATAGTTCTCAATGCCCTTGCACATGCCCACCTCGTTGAGCATTTCAATGTCGTAATTGGTGCGCTGAGCGATGCGCTGGGCTTCGATGAGCTTGCCCTCTGCGGTGAACTGCTTCACCTGCGCGTCACACTCGGCACGAATCTTTTCCAGTGCGGCGGCCTTCTTCTCGGCGCTGACGATGTAGTGGCTGGCCGGGAAGATGGCCACATGCTTGACCACATTCTGCTTGGCACCGGTAAGCGGATTGAACTCGGTGATGCGGTCGATCTCGTCCCCGAAAAACTCCACCCGGATGGCAAGCTCGCTCATATAGGCAAGGTAGATGTCCACGATGTCGCCGTGGACGCGGAACTTATTGCGCACAAAATTCACATCATTGCGTTCATATTGCAGTGTCACAAGCTTCTGGCACAGCGCATCGCGCTCCATCTGCATGCCGGGCCGCAGGCTGATGACCATGCTGCGGTAGTCGATAGGGTCGCCCAGCGAGTAGATGCAGGACACCGAAGCTACGATGATCACGTCCCGCCGCTCCGAAAGTGCCGCCGTGGCCGAGTGGCGCAGACGGTCGATCTCGTCATTGATGGCGCTGTCCTTTTCAATATAGGTGTCGGTGCTGGGGATATAGGCTTCCGGCTGGTAGTAATCGTAGTAGCTGACGAAATACTCCACCGCATTGTTGGGGAAAAAGGAGCGGAACTCGGTGCACAGTTGTGCCGCCAGTGTTTTATTGTGGGCCAGCACCAGCGTGGGGCGGTTGCATTTTGCGATCACATTTGCCATGGTAAAAGTCTTGCCGCTGCCAGTAACGCCCAGCAGGGTCTGGCAGCGGTCGCCGCGCTCCACGCCCTCCACCAATGTTTCAATAGCCTGCGGCTGGTCGCCGGTGGGCTGGTAAGAGGATACCAGTTCAAATTTTTCGTCTGCCATCTTCCCTCTCCTCTCCGGCCCTTGCGCAAAGAACCACAATCAGTTGTATTTTACGTTTTGATTATAGCACAGCAGTTTTATAATGTAAACAGTTCTTTGTGAAAACCATCCTGACAGCTGTTAATTCGGCCGGCACATGATGAAAGCCGCTTCCCATTTCCGATAAAGCTCACGGCCAGAACAACGTACCGGTCCTGAAATCATAGATCGGCAGGCGGTTGGCATCCCGCATGGAGAAATATTCCGTATCGGTCAGGATGAAGTGGTCCAGCAAATAGATGTTTACAAGACCCAGTGCCTGAGCGATGCTGCCGGTGGCTTCTATGTCCTCCATGGAGGGCAGTGCCGCACCGTTGGGGTGATTGTGGCAGAGCACTACCGTGTCGGTGCCGCCCTTGATAGCCGCAGCCACCACGCTCTTGATCTCCAGACTCACCCGGTCAGAGGTGCCTTCCCGCAGCCAGACCGCTGCCCGCACCCGTTTGCGGCTGTCCAGACTCACCAGCATGGCGCGCTCGTAGTCTGACCATGCAAACTTTGCCATGAGGTAGCTGCCCATCTGCTCGGTGGTCTTGATGCAGCGGGTGGTGCTGGTTCGGCTGCGGCTGTAATAACGGCAGATCTGCGGCAGCAGATGCAGCATCCGGGCAGTGGCAGGGCCTACACCCTCCACGGTGCACAGCTCCTCCTCACTGGCCTCCAGTACCGCCGCAAAATCACCAAAACGATCGATGAGGTCATGTGCGATGCCGTTGGTGTCCTTCTGCGCATTGGTAAGGTACAGCACATATTCCAGTGCTTCGTGCTCGGCCAGACTGTCCAGCCCGTAGTTCTGCACCCGTTCGCGCATCCGCTGGCGATGCCCCTGATGCCGTTTGTGTTCTGCCATTGCCGGTACTCTCCTTCTTGTTCATTCCCTATAATAGTACCCATTTTGCATCGGGAACTCAAGGCTTTTGGGAAAAATAGTTTTGATCCGGGACGTTTCCGCGTTGACTTGCAGCCGTGGCTGTATTACTATAAAGGTATCTTTTGAGATTTGAGGAACCATTTATGAAACAGTATACCGCAACCGCCAACGACGACGGCGTTCGTCTTTCCCGCTTTGTGCAGAGCGTGACCCGCGATTTTCCCACCAGCCTGCTGTACAAGAGCTTCCGCAACAAGCGTGTGAAGGTGAACGGAAAAAAGGCCGCGCCGGAGTACCGCATCCAGACAGGGGATCTGATCGAATTGTACATCAACGACGAGTTTTTCCCGCCGGAGGGTGCAAAGCCGGTGCAGAAGGCTGCCCCCAAAAAGCAGCCCAATCAGCCCAGGGTGACTGTCATCTACGAGGACGAAAACATTGCTGTTCTGTACAAGCCCACCCACCTGCTGTGCCATAGTGACCGCACCGGCGACGCAAACCTTGTGGACGCTTTTACCCAGTATCTGGCCGAAAAAGGCGAATACGACCCCCATGGCGAGAACCGCTTCAAGCCCGGCATCTGCAACCGGCTGGACCGCGGCACCGAGGGCCTTGTGATCGCAGCCAAGAGCTATACCGCCCTGCGGGACATGAATGAGATCATCCGCACCGATCTGCTCAAGAAGGAATATTACACCATCACGGTGGGCATCCCGCAGTCGGGACGGTTCACCGCATGGTGGGAGCACGACGAAAAGAACAATAAGGTGAGCATCCACGCACACCAGTCGCAGGACGAGCGCCGCAAGCAGATCATTACGGATGTAGACGTACTGCGTACCGCCGGGCCTTTTGCGCTGTGCCGGATCGGCCTTATCACCGGCCGCACCCACCAGATCCGCGCCCACCTTGCCTACCTTGGCCGCCCGGTACTGGGCGACATCAAGTACGGCAACCGCAAAATGAACGAGCGCACCGGCACCCGGACGCAGGCCCTGTGCGCTGTGCGCGTCAGCTTTCTGGACATTCCTGAGGAGAACAGCCTGCATTACCTCTCCGGCAAGGTCATCAAGCTGAAGGACCCGCAGATCGTAAAGCAGTTTGACGCACTGGATAAAAACAAGGCAGATGGAGAAAACAGCCATGCATAAAATCGACATGAACACGTGGCCGCGGGCAGAGCTGTTCCGGTTCTTTTCCGGAGTGTCACAGCCATTTTACAGCGTCACCTTCCGGGTGGACGTGACGAATCTGCACGCTTACGCAAAGGCTCACGGTATTTTCTTTTATTACGCCCTCGGGTATCTTAGTGACGGAAGCCGTAGACAGCGTGGCGATGAATCACCGCTTCATCGCCAGGTATCATCTGGGACAGTTTTATCAGCAGCCACAAAAAAAAAAGCATTTATCTTCTATAATTACGGTGCGTTCTTATGGGATTTTTAAGTATATTATTTCATTCTTTATTTAATTCTCCTGAGCCTATTTCTAATAAGTCACCCTCTTCCAATACTTTCTCTGGAACCTTTTCCGAGTATGAGCAGATATATTCTATCGAATTTGACAGTAATTTAAACTACTCAAATTATATATTTTCTGGAAAGTTTTCCAAAACTGGAAAAATGCGTACAAAAAGAAGAATTTGCGTATTTGAGGGCGACGATACGCTTTCAGCTATAAAATCCCTCGGATACGAAGAGCCAATTTCCTATACACGTGAAATTCCATCGTCTCCCAGTGAAGCTCAATTGAATTATCTGTACGATTTAGCAACCGAGCGCGGTGAGACTGTGCCAGAATATTTATCCTTTACTGACGCATCTGCTTTGATTTCCAGATACGTTGACCGGGATAGCATCCCGAATCCAGCCCTTTTTCAGTATGCTACAGAAATGCACATTGGTGTTTCTTACTTCACTGGAAAACGAAACTTGTATGACATCGTCTTTGCTCAACTATCTCCTATCGACAAATATGCTTTTTTTATATTCTGTGTATATCGAAACTTTAACCATTCAATGACGGGTAATTTGAACCGATGTAATTATCGAGAGTTATTTTATAATTTTGCACATATGGTCGAACAAGATTCAAAATTTCAAAAGTCCATCAATGATAATTATTATGGTTCTGACCTTCGTTTTTTCGGTTCCAAATATTCTAAAGAGCTTGGTTATAGTTTAACTGGTGGGAGCAAACGAACATATGCATATAAAACCGCCCGTGATTTTTTACAAAACAACAGGCTGATTTAATTATATACATAAAAATACCGTTCAGCATTCCAAACGCTGAACGGCATTTTTCATTTTATTGTTATTTTTCGTTGGAACTCTGCTCCGCCTTTTCCTGCGATCTCTGTTCACGGCGCAGCTCTTTGATGCGCTTTTTCTCGCTCTGGACATGGGGCCAAGGCCAGCTGAAGCCCTCATTTTCGCGGCACCATTTGACCAGCGGATAGAACGCGAAGGCCAGACCGAAGAGGTACAGCAGAGCATACAGCAGGGCATCCAGCGTGATGAGCGCATCCAGTGCACCGATCACCGCCACCACACAGCCTGCCTTCAGGAAGAACAGGCCATTCTGTCGGCAGTATTCCTCAAAGTGCTCCGCCTTGACGGCACGGCGGCCCTGATCGCCCCAGACACGGGGATTTTTCATGACCGAATAGCCGTAGAATACCATCATCAGGCCAAGGGTGAGCTGAAAACCAAAAAACATCTGTTGTACCTCGAACTTTGTTTTATTCACATACAGAAGCTCGCCCTTCGGGAGAGCTGTCGGCACCGGCAGGATCTGACGGAGAGGGTCAGTCCTCAAACAGCGGCTTCATCAGGGGCAGGAAGTCCAGCGTTGCAAAATAATCACGCGGCGTCTCGGCACGGCGGATCAGACGGTGGGTGCCGTCCTCGCACAGCAGCACCTCTGCGCTGCGCAGCTTGCCGTTGTAGTTGTAACCCATGGCAGAACCGTGTGCACCGGTATCGTGGATGTAGACGATATCGCCAATGTCGATCTTGGGCAGCATACGGTCGATGGCAAACTTGTCGTTGTTCTCGCACAGACCGCCCACCACATCATACATGTGGTCGCAGGGCTCGTTTTCCTTGCCCAGCACAGTGATGTGATGGTATGCGCCATACATGGCGGGACGCATCAGGTTGGCAGCACAGGCGTCCAGACCGATGTACTCCTTATAGATATGCTTTTCGTGGATGGCCGTTGCCACCAGAGCACCGTAGGGGCCGGTGGTAAAGCGGCCCATCTCGGTAAAGATGGCCACATCACCCATGCCGGCAGGCACCAGGATCTCCTCAAACTTTCTGCGCACGCCCTCACCGATGGCCATGATGTCGTTTTCGGTCTGCTCCGGACGGTACGGGATACCCACACCGCCGGACAGGTTGATGTAGCCGATGTGCACGCCGGTGGCCTTCTGCACCCGGACTGCCAGCTGGAACAGGATGCCTGCCAGCTCCGGATAGTATTCATCGGAAATGGTGTTGGAGGCGAGGAAGGCGTGGATGCCGAAGTTCTTGGCACCCTTTGCAGCCAGCTTCTTGTAGCTTTCGATCATCTGCTCCTCGGTCATACCATACTTGGCATCGCCGGGCTTGTCCATGACCTGAAAGCCCTCTTCGCTCTCGCCCAGACTGAAGGTGCCGCCCGGGTTATAGCGGCAGAAGATGTTCTCCGGCACGCCGGCGACACGCTCCAGAAATTCCACCATGGTGGCATCGTCCAGATTGATATAGGCACCCAGCTCGTAGGCCTTCTTCATATCTTCCACGGGAGTCTGGTTGGAGGAGAACATGATATCGCTGCCGGAGAAGCCGCACACCTCGCTGAGCATCAGCTCGGTCAGAGACGAGCAGTCCACACCGCAGCCTTCCTCCTTGAGGATCTGCAGGATGACAGGGTTCGGCAGAGCCTTGACGGCAAAATACTCCTTGAAGCCTTTGTTCCAGCTGAATGCCTTGTTGATGCGGCGGGCATTTTCACGGATGCCCTTCTCGTCGTAGACATGGAACGGCGTGGGCACATCCTGAATGATTTCCTGTGCCATCGCCTCGGTCAGAAACGGTTTCTTTTCCATAGTAACATCCCTCTCATTTTATGTACACGCGGCCGATTGCCGCAGTGACGTTGGTAGAAGCTCCTCCCGTCATCGCTGACGCGATGCCGCCTCCCTCTTTGAGGGGGCTGTCTGTGCAGCAGACTGGGGGAGCTTACAGCTTCAGATTCTGGCGGGTGGGGGTGAAGGTGGGGATCATCTTTGCCAGCTGCTGCACCACACCCTCATCGTTGTGCTGGGCGGCTTTGGCAAGCTCCTGCAGCTGCTCGTAGAACTCGGCAAGGTCGATGCTGCGGGGCGAGGCTACAAAGATCTTGTTATGCTGGGTGCGGCGCATCTTGTCCTGCTCCTCGTCCATCATCAGCTCTTCATAGAGCTTTTCGCCCGGGCGCAGACCCACGATCTTGATCTCCATATTCACGCCCGGCTCATAGCCGTAAAAGCGGATGAGCTGCTTTGCCAGATCCATGATCTTGACCGGCTCGCCCATGTCCAGTACATAGATATTGCCGCTTTCGGCCAGCGCACCGGCCTGCAGCACCAGCTGGGCCGCTTCCGGAATGGTCATAAAATAGCGCTCAATGTTGGGGTCTGTCAGGGTGACAGGCCCGCCTTTTTTGATCTGGGCCTCAAACAACGGAATGACGCTGCCGTGGCTGCCCAGCACATTGCCAAAACGCACAGCCACACACTTCATATCCGTGTTGCCTGCAAAGGTCTGGATGAGCATTTCGCAGATGCGCTTGGTACAGCCCATCACACTGGTGGGGTTCACAGCCTTATCGGTGGAAAGCTGCACGAACCGCTCCACGTCGTGCTCGCTGGCGCTCACCAGAAGGTTCTTGGTTCCCAGAACATTATTCTTCACGGCCTCGGCAGGGCTCACCTCCATGAGCGGCACATGCTTGTGAGCTGCCGCGTGGAACACCACCGTGGGGTGATAGGTCTCAAACACCTCGTCCAGCCGTTTTTTGTCCCGGATGGAGCCCACCAGCACCGTTACCGGGATATCCCGGCCGTACTTCTGCTGCAGCTCCATCAAAAGCTCATAGGCGCAGTTCTCGTAGATATCAAAAATAAGCAGCTTGCCGGGCTTGAAGCGCATCACCTGACGGCACAGTTCGCTGCCGATGGAACCGCCGCCGCCCGTGACCAGAACGGTCTTGCCGGTAAGGTAGCCGGAGATCTGGTCCGTATCCAGCGTCACCTCATCGCGGGAAAGGAAATCCGCCGGGTTCAGTTCGCGGAAGGCTCCCTGCTGGGGTGCGCCGCTGCCCACCAGCTGCGGGTCGCTGAGCAGCTGCACCGCACAATGGGTGCTGACACACAGGTCGATGACATGGTTCAGTTTGCTGCCCTTCAGGGTGGGGATGGCAATGATGATGCTGTGGATGCCGTAGCGATTGCACAGCTCCGGGATATCCTCCAGCGTGCCCTTCACCGGCACCCCGTGGATGGTCTGGTTCAGCTTTGCGGGGTCGTCATCAACCGCCACCACAGCATGCCCGTATTCCTTATTGGACTTGCACACGTTGATGGCCCATGCACCGGCCTCTCCTGCACCCACGATCATCACGGGCCGGTTGGGGTCTCTGCTGGCAGAGCCGCGCAGCTTTTCGCCCAGCGGGTGGTTCAGGAACAGCCGCCATGCCAGACGGCTGCCGCCCACCAGCAGGAAGATGAGCACCGCTGCCATGCAGTTGGCAGAGTTGAACAGCACACCGTGGATGCACAGACGGTTGACACCGTAGACGATAACGGTAGG
>OBVI01000398.1_pt1 | contig 11605 bp, 9 predicted proteins | sample 1476021 | NCBI WGS metagenome assembly OBVI01 (sample SAMEA2579981, study PRJEB22360) | human gut metagenome
AGCTGTTCCAGCTCTGCCCGGGTCCGGGAAGGGCCTGTTGGCCCTGCCGCAGCTGCTGCAGAAGGGCGGCGTACTGGTCCGTTGGTGCCGGCGCGGGTTTCGGTTCCGGCTGCTTGGGCGGCTGGGGCGCAGCACCGCGCACCACAAGGGTAGCGGTGCGGTTGTCGATGTAGGCGTCGGCACCGAAGTAACCGTGGGAAATGGCGCTTTCCACCGCAGCACGCCCCTTTGCGGCATCGATGCCTGCGGCGGCAAACAGCTCGTCCAGCGGGATGTTGTCGCGGTCGCCCACGATCTTGTCCAGCAGGCGTTCCAGCTTGCGGGTGCGGTCCATGCGCAGGCCGGTCCACAGTGCGCCGGCTCCGCCAATGGTCGTGGCCAATGCAGGGAGCAGATCGTCGAAGTCCGGAAAGTCGAACAGGCAGTCGATCAGTTCCTCCGCACCGGTAAACAGGAAGACAGCACCCAGAATGGTGCAGATCACGGCAATGGTCTTGTGCCAGTTTTGAGCGCTCTTCTGTTCTGCGGTGGGGCGGTCAGTGCCGCAGGCGGCCTCGGGATCCTGCTCCTGCCGGGGCGTGCTCTGCGGGGATGCGGGGTCGGCGCGGTAGTCGGGCTGCGCCTGTGCAGCGGCTTTTTCTTCTTTTTCAGCGTTTTTATCGATGCTTTTTAAGATGAACAGCAGCACGCCCAGCGGTGCCGACATGGCAAATACAATAAAAATGGCAATGGTAGGGATATGCGCAAAATAGTGCTTCTTTGGCTGCATGGATAAGACCTCTCAATGTATCAAAAACAGTTCAAAACAGAAAAAGACCGCGTTCCACTCTATTATAGCGGAGCACGGTCTTTTTGTTAAGGGGTAAATATCGATGCGTGCGAAAACAGCAGGGGAGTAAGACCGCTGTTTTCCGGGAAACGTTACTTCATCAGGCTGCAGACGGCCTCCGCGTAAGCGGCAGGGTCATCCACCGGCAGGCCTTCAATGAGCTGTGCCTGTGCATACAGCAGAGCGCTGTACTTCTTGAGCTTGTCGGTGTCACCGGCCTCCTGTGCGGCCTTGAGCACGGCAAACACGGGGTGGTTGACATTCAGCTCCAGCACCTTGTCGCTCTTTACGCCCTCGCTGCCGGGCTGCTTGGACAGCACCTTTTCCATTTCGATGGACAGCGGGCCGTCGGCACTCAGACACACGGGGTGATCCTTCAGACGGGTGGAGACCTTGACCTCCTTCACCTTGCCGTCCAGAGCATCCTTCATAGTGTCGAACAGAGCCTTGTTCTCGGCGGTGGCATCCTCGGCGGCCTTCTTCTCTTCCTCGGTCTCAAGGCCCAGATCGCCGCTGTTGACATTCTTGAACTCCACAGTGCCGTCCTTGCCCTCGGCATCCTTGCGGGGATAGCTGCGCAGGATCTGCAGGCAGAACTCATCCACATCCTCGGTCAGCAGCAGGACGTCATAGCCCTTATCCATGACCAGCTCAGCGGCGGGCAGCTTTGCCAGACGGTCGGTAGAATCACCGGCAGCAAAGTAGATATACTTCTGCTCAGCAGGCATCTTGTCCACATACTCCTGCAGAGTGACCATCTTCTGCTCCTTGGCAGACCAGAACAGCAGCAGGTCGCGCAGCAGCTCGGCGTGCATGCCGTAGTCAGAGTAAGCACCGAACTTGATCTGACGGCCGAACTCTTTCCAGAATTCCTCGTACTTCTGGCGGTCGTTGGCCAGCATGGCGTGCAGCTCGTTCTTGATCTTCTTTTCCAGAGCGTTGTGGATCAGTTTGAGCTGGTTGTCCTTCTGCAGCATCTCGCGGCTGATATTCAGGCTCAGATCCTGACTGTCCACGATGCCCTTGACAAAGCTGAAGTAATCGGGCAGCAGGTCGGCGCACTTCTCCATGATGAGCACGCCGGATGCGTACAGGGCCAGACCCTTCTCGTAATCCTTGGTGTAGAAATCGTAGGGGCGGTGGCTGGGTACGAACAGCAGGGCGTTGTAGTTCGCAGTGCCCTCGGTGCGGCTGACGATGACACGGGCAGGGTCGGTATAATCGTTGAACTTCTCTTTATAGAAGCTGGCGTATTCTTCGTCGGTCACTTCGCTCTTCTGCTTTTTCCAGATGGGCACCATGCTGTTCAGGGTCTCCAGCTCGGTGTAGCTCTCCCACTCGGGCTTGTAATCCTCGGGCTTGGGGTCCGGTTCCGGCTTCTGGCGCTCGTGCTGGCGCTCCATCTGGATGGGGTAGCGCACATAGTCGCTGTACTTCTTGACGATGGCAACAATGCCGTATTCATCCAGGAAATTATCGTAGTGGTCGGTCTCGGTGTCCGGCTTGATGTGCAGGATGATCTGGGTGCCGGCGGTGTCCTTCTGGGCGGGGGTCATTTCGTAGCCGTCCACGCCGGAGGACTCCCACTGCCATGCTTCATCCGAGCCATAGGCCTTGGAAATGACCGTGACCTTGTCGGCAACCATGAAGGAGGAGTAGAAGCCCACGCCGAACTGACCGATGATGTCGATGTTCTCGTCCTTGTTGTCTTTCTTGAAGTCCAGAGAACCGGAGTGGGCGATGGTGCCCAGATTCTGTTCCAGTTCCTCTTTGGTCATGCCGATGCCGTTATCCTCGACGGTCAGGATACGGTTATCCTTGTCGCGGGTGATGAGGATGCGGAAATCGCCCTTGTTCATGCCCACGGAGGGATCGGTCAGACTCTTATAGTAGAGCTTATCAATGGCATCCGATGCGTTGGAGATCAGCTCCCGCAGGAAGATCTCCTTATTGGTGTAGATGGAGTTGATCATCATATCCATCAGTTTTTTGCTTTCAGCCTGAAATTCTTTCTTAGCCATAATGCAAGACCTCTTTTTATCTGTATTCAGTGCCGGGCACTCGGGAAGCTGGAACGCTTCGGAATGCTTAGCACTCATAACTTTCGAGTGCTAATATACACCGCTTCCCGGCAAAAATCAAGGGCTTTCATAAAAAGTTTAAAAATCGGAAGCGGCCTGCGGTCTGTGCAGACCTTTTGTGCCTGCCAATTAAAACGGAACTGCCATTATAGATGACCGTGGTGCACACAAAGACGGGTTTAAATCGTATTTCAAATGAAAGCGTTTTGTGCTATAATGAACCCCGAAGATCATTTCCGAAGGGGGAAAATATCATGCAGCTGAAGCAGCTGGAACTGGAAGGCGGCGGAACGCTGACTGTTTATCTGCGGGATTCCTGCGAACGGATGCCGAAGGCCATCGACCGGCCTTTGGTGCTGGTGGTGCCCGGCGGCGGCTATACCCACGTCAGCGCCCGGGAGGGCGACCCGGTTGCACTGCAGTTTGCAGCAGCGGGATATCATGCCGCTGTGCTGGACTACGCCATCTGCGAACAGGCAGCGGACTATCTGCCGCTGCGCCAGCTGGCACAGGCCATCGGCCTTGTGCGGCAGCACGCGGCCGGATGGCATATCCTGCCGGAAAAGATCGCAGTGTGCGGCTTTTCGGCGGGCGGACATCTGGCACTTTCCGGTGCTGTGCTGGACATTCCCGGGGAGCGCGCCCAGCCCCGGCCCGATGCGGTGATTCTGGGCTATCCGGTGATCACCGCAGGGCAGTATGCCCACCGCGGCAGTTTTGTGCAGCTGGCGGGCAGCACTGACCCGGCGGCACAGCAGGCATTCGGTCTGGAGGATAAGATCACGCCGCAGACGCCGCCGGTGTTCGTGTGGGCCACCATGGAGGACGCTACCGTTCCGGTGGAGAATACGCTGATGCTGGTGAGCGCTCTGCACAGGGCAGGTGTGCCCTGCGAGGCGCATCTGTTTGAAAAGGGGGTGCACGGCACCAGCATCAGCACCGCAGAGGTGGATCAGCCCAGCCGCCACCGGCATCACTGGGTGGAACTGGCAGTGGAATGGCTGGGAGACACTTTTGACTGGTCGGTTGGATAAATCTGACATATTTGAACGAACCTACAAAAAATTTACAATTAAACTGTTGACTTGCATAAGGCTTTGACGTATACTGGTCAGCAGGGACAAACTCAAGGAGGAATACCTATGGTTATGGACCCGACCCTGCCGCGTGTTTCTGTGCGCGACCTGCTCATGCAGGCATTTCTTACCGGATGGGAGCTTTCGGACAAGACAGTCTCGCAGGACGAATACCTGCAAAGCTCCATTCAGGTGATCGAAATGCTGCAGGTGGAACCGGAAAACCTTTATGCCGAAGAAGGCCTTGGCCTGCCGGACGGCGAAGAGGTGGATCATCTGGACGATTGGCTGCGTGCCGACGGCCAGTGGCTGTACTACGGGGTGGAGGAAGAGAACTTCTTCCTGATCCAGTGGTATCCGGACGAAGCGGCTGCAAACGCAAAGCTGGCCCAGCTGGAAGAACTGGGCGACGGCAAGCAGTATCTGGTAGATCTTTCCCTCAAGCGGGAAAACCCTTCCAGCGCAGAAAACTTCGGCAATTCCAATCCGGTCCAGCTTCGTTCCTGAAAACATCACCTTAAAGTGAAAGGAAATTTTGCAGCATGCAGCTTTCTGAGATCGAGCGCGAACAGCTTTATGCCATCGTAGAAAAATACGATCATCACCCGGATGTACAGCGGATGCGGGAGTATATCCAGCACGGTTCTGTCACCACCTACCAGCATTGCAAGAATGTGGCGCTGGTGAGCTTCTGGCTCAACCGCCGTCTGCATCTGCACGCCGACGAGACCTCGCTGGCGGTGGGTGCCCTGCTGCATGATTTTTATCTGTATGACTGGCATAACAAGGGCACCTTCCACGGCCTGCGCCGGTTGTTTGAGATGCACGGCTTCTCGCACCCGGGCTGTGCCTGCATCAATGCAGAGCGTGTGTTCGGCATCACCAAAAAGGAACAGAGCATCATTTCCAGCCACATGTGGCCGCTGACCTTCCGTCATGTACCTACCTGCCGTGAGGCCATTATCGTCTGTCTGGCAGATAAGTACTGCGCTGTGGTGGAGAGCATGTTCCAGCGCTCCCACGCCGGTGCTGTGGTAGACGGCAGCGTGGAAGTCGATGGCAAAGAGTGGTAAGCCTGCCTGCTGGTAAATAAGCGAAACAAAAAAGGACTCTGCATCGTCAAGGTGCAGAGTCCTTTTTTGTATCTCACAGCTTTTTGTAGCCCTCCGGCTCATCCGCAGCGGCACGGCGCTCCATGAGGAAGGTGTCCAGCCAGCGGCCATGACAGTCCCGCGCAATGCGCTCGCGGCGGCCTACCAGACGGAAGCCACACTTGGTGTGCAGGGCACGGCTGGCAGCATTGTCCTGCAGCACGGTGGACTGCAGGGTCCAGTAGCCGGCCTCTTCGGCCTGACGGCACAGCTCGGCCAGCAGATGACAGCCCAGTCCATGGCCGCGGAACTGCTCCCCCACATAGATGCTCACCTCAGCTACGCCGCGGTAGCACCAGCGCGGGTCTACCCGGTGCAGCGCGGTCCACCCGGCAATGACATCATCCACCAGCAGCACCAGCCGACAGTCCTTTGTGTGAGAGGCATCCCACGCAGCGTACGGGGGGCAGGTGGTCTGAAAGGTGGCATGCTCTGTGGCGATGCCCTCTAAATAGATTCTGGAAACGGCGTCCCAGTCTTCCGGCTCCATGGGCCGGATCGTGATCTTGCTCATATGCAATTTCCCAGCGGACAGGCAGAAGCCTGCCCATACCCTCAACTCTCAAAAATGACCGATTTCAGTATAGCAGAATTTGCAGTGCGGTACAAGCGCCGCACTGCACAGAAATTTCTTTGACATCAGGCAGGTTTGTGATACAATAAAACATATAAACAAGGGCACGGCGCAGAGACCGCCGCTGCAGAACGGAGGACGTTGACACATGAAATGGATCAGAACGGCACTGTGTGCGCTGGGAATGCTGGCGTGCCTGTCACTTTCGGCTTTTGCAGCAGAGCTTGGAGAGCCGAACATCACAGAGCAGACCACGATGAAGGAGCTGCGTGAAAACCCCAGCATCAAGGGTTCGGGCTTTTACACCTACTGCAACGAGTGGATCGAGGGCAGCACAAAATACGACAACACGCCGATCAAGGGCTATGTGAGCTGGGCGGCCTCTGAGGATGCCGCCGAGGGCATGAACCTTGTGATCGAGAACTACAACAAGGGCGTGCAGGTCACATGGCAGGTGTATACACCGGAAGAGATCGAGGCAGACCCGGCGCTGGGCATGGTGCAGCTGTTTTATTTCCCGGCAAAAACGGAAAACGCCAAATATGTGGTCGTGGTGCCCGGCAACGGAGGCAACACCACGGCAGAGCTGAACGAGGGCGCATCCATCGCGAACCAGCTGCACGATCTGGGCTATGCGGTGTTTGTGCTGCGGTACCGTTCGTTCCTGAATGCTTCCGACAACGCGCCGCTGTACGACATTGCCAATGCCGTGAAGTATCTGACTAAAAATGCAGAGCAGTTCGGTGTCCAGCGCGAGAACTACGCCCTGATGGGCTTCTCGTCCGGCGGACACATCGTGGGACTGATCGGCTCGGACAACGAGCGGTTCGGCTACAAGGCCTTTGGCATTCCTCAGCCGGCAGCACTGCTGCTGGGTTATCCCATCAACGATTTCTATGAGGTAAAGCCGCTGTACCACATTGCCATCGACCCGCTCATGATCAGCTGGCGTTACTACTGGACTAACATCTCGGATGTGGTAAACAAGAATTACACCCCCACCTTCTTCTGGTACGGCAAAAACGATTATTACATGGAGTGCATGAACTACGAAAAGCAGGGCCCCCTGCTGGAAAAGACCCTGAAGGAGAGCGGTGCGACCTATCAGTGCGTGGTGTACGAGGACGCCCCGCACGCCATTGGCCCGGGCCGTCACACCGATGCGGACGGATGGATCAAGCTGGCTACTGAGTTCTGGGAGGAACAGTGTAAATAACCGACAGAAAAAGGGGATTGCTGTGAAAAAACGATTTCGTGCGGTGCTGCTGAGTCTGGGACTCCTGTTCCTGCTGGCACAGCCTGCATTTGCGGCAGAGCTGGGCGAGCCCAATATCACACCGCAGACCACCATGCGGGAATTGCGGGAAAACCCATCATTGAAAGCTTCCGGATACTATACTTACTGCAGGGAAATGCTGCCCATCGAAAGCAATTACTGGAACAATAAAACACTGGCCCAGTACGCAAAGCCGCAGCTGGTCTATGATTGCGCGGATGCGATGAACCTTGTGATCGAAAACTACAATAAGGGCGTACAGGTCACATGGCAGGTGTACACTCCGGAAGAAATTGCGGAAAATTCTTCTCTGGGCATGGTGCAGCTGTTTTATTACCCGGCGGAAAGATCCGGCGGGCGCTATGCGATCGTACTGCCGGGCAACGGAAGCACCATCACCTCAGAAATGGAAGAGGGTGGCTCTGCTGCCAGCCAGCTGCATGCGATGGGTTATACCGTATTTGTGCTGCGGTATCGTTCTTTTCTGGACGCAACGGACAATGCGCCGCTGGACGATATTGGCCGCGCCGTGCAGTTCATCACGCAGAATGCAGAGCGGTTCGGCGTACAGGCAGAAGGGTATGCCATTACAGCGTTTTCCTCTGGCGGACAGCTGGCTGGACTGTTCTGCAACGAGGAGGTCGGCTGGGGCAGATACAGTGTGCCAAAGCCCGGCGCGCTGCTTATGGCCTATCCGGTCATCAACTTCAACGAGGTCAAGCTGCTGTATCATGTGCTGATGGATCCGGGCGAGTGCGGCTGGCGCTTTTACTGTTCCAGCGTAGCCGATGTGGTAACGGATGATTACCCGCCGGTGTACTTCTGGTATGGCAAAAATGATATCATCCTGCCGCTGATGGATCTGCGGAAGCAGGGCCCTGCCTTTGAAAAAGCTTTGCAGGCACATGGTGTGCCATACCAGATGCATGTATATAAAAATGCAGGACACAGCATTGGCACAGGGCGTGGCACAGACGCCGAAGGCTGGCTGACGGAGGCAGCTGCATTCTGGGAAGAACAGGTCGGATAAAAAGGAGGCGCGGCAATGAAACACAAACTCTGTACGGCTGCAGTGTGCATCGGGATGCTGCTGGCTCTGGCACTGCCCGCATGGGCAGCAGAATACGGCGAAGCTAACATTACCCCGCAGACCACGATGAATGAGCTGAGGGAAAATCCCAGCATCGTGGGCTCCGGCCTGTACACCTACTCGCGTGAGCAGGACTGCACCCTGAAACAAGCCTACTGGGGTACACAGGAACTTGAAAAGTTCTCCAACCAGTGGACGGCACAGGATGCGGCAGAGGGCCTCAATCAGCTGATCCGGAATTATAATGCGGGCATCCAGATCACCTACCCGCTGTATACGGCAGAGGAAATTGCGCAGGACACCAGCCGGGATGTTGTGGAGCTGTACTATTTTCCGGCGCAGGGAGAAACGAAAAACCAGAAATATGCACTGGTGCTGGGTGGAAATGCCCTGATCACCAGCGCCGAGATCCGCGAGGGCATATCTACGGCGTGGCAGATGAACCAGATGGGCTATACTACGTTTGTGCTGCGCTACCGTATCGGGATACGGGCAGGCGGCAACGCACCCATGGAAGATGTGGCGCGGGCAGTGCAGTATATCACCGCACATGCAGAGCAGTTTGATGTGCAGCCGGAGCAGTATGCGGTGATCGGATACTCTTCCGGCGGACAGATCACCGGTCTGTTCGGGACGGATGCAGTGGGATACCGGAACTACGGCTTGCCAAAGCCCGGCGCTCTGCTGCTGGGCTATCCGGTAAATACATTCCGGGAACTGAAACCGGGCTATCGGATTCTGCTGGATCCCGGTGTGCTTGCACAGCGGTATTACGATATGAATGTGTCGGACTATATAACGCCGGATTACCCACCGACCTTTTTCTGGTGTGGCAAAAATGACCTGACGCTTATGCTGATGGACTGGTACGCACAAATTCCGCAGCTTCAAAAAGCGATGGAGAAGAACGGCGTGCCCTATGTCAGCCATGTGTATGATAACGCGCCGCATTCGATTTCTACAGGACGCGGCACCGATGCAGAAGGCTGGCTGAACGAGGCTGTTGCATTCTGGGAAGAACAGACAAAATAAAAAAAACACGCAGATCCGGGCTTTGCAGCTGCACAGCCCGGATTTTGCAATGGGAGACGAAAATGGAATTTCTGGCATTTCTTTACACGGTGCTGCTGGTGGCCATCTGCCTGATGATGGCGCTGCTGCTCTACCGCTCGGCAAAGCCGACGGCCAGCCGGGACGATACGGAACTGAAGGAATGGCTGCGCCAGCAGCTGGATGCGCAGAACCGTCAGATGGAAGCAAAGCTGGCAGAGATGTCTCAGCAAAACCTTGCCGCCATGGGGCAGATCAGCGAGACGCTGCAGGCTTCGGTGCAGAGTATGAGCACCGCCCTTGCTGCCGGGCAGGGCAGTCAGCAGCAGACCATGGAGCAGCGGCTGCAGGGGCTGGAAGCCTCTAATTTCCGTAAGCTGGAAGAGATGCGCCGCACCCTTGCCGAGGGCCTGACCACCTTGCAGACCCAGAACGCCCAGAAGCTGGACGAGATCCGGCATACCGTGGACGAGCAGCTGCAGGATGCCCTGCAAAAGCGGGTGACTGAGAGCTTCAAAGCGGTCAATGACCAGCTGGAACAGGTATATAAGGGTCTTGGCGAGATGCAGAACCTTGCCGCCGATGTGGGCGGGCTGAAACAGGTGCTTTCCGGCGTGAAGACCCGCGGCATTCTGGGCGAGATCCAACTGGGTGCAATCCTGGAAGAGATCCTTGCCCCGGAACAATACGACACCAATGTGGCCACCATCCCGGGCAGTACCCAGCGGGTGGAATATGCCATCCGGATGCCCGGCGCGGACGGCGGCACGGTCTGGCTGCCCATCGATTCCAAGTTCCCGGGCGATACCTATGCCCACCTGCAGGACGCGCAGGCTTCCGGCGACGCACAGGCCGTGGAAAACGCCCGCCACGCACTGGAGCTGGTGCTGCGCAGCGAGGCCAAGGACATCCGGGAAAAATATGTGGAGCCGCCCTATACCACGGCCTTCGGCATCCTGTTCCTGCCGTTTGAGGGCCTGTATGCCGAGGTGGTGAACGCCGGTCTGCTGGAAGTGCTGCAGCGGGACTATCAGGTGAACATCGCGGGCCCCAGCACCATGGCGGCGCTGCTCAACAGTCTGCAGATGGGCTTCAAGACCCTTGCCATCCAGAAGCGTTCCGGCGAGGTGTGGCAGCTGCTGGGTGCGGTAAAGACCGAATTTGACAAGTTCGGGCAGGGACTTTCCAAGATGCAGCAGCGTCTGCGCCAGACCGACGAAGAGCTGGATAACCTCATCGGGGTGCGCAGCCGTGCCATCAGCCGCAAACTGCGGGCGGTGCAGACCATGGACGAAGGCGCTGCCGCCGCGCTGCTGGAGCTGGACAACGAGCCGGGCAGACCGGTGGCGGCACGTCTGCCGGAGAATGGGGAAGAGCTCTGATGCGCAGAATATTCCCGCGTTATCCCTTGCGATTTTTCTGACGATGTGGTATGATAGGAACTGTTCTCAGAAACAACCGCCGCAAAAACGCGGCACTGCATAAAAATATAAATAAGGAGACCGAGCATTATGAGCGTAAACAAGATCAGTGAAGCTATTCTGGGCGTTGGTGTGGATGATACCACCATCGACCTGTTCGAGAGCCAGTATCCGGTGCCCACCGGCGTCAGCTATAATTCCTATGTCATTCTGGACGAGAAGACCGCCGTTCTGGATACGGTGGATGCCCGCGCCACCGAGCCGTGGCTGGAAAACCTGACCGAAGCTCTGGCAGGCCGTAAGCCGGATTATCTGGTGGTCTCCCACATGGAGCCTGACCACGGCGCAAATATCGCAAAGCTGGCGGCACTCTATCCGGAGATGCAGGTGGTGGGCAACGCCAAGACTTTCCTGTATATGGATCAGTTCTTTGGTGCTGATGCTGTGGCAAAGGAGCGCCGCGTGGTGGTGAAGGACGGCGAGAGCCTGAGCCTTGGCACCCACACCCTGACCTTTGTGTTTGCCCCCATGGTGCACTGGCCGGAGGTCATGGTCAGCTATGAGAGCAGCGAGAAGGTGCTGTTCTCCGCTGATGGCTTCGGCCGCTTTGGCGCTGTGGCAAAGTTTGACGGAAAGGCCGACTGGGCCAGCGAAGCCCGCCGCTACTACCTGAACATCGTAGGCAAGTACGGCCCGCAGGTACAGGCGCTGCTGAAAAAGGCAGCGGCGCTGGATATCCGGACCATCTGCCCGCTGCACGGCCCAGTGCTGACCGGCGATCTGGGCAAGTACCTGAACTACTACGACATCTGGTCCAGCTACAAGCCTGAGGAGCCGGAAAAGATCCTTGTGGCAAGTGCTTCCATCCACGGCCACACCCGTGTAGCAGCCCACCTCATGGCCGAAAAGCTGCGTGCAAAGGGCGCGAAGGTAGTGGAGATGGACCTGACCCGCACTGATGTGTCCTATGCCGTCACCGAAGCTTTCCGCTGCGGAAAGATCGTGCTGGCCTGCGCCACCTACGATGGCTTCCTCTTCCCGCCGATGGAGAATCTGC
>OBVI01000401.1_pt1 | contig 11351 bp, 7 predicted proteins | sample 1476021 | NCBI WGS metagenome assembly OBVI01 (sample SAMEA2579981, study PRJEB22360) | human gut metagenome
CATACGAAGCAATCATCAAAGGAGAGAACATTCCGGAACCAGGTATTCCTGAGTCCTTCAAGGTACTGCTCAAAGAGCTTCAGTCCCTTGCCCTGGATGTGCGTGTACTTCGTGATGACAACACAGAAGTGGAAATCATGGAGACTGTAGATTACGGCGAGACAGACCTGCGCTCGATCATCGAAGGAAAGAAATACCGCGATGAAAAAGAATCTTTCGGAGCACATGGATTCACAGAGCAGGAATTCGTCGGGAAAGAACTGGAGAACGTAGATCCACAGGAGGAAGAGGATTTCGCTCCTGATATGGAATTGGAATTTGATGAATTCATGGATGATGAAGAATAGGAGGAGCCGTTTATATGCCAGCAAGCAATAATGAACAACAATATCAGCCGTTAACTTTTGATGCGATCAAAATCGGACTGGCTTCACCGGAAAAGATCATGGAATGGTCAAGAGGCGAGGTTACAAAACCGGAGACCATTAACTATAGAACGTTAAAACCAGAAAAAGACGGTCTTTTCTGCGAGCGAATTTTCGGACCAAGTAAGGACTGGGAATGTCACTGTGGAAAATACAAAAAAATCCGTTACAAAGGTGTTGTTTGTGACAGATGTGGAGTGGAAGTAACAAAAGCATCTGTACGCCGTGAGCGCATGGGCCATATCGCCCTTGCGGCTCCGGTATCCCATATCTGGTATTTCAAGGGAATCCCAAGCCGTATGGGACTGATCCTGGACATCTCCCCAAGAACACTGGAGAGAGTTCTTTACTTTGCATCTTATATCGTACTGGACAAAGGGGAGACAGACCTTCAGTACAAACAGATCCTGTCAGAGGCAGAGTATCAGGAAGAAAAAGAAAAATGGGGAAGCAAAGCATTCCGCGTAGGTATGGGAGCTGAGGCAATTCAGGAATTGCTGCAATCCATTGATCTGGAAAAAGAATATGCAGAACTGCAGGCAGGACTTGTCAATGCCACAGGTCAGAAGAGAGCAAGAATCGTAAAACGTCTGGAGGTTGTAGAAGCATTCCGTGAATCCGGAAACAAACCGGAGTGGATGATTCTTTCCGCGATCCCGGTCATTCCGCCGGATCTGCGTCCGATGGTACAGCTGGATGGTGGACGTTTTGCAACATCTGACTTAAATGATTTGTACAGAAGAATTATCAACCGTAATAACCGTCTGAGAAGACTGCTTGAACTGGGAGCGCCGGATATTATCGTACGCAACGAGAAACGTATGCTTCAGGAAGCAGTTGATGCTCTGATCGACAACGGCCGCCGCGGTCGTCCTGTTACAGGTCCTGGAAACAGAGCTCTGAAATCTCTGTCAGACATGTTAAAAGGTAAGTCCGGACGTTTCCGTCAGAACCTGCTCGGAAAACGTGTTGACTATTCCGGACGTTCCGTTATCGTTGTAGGACCGGAATTGAAGATCTATCAGTGCGGTCTGCCGAAAGAGATGGCGATTGAATTATTCAAACCGTTTGTTATGAAAGAACTGGTGGCAAATGGAACTGCTCATAATATTAAGAATGCCAAGAAAATGGTAGAGAGACTCCAGCCGGAGGTTTGGGATGTGCTCGAAGAAGTGATCAAAGAGCATCCGGTTATGTTGAACCGTGCCCCCACACTGCACAGACTTGGTATTCAGGCGTTTGAGCCAATCCTTGTAGAAGGTAAGGCGATCAAGCTGCATCCATTGGTATGTACAGCTTACAACGCCGATTTCGATGGTGACCAGATGGCTGTCCATGTACCGCTGTCAGTAGAAGCACAGGCAGAATGCCGTTTCCTGCTTCTTTCACCGAACAACCTGCTGAAACCGTCCGATGGTGGACCGGTAGCCGTTCCTTCTCAGGATATGGTACTTGGTATTTACTATCTGACACAGGAAAGACCGGGAGCAACAGGTGAGGGTATGTTCTTTAAGAACTTAAACGAAGCACTCCTGGCATATGAAAATGGATATGTGACACTGCATTCCAGAATCAAAGTCCGTGTTTCCAGAGAGATGCCGGACGGAACGGTGAAGACAGGCACGATCGATGGAACACTTGGAAGAATGTTGTTCAATGAGATTATTCCGCAGGATCTTGGATTCGTAGACCGTGAAGTAGATGGAAACGAACTGCTTCTGGAAGTAGATTTCCACGTAGGAAAGAAACAGCTCAAACAGATCCTGGAAAAAGTAATCAATACACACGGAGCAACTCAGACAGCAGAAGTTCTGGATGATGTAAAAGCGATTGGTTACAAGTTCTCTACAAGAGCAGCGATGACCGTATCGATTTCTGATATGACAGTACCGCCGCAGAAACCGGAGATGATCCAGACTGCACAGGATACTGTAGACAAGATCACAAAGAACTACAAACGTGGTCTGATCACAGAAGAAGAACGTTACAAAGAAGTTGTTGAGACATGGAAAGCAACCGATGACAAATTGACAGAAGCTCTGCTTTCCGGGCTGGATAAATACAATAACATCTTCATGATGGCAGATTCCGGAGCCCGTGGTTCTGACAAGCAGATCAAACAGCTTGCAGGTATGCGTGGTTTGATGGCGGATACAGCAGGTCGTACGATCGAGCTGCCGATCAAGTCCAACTTCCGTGAGGGTCTGGACGTACTGGAATACTTTATGTCTGCGCATGGAGCTCGTAAGGGAATGTCCGATACCGCGCTTCGTACAGCCGATTCAGGATACCTGACAAGACGTCTGGTTGATGTTTCTCAGGAGCTTATCATTCACGACAGTGACTGTGCGGCAGAAGGAAAAGAGATTCCGGGAATGTATGTAAAAGCATTCATGGACGGAAATGAAGAAATCGAAAGTCTGCAGGAGCGTATCACAGGAAGATTCTCTTGTGAAGATCTGAAAGACAAGGATGGAAATATCATCGTCAAAGCAAATCACATGATCACACCGAAGCGTGCAGAAAGAGTCATGAAAAAAGCGGTTGACGAAAACGGTGAACCACTGGATACAGTGAAGATCCGTACAATCCTTACATGTAAATGTAAGAATGGTGTTTGTGCAAAATGTTACGGTGCAAACATGGCAACAGGGGAAGCCGTTCAGGTTGGTGAAGCAGTCGGTATCATTGCTGCTCAGTCCATCGGTGAACCTGGTACACAGCTGACCATGCGTACATTCCATACGGGTGGAGTTGCCGGTGACGATATCACACAGGGTCTTCCTCGTGTCGAAGAGCTTTTTGAGGCAAGAAAGCCGAAAGGACTTGCGATTATCACAGAGTTTGCCGGTACGGCAACAATCAGCGATACAAAGAAAAAGCGTGAGATCATTGTAACAAATGATCAGACAGGAGAATCCAAAGCATACCTGATCCCATACGGTTCCCGTATCAAGATTCAGGATGGTGTATATCTGGAGGCCGGAGATGAGCTGACAGAAGGTAGTGTAAATCCTCACGATATCCTGAAGATCAAAGGACTTCGTGCCGTACAGGATTACATGATCCAGGAAGTACAGCGAGTTTACCGTTTGCAGGGTGTAGAAATCAATGACAAGCATATCGAGGTTATTGTACGCCAGATGCTGAAGAAGATTCGTATCGAGGAAAGAGGAGATACCGAATTCCTGCCTGGAACTATGGTAGATGTTCTGGAGTTCAACGAAGTGAACGAGCAGATGGAAGCAGAAGGAAAAGAGGCTGCAACAGGTGAACAGATCATGCTTGGTATCACAAAAGCATCTCTGGCTACAGAATCCTTCCTGTCTGCAGCATCCTTCCAGGAGACAACAAAAGTCCTGACAGAAGCTGCGATCAAAGGTAAGGTGGACCACCTGATCGGTCTGAAAGAGAACGTCATCATCGGTAAACATATTCCTGCAGGTACAGGTATGAAGAAGTACCGTGATGTTCAGTTAAACACAGAACTGGAAGCAGAAGAAGAGGCTGAAGAACTGGATGAAAGCGATGCAGTGGAGACAGTAGAATCAGCAGATCTGGAAGAAGTAGTTCTGGACGAAGAATAAAATAAAATACGATTGATAACAAGGGGAGCTTGTGTGACAGGCTGAGAGGAAGTTGTGAACTTCGACCTATAACCTGATTTGGATAATGCCAACGTAGGAACTGTAATCTCGTTTATACAAGGAACTCCTCCTTGTTTTCAATCACGAAAACAAGGAGGAGTTTTTTATGTTGAACTTTATGGTAAATGCAGAAGGCGGTCTGACGACTGCAGGATATGCAATTTGTATTGTGCTGGGAATCGTTGTATTTGGTATTGCATTGTTTTTTGCCGGTAAAAATTCAGAAAAAAATAAAATGTCCGCGAAACAGCTTGCGTGCTGTGCGATGGCAATGGCACTTGCTTTTATTACTTCCTATATCAAGATTTTCTCTCTGCCATGGGGCGGCAGTGTGACACTGTGCAGCATGCTCTTTATCGTGCTGGTAGCAAACTGGTATGGAGTAAGAACAGGAATTCTGGTTGGATTTACATATGGAATGCTCCAGTTTTTACAGGAGCCATACGTACTTTCTCTGTTCCAGGTATGCTGTGATTATGTATTGGCTTTCGCAGCACTTGGTGTGGCAGGTTTCTTTGCAAAGCAAAAGAATGGACTGCTCAAAGGCTATATCGTAGCTGTTCTCGCCAGGGGAGCGTTTCATGCGCTGGGAGGATATTTGTACTGGATGGACTACATGCCGGACAATTTCCCGAAATCACTTGCAGCCGTATATCCTTCTGGCAGAAGGACTGATTACAATCGTGATCATCTCCATTCCGGCAGTACAGAAAGCACTTGGACGGGTAAAAAAAATAGCAGTAGAATAAAGCGAAAAACAACGACTGTAAGATTCTCGGGAATTTTACGGTCGTTGTTTTTATAAGGTAAGAGGTTTAATAAAATTAGTTAATCGGTTAATTTATATCCGTAACGTGCTTTGCGGATAAATTTTTGGATAATGGTTACCGGCAGACTGATCAAAATGAACAGTGTGGAAAAAATTCCTGCAGAACCACCGATGATCATCAAAAGTATCATTACGATATTATTGCCCATTACTGTCACTCCTTTGAATGAAATTGCCCTTGTATCGGACCAGATTCTATTTTAGTGACAAAGGCATAAAAAGAAAAGAGATTTGAGGCCTTTTTAGCGCAATCTTAGCATAAGAGATTACTGCTAATCGTTTTCTGATGAATCCTCCTGCATTCGGTATCCAACGCCTACTTCTGTAAAGATATATTTAGGCTGTGCAGGGTCTTTTTCCAGCTTTCTTCGGATATTTGCCATATTGACGCGCAGGATTTTATTGTCGTCGTCTGCGTATGGTCCCCAGACATTGGAAATGATGGCGGCGTATGTCATGACTTTTCCGGAATTCTGTGCCAGATAGGATACAATTTTGTATTCAATAGGGGTCAGATGAACCGGCTGTTTGTCTAAGGTCAGTTCCCGTTTGGAAAAATCCAATACCAGATCTTCGTAGCGATAGGGCCGGATATAAAGAGAATCTGTAGTATATAAGCGGTTGCTGTGCCTTAAGGAGGTACGGATGCGGGCAAGCAGTTCTGAGGTTCCGAATGGCTTGGTAATGTAATCATCCGCTCCCTGATCCAATGCGAGAACCTTTTCCTTTTCGGCACTTCGTGCGGAGATGACAATGATCGGGGTACTGGTCCAGGTCCGGACTTCCTGGATAATATCATTTCCATTCATATCAGGCAGACCAAGGTCTAAAATAATTACGTCTGGACATTGGGAATGGATCAGATTCAGTCCTTCTTTCCCGCAGTCCGCATACAGTACACGGTAATCCTGTTTTTTCAGGATCTTTCCTACAAAGGTCTGAATATTTTTTTCGTCTTCTATAATCAATACAGTGAATTTAGGCATAGTTTGCGTTCTCCTTTTCTTTTGGAAGGGTAAAGGAGAATTCGGCTCCTTTATCCAGATTGGCAGCGTGGATCACGCCGTCGTGAGCATGAATGATCGTCCGGCAGATAGACAGTCCGATGCCGATTCCTTTGTGTCCGTCAGCGGTATCAGAGCTGTACTGTCCGTCAAAAATAAAAGGGATCTGGTCGGGATCCAGTCCGATTCCATAGTCCCGGACTGCAAATGTGACACAGTCCGGCTGATCGGTGATCAAAAGGTCGATGGGATCAGAGCTCGAGGAATGGACATAGGCATTTTCCATCAAGTTGATCAGCACCTGTTCGATCAAAGTAGCATCCATTGGGATCATCAGAAAATCTTCCGGCATAGAAACCCGGATCTGGATTTTAGGAAGGCGTTTCTGAAGTCGGACAATTGATTCGGAGACGACTTCCTCCACAATTTCCTGCGACTTTTTGACTTTGCTGGATTCATTTTGAATCTTCGTTACAGAGAGCAGGTTTTCCACCATATTCAGCAGCCACTGTGCATCCTCGTTAATATTCGAAATCAGCTCCATACGTTCTTGCTCGGACATATTCTGGGCATCGTCCAGATAAGAGGCAGAAGAGCCGATTATGCTCGTCAGAGGGGTACGCAGATCATGTGATACGGCGCGCAGAAGATTGGCATGAATTTTCTCGCGCTCTGCTTCTGCAAGCTTTCGTTCCCGTTCGGAGGCAATGGCTTTTTGTTTTTTGAGCATACTGGCGGTCGCGCTGGTGATAAGAGAAATAGCCAGCATGCCGATAAATGTGACCGGATATCCGTCCAGTATGAAGTTTAGTTTGAAATAGGGATATGTAAAAAAATAGTTTGCTGCGATGACACAAAAAACGGAGGCGACAGCACCATACCAGTAACTGGTCGTATTCTGAGCGATCAGGATCAGAGCCAGAATATAAATCAGGGCAGTGTTGACAGAATTTTTTTGTCCTAGGTTAAAAAAGAAAAATGCCAGTATCGTGGAGATACCAAGGCAAAGGAAAGTAAAGGTCAGATTTTTAAAAAATGTCTTCATACATATAACACCTCTCTGCAACCAGATTACCATAATAAAAGGAAAAAATCCATACTGTGTAATAAAAAACAAAAAATGAAAGAAAGAAAAAACTGTAAAGAAAAAGATTGAGAAATAAATAACAAATATACAAAATAAACAAAAAATAGACATATAAAAAGGATAATGGATTTTAAATATCAATTTTAGATGGAAAAATAAACAAAACAGCTAAAAAGAAAAATAAGAGGAATGAATATAAAATGAATTTCTCTGTTGAAAATTATTCATTTATTTGGTAAACTATAGAAGCAGTGTCATCTGTATAAGATGGAGGTACAGATGCACAGAAAATCCCAAAATTGAGATTGAGGAGGAGAAAATGGAAAATTTAATGTACGTAGTTCCTGTCGTATCGGTTCTCGCGTTATTATTTGCCGGATATCTGGCTGTAAAAGTTGCGAAGCAGGAAGAAGGAACAGAGAAAATGAAAGAGATCGCATCTGCGATCAGTGAGGGTGCACGCGCATTCCTTACTGCAGAATACAAGATTCTGATCGTATTTGTGATGGTATTGTTTTTACTGATCGGATTCGGGATCGGTAACTGGGTAACAGCAATCTGTTTTGTTGTGGGAGCTTTGTTTTCTACACTGGCAGGTTATTTTGGAATGAATGTTGCAACAAAGGCGAATGTAAGAACAGCGAATGCTGCCAGAGAAAGCGGAATGAATAAGGCGCTTTCCATCGCATTTTCAGGCGGAGCCGTTATGGGAATGTGTGTAGCAGGTCTGGGAGCGCTTGGAGTCAGCGTTGTATATATTCTGACGAAAGATGTAGACGTGCTGTCCGGATTCAGTTTGGGAGCATCTTCAATCGCGCTGTTTGCGCGTGTTGGCGGTGGTATCTATACAAAAGCTGCAGACGTAGGGGCTGATCTGGTTGGAAAAGTAGAAGCCGGAATCCCTGAGGATGATCCGCGTAACCCTGCAGTAATCGCAGACAACGTAGGGGATAATGTAGGAGATGTTGCAGGAATGGGAGCCGACTTATTTGAATCTTATGTAGGATCTCTCGTTTCTGCACTGACACTTGGTGTTGCGGTTTCTGCAATTTCCGGAGTTGTATTCCCACTTGCGATCGCGGGATGTGGACTTGTAGCATCCATTATCGGTACATTCTTTGTAAAAGGGGATGAGAAAGTAAGTCCGCAGAAAGCCCTGAAGATGGGAAGCAATATTGCGGCACTTCTGGTTGTGATCGTGTCTCTTGTACTGAGTAAGGTTTTATTTGGAAACTTTGACGGAGCGATCGCCGTAATCGCAGGTCTGATCGTAGGTGTTCTCATTGGTCTGATTACAGAATGCTATACATCAGCAGATTACAATCCGGTGAAGAAGATCGGAGAGCAGTCTGAGACAGGACCGGCAACCACGATCATCAGTGGAATCGCAGTCGGAATGCAGTCAACAGCAATCCCGCTGATCCTGATCTGCATCGGTATTTTTGTAGCATATCAGGTAGACGGATTGTACGGAATTGCTCTGGCAGCAGTGGGAATGCTTTCTACAACTGGAATTACAGTTGCGGTGGATGCATATGGTCCGATCGCCGATAATGCCGGCGGAATCGCAGAAATGTCAGGTCTGGACAAATCGGTACGTGAAATCACTGATAAACTGGATTCTGTAGGAAATACAACAGCAGCTATGGGAAAAGGCTTTGCAATCGGTTCTGCTGCGCTGACAGCACTGGCACTGTTTGCTTCGTATTCTCAGGCAGTACATCTGGAAAGTATCAATGTGCTGGATTATCGTGTGATCATCGGATTGTTTATCGGAGGAATGCTTACATTCCTGTTCTCCGCATTTACCATGGAATCCGTATCTAAGGCAGCATATAAGATGATCGAGGAAGTAAGACGTCAGTTCCGTGAGAAACCGGGAATTATGAAAGGAACGGAAAAACCGGATTATAAGTCTTGCGTATCTATCTCTACGACAGCTGCACTTCATGAGATGCTTCTTCCGGGAGCAATGGCAGTTGTTGTGCCGATCCTGGTCGGAATCGTGTTAGGAGTGGAAGCTCTTGGCGGACTTCAGGCAGGTGCGCTTGTGACAGGTGTTCTCATGGCGATCTTTATGGCAAACTCAGGTGGTGCCTGGGATAATGCCAAGAAGTACATCGAAGAAGGAAATCACGGCGGAAAAGGAAGCGAGGCTCACAAGGCAGCGGTTGTCGGAGACACTGTTGGAGATCCGTTTAAAGATACATCAGGACCATCCATCAATATCCTGATCAAACTGATGACAGTTGTGTCACTTGTATTTGCGCCATTGTTTATGGCGATCGGTGGATTACTGTAAGATATTTCATAGAACAGTCGATTTTCAGCTTGAAAATTGGCTGTTTTTATGCTGATTCTGCTGGCTGCAAGAAACACTGGTGGATCGGATTTTGTTATCAGGGGGAATGAAAACCAGATTTCCACCATATGAAATAAAGAGGGAAACTGTCAATTAATGAAACAGTTTCCCTCTTTTTTAATTAAATCGTTTCTCCGTTTTTATATTTCTGCAGTACATGCTGGATTCTCTCATCCGGGCTTAAGATACTGCTGATAGAACCGTCGTGGTTCAGTGTATCGATGATCAGAGCGATATATTTGCTCATGTCACAGTTGATATAGTATGGTCTTGATAATAATTCCGGTGTCTGATAGATCAGGTTAGTTGTCAGAATACCGGAGATTGTTCCGTCCTCATATGCCTGATCGAACTTGTCCAGACCGTTTGTGAAAAGACCAAATGTAGCTGCAGCAAAGATTCGTTTTGCTTTTCTGCGTTTCAGCTCTGTTGCAACTTCGATGATAGAATCTCCGGAAGAGATCATGTCATCGATAATGATCACGTCTTTGCCTTCTACAGAGCTTCCTAAGAATTCGTGGGCAACGATCGGGTTGCGTCCGTTGACGATCTGTGTATAATCACGGCGTTTGTAGAACATACCCATATCCAGTCCAAGTACGTTTGCAAGGTAGATCGCACGGTTCGTACCACCTTCATCCGGGCTGATCGCCATCATGTGGTCACTGTCGATCTGCAGATCTTTTACATTGCGCAGAAGTCCTTTGACAAACTGGTAAGTTGGAGGAACTGTCTCAAATCCGCTCAGCGGGATGGCATTGGATACACGAGGATCGTGCGCATCAAAAGTAATGATGTTATCAACGCCCATGCGTACCAGTTCCTGAAGTCCGAGTGCGCAGTCTAAAGACTCGCGGCTTGTTCTTTTGTGCTGACGGCTTTCGTAAAGGAATGGCATGATCACATTGATGCGGCGCGCCTTTCCTCCGACTGCAGCGATTACACGCTTTAAGTTCTGGAAATGGTCATCCGGTGACATATGGTTTGTGTTTCCTGTCAGAGAATAGGTGAGGCTGTAGTTGCATACGTCGACCATCAGATAGAGATCTTTTCCACGAACAGACTCTTTGATGATTCCTTTTGCCTCTCCGGAACCGAATCTCGGAACATCGGCATCAATGATAAAAGTATCTCTGTCATAACCGGTGAAAGCGACATCTCCTTTATGTTCAGAACCGCTTTCTTTGCGCCATTTTACCAGATAATCATTGACCTTGTCTACAAGACCTTCGCATCCTCTGGCCGGAATCAGTCCGAGCGCTCCTACTGGAATATTTTCTAAGTTTCTTTCTTTTCGACGTAACATTAATTTTCCTCCCTGTTTTTTAATTTCTTTTTGATTCGGATGTCATCGCCTATCAGTTTCAACATGATATAATTACTTGTGATTCTGGAAAAGGACCGTTCTGTATAAAGATCAGCCAGAGTGTCCAGTGACAAGTTTGTTGATATAATTGTAGAACGGCTGTTAAGCAGTCGTTCGTTGATGCATGTGAAGAACTGGGATGCAATAAAATTGTTCGTATATTCGGTTCCCAGATCATCAATGATCAGACAGTCACAGTTGTAGATCAGTTCAAACATATTCTGCGCATCTACATCTTGCTTGTCAAACGCATGTTTTGCAAGACTGGAAAAGAACTTGGATGCAGAAAAGTAAAGAACAGAATACTCTTTATCCATCAGTTCCTTTGCAATGCAGTTGGACAAAAAGGTCTTGCCCACACCAACATCTCCATACAGAAAAAGATTCTGGAAATCTGTTCCGAAAGAGGTGACGAAATTCCGGCAGATCCGCAGGGCATCTTCAATTGCCTGGCGGGAAGAACGGCCGGTCTTCGGGTCAATAAAGTTGGTGGAATAGTAGTCCAGAGCAAAGTTGCTGAAGTTTTCTTTTTTGAGAATTTCTTTTAAGTTTGACTGTTCATAAAGTAAGTCAATGATGGCTTTTTTGAAACAGTGACATTTTTGGTTTCCGATATATCCGGTATCTTTAC
>OBVI01000404.1_pt1 | contig 11207 bp, 9 predicted proteins | sample 1476021 | NCBI WGS metagenome assembly OBVI01 (sample SAMEA2579981, study PRJEB22360) | human gut metagenome
GATGTTTGCGCCGTGGCGCAAAATGATGTGCCGCTGCGCGGCAATGGCGGGGGAACGGACGATTTAAAATGCCTTCCGCGCTGCTTTGGGCAGCTTCAGAGGAAGAATTATTTGAGATTTTGGGGTTCTGAAAAGCCTGCGGGCTTTTCAGAACCCCTTTTTCACGGATGGGGTCGGGGCGGCAAGAAGCAGCTGCCGTGCCGGTCTTGATGGAAAACATTGCCGCTCTCTTTTCTGCACCTTTTATCATGAAGGAAATTCATTTGACAAAACAACTTTGCTAATCTATACTGAAAACCATGCAATTACAGTAAAATGTGTCATATAGAGGGAGAATCACCATGCTGACTCTGGATAAGATCTACCACGCCGCCTTTGTGCTCAAGGACGTTGCCCGCAAGACCGACCTCATTGAGGCATCCAAGCTTTCCAAGGACTGCCATCTGTACCTGAAGACCGAGAATCTGCAGGCCACCGGCAGCTTCAAGGTGCGCGGCGCTTACTATAAGATCAGCCAGCTCTCCGCAGAGGAGAGCGCCAAGGGCGTGATCGCCTGCTCGGCGGGCAACCATGCGCAGGGCGTGGCACTGGCTGGCGATTCTCGCAGGGGCGGGCGCGGGCTCCCCCCCGCCGCGGCATCAAAAGCATCGTCTGCATGCCGGACGGTGCGCCCATCATGAAGGTGGAGAACACCAAGAACCTTGGCGCAGAGGTGTGTCTGGTGCCTGGCACCTACGACGACGCCCACGACAAGGCTGTGGAGCTGCAGGAAGAGACCGGCATGACCTTTATCCACCCCTATGACGATGAGCAGGTCATCGCGGGGCAGGGGACCATCGGTCTGGAAATTCTGGATCAGCTGCCGGATGTGGATGCGGTTGTTGTGCCGGTGGGCGGCGGCGGCCTGATCTCCGGCGTGGCCTTTGCCATCAAGAGCCTGCGCCCGGAGGTAAAGGTGTACGGCGTGCAGGCCGAGGGTGCCCCCAGCATGTACCGCAGTCTGCATGAGCACAAGTATCAGACCCTGAAAGCAGCCTCCACCTTTGCAGACGGCATTCAGGTCAAGACGCCCGGCGAGCTGACCTACCAGATCTGCGAACAGTATGTGGATGATATCGTCACCGTCACCGAGGACGAGACCGCTGCCGCCATCCTCTCCCTGATGGAGAACCAGAAGCTGGTGGCCGAGGGTGCCGGAGCCGTGCCGGTGGCTGCAGTGCTGTTCCACAAGCTGCCGGTCGAGGGCAAAAAGGTGGCCTGCGTTGTCTCCGGCGGCAACATCGATGTGAACATCCTCAACCGCGTCATTACCCGCGGTCTGGTGATGAGCGGCCGCAAGGCCAACATGACCATCGCACTGGAGGACAAGCCCGGCCAGCTGAAGAAGGTGGCGGAGATCGTTTCCCGCTGCGGCAGCAATGTGGTGTCGGTGCAGCACGATGGTTCTGACCCCAACATGCCCATCTCCAGCTGCTTCCTCAAGCTGACCCTTGAGACCCGCGACGCGGCGCAGATCGAGCAGATCCGTGCAGAACTTGCAAAAGAGGGTTTCCAGCTGGTGAGCGAAAGAGTATAATAAGGAAAAACAGACGATTTAGAATGGCCTCCGCTTACGAGTTGCGGCTCCCTGCATCTGCTTCGTGCCTTGGCGCGGCACTCGCATCTTGCAGGCCGCGGCCCCAACAGCTCCTCCCTGTTTCTACCACAGGCAGCGGTCATCGCTGTTGCACTCTGGCCATAAATAGCGGAAAATAAATTTTTTGTTTTGCGTTTGTCATGCCCTGCGGAACTTGTCGGGGCAAAGCCCCTCCATCTGCTGACGCAGACCGCTCGCCGCTTAAAAGCCCCACTGGGGCTTTCATTGCTACGCAAACGCGGGGCACTCCAAACGCATTTTCACCAAAGGGGCCGACACATAAAACACGATTTTCAATTGCTATTTTGGGGTACGGCTTGTCTCATGAAAAAGTGCTCCGGAAAAGCCCGCAGGCTTTTCCGGAGCACAAATATAAAAATCAAATTTCCGCTGAACAGAGCCAAAGCGCACGCGTCGGCCATTTTAAATCGTGATCTTACAACAAAGGAGAACTGCTATGAAAGTCGTTTCTACTTCCAATGCCCCCGCCGCCATCGGCCCTTACAGTCAGGCCATCGATCTGGGCAATATGGTGTTCGTTTCCGGCCAGATCCCGGTAGACCCTGCCACCGGCAAGATGGCCGATACCGTGGAGGAGCAGGCTGCACAGAGTCTGGCAAACCTCAAGGCCATTCTGGCGGAGGCAGGCCTTTCCATGGCTAATGTGGTCAAGACGGTCATCTTCCTTGCCGACATCAACGATTTTGCCGCCGTGAACGCCGTGTATGCCAAGGCATTTGCAGAGCCGTTCCCCGCACGCAGCTGTGTGCAGGTGGCGGCCATCCCCAAGGGCGCAAAGCTGGAGATCGAGTGCATCGCCGTGCGTGAGTAAACGCGCGCAGACTGTTTCTGAATACCGGACAAAAAGAGAGCCGCAGGGTGCTGCAAAGCAGCGTTCCTGCGGCTCTTTTGCGGAATGAGTGAGGGCGCGGGGGGTCACTTCTGCACCCCGGCCTCGCACTGTTCAATAAACTGCTTTGCCACCCGGGGGCTGCGGCCTCCGGCGCGGATGGCAAAGGCCTCGGCCTTTACCAGCAGCTGATCCATGGGCATATCGATGCCGTGCTGCTTTGCCAGCTCTGCCAGAATGGTCTCGAACCGGGCCTTCTCCGGGCGCTGGAAGGTGACGGTCAGGCCGAACCGGGCGGAAAGGCTCATCAGCTCCTGCCGGGTGTCGGCTTCGTGGATGTCATCGCCGGTGCGGTCGGTCAGGGTCTCCTTGATCAGGTGGCGGCGGTTGGAGGTGGCATATACCGCAATGTTCTTGGCCCGGCCGCCTACGCTGCCTTCCAGAATGGCCTTCAGGGCGGCAAAGTTGTCGTCGTTGGCGGTAAAGCTCAGGTCGTCGATGAACAGGATGAACTTGAGCGGGTTCGCCGCCAGCCTGTCCATCAGATCCGGGATCTGGTACAGCTGGTTCTTTTTCACCTCCACCAGCCGCAGGCCGTCGGGCGCAAACTCGTTGGCAATGGCCTTCACCGCGCTGGACTTGCCAGTGCCGGCGTCACCGTACAGCAGCACATTGTTGGCGGGCATTCCGGCCAGCAGGGCCTTGGTGTTGGCAATGACCTTTTCCCGCTCCTTCTCATAGCCGGGCAGCTCGGAAAGACGCTGGGGGTCGGGGTACTTCACCGGCACCAGCTGGCCGTTTTCCACCGTGAACACATGGTGCTTGGCAAACATGCCGTAGCCCTTTCTGCCCACCTCGCTCATGCGCTGGGCGTAGGCGGCAGGCAGGTCGAGCTGTGCCGTCTCCCACCGGGGAAGAAAGTCCAGCTCCTGTGCCTGACCGGCAGCAGAACCGGCTGCGGCCAGCAGCTCGTCCAGCGTCAGGCCGCACAGGGCCTGCAAAAAGGCCAGCTCGCTGTCCAGTGCAGTCTGCAGCACCGGGGCAAGGGTGCCCGCTGCAGCCTGCCGCACGCAGACGGTCTCGGCTTCCAGCACGGCGGCGCTGAGGTAGCTGCCCCAGTTGGTGGTGTGCTCGAACAGCGCCGCTTCAAATTGTGCCACGGCGTCACACACCGGGCCGCAGCCGGGCGCACCGGCTTCCATGCGGTCGGTCAGATCCGCAAACTTTGCCACCACGGGATCGTCCAGCAGGCTGCGGAAAACAACAAGCCCGTGCAGCCGGGCATTCCATTCTCTCAGTTTCATATTCCTGTCCCTCTGATTTGAGCGTGTATAAATAAACGCGCAGGCGCGCATATCAGAAGTATACAGCAGCTTTTGCCGGGGCGCAAGAGGTGTTCAAATCCCTTCATGTTTGAGATGCTTCAGGAGACAAATCATCGATTGACAAAAGCCCGATTTATAGTATAATTTACATCAACAAATGCGCAGATGGGAAAAAGTACCACACGATCCCCACTGTTCAGAGAGCTGCCGTCTGGTGCAAGGCAGTCAGCGTTTCGTGCGGAAAATCATCCCGGAGCAGCCTGCCCAACGGGTGCAAAACCCTTGTAAGCAGCGCCGGTTGCAGCCGTTACCGTGCAGGGCTTTGTTGGAAGCCCGTGAGAGGGTGTGCACAGCACGCCAACGAGAGTGGTACCGCAGAGAGCTTGATGTTACAAGGTCTTTGTCTCTTGAAAGAAGCAGGGGACAAGGGCTTTTTCTTTTTCTTTTTCAAAAGCTCTCCCTGAGGGAATGGATAAGAAGTGGAACAGGAATAGGAGCAACACCATGCAGTTGAATGGTTCTCAGATCTTTGTAGAGGTCCTGTGCGAGCAGGGCGTGGACACCCTTTTTGGTTATCCCGGCGGCGCAGTGCTGAACCTTTACGATGAGCTGTACAAGAATTCGGACCGCATCACCCATGTGCTCACCGCCCACGAGCAGGGCGCGGCTCACGCGGCAGACGGCTATGCCCGCGCCACCGGACGCACCGGTGTGGTGCTGGCTACCAGCGGCCCGGGTGCCACCAATCTGGTCACCGGCATTGCCACAGCCTATATGGACTCGGTGCCCATGGTGGCCTTCACCGGCAACGTAGCCACGACGGGCCTTGGCAAGGACGGCTTTCAGGAAGCCTACATTGAGGGCATCACGATGCCCATTACCAAACACAACTTCACGGTGCGCCGGGTAGAGGAGCTGGCCGATACCATGCGCTCTGCCTTCCGCATTGCACAGAGCGGCCGCAAGGGCCCGGTGCTGGTGGATATCCCCAAGGACGTGACGGCGGCGGTGTGTGAGTTCACCCCCAAAAATCCGGAGCCTATCCGCACCGTGACCACCTTCAACGCAGAGCAGGTGAAGTGGGCGGCAGACCTCATCAACGCCGCACAGCGCCCGCTGGTCTACTTTGGCGGCGGCGTGCGCAGCGCAGCTTCCTGCCAGCCCCTGCGCGACCTGCTGAAGAAGGCCGAGATCCCTGCGACTTATACCCTGATGGCCGCAGGCGTCGTGCCCTACGGCGACCCGATGAACATCGGGATGGTGGGCATGCACGGCTGCTACACCTCCAACCGCGCTGTGGCCGACTGCGATGTGCTCATTGCAGTGGGCACCCGCTTCTCGGACCGTGTGGCCCTGAACCCCAAGACCTTTGCAAAGAACGCCACCATCATCCAGATCGACATCGACCCCAGTGAGCTGGGCAAGAATGTGGAGGTCGATCTTTCCATCGTGGGCGATGCGGCCTATGTGCTGAACGCCATGCTGCCCCAGATCAAGGAGAAAAAGCATCCGGAGTGGATGGCCATGATCCACGAGTGGCAGGCACAGGATTACCACCCGGTGTCCGACCCCGCCCGCCTGATGCCCCATCAGGTCATCGGAGAGGTGTGCAATCAGTGCGGCCCGGAGGCCGTGTATGTGACCGATGTGGGCCAGCACCAGATGTGGGCAGCGCAGTATCTGCGCCACGCCAAGAGCCGCGGCTTCATCACCAGCGGCGGTCTGGGCACCATGGGCTTTGGCTACGGTGCTGCCATCGGCGCACAGATGGCCCTTGGCCGGGATCAGCGGGTGGTCATGTTCACCGGTGACGGCTCCTTCCACATGAACCTGAACGAGGCCTGCACCGCTGTGAGCTACGAGCTGCCCATCATCACCGTGATCTTCAACAACTCGGTGCTGGGCATGGTGCGCCAGTGGCAGACCACCTTCTACGGCAGGCGCTACAGCCAGACCGACCCCCACCGCAAGACGGATTTCGTCAAGCTGGCAGACGGCTTTGGCCTGAAGGGCTACCGCTGCACTAACCTTCCGGAGTTTCAGGCTGCTTTTGCAGATGCGCTCAAGCAGAAGGGCCCCACATGGATCGAGTGCATCATCGATAAGGACGAAAAGGTGCTGCCCATGATCCCCGGCGGCGGCGATATCAACGACATCATCATGGAATAAGGAGGACACAGCAAAATGGAAACCAACAAACGCAGGGTCATCAGCCTGCTGGTGGACAACCAGAGCGGTGTTCTGGCCCGTGTGTCCAGCCTGTTCTGCCGCCGCGGCTTCAACATTGACAGCCTGACCGTTTCGGCTACCAACGACCCGGCGGTCAGCCGCATCACCGTTACCATCACCAGCGACGAAAAGGCACTCAGCCAGCTGATCCTGCAGACCGAGCGTCTGGAGGTCACCCGTCAGGTGTTCGTGCTGGACGGCGAAAAATCGCTGGAACGGGAGCTGCTGCTGCTGAAGGTGGCGTCCGATGTGCACAACCGCAGTGAGCTGCGGGAGATCGCCAGCATCTACAAGGCAAAGATCATCGATCTTTCGCCGGACAGCATGGTGTTTGAGCTGATCGGCAAGCCGGATAAGATCGACGCTTTCCTGAAAATGTTCGCGGATTATAAGATCCTGGAGCAGTGCCGCACCGGCGTCACCGCACTGGAGCGCGGCGGGATGCACCAGCACATGCAGAAGCCGCCGCAGGAGGTGCGCGCAGTGCAGCTGCCTCTGCCGGGAACCCACTGCCCGGAACGGACCTGAGCTTTTCCGCTCTCGAGGAGCGAAAAAATAAAATGTTTAGAATCAGCCACTGAATAAACACAAAACAAAAAAGGAGAACAACTACCATGGCTATCAAGAAATACTACGATTCCGACTGCAACCTCGGCGTGCTGGACGGCAAGACCGTCGCTGTCATCGGCTTCGGCAGTCCAGGCCACGCCCATTCCGAGAACCTGGCCGAGAGCGGCGTGAACGTCGTCGTCGGCCTGCGCAAGGGCTCTGCTCACTGGGAGAAGGCTTCTGAGTTCGCAGCAACTCACGAGAACTTCAAGGTCATGGAAGTGGAAGAAGCTGCCAAGGCCGGCGACGTTGTCATGATGCTGGTGCCCGATGAGCTGTGCGCCGACATCTACAACAAGCAGGTGGCTCCCTACATGACCGAGGGCAAGGCACTGGCCTTTGCACACGGCTTCAACATCCACTTCAAGACCATCACCGCTCCCAAGAATGTGGACGTTATCATGATCGCTCCCAAGGGCCCCGGCCACATTGTCCGCCGCCTGTACACCGAGGGTGAGGGCTGCCCCTCTCTGATCTGCGTGGAGCAGGACTACACTGGCAAGGCCAAGGACATCGCTCTGGCATACGCTTCCGGCATCGGCGCAGGCCGTGCAGGCATCCTGCAGACCACCTTCAAGGAAGAGACCGAGACCGACCTGTTCGGCGAGCAGGCAGTGCTGTGCGGCGGTGTTTCCGAGCTGATCCACGCCGGTTTCGATACGCTGGTGGAAGCTGGCTACGAGCCCGAGATGGCATACTTTGAGACCTGCCACGAGATGAAGCTGATCGTTGACCTGATCAACGAGGGCGGCTTCTCCAAGATGCGTTACTCCATCTCCAACACCGCTGAGTACGGCGATTACCGCACCGGCAAGCGCCTGATCACCGCCGAGACCCGCAAGGAGATGAAGAAGGTTCTGACCGAGATTCAGGACGGCACCTTCGCTTCCGAGTTCCTGACCGAGATGAGCCCCAACGGCGGCCGCAAGGTGCACTTCCTGGCAAAGCGCCGCATGGAAGCAGAGCTGCCCATCGAGAAGGTCGGCGCAGAGCTGCGCGGCATGATGAGCTGGCTGAAGAAGTAAGAGGAAAACCCTCTCAGGCCGCCTTTCGGCGGCCAGCTCCCCCGAAAGGGGGAGCTTTTGTTGAAAGTGGGAACCTTATACTTATAGATCCTCCGCAAAAACCTCTCCCCTTCGGGAGAGGTGGCACGGCGCAGCCGTGACGGAGAGGGTTTTTGACAGAAAAGAGGATTTGAAATGAGAAGCGACAATGTGACCAAGGGTTCGGAGCGCGCTCCGAACCGAAGCCTGTTCTACGCACTGGGCTATACCAAGGAAGAGCTGGAGCGCCCGCTGATCGGCGTGGTGAGCGCCTACAGCGAGATCGTGCCCGGCCATATGAATCTGGACAAGATCGCCGATGCCGTAAAGGCCGGTGTTGAGATGGCAGGCGGCACCCCCATCCTGATCCCTGCCATCGGCGTGTGCGACGGCATCGCCATGGGCCATGTGGGCATGAAGTACTCGCTGGCTTCCCGCGAGCTGATCTGCGACAGCGTGGAGACCATGCTCATGGCCCATCAGCTGGACGGTCTGGTGCTGGTGCCCAACTGCGATAAGATCGTGCCTGGCATGGTGATGGCAGCGGTGCGCATGGATGTGCCCGCTGTGGTCTGCTCCGGCGGCCCCATGCTGGCCGGTACTTACGGCGGCGAAGAAGTCAGCCTTTCCAAGATGTTCGAGGCTGTGGGTGCCTACAAGGCTGGTATGATCACCGAGGATCAGCTGGAAGACTGCACCTGCAACTGCTGCCCCAGCTGCGGCAGCTGCTCCGGCATGTACACCGCCAACAGCATGAACTGCCTGTGCGAGGCCATCGGCATCGCACTGCCCGGCAACGGCACCATTCCCGCCGTCTACTCCAAGCGTCTGCAGCTGGCAAAGCACGCCGGTATGGCCATTATGGATATGGTCAAGAAGGGCATCACCGCACGCCAGATCATCAACGAGCGCTCCATCCGCAACGCTCTGACCTGTGATATGGCGCTGGGCTGCTCCACCAACACCGTGCTGCACCTGCTGGCCATCGCCTATGAGGCCGGTGTGCCCATCGACCTGAAGCTGTTCAATGAGATCAGCGCCAAGACCCCCAACCTGTGCCATCTGGCACCGGCCGGCCCCACCCACATGCCGGATTTGTACGCCGCAGGCGGCATCCCCGCCGTGCAGGCAGAGCTGGCCAAGAAGGGCCTGCTGGATCTGGATGTGCCTACCGTTACCGGCAAGACGCTGGGCGAGAACATCAAGGGCGCACACATCCTGAACGACAAGGCCATTCGTCCCATCGACAACCCCTATTCCCAGACCGGCGGCCTGCAGATCCTGTGGGGCAACATTGCACCGGACGGCTGTGTGGTCAAGCGCAGCGCCGTGGCCCCCGAGATGCAGCAGCATTCCGGCCCGGCCCGTGTGTTCAACAGCGAGGATGAGGCCATTGCCGCCATCTACGCGGGCAAGATCGTCCCGGGCGATGTGGTGGTCATCCGCTACGAAGGCCCCAAGGGCGGCCCCGGCATGCGTGAGATGCTGAACCCCACCTCCGCACTGGCCGGCATGAAGCTGGACAAGACAGTGGCCCTCATCACCGATGGCCGCTTCTCCGGCGCAAGCCGCGGTGCAGCCATTGGCCATGTGAGCCCGGAGGCTGCTTCCGGCGGCCCCATCGGCCTGATCGAGGAGGGCGATACCATCAACATTGATATCCCCAATGCCTCCATCACGCTGGAGGTCAGCAACGAAGTCCTGGCCCAGCGCAAGGCAAAGTATGTTGCACCCGAACCCAATATCAAGACCGGCTGGCTCAGCCGCTATGCACGCATGGTCACCAGTGCAAATCTGGGCGCCGTGCTGAAGTGATTTGATGATCTAAGCAAAAACAGAGGGACGACCCCGCGTCGTCCCTCTGTTTTTTATTTCCTGCAGGCCCATAGATAAAAAAGAAAGCGACAAAGCAGACAGGCTTTGTCACTTCTCAGGCAAAAATTTATTCTCCGTGGCCGAACAGCACCGCACGGAAGGTTGCAAAGATGATCTTCCAGTCCACCAGGAAGCTGCGCTCCTTGACATACTTCACATCCAGCGCCATCCACTCCTCAAAGCTCAGCTGGTTGCGGTGCGGGGCGATCTGCCAGTAGCAGCTCAGGCCCGGCGTCACGTACAGCCGCTGCCATTCATAGGGGGTGTACTGGGCCACCTCACGGGGCAGAGCCGGGCGCGGGCCCACAATGCTCATATCGCCCTTGAGGATGTTCACCAGCTGAGGCAGCTCGTCGATGCTGGTCTTGCGGATGAAATGGCCCACCCGGGTGATGCGGGGGTCGTCCTTCATCTTGAACACAGGGCCGCCCATCTCGTTGTCCTGCAGCAGATCGTTGAGCTTGCTCTCAGCGTTCGGGCACATGGAACGGAACTTGTACAGCCGGAACAGCTTGCCGTTGCGGCCCACCCGCAGCTGGCTGAACACCGGGCTTGCACCCGGGCTGTCGATCCAGACTGCAATGCAGGTAAGGAGCATCAGCGGGGAAAGTGCGATCAGCGCCAGCAGGGAAAAGAAGATATCCTGTGCGCGGCGCACACACCAGTAGGCGCGGTGCTCATGAAGATTCGCTTTACGGTCGACCGTGACCGGCTTGCGGATGCCAAGCTCCGCGCCGGGCTCCTCCATCCGACCGGTCTGCAGCCAGTATTCCGCTTCTGGCGCAGTGGTTACAGTTGTCATATTCAGATTCACTCCCTCTTAGTCCATAACAGAAAATAAGGAGAGCCCCAAACTCTCCCACACAGTTATTGCACCCATTGCACAATAAAACTGCAAACTTCTGTACAATTTTACCATGTGCACAGGCAGATTGCAAGAGAGTTGAACCATTTTTTTGTCTGGTATGTCAGAAAAAGCCGGATCACAGAGGTGGAAAACGATGAACAGACAGACCGGTGTGCCGGAGCCTTACCCGAACAGGCTCTTTGTGTTGTGCATATAGACCGACAGCACAAGCCCCACGCAGATATACAGCATCAGCACCGAGCTGCCGCCCGCAGAATAAAAGGGCAGGGTGACGCCGATGACCGGCAGCACCCGCAGGTTCATGCCCACGTTCACGGCGATCTGAGCCATCAGGGCACCGCCGATGCCGGCGCAGATATAGCTGCCCAGCAGATCCTCGCTGCGGGCACCGGTGGCAAAGGTCTTGATCACCAGCGCCAGCAGGGCGCCCAGCACGATGCACAGGCCCACAAAGCCCATGGTGTTGCCTATCCAGCTGAGGATAAAGTCGTTGTGGGCGTTGGGTACGCTGTAGTACCGGCCGCTGAACAGGCCGTTGCCGAAGATGCCGCCGGAGCCGATGGCGATCTCGCCGCGCTGCTGCTGGTAGATGATGTTTTTCCAGGTGGTCTCGTTGGGTGCCCAGCCGGTGGTGTTCTCCGGGTCAATGACGGCCAGAATGCGGTACCACTGGTAGCCCTTGCCGATCTTATCACTGAAAAAGGCGAAGGCTGCGGCCACTGCGGCAGCGGCGGCTGCAACGGCCCCCCCCGTGAAAATTTCTACCGATAAC
>OBVI01000414.1_pt1 | contig 10859 bp, 8 predicted proteins | sample 1476021 | NCBI WGS metagenome assembly OBVI01 (sample SAMEA2579981, study PRJEB22360) | human gut metagenome
TGACGGCTTCCCCTTGATCGAATCCAAGCCATTGCATAACCGGGTTCGCGCGGTATACCGCCGCCTCGGCCTGCCCACCCGCACCACCTACGATAAGGAAAAGGTGCTGGCTGAAATGCTGCACGACAAAAAGGCACAGAGCGGCCAGATCACCATTATCAAGGTGCCGGGTCTGGGCTGCTGGCGCGCCGAGACCATCCCGGTGGAGGGTCTGCGTCCCCTGCTGGGCATTGAGGAGTAAGCCATGAAAAATACATTCGGCAGCGACCTTTCGCTGACCATTTTCGGCGAGAGCCACGGCCGCGCCATCGGCGCGGGGCTGGACGGCATGGGCGCCAGCCCGCCCGGGGGCGGGGTGCGGGCCGGCGGGCCCGCGGCCCTGCCGGTGGACGAGACCTTTCTCGCCGCCTGCATGGACAAGCGCCGTGCCCGGGGCGACGGCCTGTCCACCCCCCGGGTGGAGGCAGATGCCGTGCAGCTGCTGTCCGGCGTGGTGAACGGCCGCACCACCGGCACCGCCATTGCCCTGATGATCGAAAATACCAACACCCGCAGCGGCGATTACGCCAAGACCGCAGACCTTCTGCGCCCCGGCCACGCGGACTACACCGCCTACGCCAAGTACCACGGCTTTCAGGATGCCCGGGGCGGCGGGCACTTCTCCGGCCGGGTGACGGCCGCCCTTGTGGCGGGCGGTGCCATCGTGCTGAGCGCACTGCACCGTGCGGGCATCGACATCACCACCCATATCGCGGAGTGTGCCGGCATTGCGGACACCCGCTTTGCACTGGACGATGCCGCGCAGCTGGCTGCACAGGTGGAAGCCCTTGCCAGCAAGCCCGAGGGCTTTGCGGTGCTGGACGAGAGCGTAGAAGAACCCATGAAAGCCGCCATCCGTGCCGCCGGGGCGGAGGGCGACAGCGTGGGCGGGATGCTGGAAACTGCCATCCTCGGCCTGCCGGCCGGCATCGGCGAGCCCTATTTCGACAGTGTGGAAAGCGAGATCGCACATCTGGCGTTCTCGGTGCCTGCCGTCAAGGGCATCGAGTTCGGCACCGGCTTCGGCTTTGCCGGAATGCGCGGCTCTGAAGCAAACGACGCCTTCCGCATGACGCCGGAGGGAGCAGTCGTCACTGCCACCAACCACAATGCGGGCGTCAACGGCGGCATCGCCAACGGGATGCCGGTGGTGTTCCGCACCGTGGTCAAACCCACACCCAGCATCTACAAGCAGCAGGATACAGTGGACTATCTTGCCAAAAAGGACGCACAGCTGTCCATTCAGGGCCGTCACGACCCCTGCATCGTGCCCAGAGCCGCCATCGTGCAGACCTGCGCCGCCGCACTGGCTGTGGGCGACCTGCTCACGGCACGCTACGGCGAGGCCTGGATGACCCACCCCACCAGCTTCCGGAAGGAGGACGAGTAAAATGGAATACGGACTCATCGGCGCAAAACTCGGCCACTCCTACTCCAAGATCATCCACGAGATGCTCTGCGGCTACCACTACGACCTGTGTCCTCTGCCCACGGAGGAAGAGGCCCGGGCGTTTCTGCAGCGGAGGCAGTTCAAGGCCATCAATGTCACCATCCCCTATAAGAAGCTGGTGATGGAATACTGTTCCTACATCGACCCGCGGGCCAAGGCCATCGGAGCGGTGAACACGGTGGTGAACAAAAACGGCCTGCTCTATGGATACAATACTGATTACATGGGCTTTGCCCACCTGTGCGACGCCCACGGCGTGAATTTTGCAGGCAGGACCGTGCTCATTCTGGGCACCGGCGGCACCCACAACACCACCAGCGCTGTGGCCCGGGACAAGGGCGCGGCAAAGGTGCTGACCGTCAGCCGCCATCCGGACACGGAAAAGGGCGAGCTGAGCTATGCCGAGGCCGTTTCCAGCGGGGCGCAGATCGTGATCAACACCACCCCGGCGGGCATGTACCCGAATGTAGGTGTGTGCAATCTGGACGTTGCCGCCATGCCGGGCCTTGAAGCTGTGGTGGATGTGGTGTACAACCCCGACAAGACCGAGCTCATCCTCCGTGCCGAGGAATCGGGCGTGCCGGTGGCTGTGGGCGGCCTTGAAATGCTGGTGGCGCAGGCAGTGTATGCCGCTGAGTACTTCCTTGACCGCAAGTTTGAGGATGCGCCGGTTGAGATCCGCCGCATCACCGCCACACTGCGCCGCGACATGCTGAACATTGCTCTCATCGGGATGCCCTCTTCCGGCAAGACCACCCTCGGCAGGATGCTGGCAAAGAGCCTTGGCCGCACCTTTGTGGACCTCGACGAGGAGATCGTAAAGACCGACGGCCGCAGCATCCCGGATATTTTTTCCGCCGAGGGCGAGGACGGCTTCCGCGCCCGGGAGACCGCCGAGGCCCGCCGGTTCGGCAGGGGGGGGCGGCAGCTCATCTCCTGCGGCGGCGGTATCGTGAAACGGCCCGAAAACCTGCGGGCGCTGCACCAGAACGGCGTCATTCTGTTCATCGACCGGCCATTGGATGCACTGACCGTGGGCGGCGGCAGACCGCTTTCTTCCAGCATGGACGCGCTGCGCCAGATGGAAGCCCAGCGCCGCCCGCTGTATCTGGCCGCAGCAGACGCCGTGATCCCCAACAACGGCACACTGGACGAAGCCCTGCGTGCCGCCATGGAGGCATTGGATGAAATTTTTGATTCTTAACGGCCCGAACCTCAATCTCATGCGCTGGTCAGAGCCGGGCGTGCCCGGGGAGCTGGACTACAACGCCATCATGGACTATGTGCAGGCAGGCTGTGAGCAGCTGGGCATCGAGACCGACTGCTGCCAAACGAACCACGAGGGCGACCTTGTGGACGAAATTCAGGCTGCAGCGGGCCGGGTGGACGGCATCGTGCTCAACCCTGGTGCCTACGCCCACTACAGCGTGGCCATTCTGGACGCCCTGCGCCTGTGCGGCGTGCCCGCCGTGGAAGTGATGCTGCACGCCCCGGACGAGCGGGAGCCCTTCCGCAAGACGGACGTGGTGTCCTTTGGCTGTCAGGGCCACTTCATCGGGGAAGGCCCGCAGGGCTACCTGCACGCCTGCATCTATCTGGCCCAGCTGCTGCGCACCGACGGCTCCAGCAAGGCGCATATCGTGATGTAAAAACGAAAGGAAATTATCACTATGATCATCTCCACCAAAAAAGGGACTCCGAAGGACGAACTGGAAAAGATCGTTGACAAATTCGAGAAGCAGGGTCTGGACGTGACCCTCATCACCGGCAAGAACTACAACGTGTTCGGTCTGGTGGGCGACACCACCAAGATCGACGAGCGGGACGTGCTGGCAAATCCGTGGATCGACAACGTTACCCGCGTGTCCGCGCCCTATAAGCGCGCAAACCGCCTGTTCCACCCGGCAGATTCGGTCATCGACTGCGGCGGCGTGAAGATCGGCGGCAAGGAAAAGATCGCCGTCATGGCAGGCCCCTGCAGCATCGAGGGCGCAGAGCAGGCTCTGCGCATTGCACAGGGCGTCAAGGCCGGCGGTGCCACCCTGTTCCGCGGCGGCGCTTACAAGCCCCGCACCTCTCCCTACTCCTTTCAGGGCCTTGAGACCGAAGGCATCTTGGACATGGTAAAAGCCCGCGAGGCTACCGGCATGCCCATCGTCTCCGAGCTGATGAGCGAGGACCGCATCCCCGAATTTGAGGAGTATGTGGACGTGGTGCAGATCGGTGCCCGCAACATGCAGAACTTCCAGCTGCTCAAGGCCGTGGGCAAGATGCACAAGCCTGTGCTGCTCAAGCGCGGCCTGTGCAACACCATCGAGGAGTGGATCATGAGCGCCGAGTATATCATGGCCGGCGGCAACGAGCAGGTCATCCTGTGCGAACGCGGCATCCGCACCTTTGAAAAGTATACCCGCAACACCCTTGACCTGTCCGCCGTGCCCATCATCCACGAAAAGACCCACCTGCCCATCATCGTGGACCCCAGCCACGCCACCGGCAAGGCAAACCTTGTGGAACCCATGATGATCGCCGCCGTGGCCGCCGGTGCCGACGGTCTGGAAGTGGAGGTCCACTACGACCCCCAGCACGCATGGAGCGACGGCGCCCAGTGCCTGACCCCGGACGCCTTCGCACAGGCCATGGCAAAGTGCCGTCAGGTGGCATGGGCCATTGGCCGGGATATGTAACGGCCTATGCTGGTAACGATTCAGAACGCGCGTCCCGTGGGCGGCACCATCACTGCCCCGCCCAGCAAGAGCATGGCCCACCGTGCAGTGCTCTGCGCCGCGCTGGCCGAAGGACGCAGCCATATCACCAATCTGGAATTCAGCAAGGACATCTCCGCCACGCTGGGCGCAGCGGCACAGCTGTGCGCCCGTGTGCGCACCGGCGCAGACGACGCTGTGGTGGAAGGGCTGGGGCATTTTGTGCCCCTCGCCGCGCCGGTGGACTGCTGCGAGAGCGGCAGCACCCTGCGCTTCCTCATCCCCATCGCCAGCCTGACCGGGCAGGCTGTGACCTTCACCGGCCGCGGGCGGCTGATGGAGCGGCCCCAGTCGGTGTATGAAGCTCTGTACCGGGAGCAGGGCCTGCGGTTTGAGCAGAGCGCTGCCGGGCTGACCGTGGAGGGCGCACTGACCCCCGGCAGCTACCGGCTGGCAGGCAACGTGTCCAGCCAGTTCATCAGCGGGCTGCTGTTTGCCCTGCCGCTGCTGGCCGGAGACAGCACGCTGCACCTCATCCCGCCGGTGGAGAGCCGCAGCTACATCGACATGACCCGTGCGGTGCAGGCGGCCTTTGGCGTCGAGAGCCGCTGGCAGGACGAAAACACCCTTGCCATCCCGGGCGGTCAGACCTACCACCCCTGCGATTATACCGTAGAGGGCGATTACAGTCAGGCCGCGTTCCCGGCGGTGCTGGGGGCCGCGTGCGGCGGCGTGACCATCACCGGCCTTGCCCCGGACACTTTGCAGGGAGACGCCGCCATTCTGGACATCCTGCGCCGGTGCGGCGCGGTGTTCACCCGCACGGCAGAGGGCATCTCTTTTGAAAAGGCCCCCCTGCACGGGGTGGACATCGACCTTGCGGACTGCCCCGACCTTGGCCCTGTGCTCATGGTGCTGGGCCTGCTGTGCGAGGGCACCACGGTCATCCGCAACGCAGAGCGGCTGCGCCTGAAGGAGAGCGACCGCATCGCGGCCATGGAGGCCGAGCTGCGCGCAGTGGGCGGCCTAGTGGAAAGCGAGGGCGGCACCATCACGGTGCAGGGCTGCGCGGACAGGCTGCACGCCCCGGCGGGCGTTTTGCACGGCCACAACGACCACCGTGTGGTCATGAGCCTTGCGGTGCTGAGCCTTGCCACAGGCATCCCTCTGACGGTGGACGATGCCGAAGCCATCACAAAAAGCTGGCCGAATTTCTTTGAGGCCATCAAGCCCTTGGGCGCGGAGGTGGAACATGTTGGATAAAACAAAGCGTTATCTCGTGGTGGGCCTTGGCCTGCTGGGCGGCAAGTACGCACTGGAGCTGACGAAAGCCGGCTTCCATGTGGACGGCATCAACCGCAGCGAGGGGCATCTGCAGTACGCCCTCAGCCACGGCTATATCGCCAGCGGCAAGACCCACGATTTTGAGGATCTGGTGCAGCAGGCCGACCATATCATCTTCGGTCTGTACCCCACAGCCCTGCTGGAGTGGTTCAAATCCTACGGGCATCTGCTCAAGCCCGGCTGCATTTTTACGGATGTGTCCGGCGTAAAGACCGGCCTTGTGGAGCCGGTGCAGGCCATGTGCCCGGCAGGGGTGGAGTTCATTGCCAGCCACCCCATGGCAGGCCGCGAGACTTCCAGCGTGGAGCACGCCGCCGAGGTGAATTTTGCCCCCGCCAACTTCATCATCACCCCCACCGAAAAGAACACCTCGGAGGCCATCCAGTGGGCAAAGGAGCTGGCCGGGGTGCTGGGCTTCCACCACATCTGCACCCTGACCGTGCAGGAGCATGACCGGATGATCGGCTACGTGAGCCAGCTGTGCCATGCCATCGCCGTGAGCCTGATGTGCGCCAACGACAACTCTTCGCTGTGCGAGTACACCGGAGACTCCTTCCGGGATCTGACCCGCATTGCACGCATCAACGATAAAATGTGGGCCGAACTGTTTTTGTGGAACAAACAGAATCTGATCAGCGAGATCGACCAGTTCGATGCCGCTCTGCAGGAAATGCGCTCTGCTCTTGTGGCCGACGACCGGGATAAGCTGGAACAGATGTTCCGTCTTTCCACCCAGCGCCGTGCGGCCTTTGACAAAAAACTGCCCGAATAACCTGAATTTGGAAAGCCGGAGGTATTGCCATGCCCAAGCAGGAAGGCCAGAAATCCAAGCTTTTGACCCTTTTGCGCATCCTTGAGCAAAAGACCGATGAAGAACACCTGCTCAATGTTCCCCAGCTGGTGCAGCTGTTGGAGCAGCAGGGCATCCTTGCCGAGCGCAAGAGCATTTACAGCGATATCGACACCCTGCGCTCTCTGGGCTTTGACATCCAGCTGCAGCGGGGGCGCGGCGGCGGCTACTGGCTGGCCAGCCGCACCTTTGAGCTCTCGGAGCTTAAGCTGCTGGTGGATGCCGTGCAGGCCAGCAAGGTCATCTCTGCCCGCACCAGCCGGAAGCTCATCCACAAGCTGGAAGCCCTCTGCTCCGACTACGAGGGCTCCCAGCTGCAGCGTCAGGTGTATGTGGACGGCCGCCCCAAAAGCGACAGCCACACCCTGCTGTACAGCATCGACGCCCTGCACAGCGCCATCAACGCAGGCCGGATGGTGAGCTTCCGGTACAAAAAAGACGGCACCCGCACCGTGAGCCCATGGCGGCTGGCGTGGGACGGCGGGTGCTACTACCTCATTGCCTATCAGGACGAGAAAGAGCCTGCCGGCATCCGCAACTACCGTGTGGACCGCATGTCTGCCGTGACAGTGCTGGATGAAGCGCGCCGGGGCAAAGCCGAGTTCCGCCAGTTCGATCTGCCCGCCTATCTGCGCAAGCACTTCAATATGTTCGGTGGGCCGGAGCATCTGGTCACCCTGCGCTGCACCGCCGACCTTGAAAGCGCCATGCGCGACCGTTTTGGCAAAGCGCCGGTCTTTGTTCCGGAAGAGGACGGCACCCACTTTCACTTTGATGTGCCGGTGTGCGTCAGCCCCCAGTTCTACGGCTGGGTGTGCGGCTTTGACGGCAAGGTGGAAGTGACCGCCCCCGCCGAGGTGCGGCAGGGGATGCGGGAAATGGCCCAAAAATTAGCGGAGATGCATCAATAACCGAAAAGAACGGCTCCTGCCCATTGGGCAGGAGCCGTTCTCATATATGGAAGTTATTCCTCAAATTCCAGATCGCCGGGCAAAATCAGGTCCAGCTCCGCGTCCGGCTCTGCCACAAGGCGGCGGCTCTGGTGGAAGATGGCCTTTTCCAGCGTGTTGCGGGCAAGACGTCCATTGCCGGCGGTTCGGCTGTCCAGCGCCTGACGGCGCTTGTAGTAGCCCAGCAGCGGGAAGGTGCAGCCCTCGGCAAGGCGGTAGCCCTTGCCCTTTGCCAGCACGTTGGTGATGTCCAGCAGCTCGTCTGCCGTGTAGTCCGGGAACTCGATCTTGTTGGGGAAGCGGCTGGCAAGGCCGCTGTTGGCAGTAAGGAACACCTCCATCTCCTTGGTGTAGCCCGCCAGAACGACCACCAGCTCGTCCCGGTGATCCTCCATGCCCTTCACGAGGGTGTCGATGGCTTCGAGGCCAAAGCTGTCCTGCTCGCCGCGGTAGAGGCTGTAGGCTTCGTCGATGAACAGCACGCCTCCCAGCGCGCTCTCGATGACGCTGTTGGTCAGGGGCGCGGTGTGACCGGTGTAGCGCCCCACAAGGTCGGCGCGGGTCACTTCCACCAGCTGGCCGCCCTTCAGCGCGCCAATGGCCTTGAGGTACTTTGCCACCAGCCGGGCAATGGTGGTCTTGCCGGTGCCCGGGTTGCCGGTGAAGATCATGTGCATGGAAAGGCTGGCAGTCTTGAAGCCTGCCGCCGCGCGGCGCTGCTGCACCTGCAGGTTATCCGCCAGACCGAACACATACTCCTTGACCGCCCCAAGGCCCACAAGGCTGTCAAGCTCTGCGCGGACCGCTTCCGCAGCCCCCGTGTACTCGGCGGGCAGCAGGGCAGACAGGTCGGCGGGGGCGGCATCGTTCAGTGCAAACTGCACGCCCTCCGGCTTTGCGGTCAGGGTGACGGTGCCGGTAAGCTTTGCATCGGTCTGCAGACAGCATTCACTCAGGGCACGGAAGATCTCATCACAGGCTTCCCCAAGGCCCGCTGCGCCCTTTTCTTTCGTGCACCGGGCTGCAACATAGTCCCGCACATCGGCCCCCGCACAGAGGGTCAGACCGAGGCGGGCGCTCACCTTCTGGGCCAGCGCATTCAGCTGCTGCGCCGCCAGCGCTGCAAGGTCCTCGCGGGCAAAGGCGCTGGTGGCACACACGTCGCCCACCGCCGCCACAAAGGGCGCACCGAACTTATCGGCCAGCGCGTCCCGGCCCTTGCGGGAAAAGAAGATGAGGTACTTGCCGCAGGGGGTGATGCTGCTCACTGCGCCCGGGGCCAGCGCCGTGCCCGCATCCACAAGGATGCCCTCCTTGTTCACCAGATACCGGCTGGAAAGCGGCGCACTGCCCTTGACGGCCAGATCGGACAGCGTTTTCAGGAAGCCGGGGTGGCAGCTTTCGTAGTGCTCAAAGATCACGATCTCCCCGGGTGCGTGCAGGGCCGCGTACAGATCCTGCAAAAACAGCTTTTCCGCACCGGAATTGGGGTAGAGGGCAAGGTCCACCACCGCGGTTTTGTCGCTCTGCAACAGGCCCCGCGCCGCCATGATGCGGGCGGTCTCTGCCAGCGCAAAGTGCCGTCCGGTGCCTGCACCTCCGCAGATCAGGATCACGTTGCGTGCCGCCGGGCGCTCGGTGCCCAGCACAAAGGGCCGGCGCATGGCGCGCACCACACTGTCCACAAAGGCATCCTGCCCGAGCACGGTCTTTTTTACCTCGGCGGCAAGGCCCTCAAAGCTGCCCAGCTGCTCGGCGGGCAGGTCTGCCGTGCCTTTGGCAAGCAGGCCGTCGGCTTCCATATCCCGCAGCATCTGGCGGCTGTCCTTCAGTGCAGACTGCACCGCGTCATCCTTCGTTCGGAGCTGGGCATTCTGCTTTTTGAGCAGGGCATCCAGCTGCTTCTGGTTTTCCAGCAGGGCAGCGTTCAGGTCCGGCACAGCAGGGGTCCCGGATTTCTGCGGCTTCGCCTCCGGCTGGGCGGTGCCGCCAAAGCGCGGCCTGCCCCCTGCACCGAACACACCGTTCATAAGGTTTTCCCAATCGTCGGTATATGCCATGGTTTGCCCTCCGTTTTTGTCGTTTTCTTCCAGTATAGTGTACCCGGACAGGTTTTGCAATTCCCTCTTGAAAAAACCACACCGGTTGTTTACACTTACTGTATGGAAAATAAGAAGAAGGAATGAAGGAAACCATGAGTGCCAGAACCCCCGCTGAACTGAAAGAACTGTTCGAGAGCGACACCTTTGCCCGGGACACCACCTGCACCGGGCCGCTGGGGCCGGAGTATACCCTTTCCGGCACGCGGCTGCGTCTGTGGGCTCCTACAGCTCAGAGCGTGTGTGTGAACCTTTACCGCAAGGGCCGTGGCGGCGTGTGCATGGGCACCCTGCCGTTGGAGCGCGGGCCGCAGGGCGTGTGGAGCATCTATCTGCCCGGCGACCAGCACGGCCGTTATTACACCTTTACAGTGACGGTAGACGGTGTAAGCCGCGAGACCGGCGACCCCTACGCCCGCGCTGCCGGTGTGAACGGCACCCGCAGCATGATCGTGGACCTTGCCCGCACCGCCCCCTCCGGGTGGGAGCGGGATGTGCGTCCGGTCATCCCACCGGAGCAGCGCGCAGTGTGGGAGGTGAACGTGCGCGACTTCTCGCAGGACGCTGCCAGCGGCGTGCGCCCGGCATGGCGGGGCAAGTTCATGGCCTTTACCCAGCAGGGCACCACCCTGCACGGGGACGGCATCCACCCCACCTGCCTGAACTACCTCCGGCGTCTGGGCGTGAAGTACGTGCAGCTGATGCCCATTTTCGACTTTGGCAGCGTGGACGAGGCAAAGCCGCTGCTGCGGCAGTACAACTGGGGCTATGACCCCACCAACTACAATGTGCCCGAGGGCAGCTATTCCACCGACCCCACCCGCGGCGAGGTGCGCATCCGGGAGTGCAGGGAGATGATCGCAGCCCTGCACGCGGCGGGCATCGGCGTGGTGATGGACGTGGTGTATAACCACATGTACCGCAATGAGAACCCGCTGAACGATACCGTGCCCTGCTACTTTTTCCGCCAGAACGAGGACGGCAGCTTTTCCAACGGCAGCGGCTGCGGCAACGAATTTGCCAGCGAGCGGCCCATGGCCCGGCGGTATATGATCGATTCCATCCTCTACTGGGCGCAGGAATACCACATCGACGGCTTCCGGTTCGACCTGATGGGCCTGTACGATGTGGAGACCATCAACGCCGTGCGCGCCGCGCTGGATGCGCTGCCTGGCGGGCGGGATATCCTGATGTACGGCGAGCCGTGGCAGGGCGGCGGCAGCCAGCTGCACCGGTACGAGGCCAACAAGGCCAATCTGTCCATGCTGAACGAGCGCATCGGCATCTTCTGCGACGACACCCGCGACACCATCAAGGGCGGCTGCTTCAACGCCCGGGAGCCGGGCTATGTGGAGGGCAGGCCCGGCAGCTTCTGGGACATCGGCGGTGCGGGGGTGGGAAGGGGGCCCCGGAGGCGAGGAG
>OBVI01000416.1_pt1 | contig 10820 bp, 9 predicted proteins | sample 1476021 | NCBI WGS metagenome assembly OBVI01 (sample SAMEA2579981, study PRJEB22360) | human gut metagenome
GCTGCTGTTGCACAGCCGGGCGAGTCCCCCGGCCGAACCAGCCACAGCAGCACCGCCAGCGATGCCAGTGCGCCCAGCTCTACACCCCAGAAAATGCCCGGACGGCCCTGCATCCAGAAGAACTCGAAAAAGTTCATGTCCGCAAAGCTGCCCAGCAGGATGCTGGTGGTATCGCCCACCAGCGTGGCTGCGCCCTGCAGGTTGGAGGAGACCGCAATGGAAATGATCACCGGCACCGGCGAGATCTTCAGCTTGCGGGCAATGGCAAGGCCCACCGGGGCCACCATGAGCACGGTAGCCACATTGTCCACAAAAGCACTGATGACGCCGGCGAACAGCGCCAGTATACACACCGCCCGCTTGACATCCGGCACCCGGACGATGAGCATTTCCGCCAGACGGGCGGGCATTTTGCTCTCGATGAACAGCGCCACCGTACCCATGGTGCCCGCCATCATCAGCAGAACGCTGTAATCCACCGCCTGCAGTGCCGCACGGAGCGAAAAGCCGTATACCCCCGCCTCGCCCAGCACAATAAAGAGCACCGCACTGCACAGTGCCACCCACGGGCGGTACTGCTGCAGCCGCAGCATCAGCAGATAGGTGGCTGCAAACACAAGCAGCGCAAGTGTCATTCCAGATTCTCCCTGTTATGGGTGTCGTTGTCCTCGTCGATCATGCGGTAGCCCACGCCCAGCTCATTGAGGATATAGGCGTTGCTGCCCGGGCGGCTGCCCAGCTTTTTGCGGATGTTGGCCATATTCACCTGCAGCTTCTTGGTGCTGCCGATGTCGGTATCGCCCCAGATGGCTTTGACGATGGCCGCATAGGTCATCACACGACCCGCGTGCTGGGAGAGGAACGCCACGATGTTGTACTCGGTCTGGGTCAGCTTGATCTCCTGCTCGTCCACAAACACCTTGCGGCGGTCATAATTGATGCGCATTCCCTGTGCACGGAACTCCCCTGCCGGGGCATTGCCGCCGCGCAGGGCACCGTAACGGTTCAGGCGCAGGGCAGCACGCACGCGGGCCAGCAGCTCGCCGGTGCTGAAAGGCTTGGTGATATAGTCATTGGCCCCCAGATCCAGCGCTTCGATCTTATCCATCTCGTCGGTGCGGGCCGAGAGCACCACGATGGGGGTCATGTACTTCTGCCGCACGGTGCGGATGAACTCCAGACCGTCCCGGTCCGGCAGGCCCAGATCCAGAATGACCAGATCCGGGTTGTGGGAGGCAAACAGGGTCAGGCCCATGGTACAGGTGTGGGCCACCAGCGCCTGATAATCATTGGTGGTCAGCAGCGTTTCGATAAAGCTGCAGATATTCGCCTCATCCTCCACAATGAGGACTTTGAATTTATTATTGCTCATCTTCTGCATCCTCCATTTCAATTTCTTCGGTCTCCAGCCAGAAGCGGATGGTGGTTCCCTCGCCCACCCGGCTCTCGGCCTTGATCTCGCCGCCGTGGGCCTTGATGATGGCTGCGCACACCGACAAGCCGATGCCCATGCCGTGCTTGCGGCTGGCTTCCGGCACATCCGGGTCGGTGCTGCCGGTGCCGGAGAACAGCGTTTTCAGCCGTTCTCTGGGGATGCCGCAGCCATTGTCCGTCACTTCGAACACCGCGCGATTGCCCACCGTGAACACCTTCAGGGTCAGTTTTGTCATGCCCTCGGCGTGCAGAGCGGCGTTTTCCAGCAGATTCATCAGCACCTGCTGGATGAGCATGGAATCCATGGGGATCACGATAAAAGCATCCGGCGTTTCCAGCTCCACCTGAATATCCGGGTATCGCTTGCGGAACTTGACCAGCACAGCATCCAGCAGTTCGTCCAGCACCGTGGGGGTCTTCTGCACCGTCACCTTTTCGCTGTCGATGCGGGTGACCGAGAGCAGGTTCTCCACCATGCGGGTCAGCCACTGGGCATCGCTGCAGGCCTCGCCCAGCAGCTTGATGGTCTTTGCCTTATCCAGCGAATCGTAGTTTTCGATCACGGTGGAGCAGGCACCATAAATGGAAGTGAGCGGGGTGCGCAGATCGTGGGAAACCGCGCGCAAGAGGTTCGCGCGCATTTTTTCCTTTTCGCTCTCCATGCGCAGCTGCTCCTGCTTTTTGATGCGGGTGGTCAGGGTGCTGGTCATGATGGACACCACAAGCATCACAAGTCCGGAAAACAGGTTTTCCGACAGAGTAAAGTTGAACGCGAAATACGGCGAGAGGAAGGCAAAATTCACCGCCAGCACGCTGATCATGGACGCTGCCACGCCCCAGACATACCCCTCTGTATACATTGATGTGACAAATACTGCCAGCATAAAGATCAGCATGGCAACGCCCTCAATGCGGCCCATAACGATCTGTGTAAGCATCACCATGGCATAGGCGGCGAGCAGAGTCAGCAGCATTACGGCGGCATCCCGCACAAGCGTCTGTTTTTTCATGCACATTCCCCTTCCCAAACAATATGTTTTCTCTCCTGAATTATACCATAGCTGTACTAAAGATACAGTAAAAATCCTTTGCCGTAAAGGGAGGACGGGGTTTGACACTCCCTCTTCCCCGTAGTAGAATAGCCTTATCCGCGCTTTATCTCACTGGATCAGGAGAATGACAGATGCTTTATTTTGAGAACGACTACTGCGAGGGTGCACACCCCGCGATCCTGCAAAAGCTGACCGAGACCAATTTTGAAAAGGTGTCCGGCTACGGCACCGACCCCTACTGCGCCAGCGCCAAGGCAAAGATCTGTGCTGCCTGCGGCTGCCCGGATGCAGATGTGTACTTTATCTCCGGCGGCACCCAGACCAATGCCATCGTCATTGCGTCCATGCTGCAGCGCTGGCAGGGCGTGCTGGCCGCAGCCACCGGCCATGTTGCCGCCCACGAGGCCGGTGCCATCGAGTACACCAGCCACAAGGTCATCCCGCTGCCGGCCCACGAGGGCAAGGTGAGCGCTGCCGATGTGCGCAGCTGGTGCGCCACCTTCTACGCCGATACCAACCACGACCACATGGTGTTCCCCGGCATGGTGTATATCTCTCACCCGTCGGAGTACGGCACCCTGTACACCAAGGCTGAGCTGGAAGAGCTGCACGCCGTGTGTCAGGAATACAAGATGCCGCTGTTCATGGACGGCGCACGGCTGGGCTACGGCCTGATGGCAAAGGGCACCGACGTCACCCTGCAGGACATTGCCCGCCTGACCGATGTGTTCTACATCGGCGGCACCAAGGTGGGCGCTCTGTGCGGCGAGGCGGTGGTGTTCCCTCACGGCGCACCGGCCCACTTTATGACCATGGTCAAGCAGCAGGGCGCGCTGCTTGCCAAGGGCCGTCTGCTGGGCCTGCAGTTCGACGTGCTGTTCACCGATGATCTGTACACCCGCATCAGCCGGAACGCCATCGAGACCGCAGACCGTCTGAAGGAGGGCCTTGCTGCCAAGGGCTACCGCTTCTATATGGAATCGCCCACCAATCAGGTGTTCCCCATTCTGGCAAACAGCCAGCTGGAAGCGCTGGAGCCACTGGCGAAGTTCGGCTTCTGGGAAAAGTACGATGACACCCACACCGTGATGCGCATTGCCACCAGCTGGGCCACCCGCATGGAGGAGATCGAACAGCTGATTGCCCTGATGTGACCCTGCCGAAGATTTTCTGCCGAGTTTATGCAGGATATCGATTGCAATTTTCTTCACGATATGGTATCTTTGGGGTATACCACATTGAGTTCGGAGACGGCCGGCTGCACTGCGCCGCCGCTTCCTGTAAAGTGATTGGAAGGAAGGTATTTTACCATGGGATTCTTTGATAAGCTGTTCGGCGGCAAGGCCGAGCAGGAAGAGACCGCTAAATTCTTTGGTCAGCGCAAGACCGTTTTGACCCCCATCCGCGGCAAGGTGCTGGCACAGGCCGACATCCCCGACGAGACCTTTGCACAGGGCATCCTTGGCCCCGGCTGCGGCATCGAGCCCACCGGCAAGACCGTGTATGCTCCGTTTGACGGCACCGTGGAACAGGTGGCTTCCACCCTGCACGCCGTGGGTCTGACCAGCGAGGACGGCATCGAGATCCTGATCCATGTTGGCATGGACACCGTGGAGATGCAGGGCAAGGGCTTCAAGGCACTGGTCAAGGTGGGCGATAAGGTCAAGGCCGGCACCCCGCTGCTGAAGGTGGATCTGGACGCCATCCGCGCCGCAGGCCATCCCACCGCTACCGCCATCATCGTGACCAACGGCGATGACATGGGCGAGCTGAAGATGCTGGCTGAGGGCGATGTGCTGGCAGGCACTCCGCTGTTCAAGTTCTGAGCGTAATCGTAAAAGGCGTGAGCTTCCATTCGGAGGCCCACGCCTTTTTTGTTATTCCTTTTCTTGTTTATATTTCAGCGCCTTCTGGGCGAAATGTCCATCGAAGAACTGGATGAAGGGGCCAAAGGCGATGATGATAACACCCACCACCATGCCGATGATGCGCCGTGCCGAGGGAGCCTGCCAGGTCTTGTTCATGACCTCCTTCTCTTTCTCCTTCTGTTTTTCACCATTCTGTTGTTTTTGTGTTGAAGATTCAGGCCTTGAGCCGGGCTTCAATGGCCGCCTTGTCCAGCCCTTCGCCAATGACGATGAGCACATCCTGCCCCTGCGGGATGGGGGCCAGCGTTTTTCCGGCGGCGGTGGCGTTCAGTTCCAGCCAGCCGGTCTGCCCGCCCGGGTCCGGCGCAAAGCCCTTCACCCGCAGCACATGGCCGCAGGCCCTGTCTGCAAACAGGCGGTCTGCCGCAGCCTGCAGCTGCTGCAGTGTCAGGTGCTGTTCCAGAAAGCAGAGGGACGAAAAGGCTTCGTGCTCGTCAAAGTGCAGCTTTTCGCAGCTGGCCTGCCGGTATCCGCAGGACGCAAGGGCGGCAAGGTCGGCTCCGGTGAGCTGCGCCCAGTCCTTTGTCAGGATCTCCTCCGGCGCAAAGCGGCGGGAGCACTTGCAGCCTTCCAGCGCCCGGGTCAGGTGGGCCGCTGCGGCGGCCGTCTGGGCCTGCCCGGCCTGCCGGGTACGGCTGAGCAGCACCCGGCCCGCGTTGGCGGTCTCGGATGCCAGCAGATACTCTGCCTGCGGGGACAGGGTCTCGGGCAGCATGGCGTCCACAATGGCGATCACATTGCCCACCTGATACCAGCTGTCCAGCGGGTCGTCCCGCAGCACGTCAAAGAACTCGTCCACATCAAAAATGCCGCTGGGCTCCACCACTACCCGGTCGAACCCGCGCATGGCCATGGCAATGAGCTTGGTGCGCATCCGGCGCTGGTGGGTGTCGCAGTCGCACCCGCCGCTGATGGTCTCAAGGTCGCAGCGGGGGCCCAGAAGGTCCTGCACCAGCATCGCGTCCACATTCACGGCCCCAAAGTCGTTTTCCAGAATGCAGACGTTGTGGCCCTGTTCCACCAGATACCGGACATACCGGCGCAGAAAGGTGGTCTTTCCTGCCCCCAGAAAGCCGGTGATAAGGTCTACCTGTACCATGATAAAAAGCACCTCCCGTGCTGTTTTTGCTCCCGGCCGGGCATCAGCCGCAGTCCGAGCTATGGCTGTTTTCAATGATCTGCCGGGCAGCGGGCGCGATCCGGGTCGGGATGTTGGCGGGCTTTGCAAGGAAATAGCCCTGCAGGCCGTCCACGCCCAGCTCCAGCACCTTTTTCAGCTCCTCGGCCGTCTCCACGCCCTCGGCAATAATCTGCATGCTGCGCGGGTGGGCATAGGCCACGATGTTCTGCACGATCTGCTGTTTGTCGGGGTCGGTGTCGATGCCGCGGATGATGGTGAGATCCACCTTGATGAACCGGGGCGAAAGCTCCAGCAGGCTGCCCTCGTTGGAGTAGCCGCTGCCATAATCATCCAGCGCGAACATGCCGGAAAAACCCGGCGCATGGCGCTTTGTTTCCATTGCTTCCCGGTCGATCGCCTCTTCCTCGGTGATCTCGATCACCATCTGACGGCGCAGCTCATGCCAGCGGCTGTCCATATACTCGCTGTCCTCCCGCGGCAGGGCAATGCTTGCAATGGAGTTGATGAACAGCAGCGCGTCCCTGCGCACAAGACCCTCGCTGCGCAGGTGGTCAAAGGTCTCCAGCGACTTGAAGAAGGTCAGCCGTTCGATCTCCTGCAGTGCCCCCTGCTCCCGCGCCAGCTTCATGATGGTGGCAGGCGAACGCAGTCTCTCCATATCGGAGCGCATCAGGGCTTCGTAGGCCATCACCCGGCCATCGTAGGCCGAGAAGATGGGCTGGAACATATAGTACACCCGTTCCTCGGTAAGCAGCTGCTGGAAGTCCCGCCGCAGCTGTGCGGTCTGGGCTTCCCTGCGGTAGCTTTCCATGCTGAACTCCTGCAGGCAGCCCTTGTGGGAGTGCTTGACCTGATACAGCGCAAAGTCGGCATATTTTTTCAGGGTCTCCATGTCCCGGCTGTCCTCCGGGTACCATGCCATGCCGCCCGAGATGCTGATGCGCAGTTCGCTGCCGCCGGGCAGCACCGCCACGCTCTTGTGCATGGCGTCGCTCAGGATGTGCACCTTTTCCCGGATCTGCTCCCGGCCGGGATAGCCGTAGAACAGCAGCATGAACTCATCGCCGGACAGGCGGGCCACCACCGTGCCGGCGGGGGTGTTCTCTGCCAGACAGAGGCCGGTGCGGTGGATGTACTGGTCGCCCCAGTCGTGGCCGTAGGTGTCGTTGATGTGCTTGAGGTTATCCAGATCCATCATCAGCAGGGCTGCGGTGCCCAGCTGCTGCGGGTCCTCAAACAGCTCCCCGCACACCCGCTGGAAGGCCTGACGGTTGTACAGGCCGGTGAGGATATCGTAGTCCCGTTCGTGCTCGATGCGCAGGCGCTCCAGCGTGGCGGCGGTGACATCCTCGGCCAGACCCCCCCCGACCGGAGCTGGGCGGCCAGACCCACCTGCACGTTCCAGTCTTTGGTGACCCGCAGCAGAACGTAGCGGGTCTGGCCGTCCTTGCGGATGGTCAGCAGCTTGTCTCCCCTTGCCGTGGTGGTGCAGGGGCGGGAAAGCTGGATCCGGGTCAGCGTTTCCTCAAAGCGGCGCACGCTCAGGAAGCAGTCCGCGGGCTGGGGTTCGCCCAGCAGGGGAAAAAAGTTATCGGTAACATACACGCTGCCGGTGTCGAACCGCAGCTCATAGCCGCCCAGCTCCACACTGGCCATATCCATGATGCGCAGAAACTTTGTGGAGTTGTTCAGCAGCTCGCTGTTCAGGCTGGTCAGTGCATCGGCCAGACGGTCCAGCTCCCGGATCTTTGTATGGGACAGCTCCGGGAACTTCTTTTTCTCCTGCCCGTCCACCACCTCGTAATACAGCATCTCCACCGGGCGGGCCAGCTTGCGGGCGATCAGCAGGCTGCTCAGAATGCCCAGCACCAGCGTACCCACCACCACAGCGGTGAGCACATGCCGGACATTCTGCGCAAAGGCAAACAGCGTCTGGCTGTTCACCGCGCCGATCAGCAGCCAGTGCTCATCGGCGAAGGGCGCGTTGCGGCTGTACAGGAAGATGGGCATTGCCACCGCGTAGTAATCCCGTTTGTGCAGGTTCAGCCAGCAGCCGTCTGCCCGCCTCTCGCAGCGCATCATGCTTTCCGGCTCTGCCAGTGCATCGCTGTCCTGACTGGACGTGACCAACTTGCTGACCACGAATTTTTCGGCGTCCTCGTCCGCAGTGGTGGACACCAGAAAATACGCGCCGCTTTTCTCGTTCTGCAGCTCTGCATAGGGCATTTTTTCCTGCACATAGCTGGTGAGCAGCTCCACGCCCACCACGCCGTACACCGTGCCGTCCGGCAGGATCAGCGGCTGAGAGTAGGCAATGGCCGAACGGTCATCGCCCGAGATCGTGTACGCGCTGGTGGTCCAGCGGCCGTAATATTCCTCGCTCAGGCGGGCATTGTCCTCATAGGCCCGCAGGAACGGCTCCTTAAAAAAGCCCCGGTCCTTCAGGCCGTAGTAGCGCAGGGCAGGCTGCCAGCTTTTATCGGTGGTGATGCCCAGCGCCTTGACCACTGCCGCGCTGCCGCGCTCGATCAGCAGGTCAGAATTATTCTCCGAGGGGCGGGCGTCCGGGTCCAGATCCCGCAGATAGATGCCGGGCACACCGCTGCCCACATCCAGAAGGCGCAGGTCCTCGGTGTTCAGCACCACAAAAATACCGGTGACAGACCGTGCGCGCAGGGTGTTGACCAGCTCCGGTGCAATGGCGGCAAGCAGCGCGCTGCTCTGTTCGCTGTCGGTGTTCAGGGCATCCAGATCCAGACGGCCCGTGTTCACCATGGAAAGGGTGGCCCGGTCGATGTAGTCCGAGAGATCGGTCAGGTCCTGTGCATTCTGCATCAGGTCCTGCATGTAACCGACGCGGTTGCGCACCTGCATGGCAAGCATGTCCTTTGCGTTCTGGTTCAGCCTGCCGCCCACATTGGTGACGTAGATGCTGATGACGAGCAGCAGGATCTCTGCCACCAGTACCAGCATCATCGCCCCGAAAATGGTGCGGAAGATCGGTTGTGTCTTTTCTCCGCGCCGGGGCGTCTGTGTGCCCTGCGCTGCCCGCCTGTGCAGCATCATTCCTCACCTCTTTTTCTCCGTGTGTCCCGCGCAGCTCAGCCCTCGTACTGTGCAAGCTTTGCGCAGATGTCCTGATACCATACCTCAAAATACTCGTCGGTCAAAAACTCGGCCTCTGCCTCGGCGGCACTCTGGCCCTCGGCAATGCGCTGGACCACCGTCTCGCGGTCCGCTGCGGCAAGGTCGCTCAGGCCGTATTCCAGCACCTTGCGGGCGCTGCTGCCGCCTGCAAAGGCGTGGGGCGTATACAGACGATTCCCGTTCACCGTATCCACCGCAACCGCCAGCGTCTGCTGCATGTTATCGTCCAGAGTCAGGCCGCTGGCAAGGATCTCCTGCATATCGTTGGCCTTCCGGGTGACAGGCAGGTAGCCCGAGCCCACCGAGAACGCAATGTTGTTCTCTGCCCGGACGAACCATTTGAGGAACTCCACCGAGGCCTCGACCTCCTCCTCTTTGGCTGCTGTCACCACCATACCGGCACCCTGCTGCACCGCTACCGCCTCGCCGCCTTCAAACTGCGGGGCGGGCAGTGTCTTCAGGCTGATCTCATGGCTCTGGTTGGCGTCGTTCGTCACCCTGGTGGGGAAGAAGGTGGCGCTGGAACTGGAGCCCACATAGCCCAGCACGTTGCCGGTCTTGATATCATCGCTGCGGAAACGGCCGGTGGCGGCAAACCAGCCCCTGACAAAGGGAACATAGTAGTTGTCCCACAGCCTGCGGGCCACATCGCGCTCAAAGTTGACGGTCATTCTGCCGTCCTTCACCGCAAAGATGGTGTCGCCCAGCTGCTGTGCGCCCACCAGCATATAGTTTGCCATGGCATCACGGCCGAACAGCGCCTTGCCGTCATCCGGTGCAGCAGTCTGGGCATCGGTCCAGTTGTAGTATTTTTCTGCAGCGGCCGTCAACCCCTCCATGGTGGCAAGGTCCTCGTATCGGACACCGGCGGCATCGGCAAAGGCCTGCCAGTCGGTATCATTGAGGAACAGCAGCTCGGTGGATTTTGCCACCGGGAAGATCTTGATGCTGTCGTCCTCCCCGAAGTCCCCCTCCGAGAGATAGCCCTCCACGAACTGGGCCTTTTCCTCCTCGGTCAGGTAGGGGGGCAAGGTTCACCACCATGCCCATCTGGTCCAGCGCATAGGCAGTGTCGGCGTAGGCCGAAAAGATATTGGGCATGGCGGCAGCGCCCACCTTGCCCTCGGCAGAGTCCATCACGCTGGTTTCCAGATCGTTGACGCTGCCCTGACTTTCGGTGGACACCTTGATGCCCTTTTGGGCACCGACGGTCTCGTTGAACTGATTCACAAGGCTGTTAAAGCTTTCCAGTTGGTCGCCATTGTAGTAGGTCCACACCGTGATATCGGTCACTTTGGCGGGCACTTCCGACCCGGCACTTCCGCTGCAGCCGGCGCAGCCCAGTGCCAGTGCCGCCGCGCACAGTCCGCACAGCAGCGACTTGATCTGTTTTTTCATTGGTTTTCTCCCTCCGGGTGCTGCACGGCAGGCTTGCCCGCCCGTGTCCAGTTTACACCTAGTTTATCATACCATCATTTTCCGCTGGCGTAAACAGAAACGCGCAAAAATCACCCACAGCGCAGAGAGAAAGGCCCCGACCGGCCGGAAAAACCGGCTTTGGGGCAGCACAAAGGGCCGTCCCCCGCATTCGGAGACGGCCCTTTGCTTTATGATAACCCTGCCTTTTGGGAGAAACGCATCAGCCCTTCAGTTCCAGCAGTGCATCGCCCTGCTTCACGGTACCGGAGGCTTTGGGGGTGACCGCTGCATACTCGTCGGTGTTGCAGACGATCAGCGGTGTGGTGACGGGATAGCCCTCGGCCTTGATGGCCTCGATGTCAAAGCGGATCAGCGGCTGGCCCTTGCGCACCTTGTCGCCCTCATTGACGAGGTAGGTGAAGTGCTTTCCGCCCAGCTTGACGGTGTCGATGCCAATGTGCATCAGCAGCTCCGCGCCGTCAACGGTGGTCATGCCCACCGCGTGGTGGGTGTCGAAGGTGGAAGAGATCTCGCCGTCGGCAGGAGCCACCAGCTCACCCACCGCAGGCTCGATGGCAATGCCGTCGCCCAGCGCACCACTGGCAAAGGCTTCGTCCTTCACCTCGGCCAGCGGGACAACGGTGCCGGTGAGGCAGGCTGCAAGCACGGTATCCTTTGCAGCTGCTGCCTGTCCGACGT
>OBVI01000417.1_pt1 | contig 10795 bp, 11 predicted proteins | sample 1476021 | NCBI WGS metagenome assembly OBVI01 (sample SAMEA2579981, study PRJEB22360) | human gut metagenome
AAGCCGTGAGCGGCTACGATGCCTCCATGCTTCTGTCGGTGCTGCTGTACCTGATCCCCACCGCATTTCTGCTGCGCAGGAAAAAGCTGCCGGAGGTGCAGCTGTATTGGCACCAGTACGTAAAAAAATAAAGGCAGGATGCAAAAAATATCCTTGCATTTTGCACAGGGTTCTGGTATACTGTATCTGTTACCGTGGTACGGGGCTGGGAGTATGCCCGCTTTTGGGAATGCCGTTTCCCGTCGCTGTTCCATTGGCACATAAAATTTTATAAAGAGGTATGTTACTATGAACAAGCAGGAAGTTATGGCCAAAGTCGCTCTGACCGAGAAGGACACTGGCTCTCCCGAAGTCCAGGTCGCTCTGCTGACCGCTCACATCAACGAGCTGAACGAGCACCTGAAGAAGAACCCGAACGATCACCACAGCCGCCGCGGCCTGATGAAGATGGTTGGCCGCCGCCGCAATCTGCTGGCTTATCTCCAGAAGAAGGACATCGAGCGTTACCGTGCTCTGATCGCAACTCTGGGTCTGCGTAAGTAATTTAAACAGAGGGCAGGTACCGCAAAGGTGCCTGCCTTTTGCTTTTTATATTTTCTGTACAAATGGCGGCGGCAGCGTGTTGCAGCAGTAAATCGAGCGCCTGTGCCTGCGGGCAGGGACGCTGGATTTATTGCTATGATGCGCGTGCCGCAGCCTTTGGAGAATAAAAGATCCGCAAAAACAAGGAGGCAAAAACAATGGCAATTGAATTTGGTTCCCGCAAAGAGACCTTTGAAAACTTCAAGGTCTACGAGACCATGCTGGCCGGCCGCCCGTTCAAGGTAGAAATGGGCAAGATGTGCGGCCTGTCCAACGCCAGTGCACTGATCCGCTACGGCGAGACCTGCGTCATGTGCAACGTGGTCATGAGCCCCAAGCCCCGCGAGGGCGTGGATTTCTTCCCCCTGAACGTGGAGTATGAGGAAAAGCTCTACGCCGCAGGCCGCATCCCCGGCAGCTTTATGCGCCGCGAGGGCCGCCCCGGCGAGCGCGCCATCCTGACCAGCCGCGTGGTGGACCGCCCCATGCGCCCGCTGTTCCCCAAGGAAATGCGCAACGACGTGTGCATCACCATGACCGTGATGAGCCTTGACCCGGACTGCAGCCCCGAGATCGCCGGTATGATCGGTGCCTCTCTGGTCACTGCCGTGTCCGATATCCCCTGGAACGGCCCCATCGGCGGCGTGCAGGTGGGTCTGGTTGACGGCGAGATCGTGCTGAACCCCACGCAGGAACAGCGCAAGGTGAGCGATCTGGCCCTGACCGTTGCCGCCACCATGGACAAGATCGTGATGATCGAAGCCGGTGCCAACGAGGTGGACGAGGACACCATGCTGAGCGCCATCAAGGCTGCTCACGTGGAGATCAAAAAGATCATCGAGTTCATCAACAAGATCGTGGCCGAGCGCGGCAAGCCGAAGATCGATTTTCAGGTGGTGGGTCTGGATATGGACGTGTTCCACGCCATCCAGAACAAGTATTTGGACGACTTCAAGGCCGCCATGGACACCGACGACAAGAACGTGCGTGACGCCGCCCTGCTGCCCATCATGGACCGCATCGCCGAGGAGTACCCCGACCTGACCGCCGCTGATCTCGACCTCGTGAGCTACAAGATGCAGAAGTTCGTGGTGCGCCGCTGGCTGCTGGATGAGGGCAAGCGCGTGGATGGCCGCGGCATCAACGAGATTCGCCCGCTGGCTGCTGAGGTGGGCATCCTGCCCCGCGTGCACGGCTCCGGCATGTTCACCCGCGGCCAGACTCAGGTGCTGACCACCTGCACTCTGGGCGGCACCAAGGACAACCAGCTGATGGACGATCTGACCGACGAGCAGACCAAGCGCTATATCCATCACTACAACTTCCCGCCGTACTCTGTGGGCGAGGCCCGCGCACCGCGCAGCCCCGGCCGCCGCGAGATCGGCCACGGCGCACTGGCAGAGCGTGCTCTGGTGCCGGTGCTGCCCTCTCTGGAAGAGTTCCCCTACACCATCCGCTGCGTGTCTGAGGTGCTCTCTTCCAACGGCTCCACCTCTCAGGCATCCATCTGCGGCTCTACGCTGGCACTGATGGACGCAGGCGTGCCCATCAAGGCACCCGTTGCCGGCATTTCCTGCGGCCTGATCACCGAGGGCGACCGCTGGATGACCATGCTGGACATTCAGGGCGTGGAGGACTTCCACGGCGATATGGACTTCAAGGTGGGCGGCACCCGCAAGGGCATCACCGCCATCCAGATGGACATCAAGATCGACGGCCTGACCTACGACATCATTGCCGAGGCCTTCGAGAAGTGCCGCAAGGGCCGCCTGTATATTCTGGACGAGATCATCAAGCCGGTGATCGCAGAGCCTCGCCACGAGCTGAGCCGCTACGCACCCAAGATGTTCAGCATGATGATCCCCACCGATAAGATCAAGGACGTCATCGGCAAGGGCGGCAAGGTCATTCAGGACATCTGCGCTACCTGCAACTGCAAGATCGACGTGCAGGAGGACGGCCATGTGTTCGTCTCTGCCGTGGATCAGGAGGACGCAAAGCGCGCCATCTTTACCATCAAGACCATTGTGGAGGACCCCGAGATCGGTGCCATCTACAAGGGCAAGGTGACCCGCCTGATGAACTTTGGTGCTTTTGTGGAGATCGCACCGGGCAAGGAAGGTCTGGTGCACATCTCCAAGCTGGACACCAAGCGTGTGGAGCGCGTGGAGGATGTTGTGGCCGTGGGTGATGCCATCGTGGTCAAGGTGACCGACATCGACCAGCAGGGCCGCATCAACCTGAGCCGCCGCGACGCCATTCTGGCTCTGGAAGCCAAGCGCGCCGAGCAGCAGGCACAGCAGTAAACAAAACCGGCTCTCCCTCCGGGAGGACCGCTGAACAGGCAAAAAAAGCATCTGCAGTCATTACGGCTGCAGATGCTTTTTTGTTGTAGAGCTTATTCCGTGCAAAGCTGCGGATAAAAGCGGCTCCTCAGTGCGTTTTGTGCGTTTCGTCCTTTGTGGAGCTGCGTTTGCGGGGAGCGAACAGCAGCCAGAACAGCAGCACCAGAAGCAGGGGCAGCGCCATGATGGGCGCGGTGAGGATGGGCTCGATCTTGATGGCGTCGGAGGTCACACGGATGTGCTTGAGCTTGTCCGGTGTGGTGATGCGGCGCCCCCGCACCAGCAGCCGGTGAGTATTGATGCCGTAGGGCGTGCAGGTCATCAGGGTGACGTAGTCCTTGCCCTCCGATACCTTCAGGCTGTCGGTCTCGGTGGGCAGGACGATGGAAATGTTGTCCACCTCGTAGGTGAGAGTCCGGTCCAGCACCGTGATGGTGAAGGTGTCGCCCACTTCCAGCTGATCCAGATTGGTGAACAGCTTGGCGCTGGGCAGGCCCCGGTGGGCCGAAATGACCGCGTGGGTGCTGGCACCGCCCACCGGCAGGCTGGTGCCTTCCAGATGACCGGCGGCCACCTGCAGCACGGCATCGCTGGTGCCGTGGTAGATGGGCAGCTCCACGCCGATCTTTTCAATGGTGATGTAGCCCATGATGCCGGTTCCGGTCACGTCCAGCGTGCTCTCGTAGGACGGGAACCGATCCGGAAAATACAGGGCATCCGGGTCTGCGGCGATCTGCGCATTGAAGGCATCGGCCGCTTCAAAATAGGCGGTGTAATCCGCATCCGACAGTTTATCCACATCGGCGGCGTAGTTGGCCACAGCACGGGTCTGGTGCAGCTGGTTGACGTAGTCGCTGATGGTGGGGTATAGCATCACGGATAGACCCACGAAAAAGACGAGGATCAGAATGATGGTGCTTTTGTTCTTTTTCATGGGCTACTCCCTAATGTTATAAGATTAAGGAAAGGATGCGGAGGCCGCAAGACCTCCGCATCTCCTGTTGCTATAGGATTTTTCCGGGGAGAAGAATTACTTGTTCTCCATGCGCTTCTTGGTGACCAGCAGGACCACTGCTGCCACCATCAGGCCGCCGCCGATGACATAGAACAGGGTGGTGCCCATGCCGCCGGTGGAGGGCAGGGTAGCACCGGCGTTGTTGGAAACGTATACAGTGCCATTAGCGGTTTCGTTGACCTTGCCATCTTCGGTAATAGTAACAGTGACGGGGTCGGTCAGTTTGTTGTAGCCATCGGGAGCCTTGGTTTCTTCCAAGTAGTAGGTACCAGCATCCAGACCGTTCAGAACGAGTGCTTTAGTACTGTTGGAAGTCATGGTAACACCAGTAGCGGTAGCGTCGGTGGTCCAGCCGGTCAGCAGGCCGTTGTCGAACTTAGCATAGTAGGTTGTTTCATCGACAGTCTTGTAGAGGCGGAACTCTGCGCCGGGCAGCAGGTGGTCGGTATCAGTGCCAGCGTGCTTAAAGACCTTAAAGCCAAAAACTTTGGTCGTGGTTTTCTCCCAAGTGCTGTTACCGTCTGTGCCGTAAGTCAGTTTGGCCTCATTGGTGTTGTCACCGTTGATCACAGCCGAGGAATTGACCTGACCGTAGTAAGTAACAGTAACCACATCGTTGGGCTGCAGAATGTCATCGTTGATCTTCAGTTCAAAAGTGCAGCCATCGGTGATGGTGTCTTTAAAGCTGTACTTAGTGGAGGTCAGAGTACGGGAGCCAACATTGACCACAACAGGATGCTCAGTGGTATTGACAAAAGTCAGGCCAGCGCTCATCTTATCGTGAATCGTGTAGTTGCTGGGCTGACCATCAATAACGTTAACGGTGATCTTGAACTGAACGTAATCGCCAATACCGGCAGTGTTGCTATCAACAGGGGTGCTGTCTTCAATAATCTTCTTATCGATGGTGGGCTTACCGTTTTTCTCTTAGACAGTCACATTAGGATTGCTGCTGCTCAGAGAGAAAATAGCGTCGGCATTTTCCGTACCCCAATCGGAGGAAGAGAGCAGATAATAACCAAGTTTCTTGCCAGTAAACTGAATTGAAGTGTCGTTAGCAGCAGCAGTCTGCTCGCCATCAGCGGTAATGTTGTGATTGCCCAGCCATGCCTTGGCCGCTTCTGCCAAGTCAGCAATATTTTCAGAAGTAAGGCCATCTTTTACAACGACAACACCGGTAGTGTCATCGATGCTGGTAAAATATGCATTACCAGTGCTTTTAATAAAATCTTTCCAATTGTCATTGACCTTGTAGACAACAGAGCTGTAGTCGCTGTCATGGGTAGCAATGTCCAGAATGCGATAAATTTTATAGGTCTTACCAGAAACAACATTTTGAACAGTGACAGTGCCAGTGGTTGCAGCAGGAGCAGTACCCTCTGCCGCAAACGCAGGCACCGCCATGGCGCACAGCAGGGCAACAGCCAGCAGAGCCGCCATGAATTTTTTGATCGTCTTTTTCATCGCTTGTAAAAACTCCTCTCAATTTTTGCTTTTGATTCCTTTATCGGGTCCGTATACAGCGCAGGAATGATCTTGCCGCTGCGTAAGAAGGGGGCAGCCCTGCCTTCTGCATCTGCACACTCTGCAGACCCAACACACCAGAGCGGTAAGCGTTATAGCTGTGCCGTCTGCTGTTACAAAGTAATACCGGCCCCGCCGGGACTAGGACATCAGCGAAAAACCGGACAAGGGCCAGACCCTCAGAAAGACCTTGCCCACGATCTGGCTTTTTTCCACCGAGCCGATCACACTGCTGCGGCTGTCGATGGAGGTGGCTCGATGGTCGCCCAGCACAAAATAGCGGTTTTCCGGCACCTGATAGGGGAACTTGATGTCGCATTCCCCCAAGGCAAGCTCGTCCACGTAAGGCTCGTCCAGCGTCTGACCGTTCACGGTGACAACGCCGTCCTCATCCAGCGTGATCACGTCGCCCGGCAGGCCGATGACACGCTTGAGCAGAAGCTTGTTCTGCCAGTAAAAACCGCACAGGTCTCCGGTTTTCATGTCGCCGCTCTTGACCAGCAGGATGATGTCCTTGTCCTGCAGGGTGGGGTTCATGCTGTCGCCGGAGACCTGAAGCACCGGCAAAAACAGGGTGGCCAACAGCACCGCAATGGCTGCAACCACCAGCAGGGCATACACCGTGCTGCGCAGCACGCGGAGGTAGCGGCGGCGGTAAGCCAGCCGGTCACGCTCTGCCTTCACCTCGGCGGTGGAGGGGATGGGCGTGAACCTGATCTTTTGTTCTTTCATTTGTCGCATTTTTCGGCACGCTCCTCCGGCAGGAACTCCGTGCTGTGGTAGCCGTCCAGCAGCTCGCTGGCGCGGCGGTCAAAAGCGGCCCAGCGCTGCCGGATCTCCTGCTGGGTGCGCGCAAGCATGGCCTTGCAGTCGGCCTCGGTCTGGGCACGGCTGCGCGCCGCAGCCTCTGCCTGCTCGTCACACTCTTTCTGGGTGCGGGCCTTCAGGTTCGCGGCTTCGGTCTGGGCCTGCGCAAGGATCTGCTCCGCCTCGGCCTCAGCCTGTGCCCGCAGGGCATTGGCGGCGGCATCGGTGTTTTTGTTTGCGGCGCGCACCGATGCAACATACTCGTCCGCAGCGGCCTGTGCGGCTTCAAACACCTTGTTCAGTTCCAGCGCGGCCTGCGCGATGGAACCGGCGTTTTCAATATGGATCTGACGCTCCTGCAGCTGGGCAGACAGGGCAGCGTTCTCTGCCCGGAGCCTGTCCTCGGTCTGCTTGAGAGCCAGAATGATCTCGACTAATTCGGCGCGGCGCATCCGCCGCAGTTCACGGTCTGGCATAATGGTCTGTTTCTCCGCAAAAGATGGTCTGAACGACCGGAAAAAAGTTATCAAACACAAATTTTCCGTTGTGAAAATGGCGGCTTTGAGATACCGTCTTTCCGCCGGACTGCGTATATTTAAAAGTCAAACGCACAATCTATAGGATAGCATACGATGTGCAACAACACTGACACGAATGTGTAACAATATTATCACAGAAACTGCAACAAAAACGTAACAAAAAAGGCTGCTTTATGCATCTTTCTACAAAAATCATAAAAAATATTTTCCAATAAATGGAGTGCTGCTGCGGAAGATTGAAAGAATGGATGAAAACAAAAAGAACTGTCCCCTAAATGAGAACAGTTCTTGAAAATTACAGAAAACGCGGGATGCGCTCAGAAGCCCTTCAGCAGGTCGCTCAGGGTCAGGAAGGACTGATAGATCACGTTGACGTTGTTGATGATGGAGCTTGCACCCGAGAAGATGCGGGCGATGGCGTTGAACACCTTGCCCACATTCAGGAAGTCGTTGTACAGGTCGCTGGCACCGCCGTCCAGATAGACCATTTCCTCTTCGTTGATGACGGCGTAATTAGCAGGCAGTTTCATAACAGACATGGGGATCTTCCTTTCGATTGATGGTTTGATGAAGTGTAAGGCGAAAACAGGTCGTTACATAAAGGCAGCCACGGCCAGCGTGGTGAGCAGGGCACCGGCAACGGTAAGGATGCTCAGGGTCATGCCGTCATCCTGTTCCGTCTGCTCGGGCTGAGCGGGCTTGGAGGTGCTGGTGCTGCTGGAAGCGGCGGTGCTCTTGACGGTCCAGTGGGCATACACGGTGGTATCCCCCGTGAACACCGTTGAAGTGGTGACCTTTGTGCCGCCCACCGTCTCGGTGTACCAGCCATCAAAGGTGTAGCCGTCCAGCGTGGGCTGGGCGGGCAGAGCGCTGAGCTTGCCGTTCAGGTTGGTGGTAACGGCAACAACAGAGCTGGTGCCGCCCATGGCATCCAGACCAATGGTGTAGATCTGTGCGTCCTTTTGCTCTGCAGCAAAGGCGGAGGGCAGTGCACAACACAGCAACGCCGCACTGAGCAGGCCGAGAACCAGCATTTTCAGGATCTTTTTCATAGGACTCCTCACTTTCCTGACGAGTTGGGGGATGGTGCAGCCGACTGCGGAAACACCAGAACAGACCTCGTGTCTCCCCGCCACAGGGCAGCAGACGAAAAAGTCGGGATGAGGAGGTTTATTCAAATTTATTTTTACCACACAGAGCGCAACAAAAGTGCAACAAACCGGACGGATTTTGCTGCAGGAATGAAAAAAACCGCTTTTTTACAAATCAAGCAGCACAAAAGGCTGCGGAGGATGGCCGCAAAAGCGGAAAAGTGGAGCCTTCCCCTTGTGGAAAAACAAAGAATATGGTATAATATCTTGCACGATGCGCCATCGCCAAGCGGTAAGGCAGGGGACTTTGACTCCCCCATCGTAGGTTCGACTCCTGCTGGCGCAACCAAAAGCCCCGTCATCCTGAAAAGGCTGGCGGGGCTTTTTGCATCACTTTTTCCACAAAGTACGGCTGGACGGTGCAAAACTCAGCGGCGGTGGATCTTTCTGGTGGGCTTGCGGCGGTTCCAGCCGTTCAGAAATGTCCACAAGAAGTAAATTACGGCAGAGATAATACTTAGCGTTATCACAACTTTGAGATACAGACTGCCAAGAAACTCCCGGAACCGGGCCACCGTGAACAGCAGCGGGTTCAGACTGACATCCTGCCCGGCGATCAGGTCCACCACGCCGATGGTCTCACCGGCCAGCTTCAGTTCCACGGTGCCCACCACATCGCCCTGCTGGATGGGCGCACTGACCGCATCCGGCAGGTGAAAATATTTCTGGGTCACGCTGCCGTCACCGGTGGAGGGCAGCAGGGTCATCATGCTGTCGGCGGGGTACAGCTGCAGGGAGCTGGTGTCGGAGGAATACTTCACCGGGATCTCGGCCAGCGTAAGGTCGGTGTCCAGCGCGGCCTGAATGGAAAAGCTGTCGAACACCCAGTCCATCAGCTTCACGGTCTCGCACAGGGCGGGGCGGCGGTTGGCGTAGCCGAAATCGTCGCAGGTGTCGGGGCTCTGCATCACGCAGAAAATATAGGTTGCACCGTCCTTGTTGGCCCAGGAAACATAGCTCTGGCGGCCGCTGTCGTTTTTAAAGGCGGTCACATCGCACATGCCGCCCTGCATGGCGCTGCGGTAGTATTTGCCGCCGCTGGATTTGCTCAGCGCGGCGTTCTGGCTGACCAGAATGGAGGACGACCGGTGCTTTTCCTTGGCGGGCATCGTAAAGGTGGGAGCACCGGAGATCTCTGCAAAGGCATCGAAGCTCATCAGGTAGCGCAGGATCAGGTACATATCCACGGCGCAGGTCACATTGCCGCTGTCGATGCCGCAGGCGTCGGTCCATGTGCTGCCGGTGGTGCCGATGCGCTGGGACAGGGTGTTCATCTGGCTCACCCAGCCGGCCAGATCGCCGCCGGAAAGGGTGTAGGCCAGACCCATGGCGGCTTCGTTGGCGTTGCGGGTCAGCATGGCGTAGACGGCTTCCCGGTAGGTGAAGGTCTCGTTGGAACGCATGTCGGCGTTGTTGGTGTTGTATACATAATCCGAAATGGCGAACGGCATCTGGAAGGTGTCGTCCAGATGGTCGGCGTAGTTGGTCAGCAGCAGGGCGACGGTCATATACTTGGTCAGGCCGCCGGCCGGTACCTGCTTTGCGCTGTCCTTATCGTAGACGATGATGTTGGTGTCAGTGTTGACGATGTAGGCGCTCTGCGCCTGCACCTGATAGACCGGGGTGGGGTCGAACATGGCGCCGGCAGGCAGAAGCAGGCAGCTGAACAGGACAGCGAACGACAAAACCAGTGCAAAAATACGTTTCATGTGGACAATTCCTTTAAAAAGCGATAATATAAAACAACAGGCAGCACGGCACAAGCGTCGTGCGCCGGGTAAGAACGAGATCACAGCGGAAGGCTGTATTCTTTATAATAACAGGTTTGGCGGGGTGTGACAAGGCTTATTGTGCCGATTTCACATCCGGTCAGGGAGGACAGGAATGGTATATCTGACAGGGGACACCCACGGCGACATCGACCGCTTCAAACACGGCAAGCTGCGCTGGCTGGGCAAACGGGACACCGTGGTGGTGCTGGGGGATTTTGGTTTTGTGTGGGACGGCAGCAGGGAGGAACAGAAAAAGCTGGATTGGCTGCGCAAGCGCCCGTATACCCTGCTGTTTCTGGACGGCAGCCACGAAAACTACGATCTTTTGAAGCAGTATCCTACCGAGGAACGCTTTGGCGGCAAGGTGCAGGCACTGGGCGGCAATGTGTACCATGTGTGCCGCGGCAGCGTGCTGGAACTGGAAGAAAAAAAGTACCTGTGCTTTGGCGGTGCGGAAAGTCAGGACCGGGAGGACCGGGAACCCGGCGTGAACTGGTGGAAGGAAGAAATGCCCTCGGATGAGGAATACGCCTTCTGTGAGGAGAACCTTGCAGCCTGCGATTACAAAGTGGATTATGTGCTGACCCACGATGCGCCAAGCAGATTTTTGGATTTTACCGCCCTTGCCAGCGGCGAGACCAACCAGCTGCACAGTTTTCTGGATAAAATTTTGTTGAAGCTGACCTACGACCAGTGGTTTTTTGGCTGCTATCATAAGGATACCCAGCTTTCCACCAAAAGCCGCTGCGTGTTCTGCGATGTGATAAGCATGGGCGAACGGCACGCAAAGCGTTCCGTTCGATAACAGGGGCCGCTGCACCAGCCGTGCAGCGGCTTTTGCATTTGCTGCTGTTTGTGCGCAAAAAACTCCGGATCAGTTCATGGCTCCGGCTTTCTCAAACATCTGCTGCACCTGCTGTTCCAGCAGCGCGTGCTCTGGTGCTTCCAGCAGAGGGTCTTCTGCCAGCATGGCGGCGGCCTCGCTCTGGGCGGCGTGAAGGGTGCGGGTGTCGTTCATCAGGTCGGCGATCTGCAGGGTGGGCAGGCCGTGCTGGCGGCT
>OBVI01000419.1_pt1 | contig 10678 bp, 9 predicted proteins | sample 1476021 | NCBI WGS metagenome assembly OBVI01 (sample SAMEA2579981, study PRJEB22360) | human gut metagenome
CCATCATCGGAAATATCAGCACATGGAATAAAAACAACCATTCGCCGCGGCTGACTGTGCCGGCAACGGTGGTGGCAAAGCGCACGGAAGTTTCTCGCCACCATACAGACAATACGATGATACATACGTTCACGACCTATTATGTGACCTTTCAGGTAGAGAGCGGTGACCGCATGGAACTTACCGTAAGTGGTTCGGACTACGGAATGCTTGTAGAGGGCGACATTGGAAAGCTGAATTTTCAGGGTACCCGCTATCTTGGGTTCCAGCGGAACTAAGAGTTTTCTACATTATGCAGCAAGGAGTGCTGTACGGACAGCTACGTTATCGCCAAAACATTTGTAAATGATCAGCAGCATTTTTTGAACCGGCTTCTGAACGAAGAAACGTAATGCCGGGAAAGGACATTCCATATGAGTGATTCTACGTTGAAAGAGCTTTGGCAGCAGGTCGCAGAAAAGAAAAGCTGTGAAGCAAAACAGAAAGAACTGACCGCCCAACGAAATGCGCTTGCTGATCGTCTGAAAAAGCTGGAAAAATCCAAGCTGGCGGAACAGGCTGATGTTGACCGTCTGGAAGGTCACAGCCTTGCCGCATTTTTCTATCAGGTCATCGAAAAGATGGATGAGAAGCTGGACAAAGAACGGCAGGAAGCCTATGCAGCCCGTGTCAAGTACGATGCGGCTCTTCATGACCTTTCTTCCGTTGATGCCGACTTGGAGCAGATTCAAAACAGGCTGGTAAGGCTGTCCGATTGCGAAAGGCGGTATCAAGCTGCTCTTTCTGAAAAGATCAAAAGCATCAAAGCCTCTGCCCACCCGGCCGCGCAGCAGGTTGCGGAAAGCGAAAGCCGCATTGCCGCTTTGAAAGTTCAAAAGCAGGAGCTGCTGGAGGCCATCAACGCAGGAAAGACTGCCTTGCATACGGTCAACGAAGTTCTGGAAACCCTCGACAATGCCGAGGGCTGGAGCACATGGGATGTAATGGGCGGCGGTTTGATGGCCGATCTTGCCAAGTATGAGGAACTGGACAATGCACAGAAGCAGGTTGAACAGCTCCAAGTGGAACTGCGGCGGTTCAAAACCGAACTTTCCGATGTCGAAATCACCGCAGACCTTCAGGTCACGGTAGACAGCTTTTTGAAATTTGCGGATTTCTTCTTTGATGGCCTCTTTGCAGACTGGGCGGTTCTGGACCATATCAATCAGGCACAGAGCAGAGTAGAAAACACCAAGGGTCAAATCAAGCGAGTCCTTGCACTTCTGAAAAAGATGCGCGAAGATGTTGATGTCCAAATCGCTGACGAAAAAGAAAAGCAGGAACAGCTTGCGGTGGAAACCGAGCTGTAAGGTTAGAGTGTTCACTTATGTGATATGCTCAATTCAATAACTCGGAAGTTATGGGAGGGAAGCTCAATGGAGGAACGGACATATCAGACCCGTTGCGGAACGATTCACTATTGGGCAAGCGTGTCAAACCCGGATGCAATTACGCTTGTTTTTCTGCCGGGATTGACGGCAGACCATAGATTGTTTGATAAGCAGATTCAGTATTTCGAGAACAGGTATAATGTTATCGTCTGGGATGCACCGGCACACGCTTCCTCATGGCCGTTTCGGTTTGATTTTGATTTGTTCGATAAGGCAAAATGGCTGAACGATATCTTAAACCAAGAAGGAATCACAAAGCCTGTTATTATCGGGCAGTCTATGGGCGGATATGTGGGACAGGCTTATGCGCAGCTTTACCCAGACAAAATGACAGGCTTTGTCGCCATTGACTCTGCACCGCTGCAACGAAGCTATGTGACGGCAGTTGAACTTTGGCTTTTGAAACGGATGGAACCGGTATATGCTCACTATCCGTGGAAATGGCTCCTGAAATCAGGGTCGGAAGGCGTTGCCACGTCTGATTACGGTAGAAACCTCATGCGTGAAATGATGCTGACCTATGACGGCAATCAGAAACGCTATGCACAGATTGCCGGACATGGTTTTCGTATTCTGGCAGCGGCTATGGAGAAGGACCTGCCGTATGAGATCAAGTGTCCGGCGTTGCTGATATGCGGCACACAAGATCACGCGGGTTCGTGTATACGGTACAACAAAGCATGGCATCGCAATACGAATATTCCTTTGACGTGGATCGAAGGAGCAGGACACAATTCCAATACAGACAAACCCGAACAGGTGAATCGTTTGATAGAGGAATTTGTTGCTGATATTTTATAACAGGCAATTTCCATTATTCGGCCAACAAAATCAAACCATCCCTTCAGCGGACTACCCCAAAACGGTTGTCCGCTCTTTTTATGCCCGCACATCCCGGCAGGGGAGAACTGCCCGGCGAAAACGTCTGCGGGCAGTGTATGGAATGGTCAACGGGTCAACAGCTCAAAATGATTCCGCTTTGTGACCAGCAGCCCTTCCTTTTGCAGCTTGGAAAGTTCCACCGACATGGCGGCACGTTCCACGCAGAGAAAATCTGCCAGCTGCTGACGGTCAAAGGGGATGTCAAAGGAGAGGGATGACTGCCGGATGGACTCGGCGGACAGGTAGGACAGCAGCTTTTCCCGGGTAGTGCGCTTGCTGACATGGGTGATTTTATCGTTAAAGAGCAATATTTTGTTTGCCAGAACGCTGACCAGATTGCGGATGAGCTTCTGGTGATGGTCGCAGGCGGTGGGGCAGGCGGTGAGCAGCCGCTTGACGTTCAGCAGCAGGATCTCGCAATCCTCCTCTGCCACCACGCTGATGTTCAGGATGGCACCGGGGGTGGCGGCGTAAGGCTCCCCGAAAAAGTCCCCAGTATTGCACTTGGACAGGATGTTGCGGTGTCCCCAAAGGTCCTCCTGGATCACAAGGGTGGAGCCGGACAGCATGAGCCCCATGACCTCTGTGGAATCTCCGGCACGGAAGATGTAGGAGCCCCGGGGCCGGGTGATCTTTGCCGCACTGACACAGTGCAGGATGGACAAGATCTCATCATCGGTAAGCCCGGTAAAGAAGGGGCAGCTCCGCAGAACAGGCAGATATTTTTGCATAAAGGCTCTCCTTGTTGGAATTCAAACATACAAGTTGCCTTTAGTATACTATAATAAGGCTGCAAATGCAAAAATACTCACAACAGGAGAGAATAGATATGATTCGGAAGATCATCCATATTGACGAAGAAAAATGCAACGGCTGCGGGCTGTGCGCAACCGCCTGCCCCCCTCCGGCTGGGGCTCCTAACGGGCGGGGGGTTGGGCGCACCCCCCTGCCACGAGGGAGCTATCGACATCATCAACGGCAAGGCAAAGCTGGTGCGGGAGAATTTCTGCGATGGCTTTGGCGACTGCCTGCCGGGCTGTCCCACCGGCGCGATCACCTTTGAGGAGCGGGAAGCTCCCGCTTACGACGAGGCAGCAGTGCAGGAGAACAAAAAGAAGAAGGAGCTGCAGGAGAAGATGAAACACCTCCATGAGGGCGGCTGCCCCGGCTCCCGGATGCGGATGCTGGAACAGCCGGAGGCCACTGCCGAAAGCGCAGTTTCTGCCCCCGTGCAGCCGGTCTCCCGCCTGCGCAACTGGCCGGTGCAGATCAAGCTGGCTCCTGTCCATGCGCCCTACTTTGCGGGCGCAAAGCTCCTGATCGCAGCGGACTGCACGGCATACGCCTACGCCAATTTCCATCAGGAGTTTATGCGCGGCAAGGTGACTCTCATCGGCTGCCCGAAGCTGGACGCTGTGGATTACAGCGAAAAGCTCACCGAGATCCTGCGCAATAACGATATCCAGAGCGTGACCATCCTCCGCATGGAGGTGCCCTGCTGCGGCGGCTTGGAAATGGCAGCAAAAAAGGCGCTGCAGGCCAGCGGAAAGTTCATTCCGTGGCAGGTGGTCACCATCTCCATTGACGGAAAAATTCTGGATTGAATGTACCGGGCAGACCTATACCGCCTTTTAATGCTTCACTCATTTCTTGCCTTGCGGTAAAATACCATAGATTCCATAAGCGGGCGACCTGAAAAAGGCTGCTCGCTTTTTTATCGTCATCGCAGTATTTTTGCGGGAACAGCTTTTTGCCGGTAAGGGACAAAACTGTTCCGTAAAAATAGGTGCTCTTTACGAGAAAAAATCTTGAAACGCTTCTGTTATAATGTTACAATATGTGCTATATAATGGCATATATATTCAAAAAAGCTGCTGACGACCTGACGTGATCAATGCTGCAACGACCTTTCTGAATCCTGTGCAATGGAAATGAAACCGGAATGAGGCCGTCTGGGGCGGAGAAAGATTGGATAAAATGAAAAACTCTGGAATGAGCGAAACCATGCAGACCTTGACGCGGAAAAGCGCCTGTGTGGTGCTGAGTCTGCTGTTGCTACTGTCAGCCGTGCTCCCTGTGAAAGCTGCCGCGGAAACCGCCCCTGCAAAGGTCGTCCGTGTCGGCTCGTTTGAGGACACCTTCAACTATGTCAACGAGAAGGGTGCAAGAAAGGGCTACGGCTACGAATTGCTGGAGACCTTATCCGGCTACACAGGCTGGCAGTTCGAGTATGTGACCTGCGACTGGTCAGACTGCTTTGAAAAACTTGAAAACGGCGAGATCGACATTATGGGCGGTATTTCCTATACGGAAGACCGTGCTGAGGAGATGCTGTTTTCGGATGAGCCGATGGGAGTGGAAAAATATTACCTCTACGCCGATCTCTCGCGCGCAGACATCTCCGCCTCCGACTTCAAAACGCTGAACGGCAAAAAGATCGGCGTTCTGATGGGAACGGAGCCGGAAGTGATGCTGACCGAGTGGGAAGAAAAATACGGCCTGGAAACGGAACACGTCAACATCTCCAACAACGAGGATGTGAAGCAAAAGCTGGCAAATCACGAGATCGACTGCTTTGTTTCGCTGGAAGAATCCTTCTGGGCAGAGCGTGGCATCTCGACCATAACCCGTGTGGGAGAATCCGGCATCTACTATGCGATCAACAAAAACCGGCCTGATATCAAGGAAGAACTGGACGATGCAATGCGCGCGTTGGACGAAGCTGTGCCTTTTTATACGGCGGATCTGTATAAACGGTATTTCTCAATGGATTATACGCCCATCCTTACGGGGGAGGAAAAGGCGTGGCTCAAAGAGCACGGCGCCATCAAGATGGGCTTTCTGACGAGTGACAGCGGCGTCAGCACCTTTGACCCTGCCACCGGGGAGTTTACCGGGGTAATCACGGACTATATTCAGTTTGCAGCAGATTGTCTGGGCAATCAGAAACTGGAATTCCAGCTGGTCGGCTATGACAGCAAGGAAGCAGAACTGGATGCGCTGAAATCGGGCGAGATCGACATGATCTTCCATTTCGACCAGAACCCCAATCTGGCGGAAGAGTATCACTTCGCCCGTACCAACACAACGTGGACCTCCAACCTGATGGCGGTCACGAACAAACAGCACTTTAACGAAAACAATGTAAACCGCATTGCCGTTCCCCAAAACAAACTCTCCCTGAAAAAGTACCTTGCGTTTTATTACCCGCAGTGGGAGATCGTGGACTGCGATACACAGGAGGATGCGGCAAGGCTGATCGAAACCGGACAGGCAGATTGCTTTGTTACCGGGATCAGCAGTGAGGAAAATTACAGTAAGAAATACGGGTTTTACAGCGTTCCGCTGCTGAACCCTGTCAAATCCTGCTTTGCGGTCAATAACGGAAACCGCAGCCTGTTGTCCATCCTGAACAAAACGATCAAGGCAATGCCTGTTAATATGCTTGCCGGCGCGCTTGCGATGTATAAGAGCTCCGCGCGGAAGGTTACCCTGAGCGATTTTATAAAGGATAACTTCTTTAAGGTTATGTTGATCAGCAGCATTGCTGTTGCAGTTGTTCTGCTCACGATTTTGATGCTGCTCCAGAAGGCGCGTAAAGCCGAAACTGCTGCAAGGAAAGCCGCAAACGATACGCAGGAACTGAATGCAAAATTGCAGGTCGCCGTGGAAAAAGCAGAAAGCGCGAACCGCGCCAAGTCCACCTTCCTGTTCAATATGTCCCATGATATCCGCACGCCCATGAACGCCATTATCGGTTACGCAGACCTTGCCTCCCGGCATCTGGACGCCCCTGCAAAGCTGGAAAAATACATGGAGAACATTCAGGTGTGCGGACAGAACCTGCTGATGCTGCTGAATAATGTTCTGGATCTTGCCCGGATCGAGAACGACAGGACGGAGATCGAATATTCTGTTTCGGATGTCGAAAAAGATTTCCGTAACTGCATTGCGATGTTCCAGAATCAGGCAGACAGCAAGGGACAGATGCTTACGGTGACAACACATCTGCTGTATCCGTATATCTATGCGGATGTTCCGCATCTGACCGAGATCTGCACGAACCTCGTCAGCAACGCGGTCAAATACACAGGTGCCTGCGGCACGATCCACTGTGATGTCACGCAGAAACCCGGCAAAAAAGAGGGCTGGTGCGATACGGTGATCACGGTTGCCGATAACGGCATCGGGATGTCGCAGGAGTTCCAGAAGCACATTTTTGAACCCTTTGAGCGGGAACGCACTTCCACCGTCAGCAAAGTGGAGGGCAGCGGCATCGGGATGGGTATCGTGAAAAAGCTGGTCGGGCTGATGGGCGGCACCGTGGAAGTGGAGAGCAGGATCGGTGTTGGCTCCCAGTTTACTGTCACCATTCCCTGCCGAATTGCATCAGAGGATGAAACACAGGCGAAACGGGATACCACTTCTTCGGACAAAAAGAGCCTGCTCGGTGTGAAGATCCTGCTGACCGAGGACAACGACCTCAATGCAGAGATCGCCGCCGAACTGCTGCAGGAAGAGGGCTGCGCGGTAGACCGCGCAAAAGATGGCGTGGAATGTGTGGATATGCTGGAAAAAGCTGCGAACGGAACGTATCAGCTGATCCTTATGGACATCCAGATGCCTGTGATGAACGGCTACGATGCGGCAAAAAAGATCCGGAGAATGGAAGACCCCCAAAAAGCGGATATTCCCATCATCGCCATGACTGCAAATGCCTTTTCCGAAGATCGGCAGGCGGCACTGGATGCCGGGATGAACGACCATGTTGCAAAGCCGATCAATATGAATGTCCTTGTGCCGACCATCCGGAAATACCTTTGACGCGGACAGAAAGCTGTGTATCAGGACGATACCGTATTGTGGAGCATAAAAGCAAGTTATGGATACTTTGAAGAAAGAGGATCGTAAAATGAACATTGAAGAACGGGCAGCACAGGCTGCCGCATGGAAAGCCGCTGGACAGTGCAACTGCGCACAGGCGGTGCTGAAGGCATTTGAGGACAGGCTGCCGGTAGATACCGACACCCTGATGAAGCTGGGCGCGGGCTATGCCGCCGGCATGGGCTGCATGGAAAGCACCTGCGGCGCACTGATCGGCGCTGTGATGGTGGCGGGCGTTGCTACAGACGGCAAGGGCACGCCCCGCATTTCCAAGGAACTGCTGCAAAACTTTCAGGATAAGTGCGGTGCCACCCTCTGCAAGGATCTGAAGGGTATGGAGACCGGCGCACCGCTGTGCCCCTGCCCGGAGTGCGTCCGCAACGCCGTGCTGACATTGGGCGAGGTGCTGGGAGAGTAAGACGAAGAAAGTCTTGTTTGAAGGAGATATTTTGCGATGGAATACAAACGCTTTGGCAGTAAGATCCTTGTCCGCATCGACAAGGACGAGGAGATCCTTGAAAAAGTAAAGGAACTTGCTCTGAAGGAAAAGATCCGCCTTGCCGCCGTTCAGGCGCTGGGGGCCACCAACAGCTTTACGGTGGGCGTATACAATGTAGCCGAAAAGAAATACTACGCCAACACCTTCAGCGGCAGCTTTGAGATCGTTTCGCTGACCGGAACCATCAACACCATGAACGGTGAATTCTACACCCATCTGCACATGAGCGCCGGAAACGACAAGGGTGAGGTGTTCGGCGGGCATCTGAACCGGGCGGTGGTCAGCGCCACCTGCGAAATGGTGGTCGATGTTCTGGACGGAACGGTAGACCGTGCGTATGATCCGGTTACCGGGCTGAACCTGTTCAAATTCCAGTCTGTCAAAGAAAATGACTGCGCTGAAAGTGTTTTGAAGGAAAGTAAAATGAAGATCCGTAAAGCAGAGGAAAAAGATATTCCCAGACTTCTTGCGCTGCTGGGGCAGGTATTGCAGATCCATGCAGAGATCCGCCCAGATATTTTTATCTCCGGCACCACCAAATACACTGTCGGCCAGCTGGCAGAGCTTTTGAAGCAGGAGGATAAACCCATCTATGTTGCGGTGGACGAGGACGATGTGTGTAGGGGCTATGCTTTCTGCCAGCTCAAAGAGCAGCCCTTTTCCACCAACATGGTGCCATTCAAGTCCTTGTTTATTGATGACCTTTGCGTTGACCGGCAGGCACGGGGGCAGCACATCGGAGAAAGTCTGTTTGAATACGTGAAGCAGCAGGCAAAAGAGCTGGGCTGCTATGAGGTGACCCTGAATGTCTGGGCAGGAAACACCCCGGCAGAGCACTTCTACGAAAAGATGGGCATGAAAACAAAGGAACGGCAGATGGAATATATCCTGTGAATGCGGACGCAGGAAGATGACCCGCTGGTAGAATTGTCGGAAAGAAATTGATGATAGAGATGAGGACAGAAAATGCCTATCAGACTGATCTGCAGCGACATTGACGGTACGCTGCTGCAATACGGCAGGAAAGAGCTGGAGGACGAGATTTTTGAACAGATACGGGAGCTGCATCGACGCGGTATTTTGTTCTGCCCGGCATCCGGCCGGCAGTATACCAGCCTGCGCAAGCTCTTTGCACCGGTGGCAGACTGCTGCGTGTTTCTTTGTGAGAACGGCGGCGTGATCTATAAAGACGAACAGTGCATCGCCAAGAACCCGATGCCGCGCGCGCTGGCCGAAGAAATTGCCAACGACCTGTGGACCCGCAGCGACGGGCAGGGCGAGGTAATGCTTTCCGGTCAGAATACTGCATACCTGATGGAGCGGGGTCTGGGAATGCTCCAGCGCATCCAGTTCATCGGGAACAACTATCAGATCATTCATGCCCCGTCTGAGGTGCCGGAGGAGATCACAAAGGTATCGGTGTATCTGCACGAGGGCGTGGGGGCCTATACAGAACGGTTTGTCCCACGGTGGAAAACGGCAAACTGTGCGGTGGCGGGCCCGTACTGGATCGATACCACCTTTGCCAACAAGGGCATCGGTGTGCGCAGCATCTGCAGGACACTTGGTATTGACCCTGCGGATGTCATGGCCTTTGGCGACAACTACAACGATGTTTCCATGCTGGACATTGTAGGCACGCCCTACATCATGGATGGCTCTGCTGCACCTCTGCGGGAAAAGTACCCGCAGCACACCCCACGCCCGGAGGATGTACTGCGGGAATTCTTGAGACAGAACTGAAGTTTTGATATACGCTTTCCGAACCTGAAATGATATGATAAGATAAAAGGAAATACTTTGACATGACAAGAGTGCTTTTTATCTGCCACGGCAATATCTGCCGCAGCCCCATGGCGGAATTTGTGATGAGGGACTTAGTGGAAAAGGCCGGGCTTTTTCGGGTGACGCGGCATGTCCTTGCCCCTGACCCGGAGGCATTTATCACCGAACCGGTGATCCTGGCGCAGCGCTGGAAGGATCTGCGCACCGAACCACACGGAAAACGGTTGCCCTGAGCGTTCCGGGCGCCTGTTTCAAGGGCAGCGTGCTTTGACAACAGCATCCATGACCGGCACAGCCTACAATGCGTCCGGTATGTGGTGTCGGCCCCAAGGTCTGGTCGCCGGAAAAAAACGCCCTGGGAGGAGGAAAATATCAATGGATCGCAAAAAACTGGAACAGCTGATTTTTGACACCTGCAGTGTGGAGCCGGACTATCCCTGGATGGACACCCCGGAATCGGCGGTGTTCCGCCACCCGGGCAACCGCAAATGGTTCGCGCTGGTCACCACGGTGTCCCGCAGCAAGCTGGGGCTGCCCGGGCAGCAGCCGGTGGACATCGTAAACCTGAAATGTGACCCCCTCCTCATCGGTTCCCTGCGGATGGAGCCGGGCTTTTACCCGGCCTACCATATGAACAAGGACAACTGGATCACAGCAGCGTTGGACGGCAGTGCACCGGATGACACGATCCGGATGCTGCTGGAAATGAGCTATGCGGCAACCGCGCCGAAGCTGCGGAAAAAGCCACGGCCTTCTGCGGCTTGCCCCTTGCCATGACTGCGTGGGATGCGCAGTCCGGAAAAAATAAAGTACACGGAGGAAAAAAGCATGCTGACCTACACCTATGTTTCAAAGGGCAAGTTTGCCCTGATGGAAAAACCAAAGCCGGTGCTGCAGCACGAGCGAGATGCCATTGTGAAGGTGACACTTGCCAGCATCTGCTCCAGCGACCTGCACATCAAGCACGGCAGCGTGCCCCGGGCCGTGCCCGGCATCACAGTAGGCCATGAGATGGTGGGCATCGTGGAAGAAGCGGGCAGTGCAGTGACCAACGTGAAGCCCGGCGACCGGGTGACCGTGAACGTGGAGACCTTCTGCGGGGAGTGCTTCTTCTGCAAAAAGGGCTTTGTGAACAACTGCACCGATCAAAACGGCGGCTGGGCGCTGGGCTGCCGCATCGCCGGCGGGTCCTTTTCGC
>OBVI01000420.1_pt1 | contig 10664 bp, 8 predicted proteins | sample 1476021 | NCBI WGS metagenome assembly OBVI01 (sample SAMEA2579981, study PRJEB22360) | human gut metagenome
CTCACTTTTGTGTTTCTTCTGCCGCCCCTGCATCTTCTGCAGCAGCCTCTGCCGCAGTTGACGGCCAGAAATTCACCATTGGAATCTGCCAGCTGGTGCAGCATGCCGCTCTGGATGCCGCCACTCAGGGCTTTGAAGATGCTTTGACTGCGTCCTTCGGTGAGAATGTTACTTTCGATTTCCAGAACGCACAGGGCGATTCTGCAACCTGCGCTACCATCACCAACGGCTTTGTTTCTGCTAGTGTGGATCTGATCATGGCAAACGCCACTCCTGCCCTGCAGGCTGCACAGTCTGCCACCAACACTATCCCGGTGCTGGGCACCTCTGTTACCGAGTACGGTGTGGCTTTGGGCCTGACCGATTTCGATGGCGTTGTGGGCGGCAATATCTCCGGCACTTCCGATCTGGCCCCGCTGGATCAGCAGGCTGAGATGATCGTGGAGTGGATGCCTGAAGCCAAGAAGGTTGGCCTGCTGTACTGCTCTGCTGAGGCCAACAGCCAGTATCAGGTGGACGAGGTTCAGAAGTATCTGGAGGAAAAGGGCGTCACCGTTACTCAGTACGCTTTCTCTGATTCCAACGACCTGTCCTCTGTCTGCCAGAAAGCTGCGGACGAGAACGATGCTCTGTACGTTCCTACCGATAATACGGTCGCTGCCAACACCGGCATCGTGGACGGTATCTGCCGCCCGGCAAAGAAGCCTGTGTTCGCAGGCGAAGAGGGCATCTGCGCCGGCTGCGGTGTGGCCACCCTTTCCATCAGCTACTACGATCTGGGCTACACTACTGGTGAGATGGCAGTCAAGATCCTGAATGGCGAGGCTGATATTTCTTCTATGCCCATCGAGTACACCGATGTGACCAAGAAGTACAACAAAGCCATCTGCGACGATCTGGGCCTGACCGTTCCCGACGGCTACGAGGAAATCGAAGGCTAAAGTATTTCGGAAAACAAAATAGAAAATCAGCGGAGAAGGGCTGAGAACGCTCTTCTCCGCTTTCCCGTATTCAAACGGGTGAATAAAAAAGCGTATTAGAATCAGGAGGAATTGTTTTGGACGTTATTGCAAGATTGGCAAATCTGCCGGGCGCTTTGCCGGGTGCCTGCGCACAGGGCCTTATCTGGGGCATCATGGCCATTGGCGTGTATCTGACCTACCGCATTTTGGATGTGGCTGACCTGACCGTGGATGGTTCCTTTGGCACCGGCGGCGCAGTGTGCGTCATGTGCCTGCTGTCCGGCCAGAATGTCTGGGTCTCGCTGTTCATGGCGCTGTTGGCAGGCTTGCTGGCAGGCTTTGTCACCGGCATCCTGCACACTTTTATGGGAATCCCGGCTATCCTTGCCGGTATCCTGACCCAGCTTTCGCTGTATTCCATCAACCTCAAAATCATGGGCAAGGCCAATCAGGCTATCAATGTGGATAAGTACAATCTGCTGATCTCCCTGCGCTGGGTCAAGGAATTTGCACTCCATAACCCCATCATCATGGTCATCATCGTTACCGCTGCGCTCATCGGTATCCTGTACTGGTTCTTTGGCACCGAGCTGGGCTGCGCCATCCGTGCTACCGGCTCCAACCCCGCAATGTCCCGGGCGCAGGGCATCAACACCAACTTCAATATTGTGCTGGGTCTGGCGGTCTCCAATGGTCTTGTGGCTCTGTCCGGTGCGCTGCTGAGCCAGTATCAGGGCTTTGCAGATGTCGGCATGGGCCGTGGCGCCATCGTCATTGGTCTGGCTGCGGTTATCATCGGCGAGGCACTGTTCAGCCGCATCTTCCACAACTTTGCACTCAAGATGGCTGCCGTTTCTCTGGGTGCCATCATCTACTACATTGTGATCCAGCTGGTGCTGACGCTGGGCTTTGACGCAAACCTGCTCAAGCTGCTGAGCGCCTCCGTGGTGGCAATTTTCCTTGCCGTGCCGTACTGGAAGGGCAAGTACTTCTCGAAGCCGGTGAAGAAGGCAAAGGAGGATGCAAAAAATGCTTGAGATCCAGAACGTTTCCAAGACCTTTAACGCTGGCACGGTCAACCAGAAAACTGCCCTGAACGGCCTGAACCTGAAGCTGAATGAGGGCGATTTTGTCACTGTGATCGGCGGCAATGGTGCGGGCAAATCTACGATGCTGAATGCTGTTGCCGGTGTGTGGCCGGTGGATGAGGGCAAGATCATCATTGATGGTGTGGATGTCACCCGCCTGAGCGAGCATCAGCGCGCAGCCTATATCGGCCGTGTATTTCAGGATCCCATGACCGGCACCGCCGCTACTATGCAGATCGAAGAAAACCTTGCGCTGGCAGCCCGCCGCGGCAAGCCACGTACCCTGCGCATCGGCATCACGAAGGCCGAGCGTGAGCAGTACCGTGAGCTGCTCAAGACCCTTGATCTGGGCCTTGAAAATCGTCTGACCGCCCGTGTAGGCCTGCTTTCCGGCGGTCAGCGTCAGGCACTGACCCTGCTGATGGCTACCATGAACAAGCCCAAGCTGCTGCTGCTGGACGAGCACACGGCGGCATTGGACCCCAAGACGGCATTAAAGGTGCTGACACTATCAGCCAAGATCGTGGAGGAAAACCACCTGACCACCATGATGATCACCCATAACATGAAGGATGCCATCAAGTATGGCAACCGCCTCATCATGATGCACGAGGGCCACATCATCTATGACGTGGCCGGTGAGGAAAAGAAGAATCTGCATGTTTCTGACCTGCTGGCCAAATTCCAGATCGCCAGCGGCGGTGAGTTTGCAAACGACCGCATGATCCTGTCCTGATAAAAATTTCGTTGCCTGCAAAAATCAAAGGACGCCTGCCCTCGGGAAACACCGAGGACAGGCGTCCTTTTTTCAAATACGGGAAGCATGTTGAGAGGCTTCATAGGTAACCGCCCAGTGAAAGCACGCCCACAGAAAGACAAGAGGCTGTTGCACAAGGATGGTGAACCGCTCCCTGTCAAGTAGACAGACGAAAAAACAAAATGTTTCCTCCAGGATTTCAGAGATGAGATATACAACGGCAACTTTTTCATTGCAAAATGCTTGTTGGGGGACACCAAAACCCGTGAACTGCATCCGCCGGATGCAGGCTGATGTACCGAAAAAACTGGTATAACAAACAAATTTCAACCGAATGATTTGGATAAAATGCGGCTGTTTGGAATTTCTATTTTATTGTTGAACTATTAGTGGTAATATTAATCTATTATATTTGGGTTCGACAAAGTGTATGAGGAGAACTATTATGGGATCACTAACGCATGTATGTGTGTGGTCTTCTAAGGGCTGGACTCATATCGCACCTGAAGAAGTCGCCCGTAGCCATCCGGGAGAATCGGTATCTGCACGCAGTGGGCTTTTTATGTGTGAATTGTGCGGACAATATGCAGAGTCGTATGCAGTTCAGAAGATTTTGAATGTCTGATAAGACAATAGAACTCTATATTATGTAAAGTGTACAGGAGAGTGTGCTCGATGACTGAACAGGAAAAACTCCACCACGCAAAACACTATATTGACAGCCTTGCCAATGGGTTGAATCCACTGGATGGAACACCGATTCCAGAACAGGACATCGTGAATAACGTAAAGATTTCTCGATGCCTGTTCTTTGTATCCGATGTCCTGAGAAAACAGCTTGATGGTCATGAACCTAAAAAGGTATCCGAGAAGGATAAGAAACTGTTTTACATTACGGAAGAAGAAAAGCTGCAATATGTACCGTCAAAAACACCGATACCTGCCAGTGGAATCAGCTATAAAGTAAATGAGATTCTGGACGAAAAGAAAATGCGGAAGGTATCTTATCGAACCATCACCACGTGGCTGGTAAAAGTTGGACTTATGGAGGAGGAAGATATTTCAGATGGAAAATGTCGCAAGGTTCCAACTGCCAGTGGTATTGCGATGGGAATCACTACTGAAATCCGTACAGGAGTACATGGAGAATATCCGTGCGTTGTCTACGATGAGAATGCACAGGAATTCGTGATAGACAATCTGAATGCAATCATGAATCCAACGGATGATTGAAAAATCCCCAGTCTATACCGATTCTAGTCGGTTTAGACTGGGGATTGCGTATCAAATCATCTGAAAATGCTTCAATGCTTCCACAATCGCATCCTCTTTTTCCTTCGGACACTGAGGCTGCTTTGCATTCTCATTTTTCGCTTTATGGTAATTCTCTCGCTCAATAATGCCGTATTTCTGCTTCACCTGTGCGATATAGAGATTGGATACCTTCAACTGATGATGCTCCCATACATAATCCCGAATCTCATTGTAAGTCGCCTTGCTTTCCGCAGCAGTCACATCCAGTTCATCCATACTGACGTCCACTTCGATGTGCCGCTCGACATTGAGTTTGGTCAAAAGGAGAACCGCTTCGCAATGCTTCGTCCTTGGAAACAGATCCACAGGCTGCACTTTCTCTGCGTGATACCCATTTTGTTCCAACCATGCGGCGTCCCGGGCGGCGGTGGCGGGGTTGCAGCTGACGTAGACCACCCGGCGGGGGGCCATGCGTACCACGGCAGAAAGGGTGGCCTCGTCGCAACCTTTGCGGGGCGGGTCCAGCATCACGACGTCCGGGTGCAGGCCCTCGGCGGCCAGCTGTGCGGCCGCCTGCCCGGCATCGGCGCAGAAGAAGCGGCTCTTGGCGGAAACCGCTGCACCCATGCGGGCGGCATTGGCCTTGGCGCTTTCGATGGCTTCGGGTACGATCTCTACGCCCACCAGCTCACGGCAATGGTCTGCCATGGAAAGGCCGATGGTGCCCATGCCGCAGTAGAGATCCAGCAAAAGGTCATCCGATGTCAGCTGGGCGTATTCGGCAGCGATACCGTAGAGCTGCTCAGCGGCAAGCGTGTTTACCTGATAAAACGAAAGCGGGCCAAGCTGCACCGGGACGCCGCAGAGGGTGTCTTCAATATACCCCTGTCCATACAGGGTGTGAGTCTCGGAACCAAGGATGACATTGGTGTTTTTTGCGTTGACATTCAGCAGGATGGTGACAATGTCCGGAAACGCCTCTTTCAGCCGGGTGCACAGCTCTTCGGCAGAAGGAAGCTTCGCACGAGTGGATACCAGACAAACCATGATCTGTCCGCTGTGTGCACCACGCCGCAGGAAGATATGCCGTACAAGGCCCTTGCCGGTCTCCTCATTGTAGGGGTGGATGCCTTTTTCTGCAAAGAATGCGCACAGTGTGTTGCCGATCTCATTCAGCACGCCGGGCTGCAGACGGCAGTCCGGACAGGGAACGATACGGTGGGTACGCCCGGCATAAAAACCAATGCAGGGGCGGCCGGCTTTGTCTGTTCCGACCGGAAACTGGACTTTATTGCGGTATCGGTCGATCTCCGGGGAGCCTACGATGGGAAGGACCGGAACATCCAGCCCGCCGATGCGTGCAAAGGCGTCTGCAACATTCTCCTGCTTGGCGCGGAGCTCGGCGGCATAGTCCAGATGCCGCAGGCTGCCGCCGCCGCAGGGACCGGCCACAGCACAGTCCACCGGGATGCGATCCGGCGAGGGCGTGAGCACCTCGTCCAGAATGCCGAAAGCGTAGCGCTTGCAGTCCTTGACGATGCGTACCCGGGCTTCATCGCCGGGCGCTGCACCGGGAATGAACACGGTCTCACCCTCCGGGCTGTGGGCGACACCGCTGCCATCGCTGGACAGGCGCTCCACCTGCAGAGTGAGAACTTGATTTTTCTGTAAGGGCATGAAGGGTCTCCTTTACTGGTGGTCGGTGCCGTCGGCAGGGGCATCTGCCTGTGCCGCAAAATACTTGCTGGGCGGCACGCCCTTGGCACGCTTGAATACCCGCGAAAAATAGAACTGGTCGAAGAAGCCTACCGAAACAGCGACCTCTGCAATGGACAGATTGCCTGCACGTAGCAGCTTGCAGGCTTCGTTGATACGGTACTCGGTAAGGTAATCGATGGGGCTCTTGCCTACATTCAACATGAACACACGATAAAGGTGGCTGCGGGATACGCCTACACTTTTTGCCACATCGTCGATGGAGATATCGTGAGAATAATTGAATTGGATATACTTGATTGCATTGAGCACATACTGACTGGAAGAAGAAGCCGTGTGAGGCTTGCCGACACTGGTCTCCTTCATCAGGGAAGCAATGAACAGGTACAGATATCCCACCATGGCGGCTTCGTCCTGCGGCTGCAGCCCACGAGAGGAATAAATGTTGGCCAGTGCGGTACGCATTCCCTCCGGATCCTGTGTGTGATGCACAGGCGAGTCATCGGTAAAAGGCAGCTGTGCAGTCAACTTATGGGCACATGCGCCATTAAAACCGACCCAGCTGTACTCCCACGGCTGCTGCTCATCGGCTGTGTAACGGATGAGCTGGCTGGGCCGTGCAAAGAACAGATCCCCCGGGCTCACTTCCCAGGTGCGGCCGCCCACCTCGAATACACCCTTGCCGGAAAGCACCAGATGGATCAGGTAATGATCCCGGATGCCGGGGCCCCAGGTCTGCCCCGGAGCACAGCGTTCGATACCGCAGTTGAAAATGGACAGCTCAATATTGTTGGTATAATTTTGCTTGAAGGATTGCTTGTATACGTCCGCCATAGCCGCGTTTCCTCCACTTTGTCATATTGCAGGCAGCTTTCTGCCCGACACTGAGATAAGTATACCACACATCTGCCTGCAAGTTCAACAAAAGTACATCTTATTCTTTGAGCTGGACGCCAAAATTCGTGCTTTTTCTGCGATGGAAATTGAAAAAAGGTGCTGGATGCATTACAATAGGCATAACAAACCCGTCTATCTCAAGACAGCATTCTGAGGGAGGGATCGTCATGGCAACCAGCACACAGCTTCGGCAGCGGATCGCGGCAGGGGAGTGGGACCCAAAGTTCCGGGCATTGTACGGAAATACGGAACAGGAGCTTTGTCGCCAGCGTGCAAGGTACTGCGCCGCACTGGAGCAGTTTGAGCTGTATTTCGGCCCGGGCAGGCAGGTGCAGGTCTATTCGGCACCGGGCCGTGCAGAACTGGGCGGCAACCATACCGACCACCAGCACGGTTACGGCCTTGCGGCGGCGGTGACACTGGACCTTGTGGCGGTCGCAGCCCGCAATACGGATGGCTATGTCCGGGTAAAGTCCCGTGGGTTCAACAAATTGGATGTCATTGATCTGACTGTAGCAGGCCCGCAGGAAGGGGAGGAAACACACTCCGCCAGCCTGATCCGCGGCATTGCGGAGGGGTTCCGGGCCGTTGGAAAAAAGGTGGGCGGCTTTGATGCCTATACTGCCAGCGATGTGCTGCGCGGGTCCGGACTTTCCAGCTCTGCGGCCTTTGAAATGGGAATGGCGGTCATCTGGAACGGGGAGTACGATTGCGGCCTTGCCCCTACGGAGCTGGCGAAGATCTGCCAGTACGCAGAAAACACCTACTTTGGCAAGCCGAGCGGACTTTTGGATCAGCTGACCAGTGCGGTGGGCGGCATCATCTTTGCAGACTTTGCAGATCCGGCATCGCCGCAGATCGAAAAGATCCATACGGACGGCCTGCTGCCGCCGGGCATGAGCCTGTGCGTTACGGATACGCGCGGCAGTCACAGTGAACTGACAAGCGAGTTTGCAGCCATCCGGAAAGAGATGGAGCAGGTGGCCGGGACTTTGGGCAAAAAGGTTCTGGGACAGGTGACGGAAAGCGAATTCTGGGCGGCGCTGCCTGAGCTGCGCAGCAAATGCGGCGACAGGGCTGTGTTGCGAGCCATTCACTATTTTGAAGAAAATACCCGTACGCTTGCACAGCGGGACGCGCTGCAGGCGGGAAAGTTTGCAGCTTTTGCTGCGCTGGTTCTGGAAAGCGGCCGGGCCTCTTTTGCATTGTGTCAGAATGTCTATTGCAGCACTGATGTGCGGCATCAGGGGCTCTCCGTGGCGCTGGCGCTGAGCCAGTGCATCCTGCAGGGCAGCGGTGCCTGGCGGATGCAGGGCGGCGGCTTTGCAGGAACCATTCAGGCCTATGTGCCAAGGGAACTGCTGGAACGCTATCATAGCGAGATCGAGCGGGTGTTCGGCGCAGGCAGCTGTTATGTGCTGCGCCTGCGGGAACAAGGTGCTGTGCGGGTAGGCTGAAACAGCAAAAAGAAAAGCATCTGCGGTGTGATATGTACCGCAGATGCTTTTTTATACGTAAGAATGTAAACCGGATGAAATCAGCAGCCAGACAGGAAGCCGTTTGTCTGATTCTGCGCCTGCTGCTTCCGCTGCTGCTGATCCGAGAGATACTCCACCAGTTCCTTTTCCTCACGGGAAAAATGGAACAGGTCGGAGATCGTGTCATAAGCGCCGACCACAAAATTGAAGCCGGTCTTTACCACATTGAACAGCAGAAGAGGAACAAAGGTGAAGGAGAACGAGATCAACCCGCCGCTAAAGAAGAAATCATCCAGACGTAGGTTGTTGAAGAAAAGATCCAGCGCATCGCCCAACGGCCCGCCGCCGGAAATGGAATACAGTTCCTCTTCCGGGACAGATGCGTAAGAATGAGGCATCTGAAGGTTTTTCATGGATGAAGCTCCTTTCCGACAAATAGATCTGCTTCCTCAGGGTCAAACGCAGGGATCAGGCGGCTGCCGTATCAGAAGCCTGTCCGTTGTTGAAAACAGGCATGGGGTTCACAAGGTCGTTGTAGATGTTCTTGACCGTACGGATAATGCTTACGACCTGACCGTATGCATAGTAACCTGCCAGAGTACCAATACCAAACAGAGCAAGCTTGCTCCAGCCATTCAGCTTATCCCAGGTGTGGTAGAAGGTGCCAGCCGGGGACAGGCCATTGTTGGCTCCGCTGACAATGGTGTTTTTGATGTAACTGAGGGAATAGCTGCCACCCAGAAGGAGCGCATTGACAAGAGCGCTTTGGCAGAAGATGACAAACTGATCAGTATTGAAGGTGATGTCGTAGCCAAACACACTGCCAAGAAGAATCTCCTTGCCGCCGTCCAGATAGGTCATTTCTTCTTCAGAAATAACGGCGTAGGAAGCCGGTAAAAGCATGGTGGTCTGATAGAGATGGTCCATGATGGGAAAACTCCTTTCCATAGTGGAATCTGCATAAAGGCAGATAATATACTACCTGAATTGTAGCATAACTGTGTCAAAATAACAAGAGCAGAGCTGCGTAAAATCATGATACATTTGTGAACAAATTGTTACAAGGAAGCAGCAAAATGACGAATGCCAGTGTAAAACCGTGCGGCGTGACCCAATTCCGGTTCCGAAAAAATGTTCCGGCGTAATAATAAAAAGCATCTGCACGGATCCGTGCAGATGCTTTGAAGAGAATGCAAAATTTTACGCAACCCGCTCATACAGCACGGTCAGACCGGCAATGTGAGCAGAAAGATCTTCCGGCAGGGGAGTGGAGAGCCGCCACTGCCAGTTGGTACCCTGTGTGCTGGGGGTATTGATGCGGGCTTCGCTGCCCAGATGCAGCCAGTCTGCCAGCGGGATGATGGCCATATCCGAAACACTGGCAAGGCAGGCGCAGATCATGGCTTCGGTCAGTTCCTCAGGCTTGCAGCGCAGATAGCGGCAGGCATAGGCAACGTCCTCTGCACTGGCGTTGATGCGCCAGCCTTCCGTCGTCACATTATCGTGCGTGCCGGTGTACACCACGCTGTTGCGGTGGTAGGTGTGGGGCAGATAGTTGCCGGACTCGCGGCTGTCGAAGGCGAACTGCATGATCTTCATGCCCGGGTAGCCGCTGGCAGAAAGCATGGCCTTGACCTCCGGGGTCAGGTAGCCAAGATCCTCGGCAATGATACTGCCCTCGCCCAGCGCTTCGTGCATGGCATGGATGAAGTCCCGGTCGGGGCCCTTTTCCCAGTGGCCGTTCGCTGCCGTTTTGTCCCCGGCGGGGATGCAGTAGTAGCTCTCAAAGCCCCGGAAATGGTCGATGCGCACCACGTCGTAAATGGAGGTGGCGTACTTCATGCGTTGCTTCCACCATGCAAAGCCGGTGGCCTTGTGAACGGGCCAATCATACAGCGGGTTGCCCCACAGCTGTCCGTCTGCCGCAAATGCGTCCGGAGGGCATCCGGCCACCTGCGTCAGGTGCATGGTGCCGTCGGTCTGGAACAGCTCCGGGTGGGTCCACAGGTCGCTGGAATCCGGGCTGACGTAGATGGGAATATCGCCCACCAGCCGGATGCCCTTCGCGTTTGCGTAGGCCTTGAGGGCGCTCCACTGGGTGTAGAAGAAGAACTGCACAGCCTTGTAGTAGTCGATACTCCCGGCAAGCTCTGCCTTGGCTGCGGCAATGGCTTCCGGCTCGCGGCAGCGCAGCGCGTTCGGCCAGTCGGCAAGGCCCGCCTGCCCCTGCGTGGCCTTCACTGCCATGAACAGGGCATAATCCTCCAGCCAGAAGCTGTGTTCGCGGCAGAAGGCTTCATAAGCGGGGGAAGGGGAGGCCAGCAGACGATCCGCTGCTTTTTTCAGGACAACGGGCCGCTCGTTGTAGAGCGCACCGTAATCGATGGGTCCGACGGGCCTTTCCGCAGGGATCTCGTCAGCGGTCAGCCAGCCGTCAGAAGCCAGCAGGCGGTAATCAATGAAATAAGGGTTGCCGGCAAAGGCAGAAAAGCTCTGGTAGGGGCTGTCGCCG